>Ga0179593_1534899_pt1 | contig 33678 bp, 32 predicted proteins | sample CZODoug2_1_08_16_FD_185931 | JGI IMG/M metagenome (GOLD analysis project Ga0179593, IMG submission 185931) | Vadose zone soil fungal communities from Angelo Coast Range Reserve, California, USA - CZODoug2_1_08_16fungal (PacBio error correction) | ecosystem: Environmental > Terrestrial > Soil >...
TTTTTCGAGGGGGTTAGTGTGAAATCGGGGATCCTTTTTGCGGTAAGCATTGTCCGTTAAGTGAAGTATGGAGGGCCTTTTTTGTTATGGTGGAGTCGAAGAGATCCTTACCCCACAACATTATCCAAATTTTTGGGCTCCTATAACTTACATGCTCTACAGCATGTGCTGTTTTATCACCACAGGCGGGACTGGTGTGTTTGGGCCTTGTCGGGACCCGGGGGGTCGGGGGGGGCTCTAATTTGAGGCGTGTCAAAGGGAAAAAAAAATCGGAGAAAGCTCTTAGCCCACGACTCGGAAAACCTAGGGGTCCGTGAAAATTAAACAAACGACCAAAACGAGGGAGACTACAAACCTAAAACCAGAGGGGGGAAAGTTCTTCCGAAAAGAGGCGGTTGGGGGGTTGGGCCTTAAGCAGGTTCTTGACCAACCATTGGGGGGTGACATCTAGACTTTCAACGGGAAAAAGTTAAGATACCAGTGAATGACAACTAAATCAAAAAAGGGAAAAAGAAAGAGACCGGCGAACGGTTGCCGTCACGGGGCAAACGTTCCCGTGAATGGGAAAGAAATACGACCAACAAGTTGGGCGGTAAACGGAGCTTTGGGTCGCTTGAAAGGGACAAACGATCAAAAAAAAAAAAAAAAAAAGGCCTTCACAGAGAAGCGGGACCTTCTTCAATACCAGAGGGAGGGGGGAGAGATCGCGGGTTTTTGAAAAGACAGCAGATGGGCGTGGCAGACGGACCCCGGCCGGATGAATGTAAGGGAAGACGGGGAGACGAAAAAACGTTCGTGTTTCTTCAGAGCGGGGGAACTGTAGGAAAGGTCCATCTGATCGAGGGGACTAATGACGGGGGCCCGCGACGTTTTGCTATTACCGGGGAACTCGGGTTTGTTTCAAGGTCAAGAGAAAGGAAAAGGGTTGCGCATCGATGCACATACCAAGCCTTCACCGGGGATAGGGGTAGGGGGGGTGCGGGGGTACTTTTTAAACATGCAACGCTGTATTGTACATACTGGGCAAAGGGGCTTCATCTAGAAAGAAACAAACTCGCTTACTGGGCTCCTCCTGGGGGTAGGAAACGGCTTCCTCCTTAGTCCAAGAGTAGAACGCCTTGGAGTACGGTTGGTGTCTGTAGCCCCGCAAGGATAGGGGTTTGTACTTCTCTGTAAAGAGGGTAAGGAGAAAACTCCATCTCTATCCAAAGAATCTGCCGCGCTCCACCAAAACTTTGGGAAGAAGACACAGGGGAAGAAGAAAATCTGGGCGTCTACTCGACTTTAAATAGCGTGAAAAGGGGGGAGGGGGTAGAGGGGGAAGACTTTGGCAAGCAGAAATCAAACAAACAAAAACTGTAGTGATTATGAAAGGTGGGGAAGCAGAAGACAGCACAACCACGTGATGACCTGTTCTCGTTTCTCTAATGAGGTGCTCATCGGGGGGGGGAGGTGTCGATGGGGTAGGCCTACTTAAGAGAGGGGGGGTTTGTAGATCATCGGGAAGAGAAGGCATGAGAAGGGGTCAGTAGCAGAAACGAAATGGGTCGGGTCGAAGCCTGGGTCTCCTGCTGAGAGCCGTTGGAAAAGAAACAAGGAAGTCAGCTGAAACGCGAAGACTTACTTCATCAAAAAAAAAAGGGACTAGAGACAAACTTCTTACTCAAAAAAGTCCTGTCCGACCAAACGTATTATAACCTTTACTGCCGGAGTAAACAGGAGCACCAACAGCGGTTCCAAGGTAGAGAACCGGGTAATACTCAAGCGGGGGGAAGGATCGGAGGGGGCTAGAGGCTAGGGCCAGACATCATACAGGGGGAAGGCATAAGGGAAAACTCCGATAACACGAAGACTGAAGAGCCAGTTGAGAGGGGTACGCACGTCGGTACCGCGCCCACTGGAGAGCGGCGGTCGGAAGAAAGGGGGGGGGTAGGGGGCAGGACCTCAAACTATTGGGATCACCGCTTGGTACCAGAAATGGAGGCAAGAAAAGAAAAAAAAGAGCAAAGGGGCTAAAAAGAAGGTTTTCGGAGTGAAAGTCATGGACTACAAAAATTTATCGTGCCATGGACCAGGGTAGTATCAGAAGGGTTGGGGGGCGTGGAAAAAACACGTGAAACTGTCGGGAATGGAGTGCAAGGGACGGACGGAAAACAGACCTTTGTCGAGGGGGGTCGAGGACGAAGAGATTCCCGTTACAGGAGAGTTTTGTTGGGTTAGGAAACGGGTTCAAAAAGGTTTCACGGAGAATAAACCGAGAGTCTTTGCGACCGATCTGAGCAAAAGGGGAAAGGGGAGAGGGGGGAGAAAAGGGGATTACAAAATAACCAAACTGTTGGATAAAAAAAAACATCAATCAATGCTCTAAATTGGGGGCCTTGTAAGAAAAAATGAAATACGAAAGAGGTTATCGACAGCTGACACAAAAGGCACAACAATGCCTGTACGAAGTCCAAAAAATGACAAGGGAGGGGTGAGAAGGAAGGAACGCCAAAAACCCTGAACTTCCAGGGGTATAAGAGGAATCGGTGGAGAAAAGGAGGAAGGACCTCCGGTTCCGCCAGAAAGAATGGGGGGATGCCAAGAGGGACCGAAAAAGAGGGGAGAGTAACGTCCTCTACCTGAAGGACTAAGATCACCCACTCCGTCTAGGCGGACGCCAGCATTCCGGGGCTCCCAAGAAAAAAGGGGGGTTTGAGAAGGTAAGCCTAGAAGCAAATAAACTATTTAGCGAAAAAAAAAGTAAAGTAAGAGGGAAAAAGTGAAAACGCCTATTCAAGGACTATGACCTTAGAGACTAAAGGTCTTAAAAAAAAAAAAGTCCGGGTATCTGGACATGACCGCTAATCCAGTCAGACGAACCAAAAGAGGGGGGGGGGAAACAAACATGACACTAATCCGGTCCTTGGACGGTGGAAGAACCTTTTTGTTGAACGGGACCCCAGGAGGAAGGAAACCGAGTTTCGATGCATCCAGTAGGGGGAGTTAAACCCTTTCAATCGCGGCCAGGTCAGAGGTCAAAAATAACGCTACCCACACCAGCGCCAAATCTAGGAAATGTGCCCACAACCCCAGCAAAAACGTGCGCTAAATCAGTGCGTCGGGTTTGGGGCCGAGGAGGATAGGCAAGAAAAGAAAAGAGGGCCACTCCTCCAGTGCCACGCAAGGTCGCAGAGAGCCTACCACCGCCGGCGAGCACTCGAAGGTTAGGGGGGGAGAAGGGGAAAAGAACAAAGAAAAAGCCCGGGTCCCAACTTGCAAAAGCCTGAGAGGAAGGAACAGGTTATTCCGTCTCAGCCTTCTGTGGAGATTGACTTCAAAAAAAAAAAAAAAAGCCTAAGGGGGGGACGGGGGGGTGGGGGGGGGGGGTTGGAGGGTCAGGGAAGTAAAATTGTCTAAGAAACAAATAAAGGGGTAGGGTGAACCAAGCTCCACTGAGGGAGGAAGGAAAGGGAGTTCCTTCACTACGTGAAAAGTTGACGAAGAATGGACAAGCTCTGCACCCGGGGGGACGCGGGGGCGAGACACCAAAAAAAAAAAAAGATATAACTTTCGCCCTCTTGCCGCCAATCAATAAAAAGAAAGAAAGGTCACAACCTGGGGGAGTAATCCTGTCCCCGAGGAGGACGAAAAAAAATGCCTGGACCTGGAAAGGAGTACGGGGGGGGGGTCAGAAAGGGAAGGGGTCCACAAGGCGTCTGAGAAAAAATAATTCTCATCCTGTTTGTGAACTTGGAGAGGGTGAGGGGGGAAAGCATGCAAAGGCTAAAGGGGGGCCGAATGTTTCTCGATAAAAAAAAGAACAAATCTTAGCAAGCGCCGAAAGCTGAGGTAGCGCCGTAGGGGGTGGGGGGGGGGGGGGCGGAAATCCTCGGAATGAAGGGTGTTAGGGGGAGGATTGAAGTCCTATATTACTATTCACCCGGAAAACGTTACCATAGAAAAAATCCCTCCGAGCAGTTCCAAAAAAAGACGGATCCGTCTATCCAAACTGGGAGAGTTTCTCCACCTCAAATCTAAAACATGTTCCCACCGAAGGGGATAGGGCAGCCTAAAGACTCTTTTTGCGGAAAAGGTCAGGGGGTTTGGATGGACTTTCACCGAAGACCGGTAAGACGTCTTCAAGAAAAAAGGTAAAGGTTTTTTCCTATCCAACTGGCCATTCGGAGGCGTGAGGGAGAAAAAAGCAACGACGAGTCGTCCCGACGATCGGTGGGTGGGGGGGAGTTGCGGGGTGGCCAACAGGGGAAAAAAGAGGTTGACTGGGAGGTCAAAGGGCGTCCGGATAACGACGGCTGTGGGAGAGATTGCAAAAGGCCTCCTCTTGAGAGACCGGGTGCCTGCCGTTCAATGTTTGACGACGGCCCTTCACTGTACTAAAAAGGGAGGCTTGACAAAGCGGCAACGGGAAGATACGGTCGGGATGACGTCGGAAATTTCGAAAAGTAAGGGGAAGTGTGGGTTGGCCCCATCTCCTGGGCAGTCCAGGGGGGAGGAGGAGGTGCCATGTGGGGGGGGGGGAAGGCATTGGGGCGGTCAGGACTTTACCCCCCGGTTAAAAGGCGGGACTGTAAAAGGCAAGAACCGGAGGGGCCAAAAAGAAGGTTCTGTGTGGACAAATGATTGTGTGGGAAAACGGGGCGGAAGAAAAAAAACAACTATGGGCGGGGTGGCGCCTTGCGCAGCTAGCGCGAAGAAAGCAAGGTCAACCAAAGACGAACCCGCAACGAAAAAAAAAGACCCGTGTCCTGCCGGGAATCGATCCAGAAGTTTCTCCACCTCCCACTGGGCTTTGGGTCTGGGTGGGGGCGTGTGTCCCTCAGTTCCCAAACTGGGGAATCACTTTTGGGGTAAAAACATCAACCATGGCGTACTTATTCGATAGAGACCTACCTTTCTTCGACTGGACTCACTTTTGACTTTCAAAAGGGGGGGAGTGAAGAGCTAGGACCCAAATCGGAAAACTTTGAAAAGGGGCAATGTCGCGGAACAGTTTTCCTAGTCCCCGGCCTGCCGAGTCATATCTGGGAGAAAGGAAATACCTCAGGTATTGCTATCGGTCAAAAAAACAGATCGAAATCTCGACTTTGGGCGGCGAAGCACAAAAACGATAGAAGAAGGAACAGAGTCAAAGCGGAGGTGTTTCGTCTAGGGGGGGAATGTATGGCGTCATAAGGCGCGGGGTCAAGGACAAAGGGCCCGACGGTTAAGGTTAGTCACTACATGCCTTGGGTGCTCCCTTCTTCAGAATCGAAGGGGAGGGAAAGAAAAGTATCTGGGGGGGCTTACGTTTTTTACGCACCGGTCGCGTATTTCGGTAAGGGTCTCAGGCAAAATCGAAAAAAATCCTGCAGGTTACTGCGAGGAAGAGAAAAGGCCACAGGAGAAACAGTTGACACAAAAGGCGAGGTTCAGGGGGGAATTCCTCTTTGAGGCTAGTACTCTAAATCTGCCCCCATCTTCCGGAGACACGACCAGGGGCACTTAGAAGGAACTCAGGGACGTCTGGTGTCAAATCTTCGACTAATAAAACTGGCACTGTCCAATTGCCTCTGGGGGGGGGGTAAGGAGATGATCATAAAAAAAAAACAGAAACTCTCAACAACAACCAACGATGATATTAAAGAAAGCACAAGAAAGAGATACCAAACAGAACCCCGTCACTATCTGACCCTGGACCGTCTAGGTCCGGAAGAATTTTACCTTATTTGTGTGGGGGGGTGGAATCGAAAAGTAGGGCACCAAGGTACCGCAAAACTCCACGCCCTGAACCGAAAGAAGAAGTGAGGGGAGAAAGTAAGGTGAGCCGTCGGGGGGGGGGATCCTTACTCCCGTCACCACCGTAAGGAAAAACGGTACGGTTAAAACAAAAAAAGACCTTCTGTTTTGACTGGAAAACAAAAGAGAAAAACAAGATCTGTAGGAAGGCCCGAGAAGTCCCGCAAGGGGGGTTCCCCTACTTCGGTAAGACCCTAAAAAAATAAAAAAGAAGCCGGGTAATACCGGTCACAAAATCCTGAAGAGCCTCTTAAAAATCCTTAAGGAATAAACCCGTCCCGCCTTACTAAACGGGTCCCATTTCCGTTATCTTTATCTGACCCTGAGAACTCCACGGAAAAAAAAAAGAAAAAAGGGGTGCGAGAACCCTTTTTTGGGATCTGAAGATCTCAGCACCGGGGTTCTTTAAGCGACCGCGGTTAAAGGAAGAAAAAAAACTCGCAAAAAAAAAGAAAAAAAAAAGTGAAAGGGGGAAAAAGTCCAAGACACCTCCTTGAAAGACGAAGGTTGGAAAAGTATCGGGGCAGAACATCAACGGGCCTGGTTCCAATAAGTGAACGTCTAAATCAACCGGAAAGCACATGGGTTTTTATTTTGGAGGTAAACGAAGTATGAAATTCTTAGCGGCAATCGGAGGGGAAAAAACCGAAAGGTTGCGGGGGTGCAGGAGATGAGGGGGCACAGGAACTCCCCACGTCCGGCATGAAAGGGGTGAAGGGTTACTTGTTTGGAGGCAGGAATACCATAAAATTTAAGGAAAGGGGGGGGTCAAATAGGCAATCACCGAACACTGGGCAAAAGTCATATAGAAGGGATTGGGCCGCAAACAAACAAAACCAAGATACCGTGGAAAACAAAACACAATAGGGTCAGGGGGGGGGTTTGGGGGGTAAATACCGTCTCAATGACACAAATGTTAAAAATAACCGAAGAAAACCATGAAAAGGGAAGAACAGCCGCGCTGACCAGGCAAAGGGATCGTGAAAAAAAAAAAAAGAAAGATCGAGGAAAGGGGAAAGACACGGACAACGCGAAAAAAGAACTAAGGGGAGAACGAGTGGTAAAGGAACGGGCGTACTCTAAACCTTATTGACCCAGGCCAACAGAAAAAAAGAAGGGGCAGGGATGAACAATCAAACAAAAGAGGAGGGGGGAGAAAACCAGGAAAGGGACAGCCTTTACGGCAACCGCTGTGCGAGGTTGACGTAGCCACCCATATGAAGATTGACCATGGTTAAACGAAAGCATCGTTACAAAAGGAAGGTGGAAAAAGGACGAAGAAAAAAGAAAAGCCGTCGTGGCAGGTTTTTTCACATGGGTCTATTGACCGAAAACCCGACCAAGGCAAAAAAAAGAAGCTTCGCATAGAATCTTTCCGGCTTGTTGACTGTAGAAAAGGACGAGAAACCAGGGCCTAACCCGATTCGAGCACGGAAAAGGGGGGAAGGAACAGGGGGGAAAAAAAGGGTCTCGCATCTAACATCGGTAAAAAAAAAAAAAGTGCGCCAAAGAAAAAAAACGATACGAAAGAGAAAAAACACAGTCCCACCACCTGTACTCCCATTATACACCGAAAGCTATGAGGGGGGTCATCAGAGAAGAGACAAACTTTCCAAAAACGCAGGGTAAAAAATACAAAATAACATTTAGACCTGCTTCGGAAAGCCACAGTGCGAAAGGAGACTGGCGCCTATTGTGGGAAAAATGGGGGGGAGACAGGAAGAAGAAAGAAAAAAGTCTCTCCCCTTAATCCAGTTAAAAAAAAAAACTTAAAAGAGTCTATCGGGGGGGGGAAGAACTTAGGTCTTCCAAAGACCTTGGTAGGAGTGTCGGAAACTTGGAGTTGGATAGTCCATCCGTTCCCTTCTACAAGTGCTTGTTTGGAGGAAAAACAACAGGAGAATCAGTCAAGGGGGGGCCTAAGGAAAAACGAATCTCTCGACGTAGGAAGAGGGGTAGGAAAACTTACCATTTTACAGTGAAAAAAAAAAATTGTGGCGTACAAAAAAAGTGAAGGAAAAAGGCTCAGGAAAAAAACTACAAGTTTTTTTGACTCTTTCAGAAAAAATCAAGAGCGGTGAAAGAGTCCCTCCACAAAAATGAATAGGCGCCTATCGACCCTTGTCAAAATGTATTGGGGGGCCAATTTAGTACTTCGTTCAGGAGAAATGGTTGGGACCAACGCTAGAGAAAAATGCTCAGCGAGGGATCTTTGGGTCCAAGGCTGATCTTCTAACTTTACTTCGGGGAACTGGGGACGCCTTTGAAAGGAAAGGTTGTGATTACTAGAAGATCATCGTCACGAAAGATTGATTTATCCTGAATTTGGGAGTTGGTGGGGTTCTTCAATCCGCTTATTTATGGGGGTTGGGGTTGTGGACTGGTTTGAAGGGAAAAAAGGTATTTGTCTTTAAGGAACCGGTTGAAAGAATTGCAGAAATGGGCTCCCTGACGTCTCACTCAGGATCGATTCCATAAGGTTGGAGGAAAGGTTGAACCATAACTACCTATCAGTGAAAAAAAAAAAGAAGTGGGGGATACGCCCCCAGGGGGATAGCGCCCTTTAGGATTAAGAAAAAAAACGGGCGATAGGACCTGAATCACGACGGGAACTCAGGGGGGGGGGAAATTCGAAGTTCGGATTAGGGGAAAAAAATCACTGAAAAAGACAAATCGCGTTCCCTCCCCTTGTGGGACTGTAAAAATGGGGGCGCGATACAGTTATGGGGGTAAAAAAAAGGACACAAGTTTGGAACCGAATGGGTGCTCCATAGTCGACTCTTGGAAGTGGGGGGGTTACTTGGAAAAGGAAGGGCGCTACCAGAGTTTAATTAAGGGAAAGTTGGAAAAAATAAAGGGGGGGCCTGACAAAGCCTTTTGAACTCAGTGAGTGTCCTTCGAACGGAAAGGTCCAGGTGAATCAGAAAAAACGTGATCGTCCCTATTCAGAAGAAAGGGACTTTAAGGAAAAGGGGAGTTACGATCATCTCAAGTTCATCTATGAAATCAAGGGGGGGGGGGGGGGTCAAGGGGTGGGTGTAAAAAAGAAGAGTTAACGTTGTAAGGGGGGGGGTTGTCTCATTAACAAAAAAACCTAAGGTGGGCGAAGAATATAATGGAACCCCAAAAGTTGGGCCGCCACACAAACAACCGGGGATTTATGTCAGCAACAAAACAAAAACGTAAAATCATTGTGGGTAGGGGGGGCGGCGGTCCAATACGTTATGCAGGGGTCGGGAAGTTTGCGCCAGGGGAGAAAAAAGCTCTTTTTCGCCCCAGAAACTATAGGGTCCGAAAGGGAAGGGACCTCAAAAGGAATGAACCAAAGAGTTTCCTGGCTAATCTTCTAACTTAATCACATGGACTGACCCGCCAATGGTTGGGGGTCCAAATGACTAAAGGTAAAAAGAGCAAGGGGGTCAGACACGTGGCTGTGATTGTCAAAACCCACTAAACATACCATGACAAGGGTACAAGGGGGCCCCAGGGGAAAAAGTTGTGCCAGGCCCCGTGGGGTGTGCAAAAAAAACTCGGGGCTGTATCAAGGGGGGAAAGAAATGGGTCTCGGGGGACTCTTTCCTATCTGGGGGAGAGAAAGAGAAAGAGAGGTAGTGTAATAGTTAAAATACATTCAGGGGTAGTATCATACAACTACCAAAAAAAAAACTCTAGACGGCGGAATGTGCGCGGCGGAACCCACGTCAGTCTAAGCAAGGAGGGCTCCTAAAACACGGTTTATGTTCGTCTGGATTCTTGTTGGTCTTCCGGAGCTTTGAACTAGAAAAAGGAAAGATGGGGACAAGGTATGGGTCGATTGGCAAAGGTAAAATACCTGAAATTTTCTTATCGCGAGAGTTTTAGGTATAGAGGAGACCTGTAGAGGTCCGGAAGAGTTAAGTGGAGGACGGGATCTTTTGTCAGGGGCCCGTAAACATTCAAAAAATAGGGGGGGTGACTTTAGAGTAAAGGATCGATCCTCTTTTTTGAAATGCTTGAGTGAACCTCGAGAAGGGGAACGGTGGTCCTGGAGACTAATACGAAGCGAAGGGTGAAAATGCAAGTCCGCTTCCAAACCTAAAAGAAAATATGGGTCGAAGCAAGCGGCACCAATTCAGCCTTCCCAGGGGTTAAAACACCTGCCCTACCACGACGCTGGAACATAAAAAAAACGAAAAAAAAAGGTCATCGTGGAAGGGGGGTCGTGGCTCTGGCAATGAATCAAACAACACGGATGAGAAAAAAAGGTAAAAGGATATAGAAGCACGTCCAACGAACAATAACCAGGGGAAAAGTAATGAATCGGAAAATCTTAAGGGAGGGGGGATTATGAGCCTTCAACTGTTGGAAGGCAATGAACGGGAGATTTTCTAAAAAAGCAGAAGAGCCGTCCGGGCACGTCGGGGGGTGGTACCAAGGAGAAAAAAAAAAAAAATCTTAAGGGGAAAAATAGCTAAGAAAGCCCAGTAGGTGCGTAGATGTACCGGAGAAAATTTCCATTCAATGGGGGGGGAAGTGGACCACCTTTTAACGACAATATGACCAGATGGAAAAACAGAGGAGTTCGGGACATAGAGAGCACAGGGAAAATGGGACGCGACCAAACTCCGGGGTTTAATAAGCAAAGGGTCGCCTAGCGGGGAAATCAGGAACATACAAAAAAACAGGAGGAAAAGATTAGGAAAAAGGAAAAAAAAAAAAGGGAAACACGAACAGAGCTAAACCTCGTCAGGACGTTCTGGAGGGGGGGGGGCCTACCGACGAGGGCTAGACCGTGGGTTTCGGGATAGAGGACTCAAAAACTAGGGTCCAACTTGAGAACAGAGGTTTTTCTACAGGGTTGCCAAAGGGGGGGAAGGGTTCTCAACCTGAAAAGGGGCGTCAAAAAAAACAACAGGTATTTGGTAGGGAGGAAAGAAGGGACGCCCATGTTATACCTCAGATGACGCAGGGGAAACGTAGGACTTTTTGAGGGGTTTGGGGCAATAAAGACCTTGAGAGACGATGTGAAAGTGTCAAGGAGAAACGCAGCGGGCAAACCCGAGGTGGAGGGAATAAAAAAAAAGTCAGCCGCGTCCCAGGAAACGTAAGAAGGGCTGTGCGGTGGGGAGTTTTACGAATCGTACCGGGGCGCGGGGGGGTCTTTGGGCGCGAGCAGGGGCTAAAACAGAAGGGATCCCGCAATAGAGAGTACTTTAAAACGTCAGGAAACAGTCCAGGGGGGTTGGGGGAGACACAAAAAAAAAATCAAAGAGGGGGAGGAGGGAAAAGTTGGGGCCTTTTAATCTTAAAAGAAAGCGAGGGGGTAAGAACGGAAATCGACCAAAAGATGGACCACCCCATGCCATCCAAAAGGACGAAAAAAAAAACAGGCAGGGTCGCCCAACCGGATCCACTTTCAAAATCACTGAAGTAAAAAATCAAAATGACATGAGAACGGAAACCACAAAAAGGGCTCAACGAAGGTTGGGTAAACAGGCCGGTCGTCTACCCCTGAACGGGGGAAAGAGGGGGGGGAGTGGAAGAAGACGGTACAGAGTAAAAACGTCGGAGAGGACCCAAAAAATGGAGGGAACCAGCCGTCTATCTACAAAAGCATCCTTTAATCACCGCGAGGAAATATCTCAAAGAGAGGGATTATCTGGCAGGGGGGGGGGGAAATTGGTGAAGAGGAGGGGGGATAAAGGGGGAAAAGCCGAACCTAATGCCATGAAATCATTCAACTAGGGGGAAGTTGCAGAAGGGTGATCATGGAAAGGGTTGACAGGAGAAGCCAAACTTAACACCAGGTCCCTTCCGCAGAAAAAGAGAAGGGAATTCTGATTTTGAGGGGGGGGTCCGCACAAGAAGATTCGATGGGGAAGGGAGGGAGGGACCCGGGAAATCGGGTATATCGGCAAAGGCAATACGGGGAAAAGACCGGAGAAATAGAAGGGCTCCCAACAAGGCACAGAGGAAGAATCGAGGGTAACGGCCAGCCAACCCAAAATGCCCTGTAAAGTCGTCCCCAGCAATTCGGCGAAGTGGTTGAGAAAGGATAAAAGCTCAGTAGCCACAGTCGGAACTCCTCAAGGGAAATTGGGGGCCTTTCAGACGTAATAAAGGGGGTCCGCAGGGAGCCGAAGAGAGCAAAAAGGAGAGCATCTCCTTTCTCGGTTGTACCGGTGTGAGGCTGAAAAAAGAAAAAGGAACGGGGGGTTTAAAGAAGAAATCAAGCAGGGGAAAAAGCACGCATTAGGGAAGTCAGGGGGGGGGGGGGTGAGGTACAATCGTCATCCGGGGGATTCTGAGGTTAAAGCGTCCCAAGGGGGGACAATGGGTACGAGTATTCCGGGTCAAGCGACGGGGCTTGGAAGGGAAGGAACCATTAAAAACGGAATAAGGTGCCCGACATCGAAATCTCAAAAAAGAAAAAAAAAAAAAAAAGCAACAACTGATGGGTTAAAATATATATATTGGGAACGAGCCGGTGTCTCGAGGGGGGGAAGAAAAAGGCCCCTGTCTCAGAACGGCCCGGGGGCGAGCAGAAGGGGGCGTTGCGGCAGGAAGAAAAACAAGAAAACAACAAAAAAACTGACGTGTACGACAAAACTGATCGAGACCCTACGGAAACGAAAAAAACAGGTCCGGGGAGGGGGAAAAAGGGGGTCGTCACGGAAAAGCCACGAAAAAAACCAACCTGAACCAAAGGAATCGTATTCTCTCCATTCCGTTTGGTAGGAGACTTCGGTTGTGGTCTGTGAGGGAGGAATGCAATGGCGGGTCCTGCCCAAAGGGGGTCTGAAAGAGTAGACCAAAGGCACTGGGGTGACTGAGAAATTGAGGAAAGGTGTTTTAGCGTTTGGGGTGAAAAAAATCCAATGGATAAGGTTTTTGGACTGGGGGAGCGGGTCGGTCCTTAGCCAGGGGCTTGCCGGATAAGAACGCCGTTCGGGCTCAAAAAAAAAGACCATCACAAATCCGGGGAGGCAGACACATCCATCATAAAAAAGTCCGCCGGGAAGCCGGGTGCTGGGGGGACAAACGCCACGCTTGGTCGAACTCAAGGGGGGAAAAGTCTGTCAAAAACCTTAAGAAGGAAGGTACCGAAAACAAAGTTACCTCGTGGTCCTGATAAACGGGGGAATTCCTTCTCTTGGCCCAGGGGGGAAACACAAGTCGGTTAAAAGCAAAACTAAGAAAGAAAATCAGCTGGGGGGGTTGGCGAAACGTTAACCTTTTCAAAAAAGGGGGGGAAAGCCGGTCGTGGACGGAAAAAGTCCCATGCAAGGATTCCAGAAGGGGGCTGGGCTATGGGTCCACGGGCCGAAAGGATGATCTTGGAAAGAGAAACAACGGTCTGCGCTCACAGACTTCTACTGAGGGTGCCGGGGAAGGGGGGGTGCCTCCCCCATTGAACTTGAACTTTTAGGGCGGGGTCCGGGGGGCGGCGGCCCCAAAAAAGTTTATGTCTGATGTCTCATCGAGGGATGCCGGTGGGGCTTGGTGGGTAAGTATAAGAGTGGTCATAAAAACGTTAGGAGAAGGACATTGGGGGGGTCCATGGTTGGGTGGGGGGCGCAGGGGAAAAAGGAGAGAATTCACTTCTTATTGGACTAATTGTCAAAAGGTGCGCCATTTTTTGACTGTGATCAGCAATGATTCCTGGTGTGTCTGAGGCGAAAAACGGAAAGGCCTACTAAGGGGGGGCGTGGGAGGCTGGTCGCGCCTCCCAGGTGAAGGCGCAACACAGAAAAAAAGACTGGAAAGGATGAACGCGAAAGCACCATGAAAAAGTACAACCTTTCCCTTTCACTGCCCGTAAGAGGGGGGAGAAATCTGCCGGGGCATTTAGAACAAGACAGGGGGGGGGGGTGCCTGCGACTTGTAGAGAAAAGGGTTCAAGAAGGGGGGAACCCAAACCAGAAAAACCAAGACAGAGGGACGTATTTGTTGCCTACAAGAAAAGTCCCGGGGGTGGGGGGGGGAAAACCCTGGGGGAGGGGGGGAAAAAATAGTGGGGGGTCATCAAACCTTGTCAAGGTGTTGGAATGGTCCCCTTTTATGGGGGACGTGCTCTTATAACAAAGTGGGCTGGCAAACATCCTTTCAATACCATAGGGGCAGAAGAAAAAAAGGAACTGAAAAACAGGAAAGAATGGGGGGAAAGATGAGACGAAAAAAACTAAAAAGGCACCCGGGGAAGGGGAGCTTTAGGAAATACCACGGGGAAAAAAGAAAAAACACAAACGTTCGTGGCTTAAGTAATGTAGCCTGCACGGGATAGAGGGTGACTCTAGGGGAGAAGGGGGCTGTCGAAAGGGGCGTTGAGGGGGTCGGGCCCCCCAGTGGGGGACTTTTGAGGGGTTGACGGGACAGGTTGACGGGGCGACAAAAGGGGAAAATATAATCTTATTCCATTGGAGGTTCGGCAGGATGACTGTGGCGGAAAGTGGGGGGAAAACATCGCAGGGACAACGGGGGGGAGGTTCGTCAATAAACTCTAAAAAATCGAACAGGGGGGGGACGGGCCTTCTAAAAAGAAGTAAGGACTCGAGACGGGAAGGAAGTCTCCGGCTATCTTAAGTTTAACTATCCAGGCTGGAAATATCATTCCTCAGGGGCTCCAGGGAAGAACACCTGCCAAAGAGCCCAAGACATAGGGACGAAAGACACCTGGCACCTCAAAAAAGGGAAGATAATGTCGGACGGGAAAAAAGGGTTCAGAAGAAAGGGAAGGGGGGGTAAGTGATAAAACGCAGATAGATCAAAAAAACGTAAAACGTATGGGATTCACATTGCCAAGACTGAACTCCCGAAGCTAGAGGAAGGGGGGGGAAATCTGACTGATACCCTAGAGACGTCTTATGATTGGGAGGACACCGGGGGGGTGGTGAATCTTCGAAGGTCGTGTTCTGGGGGAAAAAGGCCTTCCACTCCCCTGGAAAAGTGGGCCAAGAGGTTGGGCGAAGAAAAGAAGGGGAGGGGAAAAACGGAGAAGCCGTACGAAACTTTAAAAAAGACCAGTGAGTAGACCGTAAGAGAGTCTTCCAATCCATTGGGAAAACCGAGCACTGGAAAACCAGAGGTTGGGTACGAAAAATAGAAAAGGGGCACGGAAACCGAAGGAAACAGGGGGGGATCAAGAGGTAGGGCGAGCACCCATGGATGTCCGCGAAAGGTAAAACCACTCCTTGGGGGTACCTACAACTGAGGGGGGTAAACCATGGGGAGAGGTATCCATCAAAGGGAAAAGCTAATGACCGGGCAAAACCGCAAAAGAGGGAAAAAGGGGGGGGAGAACCCTTCGTACTTGGGGTTATCTTAAAGTGGTTCGCAAGAAGAGTCCAAAGAATTCGAGAACCTTGTGGTGGAAAAGCCCAACTGAGGTCACTGGGATGACTACAAAGTTGGGAGAGGCGATCGGCGGGGAAAAAATGCAAATGGACCTCTAAGAATTAAAAAGATAAGGACCAGCGGGTGGGAGGGATCGGAAAAACCTCATCACTTTGAATTCAAGGGGAGCCGGGGGGCGACGCAATAGAAACTTAGTACCTCATGGGTTTGGGTGGGTTCAGGGGGCAAGCTCCAAAAGATAACGTGGACATTGTGAAAAGCGCCACGTTGGGAAGCAGCTGCAAAAATAGTGGAGAAAAAAAAAAAAATGCAGGAAAGGACCTAAGTAGGGAAACTGCAGAAAAAGTGTGAGGAAAGGCGGGTCTAAAAAAATCCTTGAAAAAAATGGGGTGATGTAGGTGTCGGTCCATGAAAAAGGATAAAAGACTCAATAGCAGGCTCCTATGAAAAGAGTTATTGAAAAATGGGGGGGTCCGCACACTCGAAGGAAAATGGGGGAAGGGACCATTGGGGGGTGCCTGGCAACTCTGAAAAATTAGAAAATTTCAATTTCCCGTAATGCCTGGGGAACTCCCACATTAACAAGAAGACCGGGGGGCCCCTTTGGGAGAACCCTTCTGATGTAATCTCCAAAATCAAGGGGGGGGAAAAATTATGTAAAATCCGAACGATGGAACTAGGGAGCTATAAAATTCCAAGTCTCATCAACAGAAAAATGGGGGTACATAGGATTCAAGAGTGGTTTATATCCAAGCAAGAGAACCTTCTAGTCCACGAGGGTACACCCGAAAGGGAAAAACTCTAGCTTAGGAAGAGGTTTAAAAAGGGGGTTGGAAAAGCAGGACTTTTGAAAAAAGTTAGCAGCAGAGAGTCCAACGCGGGGGAACGAAGATGCTTGAGAAGGAAAAAACGGAAAAAGTAGTATTCGAAAAATAAAAGAAGACTTGAAATCAAAGGGGGGTCCATGGATCGGCGAAGACAGAAACAAGAACAATCGGCGAAGAAAAACTTGAAACTTTCCGGGGAAGGAAAAGTCGTAGGGGACTGTTGGGACACGGGTGCAAAAAAACCGAAGGGGGAGGTTGATCCAAAAAAAAAAGCGGAGGGGAGAGCTGTCAGGGGAGATGCGGTCATACGTGGGGGGGATCAGGTCGAAAACAGAAATGTAAAACAACCAAAAGAAAAAAACACAGTCGATTGCCGGAACCCAAACCAAAATCCAAAAAAAAACCTGAACTCCCATGATAAATCCGCAAATGGTTCTGTGGGGTGAAAGGAAAAGGGGGCTTGAAAGCCCACATGTCTTTCCACTGACCAGAAGAGTTTGAACTCAGAAAGAAAAAAAAAAAAAAAAAAATCAAGAACACCCGCCGATAATCAAAATAGTCCAAAAAAAAGAAGTTGTCTGGAGAAGGCTACTCAAAACCCAGGAAAAAGGGGTTCCCAAACGTCCAGAATCGCAGGGGAAAAAACGGAGGGGTTTTTAAAAGGGGAGAATATGTCAGCACTCGGTTTCCTCGGCTTCGGAAAAAAAAACGTTAGACGGGTCTCGAGGGCGTTCCAAACGCGGGGGAGAAAAAAAAAAGAAAAAATATCAGTAAGTAGTTCCGCACAATCTGCGAAGAAAAACGGGGATATTCATAATTTCGGGCGAAAACGAAACCTGGGACGGAAAAGGGGGGTCCGACACGCCCCGTCGCAAAGGCCAGAGGCAACCGTCTGAAAACAAGGTTCTTGTGGAGAGGGAAAGTAGAAAGAACGAAGGATAACCCTTGAGAGATTCCCATCACAGAGTCCAAAGAAGGGATCCGCTGACCCTTTGGAACAGGGGGGAGACACGGGACGAAATTTTTACGTCTGTAGACTCACAGACCATTTTTTGTGGGTACGCCACAAGAGAAACTTCGGAGAAAAATAAAAAGGGAAACTGTGGTCACTTCTGAACTAAGAGCTAAAAAGGTACTGGGGAAGGGGGGAAAACGGTTGGGACTTGAGTACGCGGGGATTTGGGGGGCTCTAATAGTACCAAAAAAAAAGCATCACTCCACCCTGGGGACATGGCGGTACGGTGGTGTTGTGTGGTGGCGGGCAAGATTGGGGGGGTTGGGGGGGGGGGGGGGAAATGATGTAGGGAGGGAATCAGATGACTATTCCTCGATGTGAACAGATTTTTCCCTCAAAGGAAAAAAAGTCCAGAGGGGGGGGGGGCTTTCAAAAAGCCAGTGGACGAGCGGTCCGTGCCAGAATGGTGCCAATCCGGCGATCGTTGAGGCGGGCACAGGGGGGTAAGAAGGCGCTGTATGATTCTGAGGTCACCAGAAGAAAAAATCCCGCATGATCACAGAATGTTTGGGAAGGATCGAACTGGCCGAGGCGTCCAGGTCATGGGCCAACAAAAAACGGCAGAAAGGAAGGGGGTCAAAGTCAGGAAAGGGGGATCATAAGGAGGTAGGGGGTCGGATAAACAACCAGGGAAAACACTCATAAAAAAAAAACTTTTCTGTGGGGAAATTATTCCGGGGGGGCCAAAAGGATCGAGGCTGGTTTGTAATATATGTCCGGCGGACCGATCTGTTCGAATTGAGGCCCGGGGGGGAGGTCAACAGACGGCGCTGAGAAAAGGGGACCTGTTAGTGGGTGAGACGGACTGAGGCAGGTGGAAAAAATCGGAAAAAAAAAAATTCGAATAGATAAATACTTGGGCAGCCGTTGGAGGATCAACTGTACCAGCGCATGAAGTCAGGAAAAGGAATGGCCCAGGTGTGGGGGGGGAGAAAAGTTTGGAAAGAAAGGAAAGGTACCTCCTGGGGCTAGGGAGAAAAAAAATCAATGATTGGGGGGATTGAAGAAAAAAGGGGGAGGTCCTTGGGGGTTGGCCACCAAAGACTGGCCAGGTTGAAGAACCGGGGAAAAAAACTCTTAACCTCTAGTTTTGACACGACCCGGGCTGACAAGGAAAAATTTCACAAACCTGACGAAGGGAAGGAGAAAAAATTAAACAGGGGGGACCTGAAAAAACGCAAAAATTACACGCCCGTTTAAAAAAAGGAGAAAGAAAGGGGAACAAGCGGAGGGGTTGTCCGCCGGAGAATGGCTGCTACGAAAAAAAAAAAAAAAAGGGAGAAGGGTCAGGGGGGTAAAAAAGCTGTTTGGGGACACACGAAAATCAAACATGCGAAAGGGGAAAAGGGGGCAATGCCGAATCAGGAAAAAAACTTTAGGTGGGGGGGCTATTAAAATAAAAAAAAAAACCTCGTGGGGGGGTCGAACACCTTGGAAAGCCTTGGAGGGGAACAGGAAAAAACTAATGTATCACTCCTGGAGCAGGGGGAGAATTGTGTTGGCGGAAGGAAAAAAAATCAAGAGTTCTGGACTATCGATCCTCCACAAACCATTTGTCCACGAACTCGCTGGTGTCGTACCTGACCACGGAGAAATTGGCCATAAATTGTCTTACACAGGGAAAAAAAGAAAAAAGCACTTTTCGTTTTCTGGAAGCTGGGGGAAGGGGAATTCAAAAAAAAAAGCTGTTTACTTCGATATGAAAGGAAAAAGACCCGCAGATAACGCGTTGGGGCTTGGGGAAAACACACTGGGGGGGGGGGGGTCGGGCGAGGGAGGGCTCTTGGTGTGATCATTAAAAAGAAAATATCATGACAGGGTTGGAAAAAAAAAAGTAGAGGGTTCTAAACGGTGGGGGTAAGGGTCAAAAAAAAGGAGTGAAGGTGAAGAGGCTTATCGGAAACAAGGGCCGAGGGAAAAGTAGGCGTGGAGAGTTCTGAAAGGAGGGGAGTAGAAGATTGCGGAGCCTACCTATCGGCGTGGGAACCGGGAGGGATTCCGAAGTAAGAGGCTAAAAACACGTCTTCACGGCAAAGAAAAGAACCAAAAAAGAAAAAAACTTCAACTGAATCAAAAAAAAGGACTCTGCATCTTGAAAACGAAGAAGCAATCGATTCCGGGGGAGTGAGAGAGTCGGGGGGAAGCAGATCTTCAAACCAAAAAAAACTGGAGAGAAGGGTAGGGGAAAAAGTCCCATAAGAGAACAAACAACTCCCACCGGAAAGGATCTGAACCAGGAAAGAGAGCAGCGTTGGGTAAGTCATTTTAGCCTTGGGGGAGAGAGGGGTGTGGAGATAGGGAATGGTGTTATCGGAGACAGGAAAACGCAAAAGAACTAAAAAGGAGACAAACGTGAAAGGAAAGATCGGGGTGGCGTAAAACCGTGAGGATTGCTAAATAGGACAGGTTAACTCAGGAAGGAAAGCAGAGAGAAAGTGGGGGGAGACAGTGGAAGGAAACATCCCAAAGGGGGGGGGTAAGGCTGTTTACCAACAGGGTACCGAAAAAAGCAAGATCCTGACCGACCGTCGAAGTCAATGAAAAAAGGATTCGAATGGACGATGAGAAAAAACGGACGAAAAAAGAAAAAATCCGAAATACCTGCAACGCGTTAGGGGGGGCAATGGGAAAAAACTAAGGTACTCAAGGGACAGTCCGGCAGAGAAAACTCCGAGATAAAAAGACCGCGGCGTACGTAAGGGTATCGGACCGGAGGAAAAAAAAAAAACGTCGAGGTGTGCTGTCAAAAAGTTTGGGCGGAGGGACGAAAAAAACGATGGTCTGGGGGAGTCAGAACGCGGTTTGGGGCGGAAAATGCAGGGGAAAAACGGAAGCGAACTACCCTGGACGAAAAAGGGGGTGTTCTCACAAGAAAGTAGACAGGGGGGAAAAAAACGTAAACCGTACGGGGGAGTTTGGGGTTTGAGGGTACATAAGATTGGAGGGAATCAATCTAAAGGGCGGGACCGTTGATTGGAAAGCCTTACAAGGGGGCCAAGCATGGAAAACGAGGAAGGGTTGATGATTCAGGGGAAAGGGGGGTAAAAGGTTAGACCTAATTCGTGAACGAGAAGTCGTAGGAACAGCACTGAATAACAGGCTAACCTCCATAAAGAGTACCTACGAATCTCAAGAAAAAAAAGAAGTAAGGGGGAGGGGCAAGAGAACAATCATGTTCTCTATGGGGTTTTTCACTTATAAAAAGTAGGTTCCTCAAAGGGGAGAAAAAAACCACACAAATAAAAAAGAAAGAGAAAAAAAGAAGAAAAAAAGAAAAAAAAAAAAAAACCAAAAAAAAAGGGAGAAAAGGTGAATCCCTGGGGATTCCTCTTCACAACGCCGCGCCAGGAAAGGAGGGGAAGAGTGACGTCAGGCCCTCCGGCTGGGAGTTCTGATGGGGAACGAAAACAAATCAAACCCCTGAAGAAACCCATTATCAAGAGAATCCTACAACAAAGGAGGCCCAAGTCCGAATAACATGGAGTTCCAGGGCCCTTGGTCGGGAAAACTGCGAAGAAAAGGTGACCGCAGCAATTATGAACCAGGAAAAACAGAAAAAAAGGGGTGGCACAAGAAATAATATCAAACAAAGACCGAGTGGACGTCGGAAAAAAAAGAACCGGGGGTATTTGGAAAGGGGGCCTATCACACAAAGCGCTAAATGAGGGTTCAAAAAAAAGTGAAACGGGGGAGACGCCCGAAAAGACGATAGACCCCGAAAAGGGAAAAGGGGACGTGGAAAAGGGGAAAGAGTCGGAAAAAAAAATTTGACGCGAAGCCCAAAAAATAGGGGGGGGGAAAAAAAAAACCAGAATCTTCGGCAAGAACTATCGGTGAACGTGGGAAAAGTTCGAACTCCCTATCGACCCAGGATTTCGAAACTGGAAAAACGGAAGCGCGTCTACTTCCAACGGTCAGGACAGCGCCAAGAAAAAAAAAAACAACGAATCAAGATGCCGCACCAACAAACTCCCCAAAAGTAGCAACCTCAAAAAAGGCGGAAAAGGGGGGGGGGGGGGGGGTCAAATAATGCGATAGATCCAAAGTTAGGGGGGAAAAAAAAAGGGGGGGAAGGAAAATCAACTCAACCCATTAAAAAAAAGGGGACGGAAGGGAAAAAAAGGCAAAATCGCGAGATCTGCCTAAAGAATACCATTGGGGTGGGCTACGTCAAAACTAAGAGAACGCCCTACCAAAAAAAAAAAAAAAAAAGCACTTGGAAAAGAAAACCTCAATAAAGGAAAAAATAATAAGTGGGGTTTGTAGGGTCATCAGAAATTATTGACAGCCGACTCCGAGAGGTGTTATGAATTTCTAAAAAGAACTAGACGAAAAAGAAGGGGGGGGGGGAATCAAACAGACTCGAAAGGCCTTCTTTGGCGCTCTGTTCATGCGAAAAACACGAGAGCAATTAAGTCGCCTGGGTGTTCGTCACCCGGGTGAGCTTTTAACCAAGAAACTATGCGCCTTCTTCAGTATTAGACTTCCTTCCTCAGCTCGTTTTAGAATGCTCAATAAGGATTTAAAACATTTTTGACGAGAAAACTCTTCAGCCGGGGTATCTCTATCACCTGAACATTGAGGGGAACCTGATGAATCGGATGAAAACAACAAACAACTGGGAGGATAAAAGAATTCTGGAGGGAAAAAAATGGAAAATTTGAAAAAATTGTTTGGAATGAAACACTCCTAAATGACCGTACTTACTAGAGACAAAAGGATTGGGAGCCAAGAAGAAGTAAGACTCGTCTTTACGCGTTACTCAACAAAAAAAAGGAATATCAACATATAAAAAGCTTGAGGTGGGGACCTGGGGGGTCCTTAAAGTGTTCACGAACGTCCTGAAAATGAAACAAAAGAAGACCAGAGTGCAAGCCTGGTGGTCAGTCTACGAGGCCGAAAGTGGGGGGGGAAAGGGTAACGGCAACAAACAAAAAGATGGCATGTGGGGAGGGGTCGAAGCTCCGAAGGAACCGGGGGGGCCTTGAAAATGCGTACAAGAATGTTTGAGTGTTTTTGGGGGGTGGGAAAGGGAGGAACAGAGGGAGGGTTGGGAACGTGTTGGACCATTTAAAGACATGACGATGCCAGCGTGGAAAAACGCCCTCCGAAAAAGGGAGATTCGACAGGGGGGGGACAGGGGGGGAGAAGATTGGGTCGGGCCAGGTAATCGGAAGGAAAGAAAAACAAAAAAAAAACCATACCTATCGGAAACTAGAGGAAAATCTTTTTGGGAAGCAGAGCGGTCGGTATTCGGGGGTCACACAGGAAAAAAAATCCAATTCAACTCCCGAACGGTTAAAGGGACACAGAAGCACAGGTGCCTTCGTGACCGTCGGCCTTTCCCCAAAAGAAGGTCCAAGAAAACCCCCACGGAGACTATCAAGCCCAAACAGAATTGAAAACGGCTACCTGGGGGAAGAGTCCCGAGGTGGCCGTGCACCGGAAGAAGCGTCAAAGAAGCACGGACAAAAAGGGGTTTTGAGATATGGTCCGTGAGAAAAAGGGGAAGGACCTCTGGGGGGAAAAGTTCAGTGAGGCCTGTAAATGAAGTTCAAAAGGAAGCTCAAAAAAGTTCGTGACAAACTGTCTGACGAGTCAAAAAGGGAAAACCCGGGAGAGCACAAAAAATGATCCCGGGGGGGATCTCGAGAGGGTCGGGGGGTCCAATGGGGGGTTGGCTATAAGAACTCCTTTTAAATCTTGGAGAGACTAGGTGGGACCATTGGGTGTTGTTTGTCGCATGTTGAAGGACTGAGAGGAGAAAATGAGTATTAGAAGCGATAAAAAAAAAAATTTACTAACCAAGTTTGGGGGAAGGGTTTGGATCAAAAAAACAAAAACGGATAAACGGGGGGAAAGCGGTCCGGGACACGTTCAAGGGAAATCGAAGGGGGAGGGGTACTTTGGCGGCACACGGGTGCACTGTGAAGGGGGGGAAGGAAAAAAGAAAGCCCGAGGTCCAGGGAGGGCGAACACCAACAGTCACAGGACAGATTACCATTCAAGGGGGGAAAGGGATGGTCAACCGAAATCAAATGGGAAAAGACCAAGAAACGGTGGGGCAAAAAGCCCTGGGGGATCTCATGGTCACCCAGTTGGAGGAGGGGATTTGGGAAAAAGAAGAAGTAAAGGTGCCTGGGGAAAAAAATGTTCGAACGTCCTTGGCACTACTCACTTAACCCAAAACTGGGTGCAAGAGAACGACCACATCTGTGTGAGTCACAATAAGCCTCGGAAAAAAATTGAAACCCACGGGGACGCTAATAAGTCGGGACTTTGGGGACCGGAAGGGGGGTATAGACAGTCACATCAAGATTAAGGAAACCATCCCAAACAAAAGGGAAGGCAAGAATACCCGACGTTGAATCATACGGTGCAGAGTTCAGGGGGGAAGCCGATGGTGATATTCCTGAAGATGCGCTCTTGGGGGGGTAGAAAAATTGAGGTACAATGCGCAGAAAAACAGGGAGGGGGGGGGGGAGGGTTCATAAAAGTAGTTGTAGGAAAACCGACATAGATTGTGTTGCTCCACCAAAAAAGATGTGGGGAAGGAAAGATCTTTAAAAGGCCTGCCACACGGAGATGGGAGGGGGGAGTGGGGCAAGAAAACTTTTGGTCCAGGGCAAAAGGAGACAACAAGAAAGAATGTCCTCGACGTGAAGCCTCTCCTGAAAACCAAAGGAGGGTCCCTAAAAAGAACATCCTAACGTGAAAGTAAACGAGGTCTGTAGAGAGGTAGGGGGTAAAGGAAAGACGTGAGGCGAGGTTTTGGAACGAACTCTCAAAAAAAAAAACACCTCGAGGAAAAGGAGATACAACAAGTTGAGGAAAACCTGAAAAAAAAAAAGACTAATTGCAGATCGTCGAAACTAGCCACTGTACCTCAACTCGGCGTCCGTTTGGACGGGTATCGAAAAAGGTATACGTGGGGGAATAATCAAAAAACAAACTTATTATGGGAAAGATAAGAGATGCACTCCAAAGACCAGAAAAAGGTCAAAAAAGATCAAAGGAAAATTCCAAAAAAAAAAGGAAAAAAAGTCTTAGGGACATAAAAAAGGGGGAAAAAATTGGAAGGTTGATAACTGGGAAAGGTTGTCGCGCGGGAAAGTCTGTTGGGGAAAGAAGGGGGGGAAGCTTAAAGGAGGAAAGGGCGTCCTTAAATACGAAGGGTGCTACTAATATGTCAAACTTCTTATACGGGCCGAAGGAAAGACGAAAGTGGGTGCCGGAACTTAGTTCCATCAACGTCGGGGAGATGTTAAAAAAACCGTAGGACACGATCCTGTCCCAGAACCAGAAAAAAATAGATTTGAGGAGGGGACCTCGGAAAAACCCCATCTCTTCCGAAAAAACAAAAAACATAACACAAAAAGGGGGTGAAGGGAACAAAAAGCTCTTAAAGCCGCCGGGAAGAGAGAGGCCAGGAAGAACGAGTCCTGGGGGGCAATAAACCCTCCAGCCTACGAAATTGAGGGGGAGGGAAGAAGATGGACAGTAGGAGCGGGTGGGAGCCGGCACTAAAAGGAAAAAAAAAAGTTTTCGAAAAATATTTTGATCAAAAGAAAATATTTTCATGGTGAAAGACTCGTTCGATTCAAGGGAGGCAGAAGCTGTCCCCCGGGACGACTCACGAAGGGGGGGGGGTCAAAGGAAAGAAAAAGCACAAATCAGGTGTCCTGCAGTGATACTCAAGTACCTTCCGGGGAGGGGACTTGTGTTTGTATTTTTTTTCGTGGGGAAAAGATGGAAACGGGAAAAAGGTTTCTTGAGCTCAAAAAACTTCAAAGAAAACAAAAAGTTTGGACTGGGGGAGAAAAAAAAAAGGAGGTAAAAAAAAAACTGCCGCCCGCTGTCAAGGAAGGATTTTGGTCGGGACAAAACGGGTGGGAACATAAAAGGGTCAGTTGGGGGGGCCCGAGCTTGCGGTACAGAAAAAGGGTCGAAAACGCATGGCTACGGTAAGAACACGAAAAAAAACCAGAAAGCCGTTTTGTTAGGGAAACACAAAAAAAGAATGAAAAAAAATTGGGTGCCTTAATAGAAGGAAACTCCCGAAGGAAAGTAAGGAAAGTAAACGGGAGACAAAAAAGAACTTTGCCACTTCCAGAAAACTAAAGACTCGGGGAGAAACAAGTAAAACTCAAAGAAACCCCTTCAATCAAACTTAGAAAACGTATAAAGCAAGGCACGAAGGTCCCCATCAAAAAAGGTAATTTACATTCACCCAGGGGGAGGGGGGCGCGGGAAAATGGTAAAGGCCACCGCCAGAATCTTCCGACTTTGAAAAGGACGGCAAAAAAGCTCCAGAAAAAGGGGGGAACGAAACTGGCAGGAGGGGGAAAACATTTCATCCAAGGAAAAAAAAAGGCGGGAGAGGGGAAGAAAAATTGTTACAGATCGCAGGGGGGGGGAACAGTCGCTACTCCCGAGGAAAGGAAATCGGCGTTCTGTGACATGTAAGAAACCATTTAAGACGAATCCCCTACATCCAATTAAGGACGCACCATCGTCGGAAGGACGAAAGGGTTGGACCCTGGCTATTACTTTTGGCCGCCCATAGAGAAAAAAGGGTTATGGGGAGAAAACGGGGGAGGTATGGGCGCCGAGGAAAAAAAGTTCCATACGCGGCATAGTAAATAGTGTACCAAGACCGAAAAACCAAAATCATCGATGGAGGCGCCCACACCACAAAGAAAAAACAAAGGTCCCTAAACTCTTCGATGGTTTTCGGCTCTAAAGAGAGTGGGGGGGGACCAGAGGCCCGTCAAACATCCAGCCCCACCCCGGACTGACCAAAAACAGAAGACAGGATCATATCCTATTCTTCATCCGGGGGAAAGTTTGGGAAAAAAACTAACCGGGAACAAGCCGGGCCATAACGGCCGCCCGAAATCGGGGAATCTATCAAAAGGGGGGGGGGGGGGGGTATTACTGAGGGAAATTTTCTTTTCTGAACACTAACGTTTGGGGATGGTTTGTCTAAAAAGAAAAAGAAAACAAAAAGATTCGGGGAGGGAAAAAATCAAAAGGGTGCGTCTACATCTCTCCAACAAAAAAAACGTATTAGGAATAGAGGGGGGTCGGTCAACCTAAAATGAAACGGGTTGACGACGAACCGAAAAAGTAAAAAAAACGAACGGGGGACTGACGAGAAGCCCACCGTCAAGACACAGGGAACAGGGGGGGAGAGGGAAAGAATCAAAGCTCTACGGATATCCGAACACGGATGCGAGCCCGATCGTGCGGCGGGGGAGGGGGGCCCCCGCCGGGTAGCTAAACGGTGGGGGAAGGAAAACTTCGAAAGGAAAAAAAGGGCCACCCAGAAAACGCCTTCTAGTAAATACTCGGGACTGAAGGGGGGAGTAACTGCTGGCCGTAGGGTGTTACTAAGTACAAACGGCGGCTAGTCCCCCGGACTTGTGTCGGAAAGAAAAAACGGGGAAAAATCAGTAAGCCGAAGACTTTTGCGGATCCTTGGAAAGTTTTGGGGGGGGGGGGGGTGGGTCAAAAACCTCTATGAGGGGGGGGGGGTGTGAGGGATGGGAGTCCGGACCGATTACAATTGGTCCCTTAAGGAAGGGACCTTGAATCTCCCACATAACCGCCGGCTAAAAAGGATCAGGGGGGGGGTAGAGAGGCCGGCACAAACACGTTCGGGAAGTCCACAGAATGAAAGATCTGGTCTGCAAAGAAGACTCATTGGGGACCGCAGAGAGGGGGGAGCCGGTTCACTACCACGAAGAAAGGGACCCTTCTCAAGTCGGGGTTGGCCGGGTCAGTCAGTCGGCACGTCCCGGACTTGCCAAAAAAAGAGACAGTCCCAACGATTGGAGAGAAAGAGAAGAAGACATCGGGAGGGGGGGGGGGAAAAAAATTGACACGGGGTTCAAACATTCCTTTCGGAGAGTAAAAAAGGGCTTGAAAAAGATGACGGGGGAAAACAGGGCTGCCTGGGTTGATATTGAAACCTTTCATAAAGCGGAGGGGGACTTTTTCGAGCAAGAATGAGGAGGGCCCTTGCCCTGTACCTCAGGAGGGGGGGGGTCGGGGAACGTCCATTTCATATCTGTTCAGGGGGTACTGGATGGAAAAAAAAAAAGGGGAAATTGCCGGGGGCAAAAAAAGTGTTTGTTCAAGGGGGAAGCATCGGGCAGGGGGAAAGACGGGAGGGGACCTCTCAGGTTCCAATGGTGGGGGTTTGGAACGAAGGGGGGAGTACTTACCACCTCTTAAAGGCTACGATAATGCACACCAAGTCTCGGCAAAGGGAAAAGGTTTTGGAGAACCACAAAACTGATCCTTGGGGGGGTCCTTCAAGCCTATTCTTAAAGGGGTCGGCCTGTCTGCCTAAAAACCCGAGGGGAGAAAAAAAAAAGAAGAATGGAAACGAAATCACGTCGTAAAAGAATTAAAAGGGGACAACCGTTCCTCTGCTGAGAGAGGGGGAAAAAAAGTCAAGCAAGGTGAGAACATCCAAACTCGTTGTGCCGAAAAATGCGAAAGTGAAAGTGAAGGGTGTTTATCAGAGGTCCACGAACAGAAAAAAAAAAGGGGGAGAAAGGCTGACGAAACGGGGTCCCAGTAAGAGAACTTGACGGGGGAAAGGGAGGGGAAGCTACCAAATACGGTTATAGAGAGAGGAGGGGGACAGGGAACCGGACGTGATTCTCCCCGTGAAGGGGAGGTATATAATTTCAGGAGTACAAAAAAAGACCATAAAGGAAAATCCTCAGGGAAACAGGGGTTGGTCAGACCATCCTCTGACGTTGGGGGGGGGGGGAGGGCATAAACGACCCTAGTAAGAAAAAGGGGGCTTAAAAATTCGTGGCGGCGGCAAGGTTTAGGAACGATGAAGTAAGAAAAGGCGGGGGAAAAAAAATGGGGAAGCACGCGGAAAAAAGTGGCAAGGGGAAAGTAGTGGTACGCTGGACCTATGAGGTGCGAAGGGGGGAGACAAGACTGCCCGGAGGGAACGGAAGGATCTTGCTTACAAACATTGGGGGGAAAGGCTAGGGGGGAAAGCGTTAGGGAGGTCTCGGGCAAGAACTAGAAGAAATGTGACGTAGAAAAAGGCTCTCCAACCGGCCGACCTTTCGGAGGGGGAAAAGATCTTGCAACCAGTCGTGGGAGTCTGGGGGCAGAGGGCACCGAATCTTCAGCCGGGAAAAACCACAAGGGAATTCTGAAAACGAAAGAGAACGCAAGGGGGGGAGGGTCGACGGAGCACGGTTCAGATCGGTTGAAACATGGAAAAGAAGGGGGAAAAGGGGGCCATCACGCAAAAATCTCAACCAAACAGAAGGGGGTAGGAGGACAAGAAAGAACAAAAAAGGAACGAAGAGAAGTTCTTCCGTGCGACGGGAGGAGCAGGGAGAGGTGGGTATACTTCCCCGGTTTTCGACGAGGAAGTCTGGGGGGGAAAAGAAAGACAAAAAGGACGGTCCTGAAAAGCGAAAGAAGGGTTTCGGCGACGAAGATCTCCGTCGGGAAAAGAGACCTCAGGGAGAAAAACAGAGTTCAAAGGGGACCTAGAAACTTACGGCCGGAACCGAGTTTGAAGAAAAGAAAGCAAAATAAAAAAATCCTGAAACCTAAGGATCCGCCGAGGGGGAAGGGCCTCGATGGGAGAACGTCATTTCGCAACCAAAACGAAAACTCGTGGTAATCGAGGAAGGGGGAAAAATTTCTCCATCTCGGCCATCAGGGCAGAGGGGAAGGGGGGTATAAAAAAAGAAGAAGAAAAGGCCAAAAAACAGAGAGCACAACGTCTGGTAGGCCGGGATGGGTCTCCGCCTGGGAAATATCAGTGGGGGGGGGAGGGAAAACCTTTTGGGCTTATTTAGAACGTCCTCAAAAAAAAGTACATAGAAAAAAACGCTTTCCTTCGAGGCTGAATCTGTCAAGGTAAAGCACAAACTGGGACCGTTAAACGGAAACAAAAAACGAGGTTTCGGGAGAGACATGCACGTTCCGGGAACTTGGGATGAAAAAAAGAAAAGTTTCGGGAAGCGTGGGGAGCAGTATTTGGGTGAAAATCACGGGAAATAATTTGACAACTGAGCAAGCCAAAATTCGTCAGCCAAAACCAACGAGGGAAGGTAGAGCAAACAGCCTCCCGTCCTTCGAAAAATGCATGCGGGGGTGGGGGGGGGCTGGCGGCGGTGTCGACGATCTTTGAACGGCGTTCGTGGGGCCCAGGAGACGCCGCAAAGGGCCCGACTTGAAAGCCCACGGCCGACAACGGATCCCGTGGGGGACTCAAAAAGGAAGCAGGGGAAAAGGGGGTTGTAGTCTTCAGGAAAGACTACCAAGGGAGGAAGAAAAAACCAAAGGGCCCAAAAATGCCGGAAAGAAACCCGGCCGCTGTAAAAACAAGGGGAGGGAAGCTCAAAAAGGTCATCAATGTCAATCCTACATATCCAAGGGGAAAAGCCAGAAAAGGAGAAGGGAAAAATCACGGAAAGAAGGAAGGGAGGGTGACATTCCGTGGAGGGCTACCCCTGTATGTAAACTATCCAAAGGGTCAAGAAAGGGGGAAAGAGGGGGTGTTGCCATATATTCACCCAATCCGAGAGGGAGGGGAAAGTTCTTACAAAGGGGGACCGGTCTATGGTGGGAAAGGGGTATTCCGACACCTCCTATAGAAAAGGGGAAGGGGGGTTAAAGTATGGGGAGGAGGAAAGGTCAAGACCAGACGATCTTCAAACAACGATTTAAACGGAAAAAGAAAAAAGGGGGTGAAAGATAGAAAAACATCGAGGGGGGAGAACACAAAAAAGAGAACACTATGAGTTAAGAGGGGCCCATTTTTACACGATGTACTGTTTGAAAAAAAGATCGAAAGGTGGTGCAACGTACGGGGGGGGGGGGGGCTTCCTGAATGAAACGCGTTCAGCAGGAGGGTTGCCATCCGGAAAAAAAAGGGCCTTAGAAAATCAAGCAAAACATTCCCCAACCCTCAATATTGAGCAAAAACCCACCAGAAAAACACGGTACTGAAAATGCTCCGCTCAATGCGTCATAAAGGGGGTCTATCTCCCCACAAGTCAAACGGGCCCACCGCCAAAAGGTGGGGAAAAAGGGGCCACATTTACCGTCGCCTACAAAGCCCATCAAAGGCGAAGGAGGGAGCGTGGGGGTTGGTGGACTGCCCAGAAGAAAGAAACCGGACTACAAAAAACCGTGGACGAGGGGGAAGGAAATGGGTGATGAGATCTTCAGCCTTTTTGGGGAGGGATCTGAGGAAAAAAAAGGGGACTTTTCTGAGCTGCAAAAACGGCGACGGGCTCGTGTACAGAGCAAACCATTCGAGAGAAAAAAAAAAAAGGGAAAATTGCAGAACTCAAAAAAAAGGGGTGAGGATGGGAAAGAGAGAAATGTCGGCGTAACTAAGGGGGGGGGGGCGAAAGAAAGGGGGGGGGGTGAAAAAAGCTCCACAAAAAGAAAAAAGGGGAAGAGCCAGACAGTAGCAGGGGCGGGGTCGTCGTTGGGGGGGAAAGATCAATACTAACGCTATGGAGAGAAGGAGAGGAAAAAACCACAAAAAAATGTCTGGCCCATATCTGCTATGCTGTGGGCTGGTAATGGAAAAAAAAGGGTTGCGTCAAAAAAAAAAAACAAAAAAAAAAAAAAAAAAAAAAAAAAAACCACTCCTTGAGAAAAAATTGGGACCACACATAAGGAAGATAGATCGGGGGGGCCCGGCTCACTCGTCCTACTGAAAGGGAAAAACTTTACTGGGGGAAAAAACTTCCCCCTTAGGGGTCTAAACTACCTGGGGAAGGGACGTACGAGACTGGATACAAAAAGAAAATAATTGGAGGGGGGGGAAGCCTAAACCTGTGTGGAGTGTTGTTTTTTTCGCATCAAAAATGAGGGGGTACCAAGGGGGGGGCTTCGGAGGGTCCCGGGAAAGGAATAAGGGAGGGTCTAAGTAAGGGAATCTTCCACTCCCAAGAGAGGAATACTAAAAATCCAAAAAAGGGGCCCATCAAGCAAGTGGAACCCACCGGGGGTCAGTATATCTTTGCCCTTCCGACTTTCCCGAAAAGAGTCGGGGGATTTGTTCACCATTTTGGACTGACATTGAACGAGAAGAATTCTAAAAATGGGCCCGATCAGTAAGGGGGAACCCTGAGGGTGGAAAGACTCGATGTCACGTTCCAACTGCTATCGATCAGCAGGGGGGATCAACCAAAAGGGTCAACCATCGACGGTGAAAAGGGGGGGACTTTCCGAAAAGAAATCCGGAAGGATTAGGGTTTATCTAGGGGTGGCCATAAACCGCCCGCGGGGGGCGCGGCCCCGCGGGGGACTACTACTGTTCGAGGAATATCGGTAAAAAAAGGGCCTGGGTTCGGGGGAAGGGCGGGCGGAAAGTGAGGCGGTCAAACAAACGTGAGGAGAAAGACATCACACATGACCGGAAGGTTTGAAAAGGAGCCTTGGGGGGGGCCCCGCGGCCGTCCGTGAGGGGAAAAAAGGGTGGGCCCAAAGGGTTGCGCAGTTACAAACGGTCCAACGCTGGGGGGGGAAAATCAGGTAGCGAAAGATAGGGGGACCACAAATTGGCCCGGGGAAAAAAGTGGATGTTTGGCCACAACTGAACTGGAAGGGAAAAAGTCCAAAACGGCCCCCCTCATATGATGAGGGGGGAGGTGGGGGCAGGGGGGCGCCACCTGGGGCCAACAATAATGTCACAGAAGGAGGGAAACCAACATCAAAAAAAACTAGGAAAAAACCTTTCCTGGAAAAGGGGGAAAAATGAAAAAAGGGGGGCCGGGGAGGTGGGTTCTAACGGCCACTAGGGGGGGTTTGAACGGACCTACTACAAGAAGTTTCAGTTGGGGCTGGGGGGGGGAACTAAAACATCAACCATTCAGGAAAAGAAGTGAACGTCGACCGGGTACAAATGGAATCGGGTCCAACTTGCCCGGCCCGGGGGGGTGTCGGAGAAAAAAAAAACAAGGGGGTCTTCCTTGGGAAAAAAGAAAAATGTCAAGTGTCAAGTTCACTTGCAGGAATCCGAGGGAAAAAAAAAAACGTGTCTGACAAGACCATCCTTGAAGGCCGGATCAAAAATAGGGGGATCAAAAAAAAACAATCCTACGTTGCGTGCGAAAACGGGAAATCCACCGAAAAAAAGGGAAAAAGTACAAAAAAGGTTTTACGGGTCGTTTCGGAGGGGGGGGGGTTGGAAAAAGTAATCGGAGGATTGCCTAGATGGAGGGTGGGAACGAAGGGCGGGTTCTTGGTTCCCCCCAGGGGGGAGGTTACAAAAACCGTGTCTACCTTGGTTCTCATGACTAGAAGAATAGGTCCTTCAACGCGGGATGAAGGGGAAGGGGGGGGGTAGTAAACGGTTTTGTCCAGCCTCGAAAAGCGAAAGGGGTTGAGGGGGTAGACCCCTCGGCAAAAAGATCGAAAAAACAATGCTACGTCCGTCTATTCAAAAAAAGAAAGACTAAGAAGCGGAAAAAGCTTCGGGACCCGACACGATCGTTTGGTCACCTGGACCGCAGGGGAAGGAGTTGTAATGAAAGGGGGACACCGATCTTCAAGAAAAGAAAAACAAATCACAGAAGAAACAAAGAAGAAATCGGGCATAATCGTTAGCACGGGGCAGAGAAGAGGGGTCAGGGGGGGAAAAAAAGGGAATCGAATACGTGGGAAATCTATAAAGAGAGTCTCAAGAAAAACCACAACTGAGGATTATGAAGACATCGAGAAGAACCAAGAGGAAGGAAAGACCGTCCAATCTTACCCGGATGGGAAGTCCAGAAAAGAAAAGGGGCGGGGAAGGCCCCTTTGGGGTCGCGGGTCACGGGGGGCGTTGTGTCTCCGCTCAGCCTAAACGGGGAGAAAAATTCCAACGAGAGGGGGGAAGAACCGAAAAAGGTTCAATAAAAGACAGTACGAAAGGCCGTCCACGCATGAGTCTATCGTGGGGAATACAAGGAAGGAACGACAACGCTTTACAAAAGGGTTGAAAGAGCTTGCGAACCTACCTTCAGGTAGAATCCAGGAGTTCTCAATCTGAGGGATCACACATCTCAGGGGAAAACTGAAAAAGGAACGGTAATACCCAGCAAAACTAGGAAAGGATACCGCGGATTTCAGCCCAGGAGAAGGGGGCCAAGCCTCAATGTCCTGCATAATGCCGAAGAAAGGAAACCTAAAGGGTGGAAAAGGTCTGCGAAGGGCTTGGTCGGCCGCCAAGGGAAAAAAATCAGAAAAGTCGAGGATATCGCCTCAATAGTGTTCTAAGCCCTGACACGGACGTTCAGAGCAGGAAACCGGGGGAATCTTCCAAAGGTCAGCAAAAAAGACTGACCAAAATGGTGGTTCGTATCTAAAAGGACGGGAAACATGAAGTCAGGAAAAAAAAGCGCCTTACGCGGGAGTCATGGTTGAGGTTAAGTCAGAAATAACACGTGGACACGTAGGGTTGAAAAAAAAAGATCCGCAAAAGGCACCACCTATGGAGGTTGGGGCGAAGCTGGCACTCGGAACGGGCGAAAAACGGTTTGATATGTGAAGGGGAAAGGGGTTTGCAGTTTTGATTCTTGTTACAAAGGGGGGAAGTCTTGTCCAACGAGCTTTCGCGAAGGTGCGAAAGCCACGAAGAAAGGGAGGGGGAAGAATTCCTGCCGACAACCATCCGGTGGGGGGGGGGGGGCTCATGTCAAGAAGGGATTGGTGGGGCAAAAAAAAAATAAA
>Ga0179593_1542813_pt1 | contig 33657 bp, 26 predicted proteins | sample CZODoug2_1_08_16_FD_185931 | JGI IMG/M metagenome (GOLD analysis project Ga0179593, IMG submission 185931) | Vadose zone soil fungal communities from Angelo Coast Range Reserve, California, USA - CZODoug2_1_08_16fungal (PacBio error correction) | ecosystem: Environmental > Terrestrial > Soil >...
CAGAGGGGGGCCCGAGCATGCTAACGGGGTACGTCGGAAACGATCTGAAAAAATCATTCTTTGTGAAAACAACGTTCCATATAATTCTAGAGTTCCGTAGAGTGTAGAAGGGGATAGGGACGGTAGAGGGTCTCACAGAAAACCAAGGATCTGGCTTGTGGGGGTAGCGTGTAAAACACTAGAAAGAGAACCTCCAGGAAAGAGAAGAAAGACGGGAGGTGAGGGAAAAGTCAGGGGGAGCGTATCTGTCGAACCTCTATTGGGAATCTGTGAGACCGGGGACCTCCTCGTGGGTCCGTCTGGGAACGATCAAGAACCTGGAGAGGAAAAGGATACTTTCCACTTCAGTCGACCCATCTTACGTTTAACAGAGAACCACCGAGCACGGTAGCGACCCTAAAACGTCCCGAGTCCGAGTACCGATTAGTTTAGAGAGCCCTTCTAAGTCCTTGATTGTCGCCCTACGCCAACCGCGACAAGGAAGCGAATGACAAGGTCTGCGAGAAGGGGGTCCAAGATTGAGAAAGAATTATACGAGGGGACGGGCGATTAAGTTTCCTAGGGACGAGAACCCTGAAACGGAAACGCGGAGGGGTCAGCGGACATTCACGCCGGAGGGGAAATTATATCAAGGCAAAAATACTTAAGCATTCGTACACATAAGCGAATGAGGTTCCTAAGAAGAGAAGAGGAACGGAACTGTCGAATTGGTCTAGAAAGTAAAGTAAGGGCCAACTAATGAGACCTTTCTCCCATTGCGGGTCGGTAATAGAACTTGGAAAAATTCAAGCGAAAGGGAGAACATGAAGGGGGAGTCTCTGGGGCAGGGGGATGTAAAGGGAGCGTCCTTGGAGATTTTCATCAGAACTCCTGGCTAAACTAGGACAAGCAGGCTTGTAGAACTCACATTAGGGTTGGCCTGGGGAGACCTCTAAATAAGAAGTAGGGGGGGTGTATGGGGAAAAACCGACCTAAAACTCAAGAGTTAATTCAAGAAGACTAAGGGGAGAAACTTGATTGGGGTAAGTAAATGAGGGAAAGCTCTAAGGGTAGGATCTAGCGGAGTCACATCCAATCAACCTCAGACGCAGTGGGGATTTCACAGACAACGCAACATTCCAAGAAAAAAACTATACAAATAAAAGAGGGCTATCGCAGGGTGTACGCCACCTGGCTATCACACGAACAGAAGACCATACTCTGGAAATCTATGCGAGAAGGGGGGAGGTAGCCGGACAGGGGTCAAGAAGAGCACCAAAAAAAAAAAGGCACCAGGCACTTCAACTTAAAGACAAAAATGGAGCACTTCGAGGGGTTGGTAGGGGGAGGAAGAACCGTCAGGAAGGGGAAGACAGTTTTGTGCGGTAGGGAGGGGGGGAAGTCTTCATAGGACTTACCTCCGGAAATGGACATGAGAAGCTGGTACATAAACCTATCGGGAAACGGTGGCTGGAAAAAGGTAGCCTCGTTACCTTCACATCGGGGGGTTGTTGATCACAGGAAAAAGTCATGGCTTGGTTCAGATCACAAGGGTTAAAATTACTCACGTCAGGAAAGAAGTCATCATTTCGGTATGAAAAACGAAGTGGACATAATTATTTGCGGAAACACTGACAAATCTAGAAAGAAAAAACACAGAAACAAGCAATTCAAAGTGCTGAAAGGGAGAACCGCGTGGATGAAAGTTTATGGTGCAAGAAATGTCAATGGCCGGTCGGGGGGGACCAAAAACTGGGGCAAATGGATGATGAATCCAGCAAATGTCAAGTGGAGCCTTCAAGTTGGCTCAGTGTGCAGGGAGAGGACATCACACCTGAAGGTGACCAGGCATCCTAAGGGGGGGAATAAAAAGATAATCTGCTAAGAAAACAACATCGAAAAAGCGACCACCGCAGCTAAAACATCCTACGTGGTCAGTGTGATTGGTCCTCAAAGGGAGGTCAATGGACAGCATCATTGCCATGGGGAGAAAGAAACGGGAAGGGAGAAAGGTTGAAGGAAACAAAATCCAGAATCACCTCGCTAGGGGGGCAAGTACGAAGAAGGGCGTGGAGGTACTATGGGTCCCGCGGTTGGCAACTAATTGAAAGGGAGATGGCGGGGAAAAAGATTCATAAAAAGTTTGGAAAAGGAAAAGCAAAAGAAGTTTCGGCCAAGCAAGAAGGAAAAAGGATCAACCTAAGGCGGGGAAGAAAAGGTGGCTGCTTTCGCTGAGGAATCTGAAGAGACCTGGCATCTCCAATAGGAAAAACACCCAGAAATTTGGTCGAGAGAAAAAACAACAAAAGAGGAGGAGGGGGAGGAATAATTTTTAGGACAACAGAAAGAGGGCGCGGTGTCCTCGGGAAAGACGTCTATGGGGGGGAGGTCAGGAAGAAGCGAAAAGGACGTGAAAGGCACCGCGGGACGGAAGAGGGGCGACGTAAATCCCCTTGGGAAAGAAAAAAGTCCGTAGGGGAATTCCGGGGCTGACCCAACAGGAAGGGGAACGAGAGGAGAGACTAGGAGTGGATGAGCACTGTAGGGGAAAGCGTGCCAGGTTATACCCAGCACTTCTTGGTGTGTCCAACGTAGAAGATTTGGGATGGGAAGGAGTAACAGGAATCAAAAGGAAGAAAAACGGTGTGGGGGGAAAAAGGAGACTGCATGAAAGGTTTGAAGTCAGGGGGATACCAATCCGTAGATTCCGGTCAAAACCAAACGAGGGTTTTAAAGGAGCGTCGGGGACGGCGGGGAGTCAGCTAAAGATTGTAAGCCAGAAGCATACTTTTGAAAGGGGCCCGCTTAGGGGAGGCCTTGTAGGAACGGGGACCAGCGAAGGGGCAAAAAAGTTGACTCCAACATTAAAATGGGCATGCTCGCAGAATCCAGAGTTAATACCAGGGAAGAATTTGGGAAAGCGCAGATGAAGAGAGGGAGGGCAAACAGGAAAAGTCGAGGCGCAAGTCGCAGGTATGGACTTGAGGGGCTGGGGAAGAAAGGGAGGGACGGTAGGGGGGAGAAAAAACTGCTCAGGACACCGTGAGGCAAATCTTGAGGTGTAAACTTTTTCTGTTTAAGACTCATTGGAAGGAGTGAGGAAGATCAGGAAGGAAAGGGTGAGGGGAAAAACGGTATTGGTATAAGCAGGGATGACTTGGGACCCCCTGCACGAAGGTGGAAAAAGGGGGGAGGACGGAGAAGACAAAAAACTGGTGAAAAAGGGGAAACTCTCAAAACTTTCCCGAAGAATCTCGGAACTGCCATAGTGTCCTCAAAGTGGGGGCCGGCGATGGGGAGCTTTCCACGTACGCGTCACAACAAAAATTGAGGGGGAGACTGATGTGGAAGAACCCGGGCCCACAACGAATATAACACTCTGTTATGCCGGTTGTAACGGGGGAACCTTGTTGCCGAAACCGACGGGATGGGTGGAAAAAGGAGGGGCTGAGGAGTGTGATCCAGGAAGGGCCGATTCGGAAAAGGCGCACAGAGAAGGAAATATTAGGGAGGGGGGGGATGATGGTTAGTCTAAAATTCCTAGACGTCGGAAGCAGAAGGTTAATCAGCAACCGGGCAGGGGGTGTGTTGCCTTTAAGTTTGCGTGGTCCTTTTCCAAAACGTAGATTCACGATTGGGGGGACGTAGGAGAAGAAACATTAAAGCTTCCTGGAATACTGAAAGTACTGCAGAAAAGAAAAGCCGGAAAGAAATAGAAGGGAAAAATCGGCGCGGTGGAGGGGGTCCTCCCTTATCGGGGGCCTCCGTGTTTTAGGGTAGGAAATTGGGGGGGAAAAAAAAGTGCGTGGGGGTTCCTTATAGTAGGTTAGTCCCGGAGGGCTGAAACTTAGCCCCTGTCTAGTCCTGGAAGTCAGGAGAAAAAGATTAGGGGACCAGAAAGCCCTGGGGATGGCGAAACTGGTGGAGAGGAACGTTTTAAGGAATGCCCCACCTCCAAAGGGGGCGCAGCTACAGAAGGAAGCGACCACGGGGGAAGGGGGGGGAAAAGGCAACTTTATCGGGAACCTTCCTGCAATCGTTCCCACAAAGCTGAGGAGAAGCGGCATTAGAAGATACGCTCGCCTCTTTCAGGGAATCCTTGAGGGGGGGAGGGGGGCGGATCGTGGGTACGAAAAAGAAGGTCGCTCACCTAATCATTTCGCTACCGCATGGGGCCTTCGAGCGGAGGAGGAAAGAAGACGGAAAAGTGAGCCGGTCGCGATTTTCTGGCATCCGAAGGGTTGAAGTGAGGGAGTTAGGAGCAGGGCGAGGCAAGTAACCTGTTATCCTGGTTCCTTAGCTGTACATAAGCGAAGAAAAATCACAAGGAGATCTAGAAAGGAAAACCGTCCGCCTAGGTGCTCGGCCGGGGAAAAACCTAGAAACATGAAAGGTGAGAGTTGTGAACCCAGGGGAGGAACGATGTACTGGTAGAAGAAACCTTTGCCGGAGCGGCAGAGAAAGAGGACTTGGAAAAAGGGGGAAGAGAGACAGACAAGCCGATGGCCTTTCGATCAGCAATCAAGGGGGGGCGGGGGGAGAAATGCCGCGTAAGAGGAAGTTCTCTGAAAGGCTACGCCATAGGATCTCTCTGATCGCTTGTCGACATAGGTGGTTCCAAAAAAAGGAAAAACGAAACAGCGGAACAGGGGGAAGTCTGAGTTCAAAGATATACCGGGGAACACCGTATTCCCCTAAGCGGGGCCTGACTTCCTCTCGGTATGTGGACGGTCGCCGGCGTACGGGGAAAGAAGGCATCGCGTGGCCATTTATGTTCAGGGAATAAGCAGCCTTGGGGTCCCAGAAAGACGGAGGGGTAGGCTAGGGTGCCAAGTGCTGCCAGCACTCAGGGCGGTACACAAAAGGGGTGAGGGGGCGGACTCATTGCAGTACTCTTCTTCCCATCCCCCTGAGGGCCCGTGGGGACAAAGGAAGGCGGAGGGGCTCAAAAGAGCAGAGAGAAGTTCAGGTATTGGCATCTCGATCGCTTGAAGAAGACGAGAAGGGGGCCAAGTCAAGAAAGGCGCTAGTGGGTGTCGTGAAACCTTCTTCCAGTCAGTTTTCCCGCGACCGGTGACGGACGGCTGAAGGATCTGAAAACAGCAGCAGGAGGAGCCCAGCAGCAGGGAGAAAAGCGCTAGAAGGGCCGGGGCTGAGCTGACTATGCGCGAAGATTCGTGCGGGGGGAGTCACCGAAAGGTAAAAAAAAGGTTCAGGCCTTGAGCCTGACGAGTGAGGGAAAAAGTTCCGAGGCGTAGGGAGGAATCAGCGAGAAAAAGCTCCTGGCCAGCAATCTCGTAGTTGCTGAAGGCTCGAACGACGCGGGGACGAGTACGTAAAGTCGCGCGTGCCCATCTGGGCTTTGGCTGAGGGGGCATCAAAAAAAGGGAAGAAAGGGTAGCAGGAAGGACGACATTCTTAAAGCTGCGATGCTTGTCTCTGCCCTCACCGGAAAAGAGGGCTTGGGGAATAAGGAAAGATCAGGACCGGGCCATCCCTCTTCGCTCTGGTTGAGCACTGTCGTCTAGAAAAGGGGATATGGGGGAGATCAAGTAAAAAGCGGGGAGCTACCCGAAGGCCTCCTCAAAATTATATCTGTCCTTCGGGACCCTTGAGAGAGGGACCTCGGGGCGCATGGGAAAGAGTAGCACATTCACCAACCACCAAGATCCTTAATAAAGAACATATAGGACAAAAAAAGAAACGGAATGTAATACCGGAACAGGTCCAGGGCTACTGTGGTATTCTTATCCGATCCAATCTCTCGACCAGCAAGCTTTACGGTTGAAACACGTCAGGAAAGGACTCTCACGAGGCGGCAGTTCACAATTCTCATTGGCCGACCTTAATTGGGAGAGCTCAATCGACCGGGAAAAAGAGGGAGGGGTAACATGAAGAAGGCCCTGAGCGCAGGGAAGGGGCCGGGCTCCTCAAGGGGGACTGCCACACCTTCTGCGAGCCACGGGCGATCACGGGAAAAAGGATGAAAACGAAAGAAATAGCCAGAAATGGGGCAGGGGGCTATTCCCAAGTACATACAGAGAGGGAATGCCATATTAAAATCAAAAGAAAACCCTCCTTCCCGCTCAATTTTCTTTGAGTCCTAAGGAGGATGGTGTGGACTCTAGGGGCAACAACCAACAACGGGTATATGGAAAAATATGCCGCCCAAAAGAAGAGAGGAAAAGGGTTGACCAAGAATTGCTTCGAACTTCCGTTTTCGGAGAATCCTACTTAATGGGAAAGCATGCTTCACGGCGGGGGTAGGGGACGAGGGCGAGCCGAGTTGGTAAACGGCGTTTCTGGAGGGCTCGCCGTCGCGAGAATCCCGGACGGAGTCAAAAAGGCTGCGCAGGCTCTAAGGGGACAGAAAGGCAGGTCCTTGGGAAGAGCATATATAAGGATTTAACTGTAGTAAGAGAGATAACCAAGGGGGGAGCAGAGAGGAATGAAACGCGAGTCGAGAAGAATGGACATAACCGGTGAAAGCGATGAGAAACGGATTCAGACTCGAGATGGGAATAAGCTAAAGGAGACCTTGGACTAGCGGGGGAAACCACTGTATGTATGAAGTGTCGCTCTAGGGGGGGAGTGGCATGGCTGAGTGACGACATCTCTCTCTGCACGCCATGATATATGGAAGGGGAAGGGAAGAAAGAATCCAGGGCGTCGTGCTGCAAAAAAAGGGACTATGAGGGGTCCTCTTACAAATCTTCTGCATAGGAGACAGGTAAAAAAACTGAGATGACTGGAAGAGAAAAAGGGTTCATCAGCGGGAGAGCCTTGAAGTTGCAGATGACCAGGTAAAAAAGAAGTCGGAAGGAACAAAAAAGAAGAACGGTCAGAGAAAAAAAGAGTGCATTCGAATTCTTTCTCTAGTCCAACTGAACCCGAGGGGGAAGAAACACGGCATGTTCACGATGCACGTTAGGGATCTTCGGGTACGTAACAGAAACTCGAACGAAGGGCCCTGCCTTTGAACTATGCGGTCAACGTTGGTTGTCGTATCCTGAGAAAGGGGGGGTGGTCCCGGTCATGCTGAAGGGAGCTCTCTACTTCGAAAGGCTCGGGGGAGATCGAAAAAAATGAGAGAAGGGCGTGGAGACTCCCTCTGGCGAAAGGAGTGTCCTGGGTACGGAAGGAAGAAAGGATGGGGAGAAAGCCAACGGACTTGAGAGCGAAGAATTCCGGTCGAGGAACTAATCTGTAAGAAGTGTCAAATCACAGCGGTTACAAGAATACAGCAAAGAGGAAGGGGTCGCGACAGAGCTGCACACCTAGCCTGCTCGTGGGGGAAAATCATAAAATGAAGGGGGAATGCGCTACGCACCTCCGCGGGGGAAGAGCTGAGCGAACAAGCGGTTGGCAAAAAAGAAAAGCATGAGAAAGGATCCAAAAGGCGTCCATCAGTGCAATACCGAAACCCAAGGCAAGCGGCACCAAAAATGGAATTCAATATCGGCTTCCTTAAAATCCAATTTCCCCTAGCTGGGCTTGGGGAAGAGCATGCACACCATGAGAGGGGTAAAAAACGGAGGCTTTTTGACCAAGTCTTTCCAGTTAGAATGGCATCGTAGGGTCTGCCGGTGGTGTGAGTTATGAGCATTCAGCGAATCGGGGACGTGGAGGGGGGAAGCTACGGTGATAAACACGATCTGGCCGCAGCTTCTCACCGAGATCGTAATTAGAAGGGAAGGGGTATCTGTCTAACTCTATTACAGGGGGGAGTACAACAAAACTTAGGGAGGTTCGACGTCAGGGAGGGGGGTACGGGTGCAGTCTTCCAGGATATCTTCTCCAAGGGGTACAGCCAGGTTAAACCGACGCAGTAGAGCAAGCGGTTTTCGGAATATTAGGACTTTGGCCTGGATCAAAAGGGGATAGAAGGGAAGAAAAAAAGGTGAAGGGAGAACGTACTCAGGGCTACATAATCCTGGCTTGCAACGAGAGGGAGAACGCGTCGGAAGGGGGGGGCCCAAAGGAGATGCGATAAAGTGAGTTCCCGACGAGAACAACAGGAAGAAAAACCTCGGTGCGAGAAAGATGAGTCAACGAGGAACGAGTATATGGCCTTGAAACACACGAACCAGGACGAAAGGGCAAATATACCAGGAAAAAAAGGCGGGTCGAAGCGCGGACCTTTGCTCCGTGCACGAGAAGATTAAGGGGAAACGGGAAGCAACACCGGTCTAACACCTGGCCAGACCTGGTGAAACGGGGGGGGGGGCGGAGGGACAAAAGAGCGCCAAAGGGGGGCGTGTCGGGGCAATCCGCAACATTTCAAAAAATTCACCCCGTCGAACATTGCAGTAAGGAGCAGGTATGATGTACACATGATAGCGCAACTGTTCTTATGCATCCAGGATTAAATGACTAAAAAAAAAGATCATTTCTCGGAAATAATTGGAATGGGACCAGGAAACTACCCTAAAGGAGTTTCGCTGCTGTAAGGGACCCCAATAGGGAAAGCCGGGGGGGAGGGAAGGGGCGAGCGCCGTGATGTTCCTGAGGATTTGCAGCAAGGCCGGCGCTAAGGGACAAGAGGAGCTAAGACCCGAAAAGGCCCAATCGGAAAGAGCCGCGTGGATGTAACAAGAAAAGTAATGGGGAGAAGGCCGGTGCAGAGGGAGAGGAGAAAAGCAAAACGATCCGCAGAGAAGGGTACTACTCCCCTGGCTTAGAGGATCTAAGAACGCGGGAAAACATCCTCCGAGTTGGAGAGGGGGAAACACAGGCGTCTGGAGAAACAGTAAGAGGGCACCTACATAAGAAACCTGACTCAAAACAAGCGAACACGGCCGGTCAAACGGGGACGAAGAACTGGAGCCGGAAATAGAGGGAAAGAGGGGGGAAATGGAAATCACCTGGGTATCAACAGAAGCAGAGTCTGATTGGCTAGAAAAGGAGACGTGCCTCGCCGGAGAAGAAGGCAATGGTACATCTTAGATCTGGCCAAGAAATACGGAGATACCTGGGGGTGCCAAAAAGGACTGAGCAACATCGGTGGTTTAATAGACCACTTTCCCGGTTGCACTTCTTCACAAGGAATGAAGGCGGAAGGGGGGGTGGAAGGACTGAAGAACGTGAAAAAAAACGTCAGAAGCGGATGAACCCGAAAACAGGGGTCCCGAAAGTAAATGGCCCGCACAGGCAAGGAGGATCAAATCAGAGAAGGCACCAGAGCAGACGGCAATCCAATCAAGAAACTTGACGACTTGACCGTATGCAAATCAGGGGGGAGAAAGGCATGAGCGTATTGGAGGGGGCCTATGGGAAGGGGAAACGGGAGACTGGTTCGTCTCCATTTACATTGTATTCCGGCAATTTGTAATCCAGGGGGGGAATTGAAAACAGTGAGGGATCGAGCGACCTCGAGAAAGTTCCCCATGCAATCCTGAAAAAGAAGTACTAAAATTAAAAGAGCTAAGGTGTTCTGAAATCTGGGCGGGGGAAAAAAAAAGCGAAAAAAAAGGAGACCAAGCAGCGCGGGATCACAAAATTCAGATGCGTGCTGACCGGAAGGCTCTGTGGAGAATGTCAAGGGAAAACGTTCATGCGTGACAAAACAGGGCTGTGAAGACGTGAGCTTGGAGAGGTAGAAAACGGCATCAAAGAAAACGCTGGCCAAATGCGGTTACAGAGCGGCGGGGGGGAAGGGAACGGGAAAAAAAAGTGCGAAGGATTTCATACGTCGGAAAGGGGAATGTTGGGGCCACGGAATCACCGACGGACCTTTTGGGCCAAGCAAGGGGCGCAAAAAAAGGAGGGCTAGGAAGAGAAGGGTATGCGGATGACATATTCGGAAACTGTCAACTCTCAATATAGGTCCACTCGACCTCATGTATTTGCGGGTCGGAGGGAGTCACAGAAGGAACAAGAATAGAGGGGCCAGGGGCAATACATGGAGGCGCGTGACCGATATTGGAAGTTGTCCCAGGTAAATTCCTAAGCCAATGGAAGCGAACGGGAACTGTTAACGTAACGAAATTGTGCGGATACAGAAGGGCAAGAAAAAGGATAAGGTGATTCCCGGGGAATCCCACCATTCCTTTGGCCCGAGGAATACTAGTTTCGGAGGAAAAAAGAGCGAGGAAAAGAGGGAGACGGGGAGACAAATTCGTATGGCCAGTGACTGATGTGAATCCTTCTAACAGTCTTCATCTTCAAAAGAAAAAGCGGTGGGGGGATGGGGACGGGAAAAGAATGCCCTTGAGGCGTGAGAAGAATCCCGAGCTTCCCGGTCAGAAAAGCACGCGGATTGGTGGAGCCGAGGACGTGGGGGGGGAAAAGGGGGGTGTAAGGAAAGGAAATGGCCGGAGCCATTGGGCGAACAAGAGTTACGCAGCAAAAAAAGATCATTAGAGGGGCATTGCGGAAAAAGGATAGAAGCGAGGTGAGGGGAGGTCGTCGGAGAAACCCACTTGAAGCTCCATTTACAAAGGGTGCTGGATGCTCGCAGACCATCGGGGCAACATCCAGGGGAAAAGGAGGCACTGCCAGGGATTATCCTACCAACACGGGGATCAATGGAGGGCAAGTCCACTTTCTGGGGGATTGGCGAAGGCTGATCTTTCGACGGAAGGGAGAGTAAGCAATGTAGGGGAAGGGGGAGGCAAAGAATGGAACTGTTTCTGGGGAAACGCCCATGATGAACTCAAAAAACTTCGTCGGGGAGTCATTTGGACCCATGGTGTATTGATCCGGGGGAATGGGGAAAAAAAAGGGAACGTGGCAAGGGGGGGGGGGGAGGGGGGCTGAAAACCATGCATGTCCGGGGAAGGGACTCGCAACCAGGGTGGACTGAAGTCATAGAGAGGTCGGCCGGTAATAACAGGGAAGCGCAACGGGCCGAGAATTCCGTCCTCGTCACAAACTGAAATTTCTGAAGGACTGAAGATCGTGAAGGAAGCCAGTGGACTAATAGGGAAAAGAGTAAGAGGGGGGTAAAAAAGTTGATCCGGCTTCTTTGCGGGGTTGAAGTGAGAGAAGAGGTGGAAGATTAGTTTATCCATCGCCGGTAGAGTCAAGAAGAAGGGCTTGGTGGAAAAGAAAAAATGGTAGCTGATTCTGGGGGGGGGACTATCCATTGATGCTTACCATTAAGCGGATGTATAGCACGTTTGCAAAGGCGAAAAAAATCAGAAGTAGGTGAGGGGGCAGGTAAATTTCTTGCCATTCCTGTTACAAGCACTATGAACACAGCGTTGGATGGAGCAGCGACGAGGCAACGTATCAGCGAGTCCTTATGAGGCTTCCACTCGTTCAAGAAAGCACAAGATGATCGGAAGGGGGGAAGAAGGAAACATGAGGCGCTGTGGGATAAGTGTTGGGCCTTACCTGCCGAGAAAAAACCGTTTGAGCTAGGCCGTATACGCCGAACAAAGAAGGGTCGGGGAAAGAGAGCATTTTGGAGTTTAAGGGAATGAGGGACGAAAAACGTAGAAAAAAAGCGGACGATAGTCAACCGTACATCATCAAACCTGAATTAAATCCCAGATCCTTCCAGGGACGTTGTCGAAGTTTACGGATGGGGGACAGAAAGAAAAGGACAAGGCGAAACGAAGAGGGAGCACACATGTACTGGGGTGGTTCGCGAGTTGTCGAGAGACCGCGCCGGCCCCGTCCCCGTGGAAGTATAAAATGGGGTAGAAACGAGCTCTCCCTTCTCGGAGATTCCTGCCCAGTCGGAGGTTGCCTTCGGAGCTCGGATAGGAACGCATCGACACGGCCAGGAGCCAGTGGCTAAACCCGCAGCCCATTCATCGGTCCGGGGGGAATAACGGATTTCAGGGCGACGATGGACTGGTCCATCTCACATGATTGTTTAAGCTTAAGGAAAGGTTCCATTGGGTCGTGGGTCACGGAAGGGCAATGGGCCGAGGGAAACAAAGCCGCGAAAGCTGGATCGCTCGTCACCTGTAGAACTCTGAGACACGCCGTGCTCTTAGTGGCGGTTCAGGGGAGTATGGAGGGAAAAAAGAAGTAGAGTGGGGGAAGGGAGTGCGGCATCCAAACTCTCTAGATTTATCATTCAATCCAGCCGTACAGGAGGGGAAAGGCAGCAGTGGACCCGCATGGAACGACGCTCGACATATTACTGTCAATGCCCTCTAAGAAAGGGGATCGCACAGAAGGAAAAGGATGTGGAGGGAAGCCTTGAGGACAAGACACACCGAGGCTGTTGTCGAAAATATCTATCCATCTAGGAAGAAACACCATCGAAAGGCAGGCAAATCGGGGGGATATCAAGAGAAGGAAGAAAAAGATGGTGTGACAAAGACCTCTTTTCGTTTAGGGTACAGTACTACAGATAGGGGGGACCTAAGGAGAGGGGCCACTTGGCCTAGGTTCCGGTCCTGCGGTGTACGTTTGGAAAGGCTTGGGACGCTGAGGAAAAATGAGGTAGAGGGAAACGGGAACTTGTCGATCATCAAGAAAAGTTCCCTCATCCGCTTCCCTTATATCATGACCAAACAAGCGGGGTTAGAGTTGGCCTTGTAAACTGACGACGTTCATTTAATTATCCATCTCGGGATCGCTGTCCCATTAGAGGAATAGGGGCAGAAAGGAAAAACAGAAGCCCTTGAAAAGTAGGTGATGTAGGTAACCTTCTGAGGGCAGAGGACCAGGGAAAGAGTTGTCGGAAGAACGGCATGACTTTCTTTTATGGCTCGGGAAGACACTATCCTGCTTGATGCTCCACAGTGAAAGTGTCCAGAAGTACGCATCGAGCCCAATCCTTCTATGACATTCTCCGAGCCTCGCAGAGGCTTGGACACGGACACAGTACTCCCTTTCGACACAGGGGAGCAGGGAGTGATCCAGGTGACTAGCGTCATAGGCGTCCACTTAGAAGGGGATAAAAGTGGAGCGCCTGTCGGCACGGGATAAGGCCTGACTCATCCTCTTCTAGTTTCGAGTAGGCGGCGCATCGTAAAAAGGGGGACATTTCGGGTAAATCTGAACGAAGGAAGAAAAAAGCCCGCTGTGGGGTGAGCCAGTTCGGTCGACTTCGGGACTTCACGCGGGGATAGGGGAGATGGAATCTCTAAAAGGTTCGCCGCGGGCGCTCGTTCTGTCCAGGGCGGCCAGAAAGTGGAGAAAGTCTGAAAGCAGGGGGGGAGAGGGGAAGTCCGAAATCGAGCGCTTGCCAGCTCATATTGCAGCTACAGACCAAAACAAAAAAAGAATAGAAGAAATATTGTTAGTGGAGAAGGGGGCGGAGGTGACACCTTAGCTCGTCATCATGGCGGGCGGCGCAAGAGAGCTCTGGGGGTCCGACGAGAGAAAACCCTACAAAATATTATTAAATAACAACTAAACAGGAAGCCCGGTCCATGAACCGTAATCGCATAAATCGTCTAAACTGTTTTCGTGCTTATGGAAGAGTCCTCGAGGACAGTTTCCGACCTTGAGGTGGACCACAGAGAGTCAATTCGCGGCTGGCGAAAAAAGTGACGACGGGCGAGACCGCAAAAAGCCCTGAATTCCCTCTAGAAACTGAGATCCGTTAAGGGCAACATTATATCTGATATCATCACCCTGAACCTGCATAGGGAATGACAAAGGCCTCGGAAAAAGTGGGGATGAAGAGGCTGCTAAATCGAGCCGACCAGAAAGCCCTGGGACCCACCAAAACGTTGGAAAAGGGCGTAAAAGAACCCACCGAAGAAAGCGAAAAAAGACAAGAGAAAAAAACTTTCCGGAGGAATTCGGCTCGAGCAAGAGAACCCGCCGTTCCCGAGCATTTCTTGGCGAGAGGGGGGCCATTGCGATGCTGAGGGGGGGGGGAAAGATCAGAGGACACAAACAACAACAACAGGGAGTATAAGATTATATACCACCCCACTGCTCAAGAGGGAGACAGACGTGGAGTCGCGAGCACGACCTTGGAGAAAGGGATTAGAATGGCATGTCGACTATCTTTACGCCCAGGCAAACGGTGGGGTCACAAAGGCTTTCTGTTCAAGGCTCTCCGGCTCGATCCGGCGGGGCTGGTCCACCCGGCGGAGTCTAAGGGAGATGGCAGAACAAGAGGCAGGTGGGGTCAAGGAGAGAATATACAAGGTATACCTATGAATATAGAAAGACACAATTAAATGAGGCACGCGACTAGTGAGAGTTGCCGCCACGGAGTCCGGGAAAAGGGGACAAGGTCAAAGGCGACGGTGAGGTAAACCCGATATGGTGGGGGAGATAAGTCATAAAACGATACCTGATGCCTGGGAGGTTACCTGAGGTGTGGCTGGATAGGTGGGGGAAGAGATAGGTGGGATTGCCCAAGATCGGGGACAGCGCAGAGTCCCTCCATAGTACGAGGTCAGGTACAAGGCGCCAAAAAGTATGAGAGAAAAGGTGATAAGGGGGGGAGGAGGTGCCTCAAAGCTTTGATAACTAAGTACAATCGGCTGGACAGGCTCACCCAGGCAGATAAGGCGGCGCAGCATGAGTAAGACGAGCCTGAAATTTCGAGGCACCCATCTACTCATCTCTCTGGAAATTGAGAGAAGTCGAAAAGAAAAGTTCTCCCGACTGGTCAACCGAGAAGGGGAGCCAACCTCCGTAACTTTGAGAACTGCTGATGATAGAGGGATCGGTAGAAAGGGCTAAGGCAAGTAGGAACAGGAGAAAGGGGTGAACAAGCAGCAAACGTGTCGATCCGTCTCTCCTGCAGGAAGAGATCAAATTAAGTCGGACAACCGGAGGAGTAACGGATTCTGGCTTCTCTGGGGTTACTAACTGAAGGGGGGCAATCGGAAAGATAGAGCCTCTAAGAGATTGCTTCCCAGTCTCTTTTCTAAAAGAGAAGAAAATGTCGGGCTGGGAATGATCGTCCGTCTACAAAAGGCAATCGAAGTCCGCGGGGAACTGAATACACCCTGGAAGGGTTGACCTAAAATTGGCCCGAGTCCGAGCACTCAGGGACTCTAATAGAGCTTCCCACCTTCAAAGCGGAATGGGGGGAAAGTTAGAAAAAAAATCAAAAGCCTAATGGGGGAAGAGGATCATACTGCCCGCCTTTCTGTGAAGATCGAGAACTCAGGTCTGGGGGAGAAGGCAAAAGAGGGTGGCCCTGAAAGAATACCGGGCAATACATTTCAGAAAGACCCGGGCTACCTGACAATTCGGGAAGAGGACAAATCTTTAGGTCTACATAAAGAGAGTTGACTGAAAGGGCGTCCGGGGGGGGGGGGCGGGCAAGTGATGGTTTCGGGCTTTCCATTGATAATGCCATAGATTCATGCGAAGGAGTTTTCGGGTGAAGGGGGGGGGAAACATCTGATTTCACAAGGGATCTGGGTAGAGAGAAGTAAAACACTATCTTATACTCAATCTTCTAAGAGATAAGCTGGGAGGGTGATGGCCTCTGGGGAGGAGAAAGAAAGCGACCTCGAAAGCATGATCAGGGAACGTAAATGCGGAAAGTCCGATGTGGAGGGAATTATCCTAGCTTCAGGATTCCTATGGTCCAAGTATAGAGGAAGGCCAAGTAAGGGGAGCCAGAAGAGGCCGGGGATAAAGGACGAGAAAAAAAATGAAGGACACAGGTCTTCCTTTCGGGACTTTGGCCGGATGAGATCCAAGAGAGGTGACGGGAGTGGAAAAGAAACAGGTTACGTTAGACTACGCCAACGAAATGAATTCCTGTACTTTACCGGACGGAGGAAACTAAAGAAAATAAGAAAAAAAAAGGGCACGGCCGGGGGGGTCTCAGGAGGACGAGGGAGAACCGTCAGGAGGGGTCCTGCAGGTTCGCTCAAAAGGCTCTCGCCGGAGAGATTAGGAATCGCCGAACCACCCGACGACTGGGCCAGTAAGGACGAGGCAAGAAGGGCATAGCGCATCGCTACATCATAAACTGTAGCCGGAAAAGAGGGAAAAAGTCAACGACCGTGAAACGGACAAGGGTAAGGGGTTGCTAAGATCTGGCAGACCGGGCGTCCAACAGGTGTTCTTGTTAGGGGGTTACAAGTGACCCGCAGTCCCCCCTAAGAAGGAGAGAGGGAGGCTCTAGAACTTACTCATTTAAATGATTTACCCAGTACTAGCGTCCTGTTCTAATGGGAGAAGGGGAACTCAAGAAAGTCTCAAGAGAAAACATAAACCAATTTTTGGGGCAAGAAAGAAGGCCTACCATAGGATGTTTTCGCGAAGTTAAGGCCCCACACTTCATATAAAGAAAAACCGAAGGGCAGGAGGGGAAAAGCGGATATATGAAGTGGAACCCGCCTCAGGGCGTCTTTTCAAAGGGAGAAACTGGAGCAAAAAATCAAAAAAGACGAAGTTGCCTGTCAAGTACACCTCACAGTCGAAAACCCTACTATTCCATGGTCCGTTCAAACAAGAAAATAATTCGGGAGTACTAACACAGGAATGCAGAAAACCGGCTAAACACCAAATCCTCCTCAGGTACTCTGACCCAACAATGCCTCATGGGGAGAATACGCCTAATGCGAGAAAAGACCCGAAATGAAAATCTCCAAAAAGCCGATCGGGGAATGACCCTTCCACGTGAAACAACCGGATCACACCGTGGTGAGAGGGGAGAGGGAAATGGAATATCACCGAGACAGGAAGGTAGACCGAGGCGAAAGGGCAAAAGAGTTTGAACAAAGAGTAGTAGGGAAGAGACCTGACGGAGTGACATGGATATTCCAATACTTGCCATACGGAGGGGGTAGAGGAGGGAGAAAGAGGGGGCCCTAGTGGACCCTTCCTCGGGGCACATCGTGGTTGAAAGATCAAAAAGGAAAAAAAAGGAAGTGAAAAAGGAAAAACAAGGAAGGGGAAAGGGAAGGCCAATACAATCGTGTTCAAAGACGAGACGAGTCACTTCACATCATGGGTGAACCCGAAAAAGGGAACCGAAGTATGGTGCAAGAACTGACAAGACGAGGACGGAATCCCAAAGGAACGAGAGCACCAATCTAAACTTGCCGAGGGGCAGCACCGGACTACCAGAAGGTGGGGCCGAAGGGGGGCAGCGGTAAAAAAACCACGCCATCTTGAAAGATCTTTATTGATGCGACTCATCCAGCAAATGTGGCTTGGACAGCGGCTTCTGAGGAAGGGATGCTGACACACACCGAGAACCAGGGAAAAAATGCAGAGCACCTTAAAGAAGTACTAAAAATCTACTGAGATTTTGGCGTGTCGTTAACCAGAGGGAAACATGGCCAGAAAAAAAGATATAGAAAAAAAGAGGGCAACCGTCAGCGGCTCACAAAAACGCGTGAGGGGCTGAAAAGTCATAAAGGATTGTTCTCAACAACTGCAATTGACAAGCCCTGAAAGAAAGATGGTATCCACAAACACCGGTGCAGGGGAGGAAGCTTCGGGGGGGGAAGAGAAAAGGCCATCATCGCTACTCGAGAATTACTACTTGCCTGGTAGAAGTTAAAGGAATACGAGGGGGGAAAGAATACAGAGGCGGAATTGCAAGGAATAACAGGGCGTGGATGGGAGACCACTTAATCACCTACGGACCTTGTTTCGGCAAAAAATGGTAAATCGAAAGGGGGAAGCTAGGGAGAATGGAAAACTTTGTGCGTTCAAAAGAGAGCGAGAATGGGAAAAACACCTGGCAAACTCGACAATAGAATTTCACTCCACACGCAGAGGAAAGAATGTGCGAAAAAGCTCAAAAAAAAGGAGAAAAAGAAGGGATCTTGGGAAAAAAAAAAAAAAAGCAAAAAGGAGGTCAGCGATAGACCGTCCGATTTGCCGTCATTCACGAAATTCCATCAACGCATAACACTGTTTGGAAAAAAGGCCTAGGCAGAACGCGTCTGCCGAAAAGACAGATAGGGGGAGGGAAGACTCCCAGTCAACCTTTGTTGCAAGGGAGTATTAACTCCAGACCAGGATTGGTTGACTCGTGCCAGAAAGAAGTTAGAACTACCACAGGGACTTAAGGATGGGAGGCCGGGCGGGTCTACCGAGTTCTTCAAGATTCAAACGAAGAAAAAGGTGCCAAAAGGGGGGTCAAAAAAAGTCCTGAAGGGTCAGAAACCGCGCAAAGGGGGGAAGCGCTGCCGGTCAAACCAGCACTGGATGTTTTGCGCCGCCCGAGACTGCTGGGGCCGGAGGCGAGAGAGGGACCTGTTGAACAGGTAAAGAGGCAAAATAAGCATTTGGAGTTCTTACCTCGGGAAAGGTATTTAAAAATGGGAAGGGGAGAAGTAAGGAACGGCAAGGGGAAAAAAATGACTCCATGTAAGTTGGAAAGGGGGGAAGGCAGCAGAGAATCCCAGCCCGTGAATCCAGATACGACGGGGGAGGGAACTAAGCGGAGAAAAAAGGGTTAATGCCAGAATCGGTAGCCTCCACGCAAGTCGGGAGGTTTCCTATTTCGATTGGCGGTTGATCTGAGAAAGGGTCGGGGTCTAATTGGAAAAGGGGCTCCTTGAGGCCAAAAAACGAGATAAAACTTTGTTCGGGAGGAACATGAGACGTAAACGATCGCGTGAGTATTTTACCCACGAGTGTCGGGAGAGGAGGGGTAAAAGTAAATGGAACGAAGGGGAAATGAAACTTGGTGAATATACACAAAGGGCATAGTAGAGCTTAATGTCACTCGCCCACACCGCTCCAGGGAGAGCAGAAGGGAGAAGAGTCCTATGCCCGCCGTGTCAAAGTGAAGCCTTGAAACGATACCTCATGCCAAAACGACCGCATCTGAAGGTGATGCTGAGAAAGAGGGGGCCAGGCCCAGAAAAGTTAAGATCGGGGAATTAAGGTGACAGTTGATCCGGTAGATCAGGTTGAGGTGGTGAAGATGCAGGGAAGTGGGGAAAAGAAGTGAGCCAGAACACCGGAGAAAGCAACGATCGTGCCATATTAGAGGATTCTATTACGTGTGAGCACAGGGAGTGCCCATCGGGAAGGATGAAAAGAATAGGCGAAATTATTTCACCAAAAGGGGAAAAGGGGGGCCAGGACTTTGCTTTGGGACATTGTTACATCAACGTCGCTGAAGAAAAAGGGGGTTTCGATTGGAAAAAGTTCAGAATAGGAAAGAAGAATAAAAAATCGCTGGGTAAGGGCTGGAGGGAAAAGAGAATCCTTTCAGATTACGTTCCGCACACAGGAAAAGGGGGACTGAGATTCTCAGAGGAGGGGGGGGATGGTGGGGCCCGCCAGTAAGGATAGTCCGTTTTAGGGTAAATTGATTAGAGGCCCGGGGCAAAAAAATAGAGGAAAAAAGGGTTTAAAAAAGGGAGTGTACCCGAGGAAGTGTGAGAAACAGGGGGACCTCGAAGTGGTAAATCATTAGGATATAATTAAGAGCCAGAGGCGGCCCTAGATTGGAAAAAAGTAAACGAGGGAGAATTGGTGATTCAAAAAGGGGAGCCAGGCGCCAGGATTCAAAGCACACAGAACAGTTACCTGTCAGTTTGACTCAGAGAGTCGAAAAAGAGGAACAGCCACGGGAAAGTTTGACTGACATCGCTCCTGAAGCGTCCGATTTATAAGGAGACGAATCGCGAAAATTCCGGCCGTAGGCAAAAGTGATAAGGGTTCGTGGTGACGGTCTGTCAGCGTTCATCGAAGCAATCGAAAAACAGAGAAACCGACCAACCTTCCTTCAGGGTAGAAAGAATTGAGAGACCCACCGCCTGGGGGAACTTGTCGACGATTTGAGATGGATCACATCAGGGTGAGGGGTAAGGAGGAGGACTGGGCGTAGAGGAAAGGAAAAAAATTTTACCTTGGTGTTCTCTCGGGAGCCTCTCGAAGTGGGGAGGAGGGATAAGGGCGGCCCCCTCCATCGGAGAGATCCCCGCCTCTTTGATGTAGAGGTGTGCAAGATGTAGAAGGGTAGTGTAAAAAAGGAATAACTGGCCGCCGGAAAGGAAGGGGGTCGATCTGGTCTTCACGAAATCAGCAGGCCAAGAAGAAGGGGGGAAGAATGTAGAGGAAAGGTGAAGATCCGATCACGGGGGGTGAGACAGGGGCACTCGACAATCTCTCTCATCTTACATCTCAAACTCAAGGAAAAGAAATCGGGGAAAAGAGGAGAAAAGAAAAGAAAAGGAGCCCCTGGCTGAACAGAGAGGGGTACCTCGAGAACACTAATCACCGGCACCTCTCTTTCCTAGCCCTGTACCGGGGACCCATCCCTTGGGTCCTGCCTCAGGGGGGGACGGGGGAGGAGATGACAGAGGGGACTTGGGAAGGTTCATGGGAAAGCTCTTGCCTTCCTTGCACGCCTTGAAGACTGTTGAAAGAGGGCTGGGAAAAGGGGCTTTAAACCGGGGAGGGAAAAAAAGTCGACCCCAAGCCTTAGAGAAGCTTCTTCCCGCGAGAAAGTCTGCCAAAAGATCATAAAACCGAAAGCGCTGGAGCTGTTGCTAAAGAAAAAAGAGGTCCGACAGGTAGGGCAGGCGTGGACTGTCCCCTGGGTCAGATCTGGAACTTCCAAAGAAAAAAAAAGCAAAGGAAAAAAGGGAGCTTAGGTTATCTTTCGGAAAAAGGAAAAAAAACATTTTACTCGACCCTGACTTCGTATCCGCTCTCTACGCTATAAAAGGGCGGCCAGGAGAAAGGGGCGACGACCATCATACCAATCTAGAGGAGTCTTCGAAGTCCGTAGGGTAAGCTAAAAAAGGACTGGAGTCAGCCGAGGGCCACCCCCGTCTAGGAAGGCGCCAGGGGTCCAGAGTTTAGGAATGGTCTAGGTTAAAAAGGGGGGGCGAAAGAAAAACGTAATTCAGCCTAATTTCACATCCGAGCTCATGGCCGTTGAAAAAAATCTCGTAGAAAAAAATGCTAAAAGATACCACATCTTCCGAGAAGGGCAGGCGTGGGAAAAATCGCGTTTGAAATTAATACGTAAGGGGAACTACGGTGGCGAAAGTAGTATCTAGGAGCTTCCTTCATCGCAAGTCTTTTCTCTGGAATCGGGGGGGGGGGAAAGGTCTCCGGGGGAGAAGGAGGGTGGGGTAAGGGCAGGAAGACATCTCCGGTCTTCGCTCTGGGTGGAAGCTTTCGGCAGTGGAAGTAGGGCTATCGAGGAAAACGAACAAATTCCGCTACCCTCCTCCTACAAGGAAGGAGAGAATTTTAGGAAGATTGGGAAAAAAAAAAGGAAAAGACATGAGGCTGGCGAGGGGGAACGTCAAGCCCACGAACCTAAGACCGTAAGAGCGGACCTATACCCTAACCTAAAACGGTCTGACTAAGAAAGTACCGCTACTTTAGAGGGCAATCCCCATAGGGGACCCAATCGTTAGAATCACGTGAACGAGGGAAGAAAAGGGAAGCGCTGTCTTAAAATTTCACGCGAGGGAGGGGAGGAAATTAATGGGCATTCATCTCATTTTCTATACAGTTGGGGCATTATTATGAAGAAACCAGACCTGGGACAAAGGAGACGAGGGCAACCGGTGCCTGCGTCAAAGGTGTTGCGCGAGAGAACGGCCGAACTGCGACCTGCGGAGGGGATAGCCGGGGGGGAGACAGCAATCCGGGCTTGGACGATGCCACCCTAAAGATGCCAGCCGAAAAGGGGCAACCTGCTTTTCCCAAGGAACAAAGAAAAAAGAGGAAAAACAAGGGACGTGCCCGCCGCAATTCTAGACCATTCGCGGCTTATGGGGGGGTCAAAAGACAACAAAAAAAGGGTAGGGAAAATAAGATGGTCCACAGACAAGCTACTCTCGAAGGAAGAATTGCGCGGTCACGGCTTGTGCAACTAGAACCGGGAAAGTGGAAAGGGAGCTCGGATAAGGCGACGAAGGGTACTGCGACCGATGGGTACAACAAGAGTCTGGGTCACGTCTCGAAGGCGATCATCCGGCGTGCTCTCCAAACGGAGAACAGGGCCGGGGGGAAAGAAGGTTGAAAAGGGGAAAGGGACGATCATGGATTTAACGGGAAAAAAAAAAATAAATGAACGGCAACGCTAACTATTTGAGTGTCGCTCAGCGCGATGCTCGCGGGGGGGGAAAAGGTCCCAGGGGGGGAGGGTCGAGGGGGGAAAAAAGAAAGGGATCGTAAGAAAAGAAAACAGTAGCGAAGGAAGGAGCGAAGGAATGACCGTAAAGGTATTGTCTTAAGTTAATCAGCTCTTAAGTAGGTGGTGAGGGAAAGCCGCGGGAAAAAGAAAGCGGGGAGAGGGGGAGAAGGGACCAAAGGAGCTAGTCGGGGAGGAAAAGGAAACAGCCTCCTTAAGTGAGAGGAGGTGGAGCCTTGCGCAAGCATTTCAAGGGACCGATTAAGAGTAGTAGACGAAGAAGGGGAGCAAAAACGAACGAAGGACTTGAAAGAAGAACCTTTCAGAAGCTCTTCTCGACTGAGGGAAGTTGCCGCACCAAGAAAAAAAGGTGCGAGGAAGTCGAGGGAAACCATCATCCACCGTCCGGATGTTAGGAGGATCCTCAGCAAAGAAAAAAAAAGAAGGCGGAACCCTTGTGAAGCAACACGACCTGCGTCCGGGATGGAGGGGTCTCGAAAAAAAAAGATCATAACGGGGGGAGATGCACGGAAGGGGTCTTGCTTAACGACTCAGAAAAAAACCGTTAGAGGAAAGGCTACAGAAATGATTCGAGACAGTCATGATCATTAGACGTTCTTCTAATCGGCTACACGCGACTGGGTGAGGAAATCCCGATGAGGGGGGCGGGTAAGGCTCTACTACCGCTGGAGACGGTGTCTGCCGCGGTCTGTCGAAGAGGTCTGCAGCCCACGGAGCCGAAAGGCGAGAACGGAAAGGAGACTGAACGGTCTTTAAAGAAATTTCAAAAGCACTAAGAGCGGGGATGTGGGAACCGCATCCAAGAACAAATCAGGGACGCGAGGGAAAAAAAGGGGCTGCCCTAAGGCACGCTGACCGTTTTAAGAGCCAGCGGGAGCCGAAAGGGGACCGGATACGAGGCCCGCCTCGCTCTTCAAAGGGACGACGGGAGAACACGGCTGGGTTGCGACCACGGGAAAAAAGTGCAAGAACCGACCGGAGGGCCAAAGAACCCAAAGGAGGGGAAAGGAGGCAAAAAGGAAGTCAGAGCTTTGGAATGACATCAAGGCCCCTGACAAGGAAGAGGGAAACTGAGAAAGAGGCTGGGGTGTTGAACAGGGAGAGAGAGGCGCCGTTAAAAGTTTTCTGGATGAGTGGGAAGAGGGATGGAGGAAAAAAAAACAGGGGAAGCATAAAATCGACTGCGGAAGTAAAGATCTCAGAAGAAATCGATGGAAGAGTTCCATTTATAGCATAGGAAGAGAGGGTCAGGCGACCGTCGATCAGGGGGAGGGGGAAAATGACGACAATGCGAAAAATGTCCGCGATTAAGATCAGAGTCTGGGGGGGGTACGAGGAATGGTACGGTCAAAAGGATTCTAGAGTACATCTTAAAGCCCAGGTCTTCCTTCACACCCACCTACTAAAAATCACGCAAGGTCGCGTCGGCCTAGGGGAAGTGGTCCTGATAAAGGCTCGGGAGAGCCTTGATGTACAAAGGAAACCCATTAAATCATTTTCATGAAGGGGGTCAATACAGAACGTCGAACAAAAAGAATTGACAATTACTGCAAAAAAGAAAAGAGGCAGATTACACGAAAATCTTCTACCGGTAGGGAAGGAATATGTCTAGAGAGGAAGGACTAAAAAGGGAAAGTGCCGAGGTTCGCACGATGATATCCGGGAGGCTTCTATTAAGGGCAATCATAACATAGGCCTAACCCACGGGGGGGGACTGGAGAAGGGGGGGGTCAAGGAGACACGGTCGTGGAAATAGTCATAATCTTTAAGCATTCAATATCTTTAACGGGCACTCCTTTCGGGTTGCGCCGGTTTGCGAGAAGGCAAGTACGGAAAGTGGGTTCTTTCGTCCTCCTGGCTAACCGGTTCTACTGTGGGCTGGGGGACTGGAGAAGGCGGTGACGGTAAGGGAGGGATGGGAGGGCTCAGAGGATCTTCGGAGATCATTTTTTTAGGATTTACCCATGCTATACATTCCTTTGTAAGGTTAAGAAAAAAAAGTAAAAAGAAGGGGAATGAAAGGCTCGTTAAAAAGTACGGGGGTTTAGCAACAAGGCATACCCCTAAGGGAATTTTTCGTCGGAGTTCAAAGGGAAAAGAACCCCCAGGAAACACGACAAGAGTTATTTCGAATGGAAGGGGGACCCGGATAGTCTGAAGTGTTTCATGCCGCCTAGGATCTGGAAGGGAGGGTACGGGAAAAAGAGCGAAAGGAAAATCTACGCTCAGGGGAGTAAGAGGCCCAACAGCAAGTCAACCTATCCACCAGAACATCCTGTCGGGGAAAAGAAAAAGATCTGATGATAAGAGTATGGTAGCCTCATAAAAAGGCCACACATAGAATACTGAACGGTTCTATCTAAGCTTGGGAGCTAATCGTCTTGTAAACACTTTAAGAAAAGAACGGACACTAAAGCCGATCGAGGAGGGAGAGTCAGAAGGATAACTTTAAGGGCGTGTTACTATATTGGCCGAGGAAATTTGAAGAAAATCAGCAAAAAACTTCTGTAGGATGACGTAGGAGAAATACGCAGCGACAGGGCAATGAGGACGTCTTCGATCTTGCAGACGAATAAAGGAAATAAGGGGAGTACTGGTGTGAAGGGGAAGAAGGGACCAGGCAAAATCGTGGGTGGGGGACCCAATGTTCCCCGGTGGCGGAGGGGCCCAAGGATGGAGGCCGCACATCTGGTTCAAATTACTGCGAGGACATTGGAGGAGTAATCAGAGGATGAACCAAAAGTTTTTCCGAGGGATGTGGGAAAAGAAAGGACAACTGGTAAAGAAAAGGGAAGAGTCCATCAAGTAGGAACCAAGATCGCTTCAATACAATGATAAGAAAGGAAACTTGCATAGAGGGACACCATGAAGGGGGAAGAGATAAGGAAAAAGGCCAGGGTATGATCAACCTTCGTCCAAAGGCAACGCAGATGCAGAGAAATTTGTTGGAATCAAACGGGGGTTAGAAGGGGGCCTGAATGAGTGACTCAACCTCGCCCCTGGCAACCAAAAGGGAACGAAAAAAGGCTACGATCGTGTGGGGTATTGGGGGGAAAACTCAGCTTCAACATGGCGTGCAACTGAAGTAAGCGCATCAACGCCACTAAGACAGGGGGCCGGCGCAAACTACCCGCGTGCGGTGGCTGACAGCATCTCGGAGGGGGTCTACAGACGCAATGGGATCACTTGATACGAAAAGGCCGGGGAGAGGGCAGGCTTTAAGAGATGTAAATTAATCACCAGTCGAGAAGGGTGCCAATGAAGTGCTGGGAGCGGAAACTATGTATGCGTTGGGCGTGGGAAAAGTCTTTCGCGGATTTCATACCTCTTGAAAATTACGGTGTGAGGAAAAAAAGATACCAGTAGGTTGACGGCCATAAAGGGAGAGACAACAGGAAATCCCGGAGAAGGGGATAGAAACAACTTGTGGCTGCTGTTCGCTTACATGAGGAATGACCGTAAACTCAGGGAAGATATCGAAAAAACACAGAAAATGGCATAATGGGAAGACAATATCTCTCAGAGAACAAAAAAAGGGATTAGGGGGGGAGAGAGAAGATCTGACCATTCCACGGCAATAACATGGCGGATCTTTCCAGATTTTCGAGTGGGTGATCAATTCCGATCGAAGGAGAAAAATGTTCGTCAAGGCGCCACTGTTGCGCTTCAATCCGGCTTGTGCAAAACAACTGGGTAAGGGGGCGTAGATTATGAAGGGGGCAAAATTAACAAAGCGGATTAAAGAAGGACAGGGGTTTCATGTACATTCGTTCCACCGGAAAAATAGGTAGATAAAAAGGCGGAAATAGGGGGAAGAGGTGGAAGGGAGGAAACGTCTTCCAGCTTCAAAAAGGAGAAAGAACGCCCTTTTTTGGCATGACCAAGGGGAACAGAAAGTGGAAAAGGGGGTGAGAACCAAACATACCAAACTGAAAAAAAGAAAACACAAAAAAAAAAAAAAAAAAAAAAAAAAAAAAAAACGCGGTTCTCAATCATGGGTGAGCCGGCAGGTGGGAAAGTGCGCGGAGAGGTGCCTGCAGAAGATTTTAAGATAGCATCAGAACAGTATCTTTTAATAGTAAATTTGACACCTAAAGGAGGGGGTTGGAAGATCCTTGAGTCCCCTATCCCAAAAATTCTCCAATTTGTCAAGTTGGCTGTGAAGGTAGAGCATGCTCAGAGCGGCCCCCACATGTCCAGGGATTAAAACAGAAACAACAACTTTCCCTTAAGGCTTTTCAAAAACACATTGGTAAGACAATCGGGAGAAATCCAGGAGGGGATGAGGGAGTAGGCTCTTGAGTGCGACGGAGGGAGATCGGGAAAAGAGTGAGCCTGATTGGGCAAGAATGCATGAAAAGGGGCGGGGTAGAAAAAAGAAAGTAACGATCCACTGGGAGGGTGGGAACCAAACGATGGTTGATTATCGCAAAAGAAGGTAAATGCCTGGGAAAAAAGACACTCAGGGACGCAACAAGATGTGAATCCGCAGGAAACTCTCCCAGGTTTTTTCCAACCTCGATCGCTTTTAGGAAAAGAGGGAGGAACTGGGTCATTGCCCGGCTCAGAGGGAGGGAAAGAAATGAAAAATCATGCACAAAAGAAGCAGGGTCAGGTTCTGCCTTCGGCGGAGGGCGGTAGGGGAGGAAGGGCCCAATCGACCATATAGAACAACGACGGAAGTGGTCAAGGTGTCTGTGGGTGAAAGCCAGTGCTAGCGGTGGCTTGGTGTATAGTGTGGGGAGGGTAGGGAGAAACATTAGAACGGAAAAGGGGGATGCGGGCTCTCGATCTGTGGCAAATATTATGGGAGGATGATGTCGGGGGGGGGGAGAGCCAGGGGGGAAAAAAGAACCAATTAAGGAAGGCTACGGAATTCTTAGGGAAAAGGAAAGGGAGAACGGGGTGGACGTTACTTCTTGACGTTAAGCAACGCGGCAGGAGAGGGATGCCAATGTGATTAACCACTGATTCTAAAGAGTTAATCATAAATCTGAGAAGGGGGTGAAAAGCTAATCAAAAAAATCCCCTAGAGGGTCCAGTGGAGAATGAGAAAGAAACGAAGCGGAGGGTTATGAAGGGGGGTCCTGACAGGACCTAGAAGGAAGAACACGGTTGTATGGAAAGGCTGGGGGAGTTCACCGGAAAAATTTTTCTTTTTGAGAAATCCATATTGGAGAGTTGAATATAGAGTAGTAAGAAAAAGGAGGAAAACGAGGTCTGGGAAATATAACGGAAAAAGAAAAAAAAGTGATCCCGCAGAGAAAATTCCCTGAGCTTGTCGAACGGGACTCTGAAAGGTGGTAGAAAAAAGAGGAAACAAAGCGCCCGGGGATCAAGGACGGGTCAATGGAATGGCCGGGTCGCCACAGGGGTGTCGAAATCGAAACGGAACCGAGTAAAGACGATAGGGGCGGAGACCAGGGGGACATGATTGTAGACGAGCGCTCGCCAGTCTTTGAATATCCTGGGCTACTTCGTGGTGGGAAAGCCGAGGGCGAAACGGCTGAACTCATAGACGCAAGGCCGGAGAAAGCGAAAAGGCGGCCTGCCTCTCGATGAAAGAAATTTAAAACGCCATCTCTTGGAGTCCTAACGAGGGGTCAGGAAAAGAAATACTCAGGGAAGGGAAGTGGAAAAAGGGAATGGAATAGGGAACTTGGGGAGGGGGGCGAGCGGGACAATCAAGGAACCTGTCTCCTGGGCTCATGCTGTCACACTAAAACTCGAGAGGATCGCAGAAACGGGGAAGAACCTCTGAACACGCAGTGCTTCGGGTTATTTCTGAGGGGGGTGGCAAAGAACAGAAAACGAGGTATGGAAAGTCGTGGGAGCGAAGTGAAAGAGAAGAAATTGACTCGATCGGGAATCTTCCATTAGAAAGCATTCCTGCCCGCAAATTTCAGGGGATCATGGGAAAGGATGCGGGGTTCGGGAAGACGGAAATAAGGGGGGAGAAAAACGCTCGAAGGCGAACTCAAAGTATCGAAAGGGCGAGGGCGCTAAGAAGGTGTTCAGGGTGGGAACCAAGACCCTAACCCTTTTTTCTTAATATCGGGTAACATCTCATCAGAGAACCAAAAAAAGAAAACAGGCAGGATCTGGCCTGCAAACTGGGATTTGACAAAAACCATCCTTATTTGAAGAGGGGTTGAGGAAAGACGTAGGGGAAAGAGAGGGAGCACCTGGAATGGAAAGAAGCTCTAAATTCCTTGGCCTTCAGGGAAGAGGGGTGGCAAGGGGATTGCCCGAAATGCAAAACGGTAAAGGGCAAAAAGGCGGGCCATTGAGTGGGAAGCCACCAGCCGGGGAGATAGAGCGTCTGTGAAAGTTGAACGACAGAAACGATAGGCCAGTGAGGGCAGGGATTCGCTAAAAAAATTGAACAGGTCCTTCGGTGAATAGATAGGGGGGGGAGGGGGTCAAGGGGGAGACTGCAGATCGCGGGTGCAAGGTCCAAGGGGGGGGGAAAGAGCGGGGTGAATTTGAATACTTCGACTTCATAATGCAGAAGACCAGCTAACGGGAATCGGAGAGGATAGACGGAGAGGGGTGGAAACAGCAGAGAGATATTCATCAAGAAGGAGAAAGAAACGTCATCCGCAACAGGAGCAGGGCGAAGTACTATTGGCTCTCCTCACAAGAAGAAGCGGAAAGAGATAAGAAAGAGGGGTTGAGAAGCCTTTAGGAAATCTCCTTAGCAATGGACTGGCGAGGAATTTAGGGGGGGGACGGAGAGTCCGAACACTGGGGCTCCTCGTCAGACAAGTCCTGTAACGACTAACGATGTTGTTCCTCGGGGGGGGGTGAAATGGCGAATAAACGCAGCTTCACATTGTGGTGAAAAGTCTGGGGAGCAAAGAAAGGATGACGCCTAAGCCCGACTTTTGACATGAAGGGTCGAACTGAGAATTCAGCGAGATGAGAACGGGGAGGGGGAGAATCTATGGTACGCCCGAGAGAGACGATCGTGCTGGCCGCTGAGTTGAAGTGTCCACTGCCACCTAGATTGGGTATCAGGTAATTCTATCAAGACCGATACTTTGACTAGGGAGAAATCGTAGAAGAGGGGTCCGGCAGAAGTCGAAAAACCAGTAAGGAAAAATTAATGGAGAGAGAACTTCATACCCCTTTGACAGTTGGAATCATGGCTGGGTCAACTGCGCCTACGGGATGCAATGCCAGGGAAGCTCCCAGTGCAAATATAAACAGGAAAAAACTACCTCCAGCAAATTAACCTCAAAAGCGTTCGCTGGGTCATGCTGGATGCAAGGGAAGCATCGTTACTAGACATACACGGAACGTGGGGAAAACGCAGAAAAGCAGGGGGGCGAGAAAGGAACTAGGGAGGGGGGGATGAGGAGTTTGTCGAAAGTCTCTCTTCTAAAAACGTTAAAAATCAAAGGTGATATATCACCAAAGAAGAAGAAGAGAACTGGACAAAGGAGGCCACCGCGCCAGAAGCCGCCTGGGTGGGGCCAGCCCGCGGGAGTCGAAGCAAGGAAGAAGACCGAAGGGGCACACCGTGGCCCGTACCGGGGTCGGATTCAGACATCTAAGAATGGGCTTTCCCCATGAGAAGGCGGCGCGAGAAAAGCCTTGGAGAGACAATGGACGCGGAGGATTCGAAGAAGACGATTAGTCGAGAAGAAAAAAAACAAACGGAGTAGAGGGGAAAGAGAGAGATGAAAAGAAATCATCTCTCAGAGGAAAGTCTAAGAAGGGAAGAGCACGGAGGCAGCACCTATCATGGAAAGGGGGGAGGGAGGGGGAAAGATAGACTCCCGGACATCCCCTATGTGTGTCACACACGTAGGGACATTTTGGGGGGGGAGAAAACTGCTCGCTCAGCGGGAGGGGCGCAAAGAACATGCGCGAAAGGGATAAGGAGAGAAGGTTGAGGCAGGGTAAGGGTGGTAGGATATATGTATTGAACAGGTAAAAGAGAAAAAGGGGATAGGGACAGGCAGCGAACTATTGATTGGAACGCGTGCCTAATGACAGACGGCAAGGGGGAGAAAGGGAAAGAAAATTCTGGGGGAAGAGATGGGTATCGAAAATCAGACAAAACGTTAGAGTATGGGAAAGAGGGAGTTTGGGGGGGAATAAGACCTTGCCCTTGGGGGGGGGGAGGTTAGGATAGGTAAGAGGGGGGAGGTGGCATGGCCTGAAAAAGGGACTACATCGCTGGAGCAGAACTCCGGAGAAAGAGGGAGGCGTGTCAAGGGGAGTCATGTCTCCTGAAGTAGGAGGTAGGGGCCTTTCTCTATCAATTGCCTGATGCTCATCATCTCTCGGGATAGGTAGCACCAAAGAAAGAGAAAAGAGAATCGAGTGGCAAAAGAAACGGGCAGACGAGCGGACGCTTCTAAATTAAGTCCGAGCAGAATCTAGGAGGGAGGGAAAGGAAAACAGGGGCTCAGACCCACCGTCGGCTTGACGGTAATGAAGACTCGTACACACAAGAAGGGGGGGCACCAGCGGGTCCGACTGTTGAAACCCGTCTGCCGATAAAGGGGTCGACGGGGTACCCAGAGGATCGAACTCGGAAAAATGGGCGGACCAAGACGGGAGGAGCGGGTAAAAAAAAATTAAATCGAAACGTTTGGTATCTGCTGAAGGCAAGAGACGCTTAGTAGGAGCATGCTGAAGGAATGAAGGAGGAGGGGTGGGGGGGGGGAGAGAACCGGGCTCTGTTGAGTTCTCGAGAATAAGAAGGATAGCAACAGAGGGGGGTCAAATCGATCCTGTGAGATGCGGGAAAGGCGTCTAGCACTCAAATGCTGCATGGACCATAGAATACTTCATAAGCGCGAGCCCAGGAATTCCGGGCGGGAGAAGGAAGGGCTCGGAATTCCCTGGGGGGGGAGCACAGACTAGCTGTAGTCTTTGGGGAGGTCGGCGAGAGCGAGAAATGAAAGGACTCGTAGAAGGAGGGAGAAAAGGAAACGAAATGTTCACTTAAAACCAGCTTCAGGCCCGATTTGGTGAAGGATACGGGAAAGGAAGGGGTATCGGGAAGACTCAAAAGTGGTTTCTAGAGGCAAAAGAGATGTTGAACCCTTAGTAACCAGCCTGGAGTCTGGGGGGAGAACATGGGGAAGAAGGGGGGAAAATCAAGGCGGAAAAGATGAAGGACTGAACAAGTGCCCCTAGCCGATGGGGGAACATAATGAGCGAACCCTATCGGAAATACAGGCTGTTGAAGCACCCACCAGGGGTCAGGTAATTCCAAAAAGAGGGGCGATGCCGGGATCGTGTTCAGCCCGATGGAATTTATCTGTTAGGAGCGCACCAGGGGTGAGTCGAATACTTTGGAAGTAAGCCCGGGGATGCCTCATAGACTCTATCGAGGGCTTTCGTATTCAGGGGAACAGTGGGTTTAGGAGGGGCGGGGAACGGGGGGGGTAAGGATCGAAAGCCATCCTTAGGGCCTTCCTGTGGAATGGAAAGGCGGCCGGGGAAGCCAAGAAGATGTCTCACAAGTACAGTAGGGTCCGAAAAGAGGATGAAAGACAAGAGAAGGGGGGCGGGGGGGACATACGGGGCAGGGGGAGCAGCGCGGGGTCGAGTCGGGAAATGTGAGTACAAAGGGAAAGAAAATGTAGTAGGTCACCTGCCCAGCGGAAAAAGTAAAATAAGATTCAAAGGACGGTCAACTCAGTCACTGGATAAAACATCAGTCGGGAGAAACGACAAGTGGCGGAAATCCTAGACGGAGGAAGGCCTAGGGGGTCGCGCACCTGCTCTAGAACTGGCGTCGAAGATTTCAAGAAGAGAAGGAGATCGCCGAACACAGACCCGAAGGGAGGTCTCCAGGGATCAATGGAGACGCATCGGGATAGACATCAAGGAGAGCTGGTCAAAACTGAAGAAGGAAAAAAAACGGCCGGGGGCCTTTCTATCAAGGAGCCGAAGGAAGAAAAAAGGGGGGTCAAAGTACCGGACTTGGGGGTGCTAATCTCCGGGGGGAGCCCCCCCGCCAGGGGGAGCGGGAGGGCATCCTGCACTTACCGAAGGAAAGTTCGAAAAGAAGGCATGCGAAGAGGGCGGGTGGGCAGCGGAAGGAAACAGAAACTATCTGGAAGGGCTAATTTGGAACTCCGGGTAAAAAAACAGGCTAACTTACAAGGGTTTGGGGGGAAAAAAAGGGGACAAAGACCCGGCCAAACAATAAAACGGTGTTTCTGGATTGGCCAACTTATACAAAAACGTCTGGGGACACGGGAGAAAAGGAAGGTTCGCAGGATTGGCAGGGCCGCACTCAAGCGAGAGTTATGGAAGAACTCGGAAGGCGGGACCCAGGACCATCGCCCAGCCGCAGAAGTTTGATGGGTAAAAAGAAAGCAACATGCCCCGGAAAAAACGACGGGATCCCGAAAAGGCAAAGGATGGCGAGCGAAGCATGGAATGGTTACCTCCCACTGCATGGTCAACCAAGAAATAGCCTCCCATACTCTCGCTGAGAGGACGGGCCGCGAAATACAGAGGAAAAGGGAAGAAGGGGTATAAACCGTACATGGGGCAACCTGATAAAACTCAACAGAGAGGTAAACTGCAAGAAGAAGAATAAGGAATGAAGGTTCCAAAAAAGAGGGGGGACGAGGGAACCTTGAAGATCAAGATCATAAGGAGGGACCTGATTCGGGGTGCATGGAGGAAGGGCCATGCCTGAACACGAAGAAGCAATCGAAGGAGGGGGAACGAGACCGCCTAGGAGGATCGGAGGAAAACCGGGTTGGGGCTCGTGTTCACATTCCGAGGGCATGCACATCCGTGGGCACATGGTAAGGGGTGGGGGGCAGGGGAACAAGGGGATATTTACTTGGGAAACGCGAGGGATCCAATACACCATCGGGTCCACAATGGGAAATAACGCGACGTTTATAAAAGAATCATGCGGATAACCCAAAATTTTCAAAAAAAAAAGGGGGGGTGGCCGGAAATACACCGGGGATGCAACGAGCGACTGCAGAAGTCTCCAAAGAGCATCGCAAAGAAAAATGAGGACGGGAGAAAGACAAAACAAAAGTGGTTGCAAAGACGCGGCAAGATTCAGCGTATGGCTACTCAACCGGGCGGCCATCAAGGAGAAGCTCGGAGGAGAAGCGACGAAAGGTAGAGGGGAGTCCGTCAAGTGGCTCCTGGCGGGCCTGCCGTTCTGAACAAACAAAGGGAAGCTTTCCCCAGGGATGAGGGAAATGAAAAGGGATACTGCGGGAACTTAGTAAAAAAAGAGTATAGACCAATCTCTCAGGCCAAGCTCCCACCGGAGCGCCCGCTCACAAAATAGAGGGTTTCTGACCGGCCCGAAGGATTGGTCCGAGGGGGGGGGTACAGCAAAGGAAGAGGGGGGGATAACTGGAAAAAAACCGGCAGTGGAAACGTGAAGCTTGAAGAAAGCGTAGCGGGCAAGAAATCTGCTTAAGAGGGAACTTACGACGTGCGGGGTAATATTCCCTACTGGAGACAGAAAGCGGAGGGAGCAGTCATAAGAGCGGGCAAGAAGTTGTGGGGTCCCCTGAATAACCTAAAACGGACCGGGGGCGGCCCAGAAAAACAACCGAGCTTACTGAAAGAAAAAAGGGGGGTGCAAAAGGCGGAGGGGGGGACAAACGGAATGACCTGGCCAAAAAGTACATATCGGTCACGGGCTACACAAAGGGTAATGTGCCTGGGGAGGGGGGGGGGGAGAAGAT
>Ga0179593_1514181_pt1 | contig 33626 bp, 29 predicted proteins | sample CZODoug2_1_08_16_FD_185931 | JGI IMG/M metagenome (GOLD analysis project Ga0179593, IMG submission 185931) | Vadose zone soil fungal communities from Angelo Coast Range Reserve, California, USA - CZODoug2_1_08_16fungal (PacBio error correction) | ecosystem: Environmental > Terrestrial > Soil >...
GTGGGCCCCACAATCGACGACTCGGGGAAGGGACCCTCGTAGCCGTCGAAAAAAACCTTCAGTTCAGATCGCCACCAATAGGGGGGCCGTCTTTCTCATTCAGATTCAAAGAAAAGAAAAAGAGTCCGCGAAGACAAAGTGGGCCCAGTTTTAATCAGCCGGCACTAGCAGCCATAGACCGGGGTCGTCCGGGCGAGGGGAGTATATTTCCATCTTCCCGAAGGGTCACTCTGGACGCTGTATAAAGAGTAAGCTTGAAGGAAACCTTAGGATGGGATAAAAAAAAAATTGAAATTGGGAGAAAGCTCCTCCGGGTGTGAGCTCCCTGCTCCACGTCGCCCCTGTCGAGGAACCCGCGGCCGCGCGAACGCCTCAACCTAGAACCCGCAAGTGGGGCTTCTGTAAGGTTTAAAACGCCTCCAGAGATACGAAAAGATCCAGAAAAAACATAGGGAAGATGACAAAAAAGGGAAGCGCTCTTTTGCAAAAGGTCGGAAAGAAAAAAAGATGAAGAGCCTCAACACAACAACGAGGAGTAAGAAGATGGCTATCCTTCGTTAGGCGCGGCAAGCGACTCGTCCCTTGGACTACCTGGAGGGGAGAGGAAGAGAAGGGTAGGGGAATCTGTAGGCGGTTTAACCGGGAAAAAAGAACGCTGAAATGGCCGTCGGGGGAAGGGGGGGGAGGAGGTCGACCGGGCCGTCTGGGTTACCTCGCAAAGGGCGACGTGACGGGAGCATTCAGGAAAGGAGACCCTCGTCGAAGGAAAACATTTCGTAGAAGGGTGAAAAAATACGATTCTCAGAGGGGCATTAAAGAACAAAAGATAAGCGAACCGAGGGGAAATGGGGAGGACGGGAACCAATCTCCACGAAGAAAATAGGATGGCTAGGAGAATCTTGAGGAAACTGCAGGAAAAGAGGGGGGTAAAGGCAGGGCCTATTTGCGCGTGGAAGCTGGCATGCAAAGTAGCCCGTCCTTGGGAGAGAGGATAAAAACGTCTCGACTGATTAAGATTACCTTCGAGTCCCGGAAGTGCAGGAGCGGGGGGTGAAGCTAAATCTGCCAGAACCGGGGCCGAGGGGGACCTCTAAAGAGGGGCCTGCTTCGACTGATTTTTCAGAGCGTATCGACTCACCGGTCGGGAAAAGGAGATACCTTCACTTAACGCTCTCTGAGCTCGCCCAAATTTGCTGGAAGCGGCGCCTCCCAAACTCCAGAGGGATAGGAGAATTTGAACAAAAGGAGGCTAAGGACTCTGCATGGGGCAAAACTAGAGAAGGATCAAAGAGCTGGAAACTATGGGTTGGCCAGGCAGTATGTGGCAAAAGGAAGAGAGGTCCAAAGCCGTGAAAGGGCCATCGGGGGTTCGGGGTGTCAGCAAAAGTCTAAAATAAGCGGTTTTTCTGAATACAATCAAATGCGACAGGAGGGGGGGAGGCTCCTCGCGAACCTCATCTAAATCTGATCGACGGGGGAAGACGTGATTTATGACGAAAATGAAAACTCTTTTAAAAACTAAAATCTATACGACTCTGGCCTAGGAAATACGAGAGAGGGAGAAAATATGAAAAGGATTAGGTTCGATGGACCCATCGGGGGTCCCCCAAACCTGTTTTCAAACGCAAATCTATTTTCGAACCAACCCCCCTGTAGGTGGAGGCGCTTCTTACAGCTGAGGTTACCGAAAAAAAGAGACATCGGAGGCTCTCACCACAAATGGGCCAATCTTACGGAAAGGTAAAAGAGGCCCCGGTTTTAGGGGGGAACAAGAGGTCTGGAAAGCAGCGGATGGAGAAAGGCTTCAGTAGGACGTAGACTAAAAGCCAGCAAAGAGGCGTGGGTCGGCAGATCATCCTCAAGTCGATGCCTGGCTTCTAACGGTCGTTTGAAGAAAGTCGCTTCTAAAGATCATGGAGGCAAGGACCCTCCCTGCGAGGGGAGCTCCTTACTTTGGGTCGCTACGTCAAAGAGGGAAAGCAGAGGGGGGGCCTTACGGCGTGACTCTAGAACATGGAAGGCGAAAGCTTAATAAAAAACGTGTCTGTCCTTTCTTCAGATTAAGAAAGATAAAAAACCTGAATGAGGTTCTCGCCAATTTCCGCCGAAAGAGGCTGATGGCTAAGCTCTTATGTGGAAAAAGTGAAGTCAATGCGATTAGGGGTACTAAGCGAGAGCGCTCTCCCATGCTAAAATATGCGTCTTACAGTGGTTAGGGAAGGGAAAGATAACCAAACCTATGCTGATTATCATATTACCTTTAGAGGAGTGGCTCAAAAGAAAAAAATCATAACTTCGGTTATCGACGTGGGGGGGAGATCTCGCAACCTGGGGTGAAACGGTGTGTGGGGAAGGTTCGACGCAATAGAAGGGAAGAACTCCCAACAGCAAGCTCTCCCTTTTGGGGGGGGAAGTGCCTGCCGCAAAAACTAGAAGCGAGGAGGGATCCAGCATTACCGAGAGGAAAAGTAGCTGCTATTTTTTAGCTGACTTTCCTGAATTAACTTCGGAAGGATAGGAATGAATGGCGGTGAAGAAATAGGGGGGCTCAAGAGAAAATGAGTGGGCCAGTGCAAGTCTGTCCCCCGGTCTTTCGGGGAAAAAAACGAGATCTCATAGAGGAGACGAAACACTTCAAGGATCGGGAATGGAAAAAAGGGCCATTAAATTCGGCCGTGGGTGAGCCGAAGACAGGGAGGCCTCACAAAAATCACTACCGTCGTCTCGCAAAAGCTACGATCAGGGGTGATTCTACGTCCTCCGGAATAAAGGAAATAGAACTAAATCTCCCTGAAGAGCAGCTCCCAAGGGAAAAAACTGGTCACCTGTCAGACATTGGACGACGGGGGGGACGAAAAGATCTAAACTAAATCTCGGGGGGGGAGTGTCCGTTTGATGCTCCTTCTCCGGAAAGGGGGTAACCTGTCTCCTTGTGGAAAAGGTTCCAATTCTTGGTAGGAAATAGTTCGCTCGGGGGGGACACGCTAAAAAACTTAGGGAAGGTTACAATTCGTTTCAGAAGGCAGACTGTCTTCTTAAGGACGCAACCCGAGGTTCCGAAAAGGAGGGGATGATCTTTGCAAAGTTTGATCCTTAAGGAACCCTTAGGAGAGTCCAGGTAGAAGAAACCTCTCGTGGGGGGGAGGAAATAGTTACTATGCTCAACCACCGGAATAGAAAGAGGGGAAAGAAAGGCCGCTTGCTTGAAAAGCTTATGTACGGTACGGGCGCGCAATGCCGTAGGCAAGGAGACCGACGACATCCAAAAAAAGAAAGGGGGTAGAATAGAACGCGATGCTAATCCCTGGGTCTCGGGGTCTTCCTATCTGGAAGAATTGACGCGCAAACAGAGGAAGAACCCATAGGCGCAGACCCACCGATACTGAGTTTTCAAAGGGGGGATCAAAAGCGCTCTCCACCGAAAGAAATAGACTGGCAGAAAGGAGAGTCAGAAAACATGTCGGCCAAACTTTGGGGGGTATTGGTCGAAATAGTTCTCTTCGAACAGGGGGGGGGGATACTTATCACGGGAGGCTAATATCTAAACCAGCGTGTCGCCAAAAAGAGCCTCAGGGAGGAGAGGGGGAAGCGGGATCGGGAAAAATGTCTTACCTGGGTATAAAGAAGGTCCTAAGTCTTGAGTGAAACAAAAAATGTTTGTCTAATGTCCACCTGTTCTTAAAATGAGAATGGGAACTCCCCTGGGTTACTTGGGGGAAAGATTAGCGGTGCTCCCTCTCACGGGGGACTTTAGAAAGAAAAACACGAGATTTGCTGGCTACTCCCGATGAGGAAAACATGAGGTCTCCGATAGAGACGACCACGGGACGGCATCAAGGGGGAGCTCAATAGCACGTCCCTTAGAAGACAGATCGCGAAATAGGCAAAACGCAGAATGAGCGTTTGAGGGACGCAAGACGCATGTTAGCGGGGGGGGGACGTCGAAAAAAAAATGCATGTGTAAAGAGCGAACTTAGGGATGATGAGTCCGACGGGGGCAAAAAAAGCATACACCACTGTAAAACGCGGCTCGAAAAAAGGGGGAAACTCACTCCTGAAAAGGGTCACGACTGAGTCTCAAGAAGCGTGATGAGACTAGCACGAAAAGTGGGAACAGAAAGCGGATAGCCGGCAGTGTGTGTCAAAAGAAAAACCTGAAAGAAGTCAGAAATTAACTGGAAGAATGCCCAGGCATAAAGGCGAAAGGAGCGGATCACCAGAATGGGGTGAAAACTTTAATCACGTCCCAAGGTGCAAAAGAACAGTAGAAATCGGCTGACCTGAAGGGTCACATCAAGGGTGGTCTAGTCTTTGCGTCCAAGCGGAGTAGAAAAACCGCCTCTGGGATTATAAACTACTGATCTAGAAAACAATTAAAAGGGATCCATGCAGGACCCTTTCGGCATAAATAAAAGGGAGATCAGGGGGGGACACCTTCAGAACGGGGCAGATCGGAGGGGGCACGCCAGAAGCAATAAGCTCGCGCGGACGCGAAAGTAAAGAACTAACAGGCCCGCTCATCGGGGTCTTCTCTCAGGTAGGAGCGAAAGCCTCACGGCTTGAAAAATTCAAATAATACTGAAGAAAAAAGGGCTCGAGACTACGGTCGAAGGCATTCAAAAAAAAAATGGCCGGAGGGCTAAATCAAGCGAGGAGCCTGGGGGGCATGGTTACTCACAACGATGAGCAAAGGGAAAATTTACGGTCGCGGCATTTTAAAGGGAAGGAGGCATAGAGGGGAGATGGACATCTCGCGAATGTACGAAAAAACAGAGGGGACAGCGGCAGCAAGAAAAGAGCGAAGGTTCGGCAAACTAGGTAAAGGTACTGTAGAGCTCAGGCAGTGTAGAAGAGGAAAGGGGGTGGGCGGTGCACAGCCCTGACACGTCGTCAACGATACTGAGTAAAGGTAAAAGATGTAGAAGGACCTATTCACCTAATCGAAATAGAAGAAAAAAGCGAATTGAAAGGCGTGGGAGGGGGGGTCTTCAAAAAACAAACTCAGGTCTCTAATTCGAGACACGAAAAGGCACGGGCGTGCCAGATCTGCGTAAATGTGAGGGTAGAAGTCGCCACCGTGATCTAAGGGTGATAAGGGCGAGGGGAGCGAAGAATCTCAAGAAGCCGTTTGGTCCAAGGGTAATGCATTGGGGGAAAAGCAACTCAAAAAGGGCTGGAGAGATCATCTCGCCGGTAGGGATCCCCGGCTAGAAAATGTTTTAACAATGAAATCTTCAAAAGAGCTGAGGGAAAAAAAGCATCCAACCGGGGAGCCAGGGGCTGGTAAGATGGTACCATTTTGATGGCGAATATCACAAACGGGGAATCATCATACCGGAATCGATTGTCCCGCGGGAGCCGTATAGGAAAGGCAGTTAATGGGGAAAGAGACAAGAGGCCTCTGGCTCAACATCGTCACGCCACTTCACCATAGGAGCGAGCTCACAATTTTGCAGGAGGGGGGTAGAGAAGGCACCTATTAGTTAAGGACGCGTTGTGGGAGGATAGGGGCCCAATCCCTCGGAACCCACTCTTTGCAGGAGGTATGGAGCGTAACCGCGTTGGCACCGGAGAAAAGAGAAGGTAGGAGGCAACTAAGACAGGTCAGGTCAAACTTCCAAAAGGAGGGTGTTACAGAAGTTAGAATGCCGGATTTAAAGTAAATATGGAGATCTGACCCAGCCTTAAAAGGCGAGAAATCCAAGGGACGGAAACTGAGAGTAGGTCAGACTTTCATCAAAGAACTACCCAGGGACCGGGTCTCCTAAGTCCAGATGAACGGTCGCGAAATTGCTCAAGGGCGAGCGGGTGAATGTTTTCCCGAGAGGGAGACCTAGTCGGAACCCGTAGAAATCAAATCGTCCATATAAACCAAAGACGGAGGAGTTTAAAATATTTCTGAGGCAGTTTGAGACTGTAGGGGGGGGGGAAACTGCTTCACCAAGTGGCGAGCCCTTTTCCTTCGCCAAGTAGTTGGGTCGGGGCTGGCGGTCCGGAAGGGAGGCATGTGAGTAAGTAGAGGAGGAATGGGTGGGGAGGTCCCTTGTTGAGGGGGGCTGGGAAAGGGTATTGGTGTGAAGGAAGTAGCCGCGCTTGAACTCGGGCATATCCCGGCGCTTGAGGTGCCGGTAAGAGGGTTTTTTGGGGAGCGTTGGCATGGCCCTCGTCTGGCCTTGCTAGGGTAGGCGGAGGGGGGAATGGGCAGGTTGGGTGGGGGGAAGGGGAGGAGTAGGGGTATGGTAGTGATAGGTTGGTTTTGTCGACTTCCTTCCTTGTGGAGATTGGAACGCGGGGGGTAGAAATGCAAATGCCGAGGATCCCTGAGGGTAGGGTAGGTCTGTGAGAGAGGCGAAAAAGCGGGGGTTGGGGAAGTGTTAAAGGCGGTTGCAGGTGGAGAAAATAACTGTCAGTATCGGTGAACAGTAGGCATTGCACTTGTTGACAGGGAGGGAATGTAAACGTAGGAATAGATACATCTAAACCTCAGGGAAGCGCCCAGGGGAAAAATTGAATACTAAAGATCTAATAAGAAAAAACTTCTTCTTCGTAGTGACGCAAGCCGGAGAAAAAACTGAAAAAATAGGGAGGAAAACAGTATTTGACTCAGAAAGTGCCTCAGCAGTCCGAGGGTGCCACTAACGATAGGAACCATCATTTAGGAATTCTAATTACAATGGAACTGGATTCGAGTCGTAGGAAGGAGCGGGGGGGAGGGGCCATCATCAAATAAGCTGGGGACCGGATCAACAATGGCTTGGTGGGGACGTGATTTTTGCAGACCGACGGGGAAGAAAAGAAAGTGGGGAAGTCCAAAAGGGCTTCAAAGGGAAGCCTCAGTCCGAAGACTACACCTTCTAGAGGGAGGGATGCGCCAGCAATAGAGAGTCAGAGACTCCTGTGAAAAAAAAAAAAAGTAGGAGACTCTAACTATCATGACGTATCGAAGACAGCGGGGAAGACATTATTTCGAAAAGAAATGAACTATTAGCCACGAAATAATGCGGAGCGATCTGGGAATACACTAATATCGGGGGGCTGATAAAAGAACCTAGATCAAGGCGAGGCACGCGCCAGGCTTTTGCGTGAAGGCAATAGGGGAGGGGAACTCTCCAAGACGAAATCTTCCTGACATGGAGATCTCGCGCTGGTTGAAACCACGAAAAACTTTAGAGGGAAAAAAACTCAAGAGCGAGGAATGCAGAAAAGGAAGTCCTTAGCTTTGAGTAACGGTGGGATACCTCGTCGCCGCACAAGTAGGTGGGGAAAGAGCGATGGGGAGAGGGGAGTCAGATGCACTGGGCTAAATAAGCCTAATTTTAACAATGAGGTCGTGCGCTTCAAACCACATGGAAGAGAGGTAAAGCTATGGGACCCGGGGGGAGGGAAAGATCTTACAAGGGGAGGACGAGCCTCCAGAGTAGGGGGTACGGGCAGAATCACGGTCGTGGGCGTCAACTACTCACCGAGATCCCAAAACAAAGAAAGAAAGAAGCCTCCATGAAGGGAGGAAGGGGGGGCCTTGTCGAAGACCCTAGACTAGAATAAGGGGAGGGCGGAACTGAGAGCTGCTGGAAATGGCTAAAGTGGGGGGGGGAAGATCAGCGCCGGGGAGGTCTTCATTAGATTCAATGAAGAACCTGTCAGTGCTCGAGGAGAATATTAACACTCCCCAAAATAAGACGGGAGAGCAGATTGGAACTCCGAAAAACCATGTTTAGAGAGGTAGCGCGCGGTCATGGGGAGAACTGGAATAGCTTGCAATTCGGGGGAGGGATCAGAAACGTCGATGATGGAGGCGCTCATCTGGGCGTGGAGAGGATGACCGTTGTTCTGACTGAAAAGGTAGGAACGAAACAAACTACCCGGACGCTGCTTAATGTTAACGGGGGTCAACTACGGAGCGCGATAGAGAAATCAACGCCTCGAGCACCGGGAGGGAAGAGAAGGTTAGTCTCTAGAGGCGAGTTGGGTTTGTATTGGGTGCACCCGCTGTACGGGAATAGATAAACCGATTTGTATCCCTACACATCTGTAAACCGCGGACGAGGTTTGATGTTTAATCGTCAGAAAACAACCGGTCGGGCAGCGAGGGGGGCCTGGAGTCGCAATGGAGGAAACGAGGTGTGATCCTCCAAAGTGAGGGGGGTTTGGCGTCTTTTCTTCGTCGTTCAAGATGCATGGCGTGGTGCCGACGAGGTGGCAGGCAGTCATGCGTTGTCCGAGGGGGGGGAGGGGGGTCTACTAGTGGGAACACCTTAGGGAAGGAAAACAGCCTAACTCGCGGGACATGAGAAATTAGACGCGGGGAGGGCGCAAATCATGGAGTGGCTCCTCGACCTTGACAATAACCTGACGCCGAACGAGTCGGAGAAAGCATCCTGGAGGGGGGGTTTGTCGAAAGCGTTTCTGGAAGAATTTGAATGGGGGCATCTGCTCCAATCCTCTAGGGGAAAGTCTAGCGAGGATAACCCCATTGAAACTGAAGATCATGTTACTTTACATAGTTGTCTATCGGAATTGAGGAGGGTGCGTTGGAGGAAGGCCCTAGAGAACACTGATGCCTTAGACAGTGGGTCAGCCCCCATGCACTGTGTGACTCAGCGCGGCGGGAGGCGCACCAGGAAGAGCCGGCAACTGTCGGTTGAGACGAGATCAACGGGAAGGGGAGGTAACGTTCGAGCCACTATTAGATAAAAAAGGGCTGGAGGGGCGAAAATATCATACGAGATTTTTGTCAATAAAATAGACTCAAAAAAAGGTAAGGAATGGATTCGGGGGAGGGGGAGTCGACCCTCAAAATAAACGCGTCACAGCCAAGTTCTGTCCGACAAGGACAAGAGGGGGGGATGAGTAAGCATGGATGCAAGCGTCGTAACCATCGTCCCTACCAAAAAGCCTAGAACCCGGACCGTCTAGAAGTGGGGTAAACCATAGCCGGGGAGGACGTCATGGTTACGGTCGGTACTACAGACAAGTGAACGGAAGACTAAGTTCCTCACTACGCAAACAACATTTAGGTGGGAAAAATGGATTTCAATATGAAATGGCACACAACATCTCACCTGCCAGAGGCTCTTCACGACACATATACGGGGGGCGGGAAAGTAGAGAGGGGTCCGGCCAACAAGAGCGTGGTTGGGGGGGCAAGAGGCCGGTTGGGTGTGTACTGGATGTCGACTGTGAGGGTCCTGGGGGGCGGGGTAAATGTCTGGTTGTCTAAGTGGCGACCCAAAAAATCACGGGGGGCGCCATAAAACTCAAGGACGGAGGAAAGGAAGTATACCGAAAGAAAAGGCCGGAGAAGGGAGGGGTGGGACTAAGCGGACGTCGCTGGTGAAAAAGAAGAAAAGGGCTCAGTGGAAGACTGAACATGAGACATCGGGGGGGGGGGCATAGACGAAGAACTGGGGTGTCCTACACACAAGAACAGGAGGTTTGCGAAGGCTACCAGACGAGGGGAGGAATGAAAAAAAACCACAGAGAATCAGAAAAGGGGGGGTGCAAACTAGTCAAGGGGGTGAACGCGGCATAACGGACGTGAACCTGAGCGCGGCCGGACGAGGGTGCAGAATGAAGGAATTCGCCAAGTCCAGGACGCAAGGCTGCGCGAGCAAGAGTGGACTAGGGCAGGAAGAAAAATCTCTGCAACGGGAAGGAGCAAAATATAACTGTAGTCATAATAGTACAATAATTCGTCCACTGTAACGATCGGAGATTATCAGGGAAGATAACAGGGTGAGTAGCGCAGTGAGGGGGAGCACATCTGTGCTCCAGAGGTAACGGACTGCCACACAAAAGGGCTAGAGCAACGGGATTCACAGGGGTCCTCACACCACCCAGGAAAAGAAATTTAGACCCCAAAATAATTCATTAGAGGAGGTGGTAAAGAGGTAGCCTCCGGACGGGAACGTAGGATCTGTCAACTCCATAAATGGCTCAAAGGGAGCGTACTGTGAACCGGGCGCAGGACCGCACAAAGGTAAAAGGAACTGACTACGTTGGGAAGAAAAAAGGCTGAAAAGCGAAGGGAGGAAGATGGGTCGGACGTCTTCAAGGCCAACAACTGTGTCAATGCAAAGACCATAAGGTAGAGGGGTGGACAACAGAATACAACTCACCTGAAAGGAAAAGATAACTTCAATCGGGACGAGGGAAGAACCTACATCTGGTAAGGGGGAGGAAAAGAAAGCGAACAACAAGGCAAACCTACTCCGGGAGCGAGAAGTGACGGACGGACCGCCAAAAAAAATCGACTGGTATAAACATCTGACAGGGGGATACGGAACCAGAGAAGAGATCTGTCTTTGTCTATGCTTCCGCTACGTAAGGGGGCATCCAAAACGTAACCCCGGTGAGACGAGCAAAGGCACGACGCGAGTTCACCGACTATGCACGGGGGGGGAAGAAGGGGGGGTATTAGCAGAGCCTGAAAAAATTTATACCCGGAGGCCTCGTAGGGCGGCATCAACCAAAAGAGACCATCGGACCCTAATGTCGAACGCATGGGGCCGAGATAAAGATTACGAACGAGGTGACGTCTCTGCGTGTCAAAAAAAGGATGCACAACGAGTGCGCTCTGTAGCCCAAGAATCCTAAATAAGGCAGAAGTATCCGCCTGCTCCCACGTCGGCTAGCGCGGCACGTGCGAAAGTGCACATGTAGGGGGGGGGGTGGGGAGGAGGGCAGGGAAGGCTCATCAGTATGAGCTCCGAAGGGAAGGTATGTCGTATAGAATGGCTTAAGGACGAAAACCAGTATCGGCGGCGTAAGCGGGGGTCCTCATAAGACGAAGTCAGAAAAAACGAGGCAAACGGGGAGGGGAAAGTCCATGGGGGGGGAAAGAACAAGCCATCAGAAAGTCGCTCGAAGGGGGTGCGGACGAGTAGGACCATAACTAAACCTAAATTGGCCATCAGATCAGCAATATAGCTGAAAAAAAGGTGTAGGGTTGGGAGAGACCTACTCACCAATCAGAACGTGAGGGGTGATGAGAGTCAAGCGTTGCGACCGTACGTCGGGCTTATCATAAATGAAAAAAAAAACAAAAAAAAACATCAAAACAAAAAAAGAAGTAAGGATTACCAGACTCCCGACTTCGGGGGTGCAAAACAAAACGGAGCTCGGGAAGGGGGGAAACAAAAGAGACGAGCTTACTACTTTGGGAAAAAAGGGTGACAGAGACGCCGATTAAAGGAAGGTCGGGCGCTAAAGGGAAAAGGCTGCGGGGTAACTTTAAAAAGGGCAATCAGGAGGAGAAAAAGACAACGGGGAGGAGGAAATTACGGTGGGACAAAGCGGGGAAGCATCCTCGAAATTGATCTAAACGTCGGCCAAGCGAATTCGTCCATTGGAACAAGGGAGGAAGTGACAAGGAGGCAGAGCGGAGAAAGGGGCTAGAAACGGAGGGGGAACAAAGAAAAGGCGTCCAAAAGGGACAAATACCGGGTAAATCTCAAGGGGAGGCGAGTGGGGAAAAAAAAGCAATTAGTCCTCCTGTGCACGCGGCGCCAAGACAGGGTTGTAATGCTCCTAGAGACGGGAAACGTGGTTAATTGGATCCAGAATCAACGTCACGACTCAGCGTCTGAACCTGAGCGATGGAGCGTGGACGGTAAATAACAGTTCGTATGTGTACATAAAGTGGACAGAAAGGGGAGCGGGTAAAAACAATTGAGGCACGTAGGGAATGACTGGGGGGGGCGAGAATGTCTAATCACAGACAGGCGGAGGAAATCTCAAGACAAAAGTTAAATGTATGGGGGGGGTTCAAGGTGCAAGAGTCGATGGGGGTCTATTTCGGTGGTGGAAGAGCCAAAAGATACAAGAAGGGGGGGAGAAAATCCACTCGGCGGAAACGTCAGTTATCCGAAGTGAAGATTATCAGAGGAGTCTGAATACTGGCGCAAAGGGGAAAAAATTAAAAAGAAAAAGGTGCAGGGGTAGAGTCTTACCTCGGCGCTGAGGTCAGGGGGTAACAGGAAAGGCGACGAGAAAAGTAAAACCCATTCGCAAACGAGAAACACATCTCCGCTGCAAAGAAGAAGTAGAATGGTCGGGCAACGTCGGAGCGTTCAACGGGTTTGCCAAGAGCACCGGGCATTTTCCGGTAAGACGGAGAAGCGTCTTGACGTCGGGCTGCTCAGCAACATTCCACGTTCATCACACCACCAGCGAAACAGCTCGAACTGCCCTCGTCTCACAATTGGGAAAGCACGTGGATAGCTGCTTTAAAAGGATGGGAGCCGAATAATCCTAGTTCCGTCAAGTTCTATGTGGAGGAAGGAATCCCTCGGGGGAAACCCTTTTCTTATGGTATAGACGTAAGGGGGACGCGCTATGGAATAGAAAAAGGGCGAAGTTTTTCCTGCGACGGAGTCACCAGGGATGCTAATATTGATAACATCCGGCCGTAGGAGGAAGACTTGGATGGGGAATCTACGGGCGTGGTCACGTGGGCCAAAATGAGGCGGAAGTAAAACCAAAACAAACTAAGAACGCGGGAGCAAAATGCAATAGAGACCCATAGGTCGAAAAAAAGCGTAGAGTGGGGGGGTCGAACTACAGTGGTTTAACCTAGAACACCAACCTGAGGGCAAACAGAACCAAAATAATATAACTCATAACGGCATAAAACCAGACTCAGGATCTCAGAGGAAAAAAAAGAGAACATATCTCAAAGATGACGGGGGGCGGTATATAAAAGAGTGCGAACCAAACGTCCGTCAGCCGGGAAAACCACAACAACACACTCACACACGGAGGATAGGAAGGAGGAGGGGGCGGGAGAATGTGTCCAGGGGAGAAAAGCGAAACCCTGAACATGAATTCCAAAGGGGGGCGCAAAAGGATTTAATATGACCGTGAACTAATGTGCAAGGTGAAATTGGGGCACACGAGGAGGAAAGTGTTGAAACAACGGAACGACGCAATGAGGGACGTACCGAGGGGGGGGGGGGCGGGATGTGGGGTGGAGCATAGTGGCATATCTGTATTGTGGGAAAATGAGAAGTATTGGACACCGAGTGAGGAAAGGAAGCAAGGTGCACGACAGGGAAGAAAGTTCGAAAAAGTTAGAATTGTTGGTTAAGGTCGTACAAAAAGTCATGAGAACGTAAATATGGTCGAACGGGGGCCGAAGGAAAAGGCACATACTCAACGATGAATACTACCAGTCAATCTCGAGATAAGTTGCCAAATCGGGATGTCACGTATAGAGGTCATTCCGAGGAGAGGGAGGGGGGGAGACTGAGGAGCAATCGTTGTGCCATTCTGGTTCTCGTAATTAATCTGCCCTGCATTAGATCACCTTCGAAGAGTCCGCGTTCTACCGAGGGAGAGGCTGAAACGGAGGGGCGGGGGGACGAGTCTCAATAACCTTTCCTATTGGGAAAAAGGTAAAAAGATTGGTCATCTGGGTTTCCGCAAATTTTTTGTCAAATATAACTTCGAAAACGCCCGGGAAGGGCGTGTGCCAACTTCGAGTTATACAATGAAAAGGAGATGACAGAAGATGAAAGATAATAAACGGACCATTGCTGAGAAAATCAACAAATGAACCAGAGAGGCGTCGTCAACAGTGTAACAAAAGTCGCGCAGGTCCGCAAAAACAATAGCAAGGGAAGAACGAGATCATAAAGGGCCGCAAGTAGTTGAAAAAAGCAAAATTTCACTAAGAGGGGAGACCGATGACGACATGGGTCGGTAGACACTCTAAGTCGACAAAAAGCTCTCAATACACCGAAAAAGAAGAAGGGGTCGAGAGAAATGGGGGGGGGGGAGAGGCGATAACAATCACGAAAACTCCGAATCATCCGGAACTGAGCTGCAAAACAACAGTGCACCCACAGCCTAAACAATACTAAGTACTCAGGGGAAAAAAAGTCTCAGGGAGAGAATGGGAAAATCGCGTTGGAAACGAGCCGTTTGTCGGGTATCTTCCCAAAGTTCAAAAAAAAAAACCCTTCTTGACGCCGGGAGAGGATTGGAATGATGAGGATCACGAAGGAAAAAAGCTAGGTTACCGGGTCGTAATCTCATGAGCAGGAAAAAAAACATCAAAAGAGGGGAAGACTTGCAGACCGGGAGAGGTCCCCTGGGCTTACTAAGAAGCGGGGAAAAGGAGCAGCGGTCGGAGCACAAATCACGAGGTCGAAAGCTATCCGAAAGCGACAATGAAAAGGAGGGGGGAGTGGGGAGGCAGAGAACAATTGAGGAGACAAGCGGAGGCGGAAGACCGGTACTTGTCCAGAGTCGCCTAGTCTAGAGAAGGCCCGCTTCCCTGGAGGCATTTCTGTTCTTACGTGGCCCGAGGGGAAGAGGGAACAAGTCGGACGGAAAGGAATAACGGGGAAAGAGAGGACCCTGGGGCAAGGCGGCTCGCGCCGGAGTAAACAAAAGGCTCTCAGGAGTATCTATGAAAACAAGGCTAAGCAAAACAAACGGAATGTGCTGCATGGGCCGGGGAGGCATCCGAGGGCGGGGGGCATTGTGCATCCTTAAAGATCTTCATTATTGGGGACGACACATAAATATGTCTTAGAGGGCAGGGTTCAGAAGGGGCTGCGCGGGAAGACCACGTGACGTTAGTTCTGGGAATTCTTGGGGAAAAAGGGAACTCTAGCCCTAGCGGACCTTCTCCAGGACCGGGAAGGGGAAGGTTTGCAAGGGGAGGAGGTAGAACGAAGAACCCAAGGAGCATCGCGTCGTACAGGAAAGGGTGCGGGAGGAATGTGCGAAAGCAAGGTTTACAGTTGTGGTGGACCGTCCACCAAAGGAGGGAATCGAGGCCTCGAAGAGAAGGGGTGAGCGTGTCGGCCGAGACCAGGAGAATATCAAAGAAAAGCCGGAGGGCGTGCGTTTTAATCCTTACACAACCAGGCGCGGACACGGGCATCACCGAGGGTCCATCTAAGGGCTCAGAAAGGAACCTGTTATGTTGTATCCAAGGCAATAGGACCCTTTAGGTGATGGCTATTTCGGCTGAGAAGGGGACGAGCCATTGGGGTGTCAGACATCGGAGTGTCCTGTAAGAAGAAAATTGACGCTGGGAAGAAGGGGTCTAAGAGGCTTCAGTAGCAAACGACCCTTCTAATGTTCGGACGAGTAAGAATCTTTTCACAAAAGGGGGGGCTTCATTAGCGGGGTTAGGACAACCCCGGAACTAGAGTGAAGGTTCATGCCTGCAATTCCTACCCTCATACTCAAAACGAAGAACGGCAACTCTAAGAACTGGAGAGATAGAGAAGAGGCTCAAGGTCTGGGATGGAAGGGTCAAAAACTCTGGAAAGGAAAAGCCGCTCTGAAAAGAACTGGGACGCATCTCAAAATGTTCACAAACTTGCCGGGCCGATTGGGCGTTAGAAGGAGCTGGTAGAAGAGCACCATAGAATGGGGCGGTGGGGGTGCTTTCCGTGATCTGTAGGGGGCCCACTCCGTGAAATACTGGGGGAATACAACTCGAGCGGTCAGGTTGAGATCACGGAGATGTCCTTTATGGGAGAAGGACTGGGAGAGCCAGCAAAGTTGAGGTCTGAGTAGGATGACGATAAAAAGAACAACGATGAAATAATTGAAAGGTTCGGTGTGGGATCATCCTCGTACGTCCAAGCCTTTAAAAAAAATCCTAGTACGGGATGAGGGCAAGGGCTTTCATCCGCCTTCATTTTCACTCCGTAAGGAGGATAAGAGGACGAAAAAGACCTGGGGAAGAAAAAGGGCCGTAGCGCATCACAAAAGGGATGATTAGTGAAAAGAGAGAGCATCAACTCTTTCTTTCCCCTGTGCGGAAGGTGGGGGAAGGAGAGGGGCATCGGAGGGGGGTCCCTGAGGGAAAGGGGAAGAAGGAAGGAAAAAAAAATCAATCATTCGGATAAGTTTCCGGATGACGCAACTGGGGGGGGACAGAATCATTTCAAAACCCCGGCTGGGGAATAGTAAGCTTTGGGTCGGGACAGGCGGGGGAAAAGGGGGAGACCGGCTCAAACAGGCCATCCCTAAAGCGATGGCTAGGGAAGGCCAGGTAAGGTCTAAAAGAGAAAGGGCTCAAGAACTGAGACCCTCAAAAATAGTAGCAGGATTCTAAACCATCTTCTACACTCCCGATTCTAACGAAAAGGGGTGGGTATGGGGTTGAATCGGGATTGACGCCGTTTGCGGTCGCGTTGTCTCGGGCCCCGGAGAGAGCCCATCATGTAGGGACTCAAAAAGGGACTTCTCCAGCGGGGCTAGAATGATGCAGCTTGACTGTACGGTGGGATGCGAAGGTTCGGCGGCGCAATAACATAAAAATGAAGGAACTTGTCATACATTTTCTAACCCCTCCGAAGGAAAATCTACGCGGATCTTGGTGGGTACAAGGGAAAAGGGGCGGCACGAAGGGACGAAGATAATTTCGTCCCACTCATCTTATGACATTGTAAACCGTGGACAACCAAGAAATAGAGGGAAAAGCACGGACGGATGACAGGCATACCGGGAAAAAAACTTCGAGGGGGGGTCAATGGGAAAAGAACAGAAGAGGGGCACTCTATTGCTGCACGAAGACAGTTGGACGGCCACCGAAAAAGTAATCGGGCGATTGGCTTCAGAAAAATGGAGGAAAAGAGACAGAGCATCAAACAAGGGCTGTTTCCCGACACCGTGAAGGGAAACACAAACACGGTCAACCTCGCGTAGCCGTAAACCAAGAAGCGAGGTCAAGGACTCGCGGACCTTTGGAGAGGAAGGACAAAGGGGGACCAACGCCATAGAAGCATAGTGCTAAGTGGTTTTGGCTCGTTCCCCACGGACGAAAACCACGTCAAAAGGGAAGATAAGTGACAGACTCGGTCAAAAGGAAAACGAAACTAATCGACCTGTTTACCGTGGCGCCGTCCCCACTAATCATGAAATCCAATCTCCCGACTGCTTCGACGACAAGGGGGGGAGGGTACTCAGGTGGGGAGAGTTAGGAGAACAAAGATCAAAAGATAACGTCGGAACGCTTTTAGCCGGACGCTCCGAGAAGAAAGAAAGGTAAAGAGGGGCAGGAGGAAGTCTGCAGGAGACGAAGCGCTCGAAGTAGCACACCGTGTCATAGTAAACGGAGCAACAGGGCACTAAAATCGAGAAGGCGGGGCGACTGCCTGAAAAGTACAGCACAAAAAAAAAACCCAAAACACAACACAAGGCCGAGCGCGAGAAGGGGAGAGGAACGACGCCCACACGAAGCAGGAAAGGAGGCCGAGACTCTGGTCAGTCTGAGAGCGTGCAGGTCCTAACACTCGAAGTGGGACTTCGCTAAAATAAGGGAACAAGAGACTAGGGGGGTGTCAAAAAAGCACCGAGGGGGGGATTCTCGTGTGGAAAAGTCGCATACCGGCGCTCATACATAGAGAGGGCGGGGCAACAGAAGGGGATGTTAAGCGGTGCAGCTAAAAAGTTATAAAGTCGGAAATCGAGGAGGGGACATGAGTCTCTGAGGGGGACATTTACTTCCTGAAGTAGTATGATATAAAAGAGGGGCGCGGTGCAAAATCTCTGAAAAATAAAGAAATAGAAGGTTGGTCGATCGCAAAGTCGACTAAAAAAATCACAGTTCGGCGAATCGCTAAAAATATGGAGGGGGTATGTCCCAAAATAGGAGTTCGACGAGAAGTCCGGACTATGCAAAAGTCAGCGCTGTGGGGGGGAAAGGCTTGCGTAAACGAAATTGCGGGACGGGATTTCAGGAAGCCTCGAGAAGAGAAGGGTGGGGGAGCGCGAAAAACAGAGATGACTTTGGTCAATGTTGGCGCACTATTCAATGGATTTTTGGTCAAGACCCGGGAGAAAGCTGCAGCGAACGATGCGAAAAAGAAGTCATCGCTTGCACTCCTTAATGCGACTAATCTTCTACTGCAAAAAGAAGGGGGGGAAAAACCAAGACGGCCAGGATATCGAGGGGAAGAAACGAGGGAAGTGGAAAGGACACGGCACACGAACGTACTAAAGCCGGCATGTCGAGAACGAGAGACTTAGAAAAGGGAGTGAATATCGAAAAATAGACAATATATTATCTCTTGCGCATACGCGCCCGAGAGAAAGAGGAAGCAGACTCACAGGTTCACAGTTTAAAAAAAGAATAGAAACGATCAGAGACTAGGGAAATCTCGATGTGTGTAGAGGGGCTCTTCATCTTTGGACGCCGGTTTCGAGGAGAAATAGCGGGGGGAAAGGGGCGGACCAAGGAGAGAGGTGTCGACTCCACATGCTAAATTTTAAGCAGGGGGGAGGAGCCGGGTTTGCTCTGGAGGAAGGAGCACGAGGGAAAGCAACCAACGGACGGGGGAAAGGGACCAAAAGACAATAGCTGCGCCCCAAAAAGGGAAGCTTTAAGGGGAAAAGGGAACTCCAGCTATAACAAGGGGCTGGAGAATCCGAAAAAGAAACATCTTGGGTAGCGAAGGATCAAGTGACGGTCTCCCTTAATGTCAGGACAAGGACCGAGCAACAAAAAGGGGCTACAAAAAAAAGGGGGGAAAGAAGGAGATGGTCTTTATCGTGGAAGGAATCTGCAATAGAGAGAAACTTGGGGTTAAGCGACCAGTGTGGAAGGCTCGGAACGACACGTTACACGGTTGAGAAGGAGTTAAAAAAAGGAAAAACGAGTCATTCGGTACCTTACCAACCCGGGTGGCGGCGGGATGTGGCTACAATCGATTCTTCACTGGGGGGGAGAGCAGAATAAGGGGGCGAAAAACGAATAAAGAACCCGGCAAGGACTAATAATGGAATACCTTTCTTAAATGTGGGGCTGCGAAAACGGTCTCGTAAGAGGGAAGGATGGAGAGATAAGAGAGGGAAACTGGGGCGAGGACTGGTCTTGGGGGGGAGGAAAGGTGCGAAAACAGGTCATAGGGACTACCCTGGATTAATGACTATAAGATTTAGCAAGACGCTGAAAAAAAGGAAAGGGGTGAGGCGGCAGATTTTCACTGCGTGGACAAGCACATAGCGGCCCCGATATGGGCCTGAGGGGGGCTAGCCATGACACGACAGGAGCTAGTCATACAGTGCAGAAGTCTGTGGAAACCGAAGGAGGTACTTGAGGGATCCGAAGACGACACTTGTACTGCAAAAAGACTTTTGTTCAACGGATGTTTTCGAAGACAAGGGGGAAGCGCGTAAGAGTGAAAAGCGTCGGGGGACAACGAAGCGGCTGAGCTTCTGCCCCGGGATAGGGAGCTGATCTCAACAGGAAGAGGCGAGGCTCATCCACCTAACAGGTAGGTTGTGCTAGCTGTATCACGAGCAGGGAAATCAAAATGTGAAGAAGCGAGATCTAAACGAATCATTATGGAAAGAAAGCATTACAGCCCTTCGTCAACGCCGGGGATGGAAATAGGTAGGGGGTTGAGAACTTAGTAGTTCGACTAGGTTAGGGTAAATCCGGGGCCATATGCAAAAGGGAGAAGGGCTATCAGGGATGAGGAAGTCGCCGTAATGACGCTCATAGAAAGACGACTTACGCTCCGTTCCTGGGACAGGGGAAAGTGCGCTGGCAGGAGGACTAGGCGACTTGCTATAACGCGCGCCGCGCCTTAGGAACTCGGGATTGCAAAGGACAGCACGGGTAAAGGAGATGACCCCAGCTTGACCCTCCAACCGTGCGACCCGAGCTTTTGGGGGCTCTCCTAAGAAAAGGCAGAGAGAGGGGAATGCCGCGAGTTTTACTAAACAAGGGGGTCGATCGGCCTTCACGAAAGGAATAGCTGTCGGCGTAGCCAGAAAAGATTCCAAGGGGTTTCGCCAGAAAGGCAGCTACTATATCCCGTCGCAGTTCTACGCTAGCCGAAGAGGAAAAACACTTAGGGGGGCGTACGTCACGAACATAGAGCCGAGGGGGGGGGGGGAGGATTCCTTATTAGTTTCGGCTAAGAGGAGGGGACCTTCTGAGCAAGAAAATCAAGGGGGTTTATGCAAGCGAGGAATAGGCTTGGAGTGAAAATGGGGTTCCAGGGCGTTGGTCGTAGTTAATTCATAAGGAAGCATTAACGCCTCGAAATGGCAGGTCAAGCCAGAAGGCCGCGGCGGACTATAGAAACTGGTCCCCGGAGTAGTCGACTTGAGCCTCCTCAGGACACAAAAAGCATCCTCCGCCACAAAGGGGTGATTAGGGGCTCCAGGATTGTTCTTACAGTCAAGAGGGGGAGCATGGGATCTATTACTCTAGGGGAGATGTTGCAGGGAAAAGCCGTGGGCTGTAATTCAGAAGGCAGAGGGGGGCGCAAGAGAGGATTAGTGCGGGCGTCGAAGCGTCTATCCGATCCACCCGTGGAAAGACGCGTTATTCTGGAGTGGGAATGGAGAGCGAAGAGGGACAACACTAGATAGCCGGCACGAAGATCCCACATGGGACGGGACTTTAGGAGAGCACGCATCACGAGCCGAGGCAATCAAAGTCTGGAAGAAAAAGGGGGGAGCCTACGAAGGGAACGAGGGGAGGCTTAACCAAGACTTTTGGGGCGTGTGGGGGACAGGTAAGCTCGCAAAAGAGGAGGGGGGGGAGAGGATGAGGCCAACTATGTAGAGGAAGACAAAAGACTGGAGCTCACAAGGCCTTGGTTGCTCAGTCAGGCAGGGAAACTTGGACCCGCGAAAAGAGGAAAAAAAAGTGCCAGCATAGCGTCTCGGGGAGGTCACAAGAGAGAACTATTCGCGGTAAAATTTTTACTGAAAATACCAAAGGGAGAGGGCGTGGTTCCAATGAAAAATTCAGGATTGACGGGTGCCTCCAGGGGTCGGACTAGGGGCCTATGGAACCTTGTGCGGCTTTTGAAAATCCTGTATGCATAGGGGATACAGATCAATCGTACACATCTGGCTGGTAGTGGCCGAAAAACGAAAACAAGATTTGCGCAATTAAACAAAAAGGGAATATAAACGTGCTGGGTCCTGACGAATCTCGGATAACGAAGAGGTGTGTAACATCGGGAAAACGAAACCCTCTACGCACCAAGAAAAAAAGGAAACAAAGAAAGGGCAGGAGCTATCAAAGCGCGAGAAGTGCAGGACAGGTCGATAAGCACAGAGGAGGGAAGGGGACGTAGGACGTGACAAAGCGCATAAAGGGAGGGGGAACCAAAATCAGTGGATGTGAGACTGTACCTTAGACAAAAAAAGAAAAGACGGTTAACTTGGAGAGGAAACAACCCGGGGGTTTGATAAAAGCCAAAAGGGAGGGGCCGGGAAAGGTACGTCGTCAGGCGACGGGAAATGGTTTCCCTCAGAAACAGATACTTCAAAAGACAAATCTACTCGGGCTACGCAACCGAGGAGGAGTATGGAGCCCGCGACTCGGGGAGATGGCCCCAGAACGGAAGCTTCTGATAGCAAAAATATTGCATCGGCCAAGGGAGCAAAGGCACAAGAGGGCCATTAGAGACGAAAACTCCAAAAGGGCGGTGGGTCAACCAAAGGGGAAACATTTTCACGGCACTAAAATAAAGAGAGGGCTCGCCAGAATCAGGACATCGGAGGCGTGAGTAGAACGAAACCAGGGGAAACAGTCCTGTAGGGGGAACGAGACAGAACCAAGGGGGAGAGGAGTGCTGAAGGGTGGGTGCCCAGATGAAGTGAAGTGAGCTGCTGAGCAGGAATCTCAGGTACCTGCGAAGAATAAAATCTGCTAGGGGGGTAAAGTACGGGAACGCAAACTACAAGTACTAATACTCAGAGAAGGGATTAAGTCTCACAATAATCCCGCGGTCCACGTACTCCACCTGGGGGAAACATAGGGAAACTAAGGATGATGTGCTCAACATAGGCAATTGATTGGCCCACGCCAAGGGAAGGGGAGATGGAGAATAATAGAGGTGCTCAAGTCGTGCGAACTCTCTACAAGGATCACGTTTGGGAATGGCATGGACGAAAGCAGGGGGACCGAGTAGAGGGATCAAAAAAAAAAGGAGAGGAGATCACGGGGAAGTGACACAGTAGAAGCGAGGTCGTACCCTAAAGTAAGAGGAGAAAAGCGTGTGGAGGGGGCAGCTAGAAACGACTGAGCGAAAAGCCAAACAGCGGGGGCCATATTGAACCGGGGCGTTATGGACATGGGCAAATCCAACTGCGGGGCCTAAAACGAAAACGCGGTCCTGAGGGGAGAGAAAAAGGGATCTCGTAATTGGTCGTTAGCCGAATCTGAATCAAAGGGCGGGGGCAATACAGTACGTCAACATGATGCCTCTGTGGGTGTAGAAACGGGTGAACTCTACATGCAAGTAAGGGGGCTATAGAAGAGGGGGGTTGAAAGAACGGCGAGGAAGTGGAGGTGGTGGAGACCAAAGTCGGGGGGGGGCGACGCCTAAAGAAAAGCAAAAACCGCGTGCAGGATAAAAAAAGGAGTGGTGGCATAAAGGTGTAAGGGGAAAATCATGCGGGACTTCTAGAATTCTGGGCCCGTCAAGTATGACATATAGGAGGTGGCGAAAGGGAAAACACACTAACTAGTTTCAGTGTTCTCTATAGTGGGCAAGTACCCAGTCAAAATGCTGCAAATAACGGAAAGGGCAGGCACCAGTCATACAAGGGGGTTGGAGAGAGGGATTTCTATGGGGGGGAAAGCAGTCTTGTAGGAGGGCCTTCGCCATGTAGAAGAGGGGTTCAACTACTAAAAAACGAACAAGGATTGTGGGAGCAACAATACGGGAGGGATAAACCTTCCAGGTCGGGAGTCAGGGTCAAAAACAGGGGGGCGGTGATGTACGCTCTTGACTGAGGGGAGTACATGCTGTCTTGGGAGGAAGGACGAAGGAAATACGCAAAGACTATAACGGACACCCTCAAACAACCAAACAAAAACAAGAAAAACCAACCAAAAACAAAAAAAACCACAAACAAAAACAATCTACTTCCGCAGATTGAGACGTTAGATTCTATGCAAAACAAATCGGAGTATGGAAGGGCCTTCGCCGGAGATACAATGAAAATAAATGAACCGGGGCCCCATACCGGGATAAGGAGGCACTGAACAATGGGTCGGAAGAAAAGAGGCGATAAGCAACAGGTGATTGCTACCAACGTCACAGGAGTTTTCATAGGGCGGAGGAAAGAACATAGTACTGAGAAACCCAGGCGCTAGTGGGCAATATCGAAGGAGAAAAGGATCACCCAAGACGCTATCTCAGGTTGAGCGTGTAGATGGGACATACACACAAGACAAGGGTCAGGCGAACCGGTCAGGACAAAACACTGACCAGTGGAAGTTGTGAGTATGCCTAATAGGGAAAAAAAAAGAAAGCACTCGACCGCCTGAAGTAAATGAATGTGTATCCGACAATCTCATGAATGGCGAAAGAGCCTATGCGGCGAATGCAGCAGAGGAAGGGGGGGTTCTTGCTTGAAATGAGGAACCGAAAAAAGCACGGAACTATGTTATCTTGCTGTGAGCGAGAAAGGCGGAGAAGGGATCGGGATCTTCATCAGAAACTTTTGAAAAAATCAAACCACCACGGGAAGCAGGGGGGGCGTGACAGAGAGATCCGAAGGGAAGGGAATAGCGGGGAGAGGAGGAGGGGCGAACTGAAAAGAAAGTGCGCCGAATCAAATTAGGGCGGGAGAACTCTCTGCACCTGGAATGGGAAAAAGAACGGGGTGGGGGGCCGGGGGTTCCTAGGGAAAACAAAAGAAAAGAACGCCGAAGACTAGAGAGAAAGGCCTGATGTAGCAGGGGACGGGATGAATACTACTTTGAGAGTGCCCCGACCAAAGGGCAAGGGAGGAAAAGCGCCCAATCGTGAACTTCCATGACGGACTCGTGTGAAAAAAAAGGGTGGGGGGCTGGGAGGGGACACTGTGATCCCATTAGACGGTCATGGCTTACGAGCGAAACCGATGGTACCGTCTCGGGGAAAAAACCCTTCAAGGGGAACGTGAACTTGGGGCATGCGTCACCAATGTGAAGAGACCGATGCGGTGTCGTCGCTCCACCGTCACTAGTGTTGGGGGGGGTCGACGCGGGACTTCAAGACCGAAGGAGAGACTAAGAGGGGAAGGCAGACTCGGGATACGAGGGGGGAAAGGACATTCCGCATGTACCCCAAAGTGATGGAAAAGGAAGAAGCCCGAAGCACGTCCCGGGGTGGTGTGGTGGGGGGTGGGGGGGAAGGAAAAAGGTGTGTGAGCTTTCACCTCTCTAGAAGGGCGAGGAGAGTAGAACGTCTTCCCGAGTAGGGGGGGCTGGTGGCTCCTCCTCGCTGCTAGGCGAAAGATGGTTCACGTGTCTGGGTGTGACACCACAACCCCAGGGTGGGTGGGGCAGGTGTACATGGCATAGAATGGAGCGCGGGCTTGTGGGCAAACACTAAGAGGAAGCCCGGGGGGGGGTAAGGGTAAAAAAAAAAGGAAAAAGGGGAAGATAGAGGGGAATCGCGCGACAGGGATCCCGGGAAGGAACGAGGATCAAGACCAACGGGAAACGTCGGAAGAAAAAAAAGAGGAAGTCCAGAAACGAGGAAGGGGAAATCGAGAAGGAAAACTTAGAGGAAAGCTCAGGGGCAAAGGCTCCTGAGACGGCTATCAGATTTAATGAACGTCCGCGCGGCCAACGCAATCATAAGACATGCAAAAGAGCCATGCAGCTGGCGGTGGCATTTCCAACATAGAGGAGGGCACGACGACGGCAATAAACATGACAGGGACTCGGGAAAAAGAAACGCGAAAGGGGGGAAAAGGGCGGGAAGGGGGAGGGACTAGCCGGAAGGGTCCTTTTTCTAAGGATAGATCCGGTTGTAAGTTGTCGGAAGAAATGGATAGAGGGTGGGGGGGGGGGGGGACCACCAGGGAAAAAAAAGAGTGGATGTCGATCACGCTTAGGAAAGTCGGTATACCTCGACTGGGGGTGGCCACTAATCGGGCGCCAACGAGGAGGGCTTCTTCAAAAAACGTCGGAAGAACAATGGGGGAGATAGGAAACCTCCGGTGAGAGTATATTCACACCAGAGAGCTCCTTCGCAAAGTCAAACGGACCTCCGGACCAAGTAAGAATAGGGGCCGTCACCAGGTTAGATCTGGGCTGACAAGACCGAGGTCCCATAGAAAGAGCTCAAGGGGTTAAAGTGGGGAAAACATTGCACGAGAGAGAGTGACGTTTTACTTAGGGAATGTGCTAAGAGGGGCACGCGGAAATCTTTTCCAATCAGTGTCGCTGTATTACAGAAGAAAAACCAGGGGGAGAGGAAAGGGGGGTGGTAGGCAATCACTCAAAAAAAGGGACTGAGCCAATCTGGCGTCCACTGTTGGGATCCGGGAAGAAGAGACCGCAGTTCAAGGTCTCACCTTAAAAGGAAGTAACACACCCCTTAAAAGCTCTGAAATACCGAACAGTCTTAACGAAAAGTGAGGTACCGTTCAAACAGCCAAAGCTCCCCAAGTCCCCGGGGAGAAGAAACATAAAACTTGGGCAACTCTTAACAGGCTCGGACTCGACCTCCCGACTTAGTATTAAAAAAAGGGGAGACAAGAAGCTAAGTCACAACAACTGAGAGTAGAGGGATGAATCCTTTCACGGAAACTTCGGCTGGAACACTACGAGCAGGGTTGAGAAAGATTCGGCTCATCTCAAACTTTAAGGGGAAAAAAAGGAACTGGGGCTGGTTACCTTCCGCTACGAACTGCAGGCCGTACCTCGTAGGAACGGGAATCGAAAAATCGGGGAGGGAAGTTACGTAGGGTTGAGGTACTTGAAAAGCTTATATGACCAAGATGCAACCCACGGGACGACAGGATGAAAATAGCATGTTCGCAAAAAAAACAAAACCGAAAAAAGTCAAAAGTTTCAGGAAGTTCGACAGACTCTAGCCCTCTCAAGAAGGGACCCCGGGATCCGACAGCAGACACTAACCCGAAATCGGAGAAAGGGGACAAAGCAAATCAAACGGCAACTTATACTGTGGAAGGAAGGTGTGAGAGGGAAGAGGTGAAAAGATTGTATTCTCTTCCAACGGGATCTGTGACGAAGTAACCTTCCCCGGAGCAACGGAAAGAAGGCCCTTGGCGACTAAAGAGGCTGAGGGGAGGGGCGGTGTGAAACGACTTCTCCGAAAGCAGTATGGAGAAACCAAAAGGGGCCGTAGGGTCAACGAGGGGGTGATACAGAAGGCAACCGAAAGTAGAAAATGGGGAGAACTGCCCTAACCTCGAGCTTATTCGCAACTACCGTGAATGTAAGGGCTTGACCAAAAGCCATCAGGAAAGCTGACGCGAACACCTGTGAAAAAGTGTCGGAGGGTCGCGCATCCCGAGCGCAAGAGGAAAAAAAGACAGGAGGGACGCAAGGAGTGGTCTCCTCACATTTTAAACTCAAGGTACGAAAGATGTAGGTCGGAGCCAGAATATGTCTTTGGGCATGGATACAGAAAGATCAGCGGGAAAGGAAAGACTATGGAGGAAAAGAAGCCAAATAGGGGCGCTCATCGGACATCTTAGACGTCTCATGTCTGGGGGGAAAGGGGAGCATTATTGACTCATACTAAAAGGGCAGACCGATACGCGAAACGCGCAAAAAGTAGGAGAGATGGAACGATCGCGTGGAAGAGGGAGAAAATTGGTTAGAAGCTTCCAACGGGCAAAGAAAGGAAGCCGAGCGAAATTGTCCTAAAGAAAGGGGGGGAGAGTAGAAAAGGGAAGGGACTATGGAACCCTACATTTTGATTCAAAGAGGAGTTACCTTCAGCAGTGAAAATCGGGGGAGGAAGCCGAAACCGGAAAGCGGACGGGGGTTGACCACTAATCTTACGAGATGAGGAATTCTATCTAAAGGCGAAACGGCGCGAACGAAACGAAAAAAAATGAGGGGGGGAGGGGCCTCGCCAGCTCGCTTGCGTCAGGGCGTCCGGGGGGAGGAGACTACGAAAAGCTCGGGCTCTATATCAGGAGGAGTGCACCAGAAGATTAAGCTGGGAAAAAATTCTGAGGTTGCCTAAAAAGAGGAAAAGGAGGTCGGAGTCCATCAGAGTTAGCCTGAAAAAGGTAGAATGAAGTACGGGCTCTTACGGAAGGAGTACTACCGAAGTCATGGGGAGACTCATTGGAACACACGACTCCTCCACAAAAGGGCGAGGCGACAGGGGAAGCAATCACGATTTCTCATTGTTATCAGTAAGGAGAGATGATTGGGATTCCTCAGGAAAAAGGGAGAGGAGAACGCAAGGCCAGAGAAGAGGGACTAAGGAGTGCCCTTTATTGGGATGAAAAAAATCTCTACCGAAGGCAAGAAACCTGAACTGGGAAAGGAATCGAACGATGGGCAGGAAACTTAATGAGGGGCTCGTAGAAAGAGCCGCAATAGCCAGACTTTGCTCGTACTGAGGGGGGAGGCGCCGGAGATTACCTTGGTTGTATCTCCAAGGGGAGTGGAATCATAATCAACTTCTCTAAGAAAACAACCCCGCTTGTGGAGGGTTCTTCCTTAAAACAAAAGAAGGGATCGGGAAATCGGAAAAACTAAAGTCTCGGAGGCGAGGTGTAGTACAAACTTCTAGTCATGTGAAGGTCGGCGGAAAGAAAAAGCTTACATAATGGCGGGTGCCCAGACTCAAGGGGAAGAGAAATAGGAAAAAAGAAATGAGTGGGAACGAAAAGTGAGCTTCCTTCAAGCCATCCAAAGGGGGCAAAAAAAAAAAAAAGGCAGGTCAAAAAACGTTCTTGAGTGAAAAAGGAGTCACTAGAGGCGACAGGGAGCTCCCGCCGGAATCCAAAAAAAAAAAGGCGGGAGCTCAAGAAGGCCGGAGATCAACCTCAAAGGAAACGCTAGAAACTACTTCCTATGCGCGATCGGGGGGGGAGTACAAATCGAGCTCGGGGCAAAGGGGGAAAAAGAAGCGCTCTGAACAACGGGCGAAAAGAATCGCGCCAAAGGTCAAAAAACTTTTCCTGGGGAAGAAGGAATGAGAAAAAAGCTGGGAACGCGAGAAAAATCTTGCATTGAGTTTGCCCACAGGTGACTCGGAGAACAATTCCCCCGGGAAACCGGAGCGTCGCAACGTGGTCCCGAAGCGATGGGCCGGGGGGAGATTGATAGAAGGGAAGAAGGACTCTCTCTCGTTAAAAATAAAAGAAGAAACTCGAGGTTTCAAAAAATTTCTTCGTCCGATAAAGGAAATTGAAGAAGACGGAGGGGGCGGCTATTGCTGGAGAAAGGTTTCCTATCAGAGAAAAAGCTACTCTCTAACAGAAAAAGCTCGATCAACGGGCCGGATAGGGAACGCACACAAAGGAGAGGAAGAGAATCCGCCGCAGGGCTGAAAAAAAGTGGAGGGGGGGTGAAAACACAAAAAAGACGGCCTGTCCTTCGGAATGACGGAGCCACAAAGTTGGGACAATCCGCCTATCCACTAAAGGGGGCAGTCTAGTACGCTTGAAAGAATAAGGAAGGGGGGGACGGGTTGTGGTAGGGATTCAACAGAGAGGGGGGGGAGGAGAAGCGCAAGAATCCAATAAAGAACTCTTCTAACCGGCTACGTCTCCTTTGGGGGACCAACGAGGCGCAGGCAGGAGTCGGCAAACGTCACACACCGCCAGAGAGCGAAAAGGCAACTCCGGAAAAAAAAAAAAAGTCCCGAAAAGGGGGGGGGGGAAAAGGGGGTGGGAAGACAATCTTCTATTTTGAGGGGTTTTCTCCGGGAAACAGACTCAAAGAGTTCAAAAAATACAAGCCAAAGGAAAATGGAGAGGAGGGGATTGATTCTGGTCACTGAGGAGGGACCTCACCTTAATGGGGATCTACTGTACCCGGACGACGGCTCCTGTAAGGGGACGAACCGAAATGGTCGGTTTTGACGAAAGAAAGGTTAAGGCGCAAGCCGCAGGAGACCAGAGGGTTGAGAAACAGGGAACCTGATCTGTCACCCCGCATTCCATCTTCCAGAAGAAAAGAAAAAAAAAAACACTGAACTGTCGAAGGAGAAAAGCAGAGAAGTGGAGAAATCGCAGGGTCCGAGATGGGTCTGCCACCGCTCGGTGGGGAAGACAGAACCTAAGGGCAGGTAGCAGGGGGGTCAGGAGGCTTTATTTCGTCTCGCATCGTCAAGAAAGGCTCCCAGGGCAAAAAAGGTAAAAAAAATTCAGAATAAGGACGTAGAAGTAAAAGCTAGTTGGGGTGATTTGATCCTAGACTTCTCTGTGATGTAAGACACGATTGACCTCAAAAACATCTGAGTAAGGGAAGGAAGAGAAGGTTGTGGGGGGGGGGGGGAAGATTTCCTCAGTCATAAAAGGAAAGGGGCAGAATGAAAGAGGGAGATTCAGGACATATTCCGACGAAGTTGTGAAGGTTGGAACCCGTCCCCAAACGAATGACAAATAGAAGGATTCCGCACCTGCCCAAATCTTAGTGAGGAGGACATTTAGCTGCAAGCAGGGTGGTTGTATCGGGGGCGTACAAGGAAGACCTGAGGTGGTAAAGAACTACTTCCCCAACCTTTAGGCAGGCGTAAGGATTCAGATGATCTAGGGAGATCGGATTCCACCAAAAGCCTCAGGGGCCCAGTCGCCTCGCATGACTCGAAGCGGACGCGACTCTACGGACTTACGAAGAAAGGGGAGCGATCTTCTCGATTTTGTCTAGGAAGGAGAAAACCTCGTGATGGATGGAGACGACTATTGACATGATAAGGTCGGATCCTGCCCTTTCATCGGGCGCAACAGAAGGTGCCGCGGGTAGTAAACAATTAACGCAAACGCTCTGCAATTTGGCAAAGCCGGGAACCCCAGGGGAGGGGGGGACTTCAAGCATGAAGAAAGCTGCTCAAAAGTATGTCAGAAAAAAATAGGGGCTTCCTCCCAGAAAGGGGGAGGAGCGTGGTGCAGGAACGAGAAAAAGGGGGAAGGCGGAAAAAAAAAAGGATTCTGCGATGCGCGCTCCTCTGGCTCGGCAGTGCGAGAGAGGTAGGAAGCAGGGGAGAAGGAGAACCGGTCAACGGAGACGTCCAAATAAACACGCAGTAACGCATAGGAAAAGAGGACCTTGAGGGAAATGGGCGATTCAAAAAAGAAAAATCGGAAAGAGAAATTGCGATAACACGTTGGAGAGAGGCATGGCCAATGAGGGAAATCATTGCTCGAGGTGAGAAAAAAATGTGCTCGAGGCAGAAAAAGGATCTCCACCTTGGGGAAAAGAGGAAAAAGCGGTTCAAGGAACAAGCTCTCAGCAGAGGGGGCAGGGGCGGAAGGGAAGTGTTATCAAGAAGGTGGGAAGAAATTCGAGAGTATATCAAGAAAAAAAGGAGAGGCGAAAATCAGGGCAAAGATGAAAGTCGCCCCGGCGGGGTGGATCGAATCAGAACAAAGAGAAAAAAAGATTCCTCAAAAGCGGAAGGCCACCTCGAAACGTCTCCCTGCAGATTGGACACCAAGATCCGTGCCGCTTCAAGGCCACATGACACGAAAGAGAAAAATAGCCGAAAAGAAGAGGAAAAGTATTGCCGAGGAAACGGAAAAGAATCAGGGAGGGAGAAGATCTGGGAGGGGAGGAGTCTGTTCAGCGAAAGGTGGCCCCTCGTTTTCGTTGAGGGGAAAAATGAGAAATCAGAAATTGAAAACCGGGACTGAGGGTGGCAAATACGTCAAAAGGGCAATTGACGTAAGGAGGAAGGCTTTGACAGAAGTGGCGCCTGTCAAGAAAAAAAGGTCAAAAAACCCTGTAGGCGAAGTCAACGACTCACGCCAGCCCGGAAAAAGATTTCCTGCAAAGAGGGAAGAGAACGGGAAAACGGAGAAATGCCTCAATATCAAGAAATACAAACATCTTGTGTCGCATCTCTTCGTGAGGGGGAAGGGGGACAAGTCGGTTGCAAGGAGAAGTACTATATCAAAACAAACAGAATGAGGGTCCATGGCATGGACGTCGGCTTTAAAAGCCGTGTACTCTACCAGAAAAAGGGGGGATGGCTCTATAGTCAAGGGGGGGGGTGTTGGGGGAAAGGAAGGGCACGGAAAGAAAAGACAAAAAAACGTCAGTAACTCGTGTGCTGGACTGGAACAGCATGCCTCTTTTAAGAGGCCTGTGGATATGTGACGGATAAAAAGTGTGGGGGACGTGGATAGGAACGGCATGAAGGAGGGGGGGGGTGGGGGAGAATGGGGGGTGGTAGTCGCGAATGTAGATTAACTGCTTCAAAAAGGCAAGGAGCAACCCGGTCTGAAGCAATGCCAGCATTTGGAGGGGGAGGGAACTAAGTCCATCAAACAGACCGGGCAAAATGAATAGGAGCCAAAACGACGAGGGACGAGGAAAAAATCCTCAACATCGCAAGAAAAAAACAAAAAATCTTAGAAAAGGAAACGCAAGATTTCAACTGCCGGAAATAAGGGGATATAGGGGCTGCCTATTTACGAGGGAGGGAAGAGGCGAAAAGGGCGGAAAGTAGGGGCTCGCAGAAGAAGAACTACCCCGTCTCGAGATTAGAGGGACAGTGAGAACGGAAAAAAAAGCGCGGGAAGAGGGTGTGCAACGACTGTGAGCATAAAAGGACCACGATACCAAGCTTTGCCTGAAACGGTTGCGAGTAAGCCGATCGACTAGAAGATGCGGGGAAAACTCGGATACTGACACGGAAAAAAAAGCTGGAAGCGAAAGAAACTTGGGCGGGAGATCGGGTCTTTATCCCACATGGAAATCGAATCGTCCAACTGAGCCAGAATAGTTCTCTCTCCAAAGAAAGACATGATAGGAGAGGGACAACCGCAGAGGTTCGAAAAAATTCGCAAAAGGAAAAGACGATGACGCAATGTAGTATCGAGCTGCTCGATGACTCATCAGGGGGAGAACACATATAAGGGAAATGGAAGTTAGGCTAAAACTAAACTCCAAAAAACCAAAGAGAAGAAAAGTCAAGTTCTTGGGCAGAAAAAGGGGGACGGGAGAAAGAAAAGAAAAGGAAAAAGCCGAGCGCGCGTCATATAGAATCTTGGCATAACTTCTCATCATTGGGGAAAGGGGAGGAAAGAGGGACACTCACCGGGGAGACAAACTAGGATTGAATAGGGGGAAGGCAGCGTGAGAAAATGGTCCAATGACCCAAAAAGGGGGATTAATCTAGAGTCAAAAACAACACGTAGAGAAAAGACAGGACCGCGGAAAAGGTAAACAGAGTTCGTAACGAGTCCTCGCTCCCGTATGTCGCTACTAACCGCGAAGGAAAGACCGAAGTGGGCCCGTGGCTCAAAAGCGCGAACGGGAAACCTCGCAATTATCTAAGAGTTCTGAAGGAGACGGTCGCGTAAGTGCAAGGTGACAGATCCCTGCATCGGCGGTTCCTTTCTGACCTGGACGGAAGGGCCCTAGAGTCATCATAATAAGGAAAGAAGACGAAAAGGAAGGCGTGCGGCGAAAAGGTGGACTAACGACGAGAACGCCGAGGGACCTTTACGTAGAATGGGGGGGTGAGAGCGCAAACAGAAATAGGCTTACCCCCCCTGATTTTGCCGAGCGCATGTGCCCGCAGTAAGAGGGGGGTCTGGCGACTCCTACGTACGAACCGTGGACTTTGTGACCTGGAAGTCAGCAACCTCCTATCCTAATCCTCTTATGTTCGTAAACTGAATTGGGGGGAGGGACTTCATTTAAGGAAAAAAGGCCAACAACAGGGTAGAACGGAAAACGTGGGACGGGGCAGAACTTCTTGTTTGAAGGTCAAAACTAGAAGAAGATGGCAAAGCAAAGTCAAGTTGGTACCGAGAAGGAGCGAAGCGCCTCTGTTACACGGGGGGCACCCTTAGGTAAGAACTACTTAGGTTCTAGCTCTCCCCAGAAGAAAAGCAAAACAGGCCCGGATGGCGGGGCAGCCGGTAGAAAGACAGGGGGGGGCGTCGGGGAAGCCATCTTTCCACTTCTGAGTGGTAAAAAAAAGTCGCTATTTGGAAGGAAACTCTATAAGGCAAAAAAGATAGGGTAAAGGAAGGAGAAGAGATGCGAGGTGGACTACTCGGGTTTTCTCACATGTACAAAACTGGGGCCGAAAGGGATCTTCAGAGGTCAAAAGCAAGTTATGTACGGTCAAAGAAGGGAAACCAGAGCGTCGTACAGGAAGAGGGGGAAGGCGACTTTTTACAGAGAAGACCCTGCGGCGGGAGCTTAAGGCGAAGGGGAAAGCAAGGCGTCTCAAAGGAAACACTAAAAGACGCTCAAACGATGAAATCCGAAAAAAGAAGAAGGATCGTTGAGGATCATGAGAAAGGCATAGGAGACAGCTCAGAGAGGAAAAGGCAAAGCGAGAAACCAAGGAAAACAAGTTTCCTGGGTAAAAGTGGAAATACGCTTGGGGCCTCAAGACGATCAGGCGGTATTTCAGGGTGCAGGGGGGGCGAAGGAGCCTGAAAGGGGGCAAGGAGGGGGAACACCGGGGGGAAGCACTATGCTGCCTTGTTGGAGACTCGATGGCCGGTGAAAACTGTAGTCGGCTCTCACTCGCTAATCCTCTAGAGGTTCACCTCAAAGAAAAGTCTATTCAAGCTTCGATTGAAAAACGCGTCAGTGAGCCAAATCCACAAAAACCTTTATAACGGAGGGAAAGGGGGGAGCGGGCATACTTTTGGCTGACACATTTGGGGCCGGAACGAAAAACCCGGAGCGTAAAGGGACCAAAGGCTCGGAGGCCAAAGGGGGGGGCCTG
>Ga0179593_1600198_pt1 | contig 33624 bp, 42 predicted proteins | sample CZODoug2_1_08_16_FD_185931 | JGI IMG/M metagenome (GOLD analysis project Ga0179593, IMG submission 185931) | Vadose zone soil fungal communities from Angelo Coast Range Reserve, California, USA - CZODoug2_1_08_16fungal (PacBio error correction) | ecosystem: Environmental > Terrestrial > Soil >...
AGCCGAAAAATTACAAAGAGAGAATAAAAAAGACATTAGCTCAATAAGGAAAAAACTGGCGTAGCCCTGGACGGGGGAAACGTAAAATCGAATTGAAAAGAGCATGGCCCAGGGAAAGGGGAGGAGAAAGGGGACTTGGGAAAAGGTCGGCGGAGTCTCATCAACAAAAATCGCTCGGGAGGGATTAGAACCGTCGCAGGGGTGAAACCGCAAGTCTGGGGAAAACGCGAAAAGTAAGTGGGCTCCAGGGGGGACAAGGCGTAAAACCCGAGAAAAAAGGAGGAACGTAAGTTGAAGGGCGCCGTCTTGAGAGGGGAGAGTTGCCTGCTTTCGAATAGTGAAGACTGGAAGGGCGAAATCCGGGGGAAAAAATCGGCAAAAAAATCTTTCAGGAGAAGGGAGAAGCGGTCCGAGAGAAGGAATTTACAGGCGATAAAGGCCGGGGAAGCAAAGAAGCAGCGGCAAAAAGTAAAGGGAAGAAAAAGCTGGCGGAGAAGAGAGAGATTGCGAGTCCAGTTCCAGGGAAGTAAAGATCAGGATCTTCTATGCCCCAAGGCTTAGAGCCGGCTGAGGCAAAAGCGAGTAGAGGAGGGGGAAGACGTCCATGGAGGTCCAACTAACTACTCTGTGGAAAGAAGGGAAAAGTCTCTTTAACAAAATAAAAGAGAAGAAAGAAAGAGCCAGAAAAAATTTCCCAGGGAAAGCCGCACCTCACCTCAAGAAAAGAGGAAAACCAATGCACAGTGCGGGGGGGCAAGAATCCCTCAAACCCCCCAACGCGAAAGGCCCCACTCGAGTCTGGAAAGGGATGCAAAAGCGAGAAGAAATTCGAAAAAAAGAAGGGGGTAGATTGTGGGGGGACTTTATATTAAGAAGGGAGAATCTAAGCGGGAGTTTCCTAACTTGAGGCTGTCACGAGCGAGGCGTATTAATGATAAGAACAATCAAGAAAGAGGGGTTTGAAAAAGTCCATGGGAAATTTCGAGGAAGGGTTCTTCTGAAGGGCGAAAAGTGCTCTTTCGCGGAAAAAAAAGAAACTGGGGGGGCGCGGGGCTGGAGGGAGTCCAAGGGGGGGTTTGGAGGGGGGGGAAACGAAATGACGCGAGGGTGTCTTGTCCATCATAGGGTGGTTGAAAAAAGGGGAGACCTAGTATCTAGGAAGAAATTGAAGGGAACCCGCAGCATAATTCACTCTACATAATCAGGGGAGTCCCAACAGGGGGGGGTTCAAGGGGGGAAGCACAGGAGTGGCAAAGGGAGAAATCCATTCATTGGCAGAAGGGAAAGTAATATTCCATCCGTCCGGGATTGAAAGAAAGGGGGAGGGGAGGGGTAAAAGCGAGATTTTACGGGAGGTGTATCGGAAAAACAAGAATCGGGTCTAACCAAGCGGGTAGCGGAAACTGGGAAAGGGCCCATCCCGCGCGGCAACAGTAGAGGGAAGACCGGAAACACAAGGACCGGAGAAATACGGCCATCAGGGTCCCGCTGCCCAGGACAAGGAAAGCTAGAAGGCTACAGGCCAGACGAGGGAAAAAAACCAGACGGGAGTCAACCGCGGATGTGAAAAGCGAGAACTTTTAGAAGGAAGCGCAAAGCCAAGTCAGATGGAAAAAAAGCTGGGTCTGGGGGAAGATTGAAGAGGACGAGAAGAACAAAGATATTGAACCAACCACGATCTAATAGTCGGGGAAACAAGGGAAGGGTCGAGGCAAAGTATCACAAAAGAGAAAAAGCCATCTCAAGAACTCTCTCTCGAGGATGTAAGGGCTCTCATTGCGAAGAGAGGCCAAACAAAAGTACCTGGGGGCAAGAATACTTTCGGGGTAAGAGGGAATCAACTAAAAAAGAAAATCAAAGATACAAAACAAAAAGAGGATTGAAAGAAGAAGCTTGACTACAGCCTAAAACTTTGATTCTTCTCGTGACAAGCACGGTGACTACAAAGGGAGGTAAAAGGAGAGGGAAAGGGGTGGGGGCTTCGAAAACTTCCAATTTAGCTAAACAGCTCGCTCTCAGCTGGGGGAAAGGGAAGGGAAGGGGAAGGGAATCTCCAGAGAAGGACGTCAAAGTGGAGGGGGGGGGGGGGGCGTCAATTAAAGGTGTGTGCACATCGGCCGTTGTTCTTCTCACTGAAAGGAAGAGAAGTTAAAAAAACCCCAAAGAAAAATTCCCGTGACGCGTTTTGAAGGATGGAGAAATCTTACCTCAAAGTTACGAACTTCAAAAAAAAAAGGGAAAGCGCTGGGTTGGTCTCGTCTGGGAATAAGGAAACGCAAGCTTACTCTGTCGAGAAGGAGGTTGTCCGCGGGAAAAAGACGTAAAACGAGGAGGTACAGGGCTGGGAAAGGGGAAGAGCGCTGCTCAGAGAAAAGCTTGAGGAACTTCCCAAGGGGGAAAAAGCAAACCCAATGGCTTCAAGCCGGGAGAATTCTTGAGTGAAAACAAGGCCAAAGAAAAAGCCCCAAAAAAAAAAAGATGCAAAAAGGGGTCTCACGAGCCGGCGGGGGAAACAGCCGCGCCTCGGGTTTGGGAAGTAGGGACCAAGGCTGGGAAAAGGGGAAAGATCACCAACGAGGAAGGGATCCGCCGGCTAAAGCCGGAAATCAATGGGGGGACGCGATTCCTTTCGCGTGCATGGGACCGCCGGAAGCGCGACGGGGAAATCGGCGAAAAAGAATGGAGCAGTCGCGCAAGAAGGGGATCATGGAAAGCCAGGAGAATAATCTTAAACTCCGGAAAAGGATCTGTGGGGGGGGGGCAAGGCGCATGAAGGCGAAAGGAATAACGCGATTAATATACTGAAAGGGAAGGAAGACCACGCGGACGGCTCTTTCAAGGGAAATCATGTCAATCTGAAGATGAGAAATAAGAACGGAACCTCGAAGACCCACGCCTTTGGCGTCAAAAGAAGAGGCCGGGGGGGAGCGACGTGAATGAAAAGGCGAATGGCAACCGATATCGCAGGGGTGCAAGGGGGGGGGAGGGGGTCGGGGTGGGGAAAAACCCAACCTCGCGCCATTCCTTCGGAGAGGGGTTTAGGGGTAGCAAGGCTTTTCTTGCTTCTCCTTGAAAAAATTGGCAAAAGGTCGGAAGGAGCGAAGGGGTGACAGGCGCTGGGAGAGGTCTGTTACCCCCCTTGCCTACACTGAGTGTCTCGAAGAATTGTGGTAAAAAGGGACCTAGGAGCAGGGTTTTTTTGAGATATCAGGGTTATCGTTTGTTGGCCTGTCTTGGAGAAAGGGAAAGCCGAAATCGAATCGAAGAGAAAAGGGAATTAAGGGAAATGCCAAATGGGCCCTGATCGAAATCTCATGAATACTCAAAGAAAGCGAAGAAGAAAATCTCAGTAGGGGGGGCTGACGAGGGTCGATTTCGACATTGCGCGAACAAAGGCTGGAGGGGAAGGGATTGATTCGACAGATTCCCGAGAAGAAAGATTTTTGGGAGGGGGAAGATTGACCGACGAAAGGGAAAGGGCCAGAGTAAGGTACTAAAAAAGGCGAGCAGGGCAGAAAGAGCCGCGGGGAAGTGGAAGGCTCTAACAAACCTGTGGGCCCTAAACAGTTGGGTAGGGAGGACGTATGAAGAAGGAGGGGGGTGGTCCAACTACGCGAGCCTGGGGCATTGGGGACGCTTTTTCAAGGGGGGATTCGGGCCCTTAAGTTGGCGGGGAAAAATGGGGAGAAGAAGCAAGGTCAGGCAAACTCGAGAAAATCTTGCAAAAAAGACTCTTTGAACGGTCCGAAAAGACGTGTGTAAAGAAGGAGTTTTAGGAGACGTCCCATGGGGAAGGAAGGCTTCTCCATTCTAAATAGGGGGGGGGGAAGACGAGGAGCAAGCCGAAGGGGGAGTCTAGTTATCGGGGAGGAATCAGGCGGATCTAGAGCACCACACACAACGATGAAAAGGATAGAACCGAGGTAGCTCCAGGGCCGAAAAGAGGAGTCTTGGTAATCATCGGGGGAGAACAACCTATCTTGCGAGTGTAAAAGGGGAGGGGAACGTGAATAGCTAAAAAAAATCCAAAAAAAAAACACACACAAAAAAATCTCTTCATGGAGTCCCCGACCTTGGGCCGGCAAGGAAACGAGATCTGTTGCCCAGTAGTAAGGTGAAAAAGGACCAAGAATGATGGAACTCCAGGCCGCGAAAAGGGGGGAACGAGAATCTTGGGTTAGGAATTACTGGCTAAGCAAGAATTATGGGTACAAACGCCTGCTGTACGACGCGCCCACCGGAAACTTCAAAGGGGGAATCGCGGCGGAAATGAGGCTGCGGGGAGGAAAGGACCTTTTCAGATATTCCGGCGCGGAGACGGAATGTCTCTCCAGGCCGTGAGAAAGCAAGGAAACGGTCAAGGAATTGGAAGGGGGCTAGATCAGTGGAAATGAGGTTAGAAGCCATGCCAGCGTCAACGTCCACAACGTAAATCTGGTACTTTGGTCAATCTTCTGAGCAGTCAGGGAGAAAGGTAAAAGAGATGAGAAATTTGGGAGGGACAAACCCTTAGAAAGGAGATCACAAAAGGGGCTCTCCGTGTGTCAAGAAACCAGAAAAGGAGAATCATGGGGGAGGTGGGCAAGTACCAGAAAGGGTGAGAAAAGAACTCCGGAGTGAAACGCGGGAAAAAAGAACGTATAACGGGAGAAAAAGCCGAAAAGGGCACCGGGGAAAAGGGGCAGTCTCGACCCAAAAGGGCTAAAGCAAAATTAATTGAAAATTTTCACGGAACTCCATCAGTAAAAAGACAAATTTGGAGGGGAACACTTCTAGGAGAGTCTACGTATAGGCTACTCTAGGCCAAGAGTTGTCTATTTTGTTTTTAACTAGGGGGAGGGAAAGCGTGGGGTAGGGAAGGGGAAAAATGATTTGAGGGGGGAGCTGATGTACCTGGGTCACTCGCACCATCAGTGAGCAATTGGGGGGAAGGAACGAAAGGAGAGTGCGCGCTGGATTCTCGGCGCACAGTGCTCGTATCGGGGAAAAAAACACTCAAAGGGGGGGGGAATGCCGTGAATGTGAAGAAGAAAAAATTTGTGAGCTTTACGCGATTTTTAAAAGTTGGGCCATTGAACCTAATTTTGCTGGGGGGGAATAGGGGGAGAGCCTAAAAAAAAAGGGAGAAGGGATCTGGAAGGGGGGCTCTCCAAGAGAAAAATCCCATCACGCCAGAAGGACCACATTGGTTTCCTCCTCGCCTTTCGTCCTGCGATAATGATCTGAAAATTGGTTAGAGGAAGGAAAAGAAAAGGAAAAGGGAAGACATTCTGGGAGAGGGGAACAGATCTGGGAGGGGGAGGTCTACCATATGAGGTCTCGTCTACTTGGGAAGTCTGTGTCGTAGCGGGTCACATGGAAAAAGGGCAAAAGGGGTTCGAAGAGGAAGAAGCCCGAGGGCTTTTGTGAGGGGGGAAGATTCAAAAGACACGGCCGCCAAGATCATAGCGGGGGGGGGGGAGAAAAGGCGCCACCACCCACCCGCCAGAAGGAGCTTTTGGAAAAGAAAGGAGGCCGCAAATGAGACATAGAATCTACAAGAGAGAAAAAATACACATACACGAAAGACCCGCTGCTCCACCCGCGGTCTTGACTTCGAAGAACTGTTAGTCAAGGGAGGACATGTCACTGGGGAGGAAAAGTGGGGAGACCGGTCTTGTGGAAGGGGGGAAAAAGCTCTTAATCCCCAACGATGTCACACAACACGGGCAGTAATTTCTCTTCTAACAAGGAAGGTTCAGGAAGCTGAAGAGAAGAGGAGAGCCCCGACTCTCGCAAAGAAGGGGAAAAAAGTCTATCGTTGTTCCGCCATTTTGTCGCAGGCGAGAAGTCACACAACCTCCCTGGGCTGGAAGAGATAAAGTTGGACCTATTCCCAAGGGGGGAAAGCCATCAGGGGGGGGAAAGAAGGGAAACCCAACAAAATTAAACTAGAGAGATTGAACTAGGATTGAAACTCCTCTTCCAACTTTTAATGGAGAGGGGTCAATGGGAGAAAAAAACTTCTGGGTAAAGAGGGACCTCTGTCGGGCTCATCGCAGAGTCCGCGAAACTTAAAAAAGGCTGGTGCGCGAAACGGGGGGCTTTCTTTGGCAGAACTTGAGAAGGGGGGGGGCGGGGGAAAAAAAAAAAAGGAAAAGGTGCTTGGAGCAAAGTGCGCAACGGGGTTTGGGAACCTGTTTGCTGAGCAAGGACTGGGCCTCGATCAGCAAACCTGAAAAAAAGAAAAAGGGCGCTAAAAGGAAAAAGAGGTAAAAAAATTTTCTGCAGAACTTAGGGTCGTATAAACGATGGTGCTGTGTCGGCGTCTGGCATTGGAGGAGGGCAAAAAAGCTCTTAGAAGGCTGACGAAGGGTTCGGCAACGGCCTCTTAGAACTTGCCTGAGGGTGGGGGAAAAGAGAAAAAGATGACTGGCACGGAAAGCTGTAAAAGGGGGGGGAAAAAAAAACTCGCGGCTTGGGGATCCGGAGAACATTCTAGACTCCTTTTTGTTCCAGGGGGAACGAAAAAAAAGGGGACGAGAAGAAACGATCATCCCTCTCTCTTCCGTCTTGGGAATCTCCGTAGCGGGAAATAAAAGGAAAAAATGGGGGATACATCCACCGAACACTTAGTTATTCCAAAACCGGTCTAAGGCCTTAGGGGGAAAATCATTTTTTTACTCCTGATTATAAAGAAAGGGGGTGGAAAAGGAATAGAGAGGGGGCTCTCAAGATCCGAACGATCACTAACCCAGAGCGGGTTCGGTTATCAGGAAAAAAAGAAAGATGGGAATGGAAAAAAATCGTAGGGGAAAAAACAACCAAGGAAAGAACAAAAGAAATCCTCCGAACTTACCTCGTGGCAGGGGGGTGCCGCGCACCAGATAAATGAGGGGGAATCACTGGAAGGGAGGGGACGAACAAGAAAGGGCTCGTCTCGAGTGAAATCAGGTAACCTCCGATACGATAGGGGCGAAAGAGAAAAAGGGGAAGGGACCAAGCAATTAAATCCACAGGGGGAAAACACCCAAAAAAAAAAGGGGGCGTCAGCATGATGGGAGGTTGCAAACGTTATCTGAGGGGGAAAAAAAGGGCCATCGTGGGGGGGGGTGGATGATGGGATGGGACGCTTTGACCAACACAAAGCGGAAGCTAAGTGCTTAATCCAAACGGCTTTCGCCTTGTCCTTGGAACGTTTCGGTAGGAGGGGGAGGTCAAAAAAAATGGGGAAGTCCCGCACTAGTGCTACGACGGAGGGGACGGATTTCACATGCGATAAAAAGGGATCGGGTCTCCGGGTGGGGGGGGAAGCTTCTGCCAAAGCGACCACCTTGTGGATCCCTCGCAAAAAAAAAGCATGTAATGCATGGAACGGGCCAAGTGCAGGGAAATCAGAAGGAGCTGCTACGAAAAGCACCAAAAAAAATTTCTTTAAAAGGGGGGGGGGGCCTGAGAACTCGGTCTCTGGCGGGTCTCTACCACAGGAGGGCACTCAGAAAGCTCTAGGCCTAGGAAGGGGGACTCCGGGCCTTGGGTTTTTTTATGGGAACGATTCCGACGCAAGGAGTCGAGCAAAAAAAAAAAAAAAAAACCGCGAAAGGAGACCCGATGAACTACTAAAGGGAAGAGGACCGCCTTTAACCGCGTATCACCTCAAACAAGGTGACCGCGATAACGGGAGGGGGACTTGAGAAAAAAGTTGAAAAGCCTATTGAGAAGTCGCTTTCAAGTATGGGCTGGGCCAAGGGGAAGCGACGTATGCTGGAAAAAGAAGAGAAGTGGTGGTAGAGGACGAAAACGAGGTCCCAATCATTAAATATCAGGAAAGCCGGCCTCACACGGTTGGGTGAAAGGAAGGGAGAAAGAGTTTTTTCCGAGCCAAACTTCCAGGGAATAGCCATTCGCCCCGAGGGGACGAGCCCGATTGATTGTACAAGAAAAAGTGCGAGGGGAGAGGAATCTGGGAGAGTCCTCCTCACAACAACAAGGGATGATGAAAGGGGGGGAAAATATCCCCCTAACGCAGAGAGATAATGGAAAGAAAGTCGTCGGAAAGAAATCGAGACTACTGGACGTCGGGAAAACTGGACGTTTCCTCTCTGAAAAGTGAAAGGCTAATTTTTCCTAAAGACCTGGGACAGGGGGAGGGGGGACTTCCGGGATCTTGTTTGAGGGGGGTAGCGGCGACACTCGCTCGCTGATGAAAAAGACATCTTGCCAGAAAAAAATCCGAAGGTTAAAAGAGGGACCTTTAAGGGGGGCTCCACGCTAAGTGAAGGGGGAAAAAAAAGGAAGAAAAGAAAAAAGGGCTCCCGAAGACTTCACGGGGGGGAAGTCTTAAGTAAAGAGAGATCTTGGCCTGCTTTCGGTAAGCGAGAAGGTCCCTTCGTCGGTGTAGACTGAGGAAAATCAGGGGAAAAAGGGGAAAAAAAAAAGAACAACAGGGATCTTGGGAAGAAAGAATAGCGAAGAAAAATGCCTTGATGACAGCCGTGTGGCGGCCCAATCGCCAGCGCCACGTAAGAAAAAAAATTTAAGGGAAAAAGGGAAGCTTGGAGGGGTCTTCAAGAGGAAAGGGGTGGTCATTGAAAAGGAGAAAAAAAGATAATTTTATCCCCAATGCAGAGTCAGGGGGGAAGAAGGGAAAAAGATAAGAGCTCGGAGACCTGAAAGAGGGGGGATTTCCAAGACCGTAAAGCAAACTCCGTAGCACGCCTGTAACAAAAAATAGAAAAAGGAATTCGGCCCCTAGACAAAAGAACCGCACTTCCAATTACAATTCGGACATCACCGGAAAGGGGGGGAAAAAAAAAAAAAAAAAAAAAACCCAAATTCTGGGGGAAACAAACGTGCCGAGTGCTTGTGTCTTTGGGCCAAGGTCAACGCCATCACTCATAAAAAAAAGCGCGGTCGAAGAAGGTATCAGGGAAATCATTCGACGAGTTGGCTATGTTGTTTCCATCAAGTGAATTCCGGGGAGTTGGAGAGGGGAGCTGGGCTGTCAGACTTAGGGAAAATCGTCCCTTGGGTTCCGGTCACAAGATAAGGCTAAATTGGGGGGACCCGGAGTTATCTGAGAAAAGGGGCCATAAAAGGCAGCGCTGAACCACTGCCAACGATAGTCCATTCGTTTTATAGTCGGGAGGGGGTTTGGAAAAGTTGCTTGTGGGAGGGGAAGATATTTAAAAGGTTTAAAAAAGGTGCTATATAACCTAAACTCCTGGAGAGCAGAGAGGGGGCGCAAAAAGGAGATCAGAAAAAAAAAAAGTGAAGAGAAAAAAAAATAAATTGAAAAACCGGCCTTTCTCCCGGCGGAGGGGGGCGTGCCGGTGTAGTAGGAAAAAAGTAAGAGCAAAAAAAGGACGGGCTGTCAAACTCGTAAGAAAAAAGGGAGCTGAATCGGGGATCGACGACTTTTTCGGCCTGTTGCTTATCGGGCCTGTGACAAAGAGTGGGGAGGGGGTTACTCCGGAGGGGAAGGGAAAGATGTTTGAAAAATTTTCAGAAAAAGTGAAGGAAAGAGCCCGCCATCCAGACATATCGGGGCGACCATGGGCTCACCACCAAAAACGGGTTAAAAAAAAAAAAATCGGAAAAAAGGCGAAGTGTCTTTCGAGAAATAGGAGGAAAAGGCCAATGCGAAGACGACCGGAAATTATCGCCACCGCGGGCTGGAGAGAACTTTGATGTCAATATGACGGAAAAAAGAGGACAAAAAAAGAGGAGAAGGCGGGGGGGGGGGGAAATGGGAACAATACTAGGAGACGTTCGATGTCACCACACGGAAATTTCTCTGGTCGACAAAGGGCAGTTCTATCGGCCGCGGACAAAGAAAAGAAAAGAGGCGGGAAAGAAGGGAGGGAGCCAAGGATTGTAAGGGAATGCTATTAGAGAAAAAAAAAAAGACCTCTGCCATAAAAGACGCCGTTTTTGGAGTCCTTAAAGGGCGGAATCTAGTCATAATCATAGTGACGGGAGAACAGGGGAGAAGAAAAACAACAAGGGAGGAAAAAAGAGAGGGGGAGCTTCAAGGAGGGGATCTAGTCAAATACAAACAACACGGCGTTACGCCGGGTCTGTGGGAGAAGAAGGGATCCAAGAAGCTCCGGAAAAACGAACTCTAAAGGGGGGAAAAAAAAGATGGGTGCAGCCAAAGAGCCCGGCCAGGGGCTTTGTGAAAAAGAAATCGCAATCTCGCCGTTTGGAATCGAAGGGGTTGAGCGCCGCATTGGGGGACCTGGTGGAAAGCCATCGAGGAGAAAAAGAAGAAGTGACGCAGTTGCGATCTTTACCTCAAAGTCGAGGAATAAAAAAAGCCGCGTGTCTAGGAAAAGCTGAGGGGAGGGGGCGGAAAGGAGACGGGTTCGAAAAAGGAGGTGTCCGAGGGAAAAAAGTCTTGAAAAGGTCAACTTACGTGGGAAACGGTCTTTTGGGTGTAGGAAGGAACCTCTCTCGCTAATCGTTGAACTCGTTGGGGAGGGGTAACAACTGAGGTGGTTATTCAGGGGCTATTGGGAAAGAAGTGTTGTTGCAACCAAGCCCTATACGACAACCGAAAATTCCGCTGAGAAATTCAACTAAACGGAAGGACGGGAAAAAATCGGGAAAAAGGGCTCCGAAGGAATCCTTGAAGGTGTTTAGGCACCTTCACGCCGCCCGAAAGACCTCCGTTAGAAAATGCTGGCTTCAGGGGGGGAGAGGGAAAAAATTTATTAATGCTGATGTCGAGGTCTCGGGCCGACTATCGCGGAACCATCGCGTGAGGATTTGGGGAGAGGGATAAAAAGAAAAAATCAAAGAGTCCAGAAAAAGAGAACTACACCAGGGCGAAAAAAGGGAGAGCCTCCTCTTACCATCTTCGGTTTTAAACCTCAGAGAGGACAATGAAAGCCGGAGACTGAAGAGTCACCTGGGGCAAATTAAGTTCGAAAAAAAAAACCGCCTACCATGTGCCAGGGAACAAGAGGTAGGGTTAAAATAGGCCCGACTCTCGGAAAGAAAAACTCAAGAGCGTCGATTCTACCAAGCCTTTGAGGAATATCCACGATGGAACATTCCAAAATGGTCGGGAGGAAAGGAAATGGAGAGAATGGGCCCATTCTAAGAAAGGAACAAGGTTGGTCCTGGAAAGCTTGGTGTAAGAAAAAAAACGCAAAAAAAATTCGGTTGGCGAGACGCGGGATGTGGCTGCGCCGAAAAAGGTGGCAAGGTGTTCGGAAAGGGGACAAAGGAGGGGGCCTCATGAGGGGGCTGCGTCCGGGGGACACTACGGAGGAACTACGGGAAAAAAAGGGATGGGCATTGCACCTACGGGGGAAAACCCAAAAAAAGCTTGGGGGAGAGGGGTTTGCCTCTTCTAAGAAAAAAAAAACTCTATCCAGCCTGGGGGTGCACGGATGAGATGGGAAGGAACGTCAAAAGGGGATGGAAGAGCGCTCACCAGAAATTCAAAAGTCTCAGGGGTTTTGGCCGTCCTGCGGTTCGCTGGCTGAAAGCTGAAAGAGGGGGGGCCCTAGAAAGGAATGGGTGGGGTTCATCTTCCTCAGATCCACCCCGTCAAAGAATGGGGGTGGTTAGGGGAAACGCAAGTACTGAGCACAGTCCGAACGAAAGGGAAGATAGGGAATCTACGAAAAAAAGATCTGGCGCCAGGGGCGTTAAGGGTTCATACTCCGCTTAACTAACTACCTTTGCCTTCGAACAGGGGGAGGGGAGGGGAGTTAGGGGGGGCTTGACTCTCCTGGCTTGAAAAATTACGGAAAGGGACAAAAGGGGGAGAGGGCCCGTTGAAGAATTGGGTAGAAAAATCTCGCGGGGGGGATCGCCGGAGTGAAAAACTGAAAAAACCAAACAATCCTGGGGGGCAAAAAAAAAAAGATATGAAGGCCTCCAAAAAAATCATTCCTGGGGCGAAGCTAGGGGGGAAAGTCTAGGGATCAGAAAACCTTCGAACGGGGGGGCTATATTTGGGGGGCATTGTCAAAAGACGAAGGGAAGGGGAAGTTCGCATATTGCGGCGTCCGAAGAAACACAAACACGGAGTAGGGAAAATAGAAATAGCTCCCGCTTCCGCCGATCGAAGGAGTCGAAAAAAAGGAGTAGTGGGGAAGTCAGGGTCGAAGGGAACTCTTGATCCAGTTGAATAGCTTCAACTGAAATGAGGTTCGCGGCATTATACCAAGGTGAGGAAGGGGGGGGATTGTGGGAAAGAGTCTTAGCTGGGGGAAAAGATCCACGTCTTCCAAAAATGCCTGGAACGACATCTTCTCTAGACCGGCCAAAGGGGGCTCGGTTTTGAGAAAAAAGGTTTTCAAAAGCCGCAAACCCTACACAATTTTTCGGAAAAAAAAGGAAACCTGGTCCGTGAGGTTTACGGGCGTAAGAAAGTCGGAAGCAGGGGGAAATAAGCACAGGAGTTTGAGGGGAGGGAGAGGGAAAAAGGAATGCGCTCGTCCTTGCGGAAAAATCTTCCCATAACAGAAACAAGTCAGAAAAAAAGGAAGAAGTTAAAAGGAGATCTCATAATTCAGTAAAAAAAAGGGGGAAGAGACAATCTCCAGCGCAAAAAGGCCACAACAATAAAGGGGAGACTTTGAAAGCTTTCTGAGCGCATTTGGGTGGGGGGGGGGGGGGGGGGGGGGGGGAGTGTCCAGATTTTGTGGGGAAAAGGGGAAGCGCATATCTTACGAGTGGGATACAATTCTTGCTCGCCGGAAGAAAGACATTCAACAACCCACAAGGAGAAGAGAGAGAAAAGCCAAAGAAAAGGGGGCCAGAGGAGGCCCAAGGAACGTAAAAAGAAAAGAGAGTGCACGGTCCTGACGCCCAGCGAAGACTTCGGAGAAAATAAAAACAAGAAAAAGGAAAATTACAAAAAGGACAATTCACAAAGGGGGAAGGAAAGGAGTATCGTGTGATTGGGCAGTTCACCGCCAGAACGGAATACAACCCCAGCTGAGGAACAAGAGGGGCTTCGAGATTCGAAACCATTAAACGGAGAGGAAGTTTGCGGTTTTTCCAGGAGTGAAGATCCTCAAATTCTTGTAAAAGAAAATCGAGCGGAAAAGTGAGGGCCCTTTGAACGAGAAAGAGGAGATTGTTCAAAAGAAGCAATATCCAAAGGGGAAAGTTTTCACCTGGGGGAGGAAAAGAAGAACGTCATTTGGTCCCCTTTGATATGGGATAGAGAGGAGAAGTCTCCTAAAAAGGGAAAGAACCAAAGCAAGAGGAATAGGTTACTTCACGATTGTGGGGAACGATGCTGACGTCGATGGGGTCTGGGGGGCAAGTGAAAATATTTTTTGGAAAGAGGGAGGGGAGGGGATAACAGAAAACTAAAATAGCGAAAAGCTGTTGGGAAAAAAAAGCATCGGCATTAAAAACAGAAAGAATCAGTCAGTACCAATGGGGTTCTCTCCTCCGCCTTTAAACGTCGAGAGGGCGGAGGAAAGGGGGGGGCGAAGGAGGACTATAACTTTGAAAAGAAAAGGAGCGGATTCGGGGCGACCAGCGGAGGGTCATTGAATCGCGCTAATGGTTTGAGGGGGCGTAGAGGGGGGGGGGACACAAGAAAAGAAAGATGGGAAGAGAGAGCGGCGCGTTGGGGGTTTTGAAAACTTTGAAAAAAGGAGGGAAAAAGCGCCGTCCATCAGTATTCAGAGGGACGAAACCCAAAAAGGCTCTTAAAGGGGGAGAAAAATCGAGAAAAAGGAATGTCAGAAAGAAAGGGAAAAAAAGGACGTTCGAGACACAAAAAGAAAAAAGACTCCCTACAAGCAACCAGCGCTTAAAAACCGTCGGCTTTTGGAATAAACTGGAAAGGGAGAAAGAAAGAGGGAAGGAAACGGCTTTTAAGGGGAAGAAAAACGCGAGAAGCAAAAAAAAACAAAAAAGGGCGCTGGCACCACCAAAGGGAGGATACATTTCGCTGCGTAAAGAGGAAAACGAGGGGGGGGAAGAGGATTAAAGAAGCTCACCGCAAAAAGAGAAAAAACCATAGGCGAGAGGGGAACGCGTACATTGAAAGAAGCACACAACCGACCGAACAAACATCGTAACGCCGTGTTTGAAGTCGGAAACACAGGGAAGAGAAGCAAGGAAGTGACGCAGTGCTCCCAGAGCAACAACAACAAACATAGAGAGAAGTGAAAGAGGGCCGCGTAAAAAAATTATTCTGACTATTCCTGCAGGGGGGAGACAAAAAAAAACCAAAGAGGGACGGTTCGGGTTGCGAGCCTTACAGGAAAAGGGGTACAGCTCTCGAAACATGTTTCTACGAACGCGAGCTGGGGGTCGCTCCCCGCTCTGGTGCTAAGAACAGAGGACCATACAAAGAAGGGATGTTCGAAAAAGGGGAGGGTTTCATAGAAGGGGGGGTGCTCGCGCTCTGGGCTGATGCCTCAATCTTTTTCCCCCCGCCGGGGATAAATCGAGGAGGTCTCAAAGCGTTTTCAGAAATCAAGGAAGAACGGTGTCGGAGAAAGAAGACGGGGGGGGGCTTGTAAAGAAGGGCATTGCGCGGTGTAAAGCAAAGGCATCTCGGGGACTTGTTATGGAAAACAGGAGGGGAAAGAAAAGAGATGGGGGGAAAAAATCGTATGAAAACTTTCTGGGGGGGCGCAGGGCGCAACTCCGATAAGGGCTTCTCCTGCTCCTTCGCGTGGGGAAGGGGGAAAAAAAAAGAAAACAAGGGGGGGGATTGTATTCAATCGAGAATTCAGTGGGGAACGTTTTGGAGGGGGAACTCGAGACGAAAAAGGGAAAGACGGAGGGGGAAAAATCAGCTGGTCGGACGAAATCCGCGCGGAATGAAACCTTTCGTGGGTAAGGAACTAGGGGGGAAGGAAAATATTCCGGGGGGAGTGATAGAAAGGCATCTCAAAAGATCACCGGCACAAAAGCCGGGAGAAAGAGAGGCGGAAATCAGGTTGCCTGGGGAGTGGGGGGAAGGCCGACCAGAGAGGAAAGACTTCACAATCCGACGAATCGCGCTCAAACCATCGTCGTTCTTTAGTAAGAAAACAAGAGGAGACAAAAAAAAACCCAGAGGGGGACTCTACAAAGGAAGGGCAAAGAATCCTCCTCCGCTTACCATCGTGGGCGGGGGGTCCTCCGGAACGCGCAATGAGCCCTTCTAAGATAACGTCGAGCAATACTGGTGTCAGGAGTGAAGAAAGGTGGCCAAAAATGCAGGGAAAAAGGCTATTGAAAAAAAAAAAAAAAGAGACCCTCTCGAGAGTTCCCGACATCAAGAAGTCAATCGCGGGAGGAACGAGGGAACTTTCCCACTGGAACAAAACATCGCGGGGGATACTTGGCTCTCTGAGCAATGAAAGTAGGGAGGGAAAAGGCGACCCCGGGAGGTCCGGGTTTGGAGGGGAAAGGGGAGGCGGGGGGAAGGGCCCACGCACAACGCGAAGGCATAGGTGAGGGGGGGGGGTTGAGAAAAAAAGCCGCGGTAAAGATTGTCAGTGAAGGGTGGACGGGTCTTGTCTGGCTCGAAGGAAAAGGGGGATGAGAGGGGGGCGAAAGCCTTAGGGGGGAGGAAAGTACTAAAAAAAGGAGGGTCCTTGAGGGGGGGCACCTATGTCCTTAGGACAATCCAAATCTCAGGGGGTTTTCAAAGGAAGGAGAAATCACGCTGAGCAGCCTTTTGTGGACCATCGAAGCAAAATGGATGAGGGTGGATCGGACGCAGTCATCCAAGGAGCGAACCGCCAGCTGTCATCTCCAGTCTTTTTGAATGAGGAAGCTGGTTTGCGGAAAGGCTGTCCCGACAGCCTTTGTCAGACTCCTTTAGAGAAAAGCGAAAACTTCGCCTTTGTGGGGGGGGGGGGAAGTGTGAAAGTTTCCGACGCAGGACTTGAGCTCATCCATTGAATCCAGGAAAAAGCGAGGACTACTAGAGGATCTGGAAGGGCAAATTTAAGTACAGCGTATAACCAAACAAAGAACGGGAGTTCGGGCTGCAAGAGCCTGAAGGGGTTAAACTACCGGAGTTAGCCTCATTATAAAGAAGGGGTGTGAAAAAATCGGTTCGAAGGATTTTATCATCACTCTCGGATGGACTTTAAGGGAAACATAAAATAAGGGTCGTGGAAGCCTGCAAGAAAAAAAAGTAGTGGAAGGGACCGCGAAAGCTCTTGCCGGAAGGGGAGGTTCCGGGGAGACCCAGTCGCCAGCCCCCGATATTTTTAAGCCAGATTGGCTACCAACGACGAATTGGCTGCGATTAGAGTTAGGAGAGGTCGGAGAGCCAACACCAAAAGGACACCTACAATATAGCGATGGCAGAAAAAAAATTCTCCATAGCTCCGGGAAAAATAGAGCGCCTACATGGTCTCGTTTGGAGAAGAGAGGAAGGGAACTTTCGAAGGACGCAAGGGGGGGAAAAGGGGAATATCGCAACGGTCTATTTTCACGTCATATTCCCACATGGAGAGGGAACGTTTAAGGATTGCCTGGTCTTATCGGGGGGAGGACTCCACAAGAGCGCGCGGATGAGAATGGGGGAAGGACTACCTCTCCATTGGGAAACCACCGTTATGGGCTCAGAAAGAGGGGGGGGGGGAAAAGAGGAATACGACCAAAAAAGGGGGAACGGAGTGAGGGTGGGAAGGGGGGAAAAAAGGATTTTAGAAGCTCGACCGGCTTTTCGGATAAACGGAAGGGCACGGCGGAAGAAAAGGCGCTCCGGGGAATGGTCCACAAAAAGGCTGGGCAAAACCGATTATAGGGAAGCGGTCAGCCAATAGCGCAAACAGAGGAGGCCAGAAAAGAAAAACGAAAGGCCAGAAAGACAGGGATAACGAAGGAGAAGGGCAAGCCTGGCGGAGCGCTAGAGATCTGTCATAGGATAAATCAGGCAATTTGGCATCAATTATGAAAGAGAGCTTCGGGAGTCTGGGGAAAGGGCTGGCAAAACAACGCAAAATATATAGCGCGAGAAGTGCTCCGTCCATCGTTGCCTTAAGAAACAAAGGGGAAAGACCTGGAAAGCGGGGAGACCCACGCTCCGGACGACCAGAAAACAAACCGTTTCACAAGAAATGCGCAGCACAAAACCGGAGAAAAGGAAACCGAGGGGAGGACTCCAGACTAAAACCCACGCGGCCAGCGCATACGAGGGGCGGAAAGGAGCTGACATCATCATCGACCTGGAAGAAAGAATGGGGGGGGGTGGGAGGGGGCAAGGCTTGGAAAGCGCGGGAAGGAAAAAGGATGTCGGGCCGAGAGAGCACCTTGATTGTCAAGAACGAAAGGGGTTCCGGGGGTTGGGCAAAGAGGACAGGGCGGAAAGAGATTGAAAAGAAAAGTCTCCAGAATGAAAAGGAAACGCCCACGAGGGTCAACAAGCCGGAGGCTTCTTGGGGTCGTCAAACTGGGGAGGGGAGATTGCTAGGGGGTTCGTTGCCATGAAAATATTTGGGGAAAGCTGGAAGGGGGGGCCTAAAGCGCGAGAAAGTCTATCAAAAAAAGAAGGAATCGGCATTAAAAAACGCTAAGTAAGAAAAGGGGACGGCTTATTTCCCGGGACTCCGGCACGACCCCTGAGGGGAGGACTTGAGAGGGGAAAAAGAATTCAATTGGGACGTACTGAGGGAAACGATGAAAAGGAGTCCACTCCCGCAGATCGGGAAGTCGGTTCGACCGAGTTCGGAAATACGCGAAGGGGGAGGGGCTGGGGGGGGAAAAGTGTTCCAAAAGTCAAGGAAAAATGTTCTCCGTGCTTGGGAAGCAGGACCGCGGGGGGGAGGAGGTTTGGGGGGTTCAAAAACCCCGAAGCAAGAAGAGTCATGCGGAGGGGACAAAGGGCTCCAACCACCAAAAGGTAACGAATACGCGTACTGGGGATCACAAAGATCAGAGAAAAAAGGAGTCAGGGTGCCTACCAGACGAAATGGAAAGGAAAAGAACGACAATCAAACCAAGCGAAAGGGGAAAAAAGGATGTTGAAGGGCGAAGAAAAAGAGGGGGTCAGATTCGCATCCTGAAAAGACCTAATAGGGGGGGGGGGGAGTCTTGGGGGGACCAGAGAGAAAGTCGAATAAACGGCGGAGAAGCTCTTGACGCAAAGGCCTTGTCTAGCTTGGCCGCGCGAACCAGAGAGCACCGCAGGGGGAAGCGCCCAGAGAAAAAAAGTTTTACGAGAATTAGAATCAAAAAAAAAGGAAAGGAAAAAGCAGCGTAAGCGGGGTAGTCCTTCACCGCGCGGATCATAATCAGTTTGGACGGAGTAAGAATGGAAAGAACAACGGGGGAGAATCTCGTGCACAAAATGCGGGACGTCGGGGGGCACTACGGTGATTCCTGCTCGATTCCGGAGAATGACTACAAACACGGCGTTAAAAGTTCTTGGCCGCGTCACGGAAAGTCTCATAAAGTTGTTCGCAGAAAAGGGTGCTCTGGGGCCAGACAGGAAGGAGAGGGGCGTTGCTCGCCCGCCTGTGCTAGCCGCGGAAAAGACGCCCTCAATTGCTGGGGATAAGACTGGATCAGCACTCACGGGGGAATCAGGGTTTGTCTGGGAGGAAAACTCTGAATACTAATTCCTCAAGCCGTTGACCTCTCCCCCGCCTCTCCACAGATGCACCCGCTCAAGCGGAAGGGGTTCAGGAAGAAAAAAAAGGTCTCGATTAACGCTCCCGACCGAGGGGTGTGCAAAGTTGTCTGCGACTGCCATTGCTTGTACGCGCACGGCGACGCTGACGGGATGGCGAGGGAAAGGAGGGGGGAATCTATGGGGGAGTCCGCGTATGAGGGGGGTGGAAGAGATCGCCCTGCTCCTGCATGGCCCGAAAGGATTGACTGGGTCAGTTGTCACAACTCTTCGAGAGAGGGGGGGGGGATGAAAAGAATAGTTGCCGAAAGGGGGGGTTGACCAGGCACCGCTAAGACACACTAAAAAATTCTCGCGCATTCAATTCTCTTTGTAGAACTCAGGAAAAGGGAGAGCTCGACCCGGGAGGATATGCCGAAAAAGAAGGGAGTAGCTCCTTTTAATCTCACCCACTCGCCGGAAAGCCAAGAAATGGAAGAAAGGGGGGGATCAAGGGGGTCCGAAAAAGTAGTGGAGGAAAATGGGGGAAAAAAGGCCTCGTGTCGACTTCACCGCCTACGAAAAGAGACCAGAGGGGGGGGGGGATCATCGAAGCTCAAAAAAGAGTTCAGCAAAGACCCCCAGGTCATCAAGTACCAGACGAACCAACTTCGAAAAGGAACTAGCCGACTCGAAAAGGGGGGGGTTCCAGGGATTGCTCCAAGATAAAAGTCAATATCACTGGGTGCAAATGACGTTCGCGCGGACAAATTGGGAAATTCAAAAGGGAAAAAAACTTGCGGTGAAGAAAAGATCTCTAGCCCGGCCCATCACTGATTCAAAGCGCTCGGGGATCAAAGGGAAGGAAGAGAGAACAACAAATGGTCTCAGCCGAGAAAAAAAAAGGCATTTCGCTCCTTTCGCAGGGAAGGGGGCTACGCTGTGACATGTCTAGGGGGGGGGGTGGGGGGGGGCCTTGGGTTCCCCAAAAAAAAAGCGAGCTCGGCAAGTCAGTTTGCTCTTGGAAGAGCCGCGGTGATGTGCTGCAAAAAAGAAACGGGGTCAAAGAGGGGCGGGTCGAGACCTCATGAGCCAGGGGGGGGGAAAAAGACTTTCTTTAAAAAAAAGGAATTGCACTAGAAGTTTTGCTTTAACACGGCTGTGAAGGGCATTGAAAATCCATGGAGAAGTTTTTGAAGGAGGGCTTTTTTTTTGTTGTGCTTCTGCCGCAGCGAGCCGTGCCATCTGGGAAAGGTCAGGGAGTCCAAAGGAGCAATCCAGGTGATCCGAGCACGCCTCCGAAAATTGGCAAAGTCTCCAGGCTGGGGGGTTACAGGTGTGGAGAAATGGCCTGGCGAGGGAAAGAAAAAGCCGGTCTCAAATGTCTGACTAGTGGGGACGACCGCTTTCCTTAGAGGAGGAAAGTGGGGGGGGGTGGGGGGCCGACAGTCTCTGATCCAGATCCCCAGGAATATCTAAAATACGAAAAATCAGGCGACGAGAAATTGGACAGAAAAAGGCCAAAGAAAACTACCGGGAAAAAAAGGGGTCGGGGAAGAGGGAGGGGCCGTCTTTGTACAACTACCTCGTCGGGGTGCAAAAATTAAAGGGAAAAAAAAACGGGGGGGGGGGCAAGGATGTTAAGAAGAAGGGGCAAGTTTGTGGGAGTGGAAAGCTTTCAACTCCGGTACTGGGGGAGGAAAACAGAGTGGGGGAAACTAAAGGGGAAGTTCTGGGGCATCATGCGATAAAATTCTATGGGGACCGTTGCCGCTATTAAGATCCCATCTGGAGAAAAACCTAGAGGTTACCAAACCCCGTGTCGTCGCGCTTGGTCGGAGGGGACGTAATCGTGCGGCGCTCATCAAACCAGAAGGGAGAATAGGAAAAAAGAGGAAGGAAAATAGGAGGAAAGGGGAAAGGACGTCGTTGTAAAAACAAAGTCCCGGCTTCCAATGAGGGGCGACTGGCGAAGCGGTTCAGGAAGGGTAGAACGGAAATCGAATTGAGGAACCGGGGGAGATCTTTTGACAAAGGGAAGGGGGTCGGAGCGAGGGGAAATGCGGGCTACAAGATAAGCGCGCTGATTGATAACGACAAGAAAAGGGAAAATCCGAGGGAAAAACGAGAAAGCTCACGAAAGAGTGTGGACAAGCAAGAAAAATACCGCGAACACACGTTTCGGAACGTCAACGGGGATTGAAAGACGCGGAATGGGGGGGGGGGGGAAAAAAAGGCTCGAAGGGGGGAATATGCCAAACCTTGAAGCGATAAACATTGCGTCCGGAAGACGTGGAAAAAAAAGGCAAAACAAGGCTTTTCGGCGCCTATAGGAAGAGCCGATCATAGAACCAGAAAGGAAAAGTGGAGGCACACAAAAAGGACAAGGGACGGCACAACTAAAGCCCTTTGCAATCTGGAGAAAGAGGAGGAGCTTTCGGGGACTATCATCAGAGCCCATTCATTCAGGAAGTTCCTATTTATCCAAAAGCTGGCCAAAGTGGTCATAATACAGGCACAACAACAGAGAGCTGCGAAAAGGAAAGAGGGGCAGGGGAGGAAAATCAAGGCCACGGAGACGGGTAACTAACGAAGGAGCGATCCCTTCGTGAGGCGAACTACATAACCCCCTTTCCAAAAAACATAAGCGGCTTACCGAGAAGAAAGAGAAAAATCTAATAAAAAAGGGGAAAGCAGAGTTTTCTTTGCCACTGCAACGCCAACAGATACCAACCAACGAAAAAATTCAGAGGAAAATCTACATCGGCCGATCCAATAAATGGGGGGGGGTTTGTTGGGAAAAAATCGAAGATGTCCGTGCAAAGGCGGAAAGACGAGCGCTTTAAGTAGCCTTGGAGACGAGCGATAGCAGGGGGAAAGTTAAAGGGAAATCAATGGCCTGGGTTGGGATGTCGAGGACGGAGGGTCATTTCCACCCATTGATATTGGAAACGGAATAGAAAAGAAGAATTGTCACAGGCCGGGGGGAAACCACGACCAAAGGCCATCGCGGAGGAGGTCGTCCGTATTGGTTTGGAGACTGGGACAGATGGGGGAAAATAGGAGTTTCGGGTAAGAAAAAGGAAACGCTGGTGTACAGGGGAGGGTCCGGCAGGTGAAGGCGCGAACCTCAGCAAGCGTGCATTCCAACATACTCGAGAAGGCTACGCCTTTCGGAGGGGGGAAGGACCGGGGAGGTGAACAGTCGTTCATCGAAAGGGGAGAAGATCGCGGCGGTGAAAATGCCCGTCAGATCGCTGGATTTCGACAGGGTGGGGGGGGGGGGGGGAGTACTCGCGAAAACCGGGGGGTCTGTGTAGTAGGGGAAGGGCAAGCAACGTCAGGAAATAATGTTCTCCGCTTGAATCCCAGCCACTTTAAGGGGGGGGGGGGAAAAAAAAGAGTCAGAAAAAAAACCATGACAGAGCGAACGCCACCACCCAAGAAGAAAGAACTGACGTTGCGAAAAAGATCGTCCCTCCTGCCACGTAGGGCAGAGCCATATTAACGAGGCAAAAGGGGGCTGAAGAAGGAAGGGGGCCAGAAGAAGAAAAAAAAAGGTATCTGCCAACAGAAACTTTGAGGAAAGCCTGAAAACGCAAAGACAAGAGGGGAGCTAATCTGGCGGAGCCCGGCAGTGGAAACGGCTTTGAATCATCTAGGACACAGCCAAAAATGGGGGAAAAAAAACGCTTGAGAAGGGCGATCTGGTACGAGGCTCGACCCGAGCGGGCAGGAAAAAAAAAAGAGCTCGCGTTCTCGCCAGCGCGCGAGCATGTAAGTTCGCGACCTTGATCATGGGGGAAGAGAAACACCAGCTCCGGGGACCTTCAAGATACAAGGACTTCGTCCAGCATTTGAAAGCCTCACAACAACAACTGAGGGATAATAGGAGATTTAAAATGACAAAAAAAAACGTGGGAACGCGGGGGGCTTTACACGAGGAGAAAAGGGGGGGGGGGGGGGTTCATTCTCATCGCCTGCGCCGTCTGCTAACTGGAGATCGTCGGGGGGGCGAGCAGGGAAGGGAGAGTGCTGTGCAGCCAAAAAGACCGATCCGAGAACCTGAAAGTAGGAAAGCGCAAATAGGAGGGAGTGTTTGTGCAATGCCGGTGTCTTCTAAACGCGTCGGTCCGATTCAAAGACGAAGCTCCGGGGGAAATCTGAAGTGGCTAGAGAGGGAAAAAAGTTCTAAAGGAAAAAATCTTTTGCGATAAGCGCTGGTGCACTTGTCGGCGTCTGGCCGGCATGAATGTATCACGCAAAGAAGAATGTCATGAGCCGAGGGGAAGTCGAAGAAAATCGTGACCGGCCTGGGTGGCCGAAGAGGGGGGCGCACTCGGCTCAAATGTCTGAGGCTCCGGGGTTCAAAAAAAAACTAGGTTCAAGGACGAAGGAGGGGGGGGGCCCGAAGGGTTTGTTCCAAGAGCGAGAACTACCAGACGACAAAGTCCGGGGAGTAACGCCGAAAAAAGAATCACGGGGCCGCAGAGATTGGTATCCGTTCGATACAAGGTTTGAGGCTCCAAGTAGCTCACCACCGTCAACCGGGGCGCAGCCAGTGCAGGAAAGAGAGGGACAATGTGGGGGGGTTCAGGGGGCAGCTGACGAGGAACGTGCTAGGAAAAAAGGAAAAAAACGAAAAGAAACAAAAAAAAGAAAAAAGGTCTCTCGAAAAAAAAAGAAAGACTCCAAAATGGAAGTGCAAATACCCCCTCGGAGGCAAGTCGACTACACAACGGACCGCAAAAGCTTGGGAAACTCGAATTGGGGAACGTCGAACAAGACAGGGGGGGGGGGGGAAAAACAGTTCTCCTCCGACCAGTTGCACACCGCGACAAACATGCAAGTCTGGTCGGAAAAATCAGGGTGTCGACCCTAATTCAACTCCTCGGGGCGAAACCAAGCTGGGAAAGAGAAACAAATTGAAAACACATCGCCGAGTGCTCTCTCTCATTATAGGAAGACTGGGGACTAAGATAGCTTTGGGGGGAAAAACAAGTCGTTGGGGTTATGGGGGAAAAGGGGGAAACAACGAAAAAAGCCGGCATTCGTTTGCTCTTGGGGCCGAAGCGGTGAATGTAATTAGGTGGACAGGGAAAGGTCGTTAGGGGGGGGTAGGGTCTCGTCTTGCCTGAATAAATGGGAGCTGGCCGTAAGTGTACGAACGCGGGTCCTTGGAAAATTGCAAAAGGGGGCCGGCCCATTCTCGGCTCCGATTGTAGAGGGGTGCCTGGAAAAAAGCCATCACTGAGCAAGGGGGGATCCATGAGGAGAGAATTGAAATGAATGGAACTGGGTCCAAATTTCTGATCGCAATAAAATACAATGACCGTCTCCCGAGGAAGGGGGCGCTCAGGGGACTTTGGGAACGCATGGGGTGTCTGAAAAGGCTGTCCTTCCAGGTCAAAGAAGGGGTCTACCGGACCTATAATGCGCCGGAAAAAAAAGCTGGGGTTGGGGGGGGGTAGCAAGTACTGGGAAGAACATTCCCAAGAATCTAGATGAGAGCGAAGGCGGGAGAAATCTTCTGCCTTTAATTGCCTCTGGCCTAAACGATGACGTTCCGGAAAAACGTGGTCTGAACGGGGAAACCAAGGTACAGCAAGTTCTCGGTTTTTGAAAAACCAATAATTAGGGGGGTAAGGTCTCTAAAGGTAAAAAGAAATAGAGGGGAGCGAAAAAAAAAAAACTCCGAACGAAAAAAAGGGCAACAAAGAGAGGGGAAACGGCCTGCCTCACACGGGGGAATCATGCCGCGATGGAGGTTCAAAAACGGGGCCTCTTCCGAAAGGAGGCCCCGATTGGGAAGAGTATTGCGTTACCACCGAATTTTCTTCGCTTGGAAAAAAAAAAAAGGGGGGGGAGTACGAAAACTTTCGAGGGAAAAAAGATGAGGGAAGAAAAAGGGGATAAAGAAAGGGAGGTAACGCCATATCTCGCGAATCGACAATTCGTGTTTAAAACAATCGAAAATAGTGGGAGGTGGATAAGGATTCTTCAAAGGGAAAATCGTTTCGCGGAATAAGGAACGACCTTGTGAGGGCCAGGGGTTCAACGGATCGGGGGTCAAATTGTCTGAAAGAGGGGAAAAAGGAAAACACACGAGGAGGGGACGACAAACCGTGAACGCCCTCCTCTTGGTGTGAAACTCTACCTTAATGGGGGCTCCAAATCCTAGTGAAGAAAAAAAACGAAAAAGGACTGACTTCAAAAAAGTATAGCGTCGTATGGAAGAGCTGTTGGAAAGCGTCCCCTGCTTTTCGGAGGGAGATATTCCGGCGCGGAACTATGCTCTAAGGGAAGGAAGCCGTTCAAAAAGTCCCGGAGAATATTGGAAAAGGAGTGAATCACTTAGGGCAGGAGGGAAGAGTTTTACATCTTTGGAACCCAATCGCCATCTCATCGCAGTAAGTCAGTAGCCGGGAGGAAAGGGGAGCTCGGAGGGGGGGGCCTATAAGAAAGGAGTAAATTCCGGGGAAGAGCTGGGAGGGAAGGGGGGAAAGAAAAAATGCGGCTCGAAGGGGAGGGAGAAGGACAAAACAACTCTACCATAGAGAAGAGGAGCATTTCTCGTGAAATGCAATGTAGAAAGGCGTAAAAGCCGGAGGTGAAAGAACGAGAAAAGGAATCCTTCGGCAAGGGGGGCCGCGAACGCATAACCGCACATTGCAATTTAAAAGGAAGCCAATAGAGAAACCGAAAGGAAGTAGCTCGAGTGTGAATGTTCACGGGACACATCACTCGACAAACGGGAACGGACAAAAAAAAGCTAAGAAAGCGCATCATCAGGCGACGCGAGAAAAAAACTTGTGGGAGGGTCCATGAAAGAGGGGCAAAGTCTGGGGGAAAGAACTCTTGAATGAGACGTGATTTCTTGCACGAGCAGACGTATACCTGATTTTCACTAGAAAAAAGCAGCATGTTTTGGGTCGCTGGGTGGGGGAACCTGGAAGGAAGCATGTTGCGAGGAGGGGAGTGCCGGGGACAAGAGGGGCGCCTTATAGAAAACCACTCCACTATTGGTCTTCTGGAGGATTCGGGACTCAAATAGTGGGTGTCGTAGAAGGGGGTCTTTGGGGGGCGGAGGGGATCACCGAACGAGCTGGGGTCGCTATATGGGGGTAGGAGGGGTCTCTCCCTCTCTCAGAGGGGGGGGAGTTCCATCACTCTAAATTATCGGTCATACGGGGGAAGGTCCTGAGAGAGGAAGAAATTCTGGGAGGGAGGTGCTATCAAAGGGAAACGTAATGTCAAGCCAGGAGAGGAAAGCTTCCACTCCCGTAAATAGGGGGAAGGAGGGGTCTTTTACCAGCTGATCGATCTGCACTTTTTCGAGGGTGGAGTAGGAAAATAAAAAAGGAGGGGCCACTAGAGACCAAAGAAGGGTTTGAAACTTGGAAAGGAGGAAGACGCCGCGCCGGGCAAAAAGGAGACCTGCGCCACCACCAGCAAACCGAATACGCTACTTTGGAGGAAACAAAATATACGTCCCGAGAAAAAAAAGTCAGGAGGAGCAATGCCGGAAAACCATCTCTTTAGAATGGGGAGGATGAGGCAGAACTGTGAGGTCAATACTTCGCATGGACCGAAAACTCAAAACTCAGAGGTAGCGAAGCTGAAGGGAAGGAGGGTGGCGATAGGAAAACGAGCGAGACAAAATGGCAACAAAAAATGTATATAATTGCTCTTTCGACACTTGCCGGGCGAGCTGGGCCGGTCGGAAAAAGAGCTGGAGGGAAAAAAAGGGAAACGCCCCCGCGCGAGGGGAGCGACAGTGGGAAAAAAAAAACCAAAACGACCGACGCAAGCGTAACGAGTGGGGGGGCCTTCACCCTGAAAGGAGGGAGGCCAAATAATCAACGAGTAAAATCTGAATCAAATGGAAAAAAACTAAAAAGGGAGGACGCCAGGAAAGGGTTCTGCGAGGGAAGTGAAGGACTACAAAGCGCGTTACTCTGGCTTCGGGCTGTCTGGTTTGTGAGTATCAGGGGAGCCTGAGCCAAGGAAAAAAGCTCAGAGAAAGGAGCTGGCGGTGCCGGAAGAGGAGATCCGCCGGCAAAGGACTCGCCGAATGTTGTTGTCGAAAGCGCAACCGCGCCGTGGTTGTGCCATAGAAACGGTGTCTCAAGTGCCATCAGAATCCGCCAAAAGATTACGTGACGCGTGGGAAAGAAATGCGAATAGGGGGACCTCAAAGTTCGCATTCACAGCCGTGTGGCAAAAGGAAAGGTTTGGCTTGCTCGTGAGGGTCCAGGAATTGCCGCGTGTCGAGCCTGAAGAGTGGAAGAGGGGAAAAAACTTAACCTATCGTTAAAGGGGGGGGGGTCGCGGTCGCCCTCGCTCTGCTCCTTCTGTCCCTCGGGGGAACTGAAGAAAAACCTAAGGGGGACAAGGCAGGATTGGTGACGAAACGGGTTTGTTGCCAATTGCCGCGACGAAAAAGGACAGAAAAAAGTCGCCCGAATTTAAAAAAAAACGAATCAAGGGGGAAATGAGGGAAGCCTCCGCGCCCGGAGGGAATATGAAAGGGAGAGAAGGGGAAAGGGGATAGCTCCTTGACCCGCACTCCGCATCCGAAGCGAAAGGAAGGGTGGTTTACAAATTACTGATGCCGCTGAGAGGGGGAGAGGCGCGCCGGAAGGGGGAGACGATCGCGCTAACAAAAGAGTTTCTGTTATCATAAAAAAAGGCGAGAAAAAGGAGGGTCAGAGACAATCAGGTAAAAAAACGCCGAGGAAAAGTCGGTGGGGGAAGGGGGGGGGAAGAGCCATAAAGATAGGTGCGCCTCATAATGAAGGGTCGAGCAAGGGAATTACGTGAATTGCACAACAAGAAGCCTTCTCGGGGGCGAGTGGAAATTAAAAGCCTCTCTCGGAGGGCTCGTTCCCGGCCAAAAAAAAAGGAATTCAAGGAAAAAATGAGGAAAGGGTAAGGGGAAAAATTCCAGGTAAAACAAACAGAAACAACAGTCTGGTCGCAATAAAAGAGGAGAAAAAAGGGGCCCGCCAAGCGGGGTCCTGGCCAGCTTTTGGGGGTGTTGGGGTGGGGGAGGGGCCGAATGTAACAAACACACCACTAAAAAGCATTGCAGTGTGCTCTTTGGCGCGATCCGGTGTGCTGGGGCGCCGTGTAAAAATAGGTAGGGGAGGAACACCGCAGGAATAGGAGGGGGGGAAACGGTTCGTTACGTCGCGTGCAAAGGATGAAAGGGGCTTTACACAAAAGGCATGTGAGGGCCTGCGAAAAACTCTCAGCGGCACCTGGAAAAAGAGTCTGAAAAGCCGCCTGGGAAAGCTCTGGAGATAAGGGAATGGACCTGAAAGGATCGTCAGAAACGATAAAAGATCCGCACGAAAAAAGTCTCAATTCTGGGAAAAAAAAAGGTTTTTCCTTCCTTCTGGGGGTTGAGTCTTTCTATTTTCTGGAACAAAATGTCCTCACGCCTGGTCAAAGAAGGCTACATTTAGTTCCAAGGCCTGGAGGACCAAATAAGAGGCCGGGGTTTGGTTTCCGAACGAGAGCATTCCGTCTCCAACGGTGTTAATCTCTCGATTACTAGAAAGACAGAAGAAAGGGGAAAAAAGTTACTTACAGAAGGACCGAAACGACAGGGGGGGAAAGTTCCTAAAAGGGGGGGGAGGGGCGGTCTTAATCTCCTGCTGGTCCCACTACATCGTGGAGAACAGAGGGTTCAAAAAAAAGCGGGGAAAGTACAGGTCGGGGAGCTATTGTGGGAGAGGCCTCTTCACGAAGATGCCACAATCAATTTTCAAAAGATCGAGACGTAAAAAGGGGGCATTCCCAGAAAGGAGATTTTCCGGTTGTCCGACGGGCACCTGTAAAGTCGGGCGACATCCCGCCGATATTTGGAAGCCGATCCGTTACCACTAAATTGTCGTCCAACGTGAATCGCGATCAAAACCCCAAAAAGGAGATCGAGATAGACAAAGACACATATCTCCGAGGGGGCGTCGGCCGACAATTCGATTGGTAAACGCATACGGATGGCAAATGGTGTAGAGCGTGAGAAGTAACAAGTTTTCGCGGGCATGCCTTCCACGCGTTTATTCCTGCGTTGCAACTGCGAGGGGGACCAGAAAAAAAGAGAAGTATTGAAAAGCGAAAACCCAACAATAGAGGGGGGAAAAGACAGCAGGTCGACGGGACGCCCTCCTCTTTTAAAAAAAGAAAAAAAACGACCAGGGGAGCAAAGAAAAAAGGATCCTACACACGGTGGAGAAAAGAACCGTTCTTGTATGGGGGGATTTAATTCTCCGAGCTGGACTAATCTCTTCTGCCTGCGGGTTACGTAAAGATACTTGAGGGATTCGAAGAGACAACAAGGGAGGGGAAACCTTATGGTAAAGACGGTCGAGACCTCATTTGACCATGGGGTCCGTTTTCCGCTCCAATCGCCTCAGAAAGGGTCAGGGACACAACCAGTAAGGGAGAGAAAAAGAACGTATCAAAAATCAAGAAAAAAAAAAAGACCATTCATTAAAGGCGAAAGGCTTAGGGGGGGATCCACAAGGCGGCTCGCCACGTTTCATAATACATTCAACAAATACCATAGATAGCTCTCATAAGGCCATCGGGGGGAAAAAAACGACGGAGGGAACCCACCTTAGTCAAAAAAAAATCCCAAGGGGAAAGGGAGCAAGACTCGGGGGGGCCCTACCAGAAGTCAAAAACCTTGCCCAAGTACAACCAGAAAAAATCAAGGGAGGAGACGCTAAAAAAAAAGCGTGTGCAGGACGCAAGAAACCTAACAACACAGAAGGACAACTCGAATAGAAAGGCGCATGTCGCCGGAAGCGACCTGCATCAGGCGACTCGAGCAAAGCGTTAGGGGGTGGAGAAGAAGGCCGGGGGGTCTAATCGGAGGGAGGGGGTTCGCAAGTGAGGGGCCACGAGCGAGAGCGATTACCTGAGAAACACGCGTTCACGAGCGCTGTGCGGGGAGGAGAACGGAAAAAAAGGGAAAAAACCCCTTGATGAGGGGGGGGTCAAGGAAATGTCTTCGCCGGCGGGCATTGCGCGTGCGGGGGCACGAAAAACGATGGTAAGGACTTTGAGGGAGTTTGTAGGAAGGGGTCTTTGGGACGTTTGACGGGAGGGAAGGGTTCATTCGATGATAACGAACCCGCTGGTTCGCGGGAGACTGAGGGCGGTGGAAAAAAAGCGGAAGGAAAAAGAAGGGGGAAGGTCGTAACCCAGAAGTGAAAAAGGGGGGCCTTTTCACGCACGGCGAAAGTGACGGTGGAAAAAGGCAATTGTCATCGAAGCGTCAAGCCTAGCGCGCAGTCCCACGAAAAAGGGTAGTTCGACAAGGAGGGGAGAGCGGAAAGGTCGTAGAGGGGGCAACAAAGGGGGGGGGAAAACTAGAATGTTCTCCAAGGAAATCCAAGCGCGCGTTGGGCGTTTTGAAGGGGAAAAGAGGGCCAGAAGAAAGTTCTACAAAAAAAGACCTGAACGAATAAGGGAGGGGGAGGGGCGCAAAACGGAGAGGGGAACGGAAAATTCATGCAGAGCCATATTCACCTTTCGCGACACGCGCAAGGACGGCCGAACAAGCACAAACAGCAAAAAGGCTTTTGGAAAAAGGAAAATATGCGAAGAATGCACTCAAGGGGGAAAAGATTGCTTATCCAGGGAAAGGGGGAGGATGGTATTGCATCGATTCCCCCAGAGAGGGGGGAGTATAATCACCCCGCATGCAACCAGGCTAGAAGTAGCCTGGAATCGGCCGAAAACAAAGCCATCGGGAGCGTGAAAAGAAAAAACAGCTCGCTCGAAAGCTGTAAGTAGCGTACATTGGCGTCAGTCGATGAAAAGCACACAACCGACCCTTCCCAGAAAAGTAAAACCGTTTTGTAGTCAACGAGGGGGGATCTGAGGAAAAAGGGCGGAGGGAAGAAATCTCTCTCCCAAAAAAACAACAACTTAGAGGATGGGGGGGTGGGGGGGGTAGAGTTTCCAATGCTGGACCGGAAAAAAAATTCGGAGAACTGCGTTAAAGGGGGAGAAAAGACGTTTGGGGGAGAAACTGACGCCAATGTCGAGGAAGGAAAGGAGGCGCCCGCCGGAGGCGAACGCGAGCTGTCGTGGCGAGCAAAATCCGGGGGAAAAGGACGCCCGGAAAAGCATTCAGAAAAAGGGGGCCAAGCCGGGGGGGAAAGACCATATCTCTCTTGGGGATCAAAAATCAAAGCCGTTGAACAAGCAGGAGGGAAACTTAAAAAGGGAAAAGTTTGTCAAGGGAATGAGAATTTGGCGATAAAAGAAGGTTTGGGGGAGGTCGTCGTCTGGCCGGGAATTGCGCGTTTCGGAACTAGCGGGGAAGTGTGGAAGAGCGGGGGGGGAAAAATCATAAGGCCAGGGGCGTTTGGGGGTGGAGGGAAGGTCGCCCTCGGAGGCCTCTTTCCGAGGGGTGAGGACTCCCTGAAAGGGGGAAAAGATCAAACGGAAAGAGGGGAAAGCAGGGGAAAGTTCCGAAGTTTTGTGAAAACAATTATAAAAACGACAACATAATAAAAATCGCGGATCAATATCAGGTAAGATCAAAAATCGAAAACCGCCGGGAAAAAAGAATATTCCGTAAGGAATATCTCCCGTGTCAAAAACCATCTCCCAGCACGCAAGCCTGGATAAGAACGGCGAACGGCCGGAGGCCCGAGGTGGTTCCTATTGAAGGCGCGTGATGGGAGGCTGGAAACGCCGGAAGGAGATCACCGCGGCGTGGAAGGGATCTACGAAACGCTCAAGAAAAGAAATTTTCATGGCAAATACAAATTCCCACCCAGAAAGACGAAAAAAAGAAACCGAGAAAAAGGGTTCCGCGACGCAGCGCCAGGAGAGGGTATTAAACGTCGAGCAATAAATGTGTGGTCAAATGAAGGGGGGAAAAGACAGGTGACAACGAAAAGAAGAGAAGAAAAAAAGTGAACAAAATCAAGGGCAGGAGTCAAGCGCAATAGATTATGACAAGGTGTGCGTATCGAAACAGAGGGGTGGGGGGGGGAAATCCGCCAAAGGGAGGCGCTGGTCGGGAAGGAGGAGTCGTCTCAGGGCCGGCAACGTCTATCGCGTTGTAGGGCCAGCTTGGTTGTAGAGTGGCGTGGACCAGGGAGAAAGAGAAAAGAGGGTGCTCGGAACTCTTTGATGGGAGGAGAAAGGGGGTCCGGGGGGGAAAGCGGTTCCGGTCGTGAAAAGGGTCTTTCCCGAGAATGCGGAGGGTACAGGGCCACTAAGAGGTGATTTACGACGTCGGTTCGGACCATTGCAAACCAAAGGAGCAGGAGAGCCGAAAGGCGGGGGGGAAAGGGTGCCAAAAAAAAAAAAAAGCGAGCAGCCTTTTGGATCCCAAAAAGGAAGAACCAGAAAGGAATTATGGAACTGCCACAGGAAGCGCAATCCTATTACCTGACCGGACGAAACTCCGCCCGTTAAAAGGGGGGGGGGTCCCAGGAAAAAGGAGTTCTGCGAACCGGCTGGAAAGAAGAACTGGTAAGGGAGCCTATTTATAACCGCTTTCCCTAAAGCAACGAAGGGGGTTGGGGAATTGAAAGTAGAGCATAAGAGATCCGGGAAGGAAGAGGGGAAAACGAAAAGCAGAGGAAGGACTAGAGAGAAAAGATCGGCTCCGGGACAGCCGCTTATAACCTCAAGACTACCAGTTCAGAAACGGGGGAAGAAAAGGGAAAGACGAGGAAACACACCTAGTCGTGGAAAAAAGGTCGCTGGTTTTTCAAACATTTTTGAGAAGTGAGAAACGAGAAGGATCAAGAGGGTGGAGCTTAAACCTCTCCTACAATAGGGGGGAACAATATCTCGTTGGGTCCGACTACAAGGTCAGATTCGAAAAAAGGAGGGGTTTTCCGGGGCCGCTTCAACTTCAGGTCCGTCTGGTAAGAAACTAAAAAATATTGTGGGGGGGAAGAAATGGGGCGTTTAAAACAACGACGTCGGCGCGCTAGTTCAGGAGCTGGGAAGGGGGCTGGGAAAACAAAAAGGTATAGGAGAAATAGATAGCGCAAGGGACTCCAATCTCCGCGAAACTCAATTCGAGTGGTGGAAAGGGGATTAAAAAAAACACGAACTGGCGAGGGAGGAGGGCCCTTGACGGGATAAGCGCAACGGAATATAATTTTCCGACGGAATGGAAAAATACAAAGTGAAAAGGAAGCAACGAGAGAATGTTGTCGGGGGGGAGTTTAAGCGGCGCATACCACAATCCGCGGGGGGATTTATACTCAATACGAAGACACACCTCAAAGGGAAGACTCTACCACGGGAAAAAGGCTCCACTAAGATTATGGGGGAAAACCGGTCGATACGACGCGCACCCAACTTTTCGGAAAGTCATCGTTATAAGCGCGTAGGGCTCAGATTCTCGTAGGGAGAAGAAGAATCGGATAAATGAGGAGGACTGGAATGGACGAAAAGGGGAACTTGTCTTCGGAATGGAAGGGGAACATAACAAAACAAGTTTTCAAAAACAAGCCTTAAGAGGTGAAAAATCGAGCTGAGAAAAGAGGAAAAAGGCTCCCACGACAGCGACAGACGAAAACACAACAGTAACGGAAGGAAATTGCAATCTAAAAACGCGGGGGAGATCGGTCAAGGATTGCGATCAGCAAATTGAGGGACCAGAAGGAAAAGGAGGGGGATCAACAAGCAGAAGAAAAAAAAACACAGAGAGGAGAGGAAAGTGGCGCCGGAAAAAAAGAGGAGGTAAAAGTGACCCTACGTCGTAAAGCAAAAAAGCATTCACGGCCTGTAAGAAAAGCTAAAGGCAAAAGGAACCGAACAGGAAAGGACAGAAAGAAAACCTCTGCAGAGGGAAAATCAAACCTAATGCCTAGGGGGCTTTTTGTCGTTTTTGCGTTGACGCCATCACGGAAAAATTGGGAGGAAAGCGAAGAAATTGCTTCCAGGAGACGACGTCCATGCGAAGCTAGCCAGACCGGGTGGCGATGTTGTTTTGGGGCGTGGAGATGCCGAATTCTTCATAAGAAAACGCTTGAGTCAAGAAAAAGTCGAGAAAAGGGGGGCCGCAAGAAAAAGGGGAGAGGTTTGGCACCGGGAACAAAGTGAACTCG
>Ga0179593_1627476_pt1 | contig 33617 bp, 57 predicted proteins | sample CZODoug2_1_08_16_FD_185931 | JGI IMG/M metagenome (GOLD analysis project Ga0179593, IMG submission 185931) | Vadose zone soil fungal communities from Angelo Coast Range Reserve, California, USA - CZODoug2_1_08_16fungal (PacBio error correction) | ecosystem: Environmental > Terrestrial > Soil >...
CAACGGGTATCTTATTGAAGGATATATGTGTTTATTCCTAAAGATTCTAGAAGAAACAGGAAAAAAAGCGGGGGGGGACGATGAGAGGGGTCTGGAAAAGTCTTATGTCGGGAACCACGTTCATACCTCTGGAAGCAAGACGTGTACTGGGGCGAACGTCCGATCAGAGAGGCCACTCGTCGGGGATCATGCGGGCGAACTCGACAGGGTACGAGGAGAGGGGGAATTACACTACATGAGAAGGGGTGGTCTTTCCCAGAGGCAGTCCAATCAGTTGCGAGACAAATGTACACGTCCAGGGAGAACTTCAGGACAGGCTTGCCACCAAAGGGGGACGGAAAGGAGGAAAAGATCTAAGGAAGGAACGCACCACCCTCCCTGGAGAACACCCTCTGCTTTTTTTCGGAAGGTAGTCCGGTGGAAGAGAAGGTGAAAACTATACTGATAAATGTTGTGAAAAAAAGAGGTCTACACAAGGTGTCCAAAAAAGGAGGAAAAATAATCCTTCGACGATCAGAGACTCTGTAAATCCTTCCAGATGTGCATTCTTAACGGGGAACTCCGGGGGGGGAGGGGGGGGAGTAAACTCCTCAAACAGGAAGGAGAGGGAGAATTCAAAAGTGAACATAGGGAACATATCCGCATTACCACAAAACGTCCGTATCCGGTCTTCTTTGAACCCCGCCTTAAGGGCGGGGGGGGGGGGAGCCGTGCTTTACGGGTTGGGGGGGCTCAGGGAAGAGGAAAAGGTACATACATATAGAGGGGACAAGCAGGCTAGAGCGTCTATATCAAGGGACTGAAGGAAGGCTCACAGCCATGACTTCGTCCAGACTATGGGGGCGGAAAAGGAACGTGCAGTCTCCTTTGGGACGGTTCCCGGGCCCTGCGACGTAGAGAACCGTTCGAAATGAACGAAAGCGGGTTGAAACCCAAAGACTCAAGGGATGGTTCCTTTAAAGGAGGTCGACAAAAGCGGTTACAAACACAAATGGAGGACGGATCAAGAGGCCCACTAAGAAGGGTCCTTCTCGCACAATCTGGTAAAACTTAAAAAACGAGAGATCGGGGAGAAACCTGTGGGGGGGTAACCTTCTACTCCTAGATCTCCAATAGCGGCTCAAACTGGGGGGAAACCGGGAAAATAAGAGTCTAAGAAAAAAGAAAGCCACAAAGAGGCGGCTTTGCTTACCGCACCGTCGTCCCTGTTGAAAAAAGCGAGTGTAATCAGGGGGGGACGGGCCCGAGAGGTTGCTATGGGAAAGGGGAAAACATGAAGAAACCTTCCTGATAAGACCAACTGCAAAAGAAAACCACAATACAAATATGGAACAAGTACGAACCTTAAAGATCTCCAGAAAAAAGATGCTAAAGAGGACATAGATCGAGACAACTTCGGTCGCGAACTGCAGAAAAAAAAATTCAGAAAAAGGAAGGAGAAAAATCCACCAGTCCGACCCAAGGTACCCGAGGTCGGCTTCAAGAGGAAGCTAAAAAACTAAAACGAACAGGAAGGGGGGGAATTCCTGAAAAAAAGCTGAACAAACCAGGAAAAACCCTCCCCGCAAAAAACAAACGCACCCCTACCAACCACACCGGATCGGGAGACCTCAACTGATATCAGAAAGGTTTATCTGAGGAATGCAAGAATGAAAGGTGCTACTCAAACTGATTCTCCGCGCTACCTCGGAAAAAGGGAAGTCCATCTAGAAAGATTAAAAAGTTGCAGGGAGAGATGATTTCCTCACGATCTCGTGGAAGATCGCCTTACCGAAGGACGGAGGGTTTGAAAAAAAAAAAACAACACTTGTAAAGAGGTGTGACGGCGGCTGGGAGGTTCGTCTACCTCGTCCGTGGGTAAAGTTGTAAGAATCTCAGGGATACAAGGGGGTAAGGAAGAAAAACAGAGAAGATCTTCTGGAAAGGTACGTGGTAGTGCGGCTTCAAGAAATGAAGGTGGAAGTCCCGGCTGGGAGACAGGAGGAGGGGAACGAACGCTAAAGGGGAAAATCAAAGTCCCACTGCTCCGCACCGGGAAAAAGGTCGGGCGCAATCCTCAAGAAAATAACCAGCGCCTGCCCCATCCAAAAGAGGGAACAGGCCATCCCGGCCCCAAAAAGAAAAAAAACCAGCACTGCGAACTGAGGGTCATTAACTGGTGGCTGAGGGCGCACAACCGTCGACGACAAAAATAGGGAATCGCACAAAAGAACAAAGAAGGAATGAGAATGAGGTTGGGGGGGGAAAAAAAGGGGACCATCAACAAACGAAAAGAGGAGGGTCGATGGGGGCAGTCACATTTCAAAGCATGGTGTCTCGGGAAGTTGTATGCTGGTGGGGGATTGGGAGAGGGACATCCTCCCGGGTCTGGGGGAGAAGCTCTGGGAAGGCGTTGGCCCGAAAGAAAAGGTTTTTCCTTGGGGCGGGGTCGATTCGGCTTCGGGGGGAGTGAGGTATGCGAAGAAGGTGGAGAAAGCACTTTGCAGCTGGTGGGGGCCAACTACAAAAAGGGAAGGCATATTAAGGAGAATGCTGCGAGCGCGGGCGGCCCCGAGTAAGCCAGCACAGCAGTAGGCCATAAAAAAGTACGCTCCAAAGTAGACGAACCGTAAGGCCAAAGAAAAGTTCCCCAAAAGGGGAATCGGGGGACCAGGTTGGAATCTGGGGAACGACCCGAGTACAAGGATCTTTCAGTAAGAACTAGAGACGGGTCCAAAGCAACCAACAACTGGGAGAGAGAAGATTTTCCTGGAAAAAGAGACTACGGGCGTCCATTAAGGAAAAGTAGACTAGAATCTGTGATAGGAAAAAGGTACGCTTGATCCGGGTTCATCGTTGGTGGAGCCAGAGAACGAGAAGGGAAGATGTTGAGGGGGGTAGTCCGCGAGTGCCGGGAAAAAAATGTTTAGGTTATCTCTCTGAAAAAGCATTCTCCATTAAAAACAGTTCGTTCATGGGGCGAGGAGAGACCTTTAAAACCATCTTACGTTTTGGGGGGGAAAAAGTCAGCAGCCGATTGGAGGCGTGATTGGGAAAGTTTGTTGGAGGGGAAAGGGATCCGATACTATCGGGGTGGAGGCCCTGGGATTGGTGATAAGAAGATTGTGGTCTTAAGGGTTTTCCCAAAGATGACTCTCTGGGGAAACTGTTTGGCCAAAAGGGCAACCAGGAGGGGATCCACTAGGAGAGGTTGTCGGTCAACGAATGAGACTGGGGGAAGATCGGGAAGGCTTAGAGCCGGAGAGAATTAGGTAGAAAAGGAACGTGCGGCTCAGTCTTCTATCAGTACAGGGAGTGGTCAGCAGAAGCTAGCTCGAAAAAGATTGTTAAGATCAAAATAAAACTTGGGGAAACGAGTTCTCTCCTTGCGGAAGGGGTTTGGAAATGAGCGTCAGGGAAAGGGACAGAGGTGTGTTTGAAGGCAAGTGACAGAGGGCCTCCTCCATTATCGGTCCGCGCGGTCCTTTCGGTGGGAAGAAAGAGAATATAGGCTCCAGAGTACCGTTCCATCTAACTGAGGGACATGCTAAAATAAGGGCCTGGCCGCGTCCGAAATCGTCCAACCGCAGGAAGAAGTAAAGAAGTTGCCGGGGGAACGAAAAAAAGGGTGAAAAAACGGAAGAGGGAATTTTAAATCCGACGGACTTATCTTTCCAAGGGGTTCATTATTTAAGAAGAAAGGTTCCGAAAAAATGAAGAGGGACTAAAAGTAGGGCTTTCAAAAGAGGACCGCGTGCCCGGACCGCGTTTTAACTGGGATCGCGCCTTCTGGGAACGAAGAATCGTGGAAGAAATTTGCAAGAGGGGGTCAAAAGAAGACGGTAAATTGAATGTGCACGAACCGTTCATCAGACTTGCGATTGTGAGAAACGTTATGGAGGGGCAAAGGGGAAGAACCTTTCTTCCTAAAGCGTCCTCCCTTCCAGACCTGGACGTTGGAGGGCGAGTAGTTCAGGGGAGACTCAAGTGGCAAGACTTGTCAGGGGGTTTTTCAGCTGCAAGGTCGAGGCTCACGGAGTCACAAAAAAAGAGTCCTACGGGAGGGGAGACTTTGAGAGAGTAATGCATTAATCTTAACGTAGGGGGTCCCAAGACTGCTCAGGAACAAGAAATGGAATATCTGGGACTAATGGGAATCCGAAAGGGAAAGGGAGGGGTGAACAACCCTGTCCTGGAGGAGTAAGATCAGCTTTCGAGAAAAGGAAGCTCCAGAGAAAAGGAGGGCTCGGGGTCAGAGAGAGGGGAGACAGGGCAGGGAGAAAAAAGGGGCTCGCCGATGAAAGGAAAGTAGGAAGACCGGAGGGCGACTAAAAGGAAGGGAAAACCTGAGAAGCCAATCAAAGGAAAAAAGTTTTGGGTAGCCCAGATCGAAAATGGACAATCCAGAGATGCCACCGAAGCTTTTGAAAGAAGAGGGCCCTCGGGGGGATAAACGGAAAACACACCAACCGGAAGAAAGTATTAATGCTTCGGAAGCTTCACAGGCAAGTGGCAGTCAAAAAAGAACACTTAAACTACACATAAAAAGGAATCCGAAAGGTCAATATGGAAGAGAAGAAAGGGAGGGTTACATGGAAAAGGCCTTAAGATAAGCCAAGAAAATAAACGAGAAGAGCAGACGACTGTAAATAGTTTCCTTGGAAAAGATGATGCAGGAAGGCGGGGGGGAGCTAGGGGAGCGAAAAGGAAGGATTCCCCATCAATGAAGGTGTTGCCATGGTACGTGAAAAGAAGAAAGGGTCACAGAGGGAGGGAAGAACTTGAAGAGTCGGGACCCTACTGTCTAGTTCACCTCAAGGACCACTACTTTCCAACCCAAGAAAAGAAAAGGGATTTGAGAGGGAGGAGGCCTAAAGGGAAACAGAAGACCAGCTAGAAACGAATAAAGAGAGAGGGGGAACCCCTTCCGAACCTTACATAAAATAAAGGAGAAAATTTTACTGGGCGACTGGTCCCAACCCCCCCTAAGCCTTCTAGACAGGAAACGGAAGCCGAAAAGGCTAAAGGAGGGGTCTGAAAAAATTGAATACTGGACCTCAGGAATGTGTTATCTAAATGTGCCTCAAGTAATATGCCATAATAAAATCGAAGAAAAAGTGAATCTGCTAGAACTATCTCCGAGAAACTATCCTCGGATAAGCTTCTTCTAAAGAAAAAAAAAAAAACTGGAAAAAAAAGCTCCTGAAAAGGACTAGAAACACTCAAGGATATAGGGAACAGAACTGACCATTTCTCGAAAGTCAACACTGAAAAGGGGGGGTAAAAACGTCCAGGGAAAGCGGCGGTCTATAAAACTCACCACCCACCTCACGACAAAGACGGAGATCGCTAAAAAAGAATTTAAAAGAAAAAAAGAGAAAAAAGGCGTAGGGAAACCCCACGTCCATGAATCACTTCTCAAGGGAAAAATACAGTAGTAATGTCCGGAAAAAAGAGTCGGCGGGAAGCGCAAAAGTTATTAAAGGAAGGCATGGAGGCTTGGTCTTAAGTGTACGCGGAAGGATCCCGCCACAGAAAAGGAAAACTAAGACGGTGGGTGTAGACTGACGGGAAGAGGAAGTGCGAAATTATTGCCGGAAAGGAAAAAGGTGTGCAGTTCAAGGATATGCTCACCTTACGAACAGAAAAGAAGAAAGTAGTAGAGGAGGGTCTAAAAATAAAGAGGGGCTCTCCAAAATTCCTGTAACCCTCATTCCAAAGGGAAACCAGGGAATAGGAAACTGAAGCTAGGGGGGAAAAAAGAGACCCATCTCACATACGGAAGAAAAAAAGCCAAAAGGGGGAGGGGACTCCTAGAAAAAAAAGAAACCCCCTGAGAAAAAGGAGAAATTAATTCAGGAAATAACTACCAAGGGGAAGGGGAATGCTGGGAACCGCATGAAAAAAAGGAAAACAAAACCAGGCCAGATAGATTAAAAAAAAAGGAGGAGGAGGAAACTAAGAGAAAGGGGGGAGATCTTTGGACGGGTCAGTCAAACCATGGAGGGAAGAAGGAGAGGAAAAACATGTGTGGTCGAGGGGGGGGGGAATTTTGTCAGGATGGGGGGCCCCAGGGGGAAAAAGACGAAGGTGAAGGAGTTTGTAACGGAGTCTTTTCACTGTTTGCAAATCTCGGAGAATAAAGGGGTGGGATAAAAGAATTCAGGGAAAGGAGAAGGAAGTAACCAATGAATTAAGATGATGGAGGCCGCCGTCACACAAGAAAGGGGGGAAAATTTCAAAGAAAAAGGGTATTCTTACGGGAGAGGGGAGAAAGCCTGTCCAAACCTTCCAGAGAAAACAGACTTGACAAAGGGAGAAAAAACGGAAAGGAAAGTGTTCACAAAGTTCATGTTGGAGGAAAAACGGACAACTGAGAAACACGTTAAAGTCAAAAATCGCACCTGACTCAAGGGACAGGCTCCGTCAGAACTCAAAAAAAGAGTAAAGGGTTAACCCATGTAAAGGGGTCTGCAATGGGAAAAGAAAAGTAAATTTGTGAAAAGGGCCGGGGGGAAAGACGTGGACTGTTGGGAGGGGAAGGGAGAGACACGGGGATATGTCGGTAAGGGAAGAGGTCAAGTGAAAAATTCGAAAAAAAACGGAAAAGGTTCAGAGCTCCAAAACAAAGAGGTCGGGGGTGGCAAAGCTGATGGACGCTGTTCAGGGGTAAATAGAGTGAGGCAAAATAAAGCGCCCGGTTGTTTCCAGGGGGGGGGAGGAGGGGGGAACTGAAGATAGGAGAGCGTTTTGAAAAAGAAGGGATCTCGGGAAGGGCTCCACGGGTTCTTACGACCGGGAGGGAAAAGAATGCGCGAAGCGGGGGGCGCTGGGCAATGCCCGGCTCGGGGTAAACAAGAAAAAAATCCGAGGAAACGATACGAGGGGGGGGGGTCGGTCAAAAACATCGAGGGTGGGGTTGCAGAGGACGTGCTCAAGGGCCAGGTTTCAGGGATCTTTGGTAAAATCGCTGAAAGAACGTCTTTTTCCCGGCAAGACCTCCATGCTGGGGATTCAAGGGGGGTGCCTCTCGATACGCTTGCGTCAAAGGGGTCGCAGAGAGGATACCTCTGGGAAGGGTTTGGGGTACGTAGGAAAGGGAGTTCGGTATGGGATTCTTTTTTAGAAGGAAGGAAGGGGGGAAGTGCGAATAAAAAAATTTCAAAGAAAGGGACTTTTTAGTTCAGGAAAGGAAAAGGGGGAAAAAATTCGGGAAAAGCCTTCGCATACCTCATCGAGATACTCGCGAAGGCAAGGTGATTTAATGGAGGAGTACGAGAAAGAAACGATGGGGAAAAAGTCCAGCACGGAAGGGGGGGAAGCCCGGACACCAAATACCGCGAAGACAAAAGGTTTAAAGGGACCGGTATCTGGTTCAGTGGAAAGGGAAAATTTTGCACGTGTGCGAAAAGACTTACTAAGGGGCTTAAAGAATTGAGAAGGAGTTAAAAACCATCTTGACCGAGGTCCCGTAAGAAATTCTAGAAAAAGGAGACTCTCGGGGGGAGTGATATCCGGAAGGAAAAAAATTGACTGCCAGTCGAAGGGTGGACGAGCACGGAAGACACCGGGGAGAATACTGGCAGAGGATTTGGGGAGGGGGAGAGTCAAGAAGGCCAAGATCGGGGGGAAGGAAAAACTCTGGAAAGGGGGGAAAATTCGAGCCAGAACGTCCCGGGGGGGAAGTCTTCGCTCAGGGAAGGTGGAAAGGGCGGGCAAAAAAGTTCTAAAGTTGGAGAAAATCAAAAGTCTGGTGTGGGAAAAAAGAAGATCTCCGGGGAAAAACGATAAGGAATGAGAGGTCTTAATACCACTTCGTATTGAAGAAATCAGGAGGGGGTCTGAGAAAAAAAATTCGAACGTCCCCATAAAGGAAGAGAAACTACTGGCGCCTGGACCAAGTAAGAGCAGCACACTGAAAAGATCGAAACCACAAAGTACGTGAGGTGGGTCTATCAGAGAGGAGGGGGATCTTAAAATTAAAACCCCTTCTTTTGGGGGGTAAAAAGGAGAAAAAGGGGGGAGAGACACCGTCGAGAAAAGATCCTCTAAAAAGTGGAATCCAGAAAAAAGCCGGCTCGAAAGAAAAGGGACATTAAAACTCTACAGGAAGTCGGAACAAAAAAAAATTAAAACAAGGGTTCAGGCAAAGGGTTGAAAGGCTAGAACCGGGAAGGGCCCGAAAAAGTGAGAGACTCAAACTCTTTGGGACACGGAGGAAAGGGGATTGGGAAGGGGAAGTCCAGGAATCGAAAAGATCAAGGACGAAAGTAAGTGGAGGAATCAGAGCAGGGAAAAGGAAAGCTATGCTCAGTCCTCAGGAGGGAAACTGGGTGAACCACGCAGGTCTACAGTCTAAGGGAGAAAATTCAGGGAAGCGAAAAAAGGTCAAGAAAAAATGTGCAGGTCTGAAAAAAAAAAAAGAAACTTGAGAAACTTCCTGAAGAACAGTATAGGGAAGGACACTGGGAAAAAAGACTCCCAGGGAAATAAATTTGCGTGCCGGTGAGAGGAGGGGGAATCCGGGAAGGGGGAAACTCCCTGGAGGGGAATGCCCTAAGAAACTCACAGTCGGCTCGGAAGGAAAGAGTTGAAAAAATATGGGGAAAAAGGGTAAGGGACATTAAAGACGGTCAACTCCGGTCAAAAACAACCTGTAAAGAAGCTCGAAAGAAGGCCCGACTGTCAGAAGAAAAAGAGGGTCAACCTGACCCTCAAGGAAAAAAACACAACCAATCCTAAGGGAGGGGGGACCGGTCGAAATATAAAGGAGAAAGATCTGGGAAAAACCTCAAATCATCAAGAGGGGTCCCTGCGGGAAGCAAGAACCTATTACCCACTACCGAAGGAATCGAATACATGAAAAGAAGAAACCACAGAGGGGGAAGACCTGAGAAGGAAGGAAGGCACAGACACCTGGAGAGATTAGGGTCAAAAAAGATCAAGGGGAATCGCTGCGGGACTGAGGGAGACTGCTTTGTGCGGAAAAAAACCAGGAAAGGAAAAAGGAAAGTCAAAGAAAAGAAACCTGAGAATCTTCTCAAAAGAAATGAAAGGTCTAAAGACCAAAGGGGCTCACCACGGATCAGAGAGGAACGGCGAAGCAAAATTTAAAAATCGTGCTCAAAGAAGGACTAAAAAAAAAAAGAAAAAAACATGTTCACTGAAAGGAAAGGACTCCCCCTTCAAACCTAAAGGTGGGCTTCCTATGAAAGCACTCGTTGAGAACAAAAGCAAAGAAAACGCCAAGAGCCCCCAACGGGAACTACAGCCGATAAAAACGCACCTAAGAGGCGTCCAACAAAAAACAACGCGGGCCTGCAGAGAAAAATGCTCTAAAAGGAAAAAGTCTTGAGGAAAAAGGGGCAGGAACGCAAAAGCAAGGGGACTCCAGTAGGGGAACTTCTGAAGAGGAATCTTATCCGAAGCTCTTGAACGGTTTTAAGGATAAAAAAACCTGGGGAAAGGGGAAACCATTGAAGAATGAAGGATCTTCGAAGAGAATGGTCGTTCTGAAGAGGGAGACCAGTAAAAAGGTTTACTGGATGAAGGGAAGCAACACCGGACACAAGGATCGCGAGGGCGTTTGGGGAAGGGGGGGAAACCCCAAAAGGGAGACCTTTCTGGGGGGGGACGACGACACGAAGGAAATTCAAAAGATAAAAAAAAGCTCGAAAAAGATAGTATTGGAAAAAAAAATATCAAAAAGGAAAGATTTCCATCGGAAAAAAAAAGAATCCTGCATTATGGGTCAAGGAAAAGGCCCAAAAAAAACTTCAACGAGAAAAAACAAAGAGGAGATGACCCGCTGAACCAGGAAGTCATTTTCAGGGGAAAAAGGACACCTTCGAAAACAAAACAAAAGGGAAACAACAACAGGGAAGGGGAAGTATCTGGCCTGGGGGGGGGGGTCTAAGGAAAGAGTGTCCCTGCGGGAGGGAGAAAAAAACAGAGGGAAGGGGGAAAGCCCTTTCAGAAGTTTGGCGAAAATCTCGGGCCGGGGTACCCTGAAAAGAAGAAGTTTCAGAGAAACGGGGGAGCTGGGGAGGGGGAATGGCAGAAGAAAAAGGGGGGAATTGGAATTAAAAAAATCTAGAAAAAAATCTGTAGGGGGGAGAAAACAGTCCCAAATGTTTCACTGGAGCCTCAAATCAGGAACGAAAGGGAAGGGGGGTCGGGGAAGGGGAGTCTAGAGAGAAAGAGGGTCCCGATAAAACAAAAAAAGCCGGGAAAAAGGAAAACTGTTAAAAACGACCCGTCGGAAAAAAAAAAGAATAGGTTGAAAAAGGACTGGGGGGGGAGGAGTCTTGAAGGACTTAAAAAAAAAAGGGAAAGAGGACTCCGGGAACCCTCAAGGAACTGACCTCAAATATTTCCGAGGGATGTAACAGGAGGGGGGATTTTAAGGGACGGCAGTAAGGAGGGAGGGAAACCCATTCCAGGCTTCGAAGAGGGGGGGGGGAAAATTGTTTGGGGAAATAAGTGCGCCGAGATAGGGATCTGGGGGGCCGCCGGGGAGGGGAAGTCGATCCGGTCGAAAGAGGGAGATGTTCCAGGGAGAGAAAGGTCAGTTGACAAGGGTCTTCAGGAGGATGAAAGGAAAATCGGGGAGTTGAGGGGGGGTCGGCCTGAAAATCCTCAAAGGGGGGTCCAGTTGAAAACTAAAAAGTCTCGGGGGAAGGACCGGAAGTCGCGGAGGGGGAAAACTTGAAGGATATCCGGAGGCCAGAGAGTGTCTGCAAGGAACTCAGGGGACAAATCGGAGGGCTGGAAGGAAAAGCGTAGTTCCAGAAGGGAAGGCTAGGGGGAAGCGATAATGCAAGAGGGGGTTTGGTGGGAGAAAGCTTTACAGAAGGGAGTGGTGTGCCGGAGGGGGGTTCTAACGGGGGGGGGCAGTTTTCTTAGAAAAGGTCGTTGTCCTAGAAAACCGAGGGGAGGGAGGACGGGTGGCACAAGAAAAAAATGAAAGAATCTTGGGAAGAGAGAAGCGAGGGGGGGGTTGAAATATTCTAAAAGGCAAAGAAGGGAAAAAAAACTTGAGGTGACGCTGAAAAGTCTTCTAGGGGGCTTCTCGGAAGTGAAATCCAGAAGGGTGGAGGGGGGGGTCAGGGGGGGAGTGCGGGGGAAACCGGGGTTTCAGGAGAGGAAAAGGTAATGGAAGGAAGGGTCTCGCCAGAGAGGATGCGAGCTGGGGAAGGACCATGGACTGCGTCGCCCCCGGGAGATCAGCAAAGAGAATGGTAAAAAGCTCGGAGGGGGAAAGAAAAAAGTGTTAAGCCGGGCTTTCAAAACAGGGAGGGCATTTGGAAGAGACTCAAGGGACTGAAAAAGTCCACAGAGAGGCGGGTACTCCCGAAAACCTAATGGAAGTTTAAGGGGTTCAAAAAGGGGAGGCAGGGGACTATACTTCGAAAAAGGAGGAAAAAGGGGTTCAAAGGTGGAAAAGGGCCCGGTCTCTTTCAAGTGGAAAGCTTTAGTACGGCACCGGTTAGCAGGAAAAAACCAGGAGAGTGGTGTAGAAGGGGGGTGAGAAAAATCCTTCCAAAGAGTCAAGAACTGAAAAGGCATAGGGCGGACGTGGCAGACCAGAGGGGGGCTTCAGGGGGGGGGTGGAAAAACAAAGGGTCGAAGCCTACTTCTGGCAAGGGGATGTTCGAGGGATCAGGGGGGAGGCCGACTACGCTTGTAAAGGGAAAGAGGCGTAGTTCACTTCTGGAGAGGAACTTGTAAGGGGGAAAAAAATCTCGGGTCAAAGAAAAGAGACGGGGAATGGAATCCAAAGGGCGCCAACGGGAGAAGGGACGTGTAGGTTACCAGGAAAATAAAAGCAGGGAAAAGAAGATCCTTCAGAAGGAAGAAGCCCCAGGAGCTGGGAGTAGGGAACGGGAAATGAGCAGGAGGCAAAAACGTTCAGATAAAAGGAATACTGAGAATCGGCAAAATCGACAGATCGTGAAATCGGGGGGGGTAAGGAAAAAGGGATAAAGGGGTCTAGGAAAGGGGAGCCAGGGAAAGACCCCGGGCAGAAAAGCCGGTGAAACGGGAAGGAGCAATGCCGAGTGAAGGGGAGGACCCGTTGAAGGGAGGGAAAAAAAACCCTCACCGATTGCGATTGGGGGGTCGGTCGAAAAATCATTCATCAAAATCTGTTACCCTAACGCTTCGGAGTCAGTACACTAAGCAGAGGGAGGGGGGAACGACATCAAGAGGGGAAACCCGGGTAATCCTAAAAAAGGAGGAGAAAGGGGAAAGGAAAAGGGGAACGGAGAAAACAAAAACGGAAAAGGCGAAAAGGGGGACAAGGGAGTAGTTGCAGGGGGGGGGGAGGCCTGGGGGAACTCCCGTAAAGGGGGAAAATTCCAGGGGAAAAGAAATCGTTGAGAAGGAAAAGTGGATTGAGGAGGGGAGGGTGGGGGGGAGATGGGAGTCGGAAGTCGCAGTAAAATAAGGCTCGGGAAAAAAAAAAAAAAAGAAAAACAAAAAAAGAAAAAAAAAAAAAAAAAAGAAAAACAGAAAACAAACAAAAAAAAAAAAAAAAAAAAGAAAAATGGAAAAAACAAAACCAAAAAACAAAAAAACAAAAAAAACAAAAAAAGTAAAAAAAAACCAAAAAAAACAAAAAGGAGACCACGGGAAAGAAAGGGGGGGGGGGGGGGGGGGGGGGTGGGGGGGGGGGGGGGGGGGGGGGGGGGGGGGGTGGGGGGTGGGAAGGTAAGGAGAAGGAGGGGGGATGGATAGGGAAAGAGTGGGGGGGAAGGGGGGGGAGTGGGTGGGAGAGCTGGTCGGGAGAGGGAGGAAAACCCGGTCTCTCCTAGAAAAGGAGGGGGAACTCCAAAGGAAAAGGGTTGCAATGAAACAAAAAAAGATCCTAAAAAAGAGCCTACGCTGGAGAATCACAGAAAGAAATAACGGGGACCGGGAGGAGTCGCGAGAGATTTCGGGCCGAAAAAAATCCCGACTGAGAAAAAGATCCCAAGGAAGCTCAACTGTTAAACCAGTCGGGGAAAGTCAGACTAGAACTATGAAAGGGGTGACTGATCGATCCACGAAAAGTGAGAAAGACACAAAACGAAAAGGGAACCTTCTTAGGAAAAATTCGAGAGAAAAACCAACTAGCTGCTGAAATGGGTCAACGAAATCGGGGGGGGGAGAAGCTGATGTTGCCTCTACTGAAGGACCCGGGCGATTACAACAAAAAAAAGTCCTCGAGGAACCCCGAAAATTCCATAGGGTCGATAAGGAACTACCTGGATCCGGGAGCCCATGGCTCACGCAAACTATCTACTCTTGGAGGGGAACTAAGGAGAAGCTCTCCAGAAGGTTGTCCGAGAACCGAAACAGCGGAAAAAATAAAGGGTACTGTACGGCATCCGGGGCGAAAAACCAACCAGGTCACCCTAACTAACAGAGAATGGGACCTGAAAAAAAAAAAAGGCTTGGCGAGCTACCAGGGGGAACAACACGAGCTCTTCACGAGAAAAAACACAGAAGTCAAAAACACGGAGCGCAACTGGGATCGGCTTCAAAAAAAGTCCCAAAAGGGCGAGAAAAGTGAGAGTCATAACTAGAAGGGCTTCCAATCCTAAGGGAAGTCCAAGGGAGAGGGACACTGTCCTAAGGTTCACAGGGAAAAAAAAATTCGCGAGAAGAGGGGGTCAAGGAAATGCGAACAGTTGAAAGAACAGTAGAAGAACACGGGGGGGGAAAACGGTCTGGAATTATATAATTCAAGAGGTCTCAGAAAAGTCTGCTTGTAGGGGACGAAACCCGGTCAAAGGAAAAGGTACGCCGACCCAGGGGGGGTAGGGGGGGACAAGGAGGTCAGGGAGGGAGCGGGAATCCTTCATGGGGAAAGAAAAAAGGTCTTTGAACAAACTCCGCCCGGGAAGGAGAAAAAAATACACAATAGGAAGACTCGAAAGTTGACCGCGGATGATGGGCGCGAAACCAAAAAGGAGGAAAACCATAGTGAAGAAAAAAAAAAAATAACATACGAAACTTCTTAGGAAACGGTCCCTCAAAGGAAAAATCCAAGAATTCAAGAAAGCCAGTAACAAACGAAAAAGGGGGCTGAAAGTGTTGCTGACCGAAAGTTCCTTTCACACCTAGCGACAAAAAAGGAAAAAATCAAAGAAAAAAAAATTATGGGAAAAACCTTTGGGGAAAGTCAAAAAAGGACCAAAAGGACCTGGGATGAGGAGGTCTGGGGAAAGTCATGCGTAGAAAAGGGTTGAGTCAAAAACGGGGGGGGGGATATATGGGGGGGTTCCCGACTGTTCTTATGGTAGGGGGGAAGGGTAAATGGGAGAGGGGGCGACCTATCGAGAGTGGAAGCGTAGCAGAAGGATCGTCTAGCACTAATGAGGACTCCTGAGAGAACCCTGGGCACTCGGAGGGGGAGAGCAACAAAAGAGAAAAGGTCGAAGTTTCCGGGGGCGCTTACGGTGCGAAATTCCGCAAAGCACTGGTCAAAGTTAGGCCCGATCAAAACAGAGGAATAAACCTTCAGAGGGAATAAAAAAAAAGACGGGGGGGGAGGGTGATTTACGTAGAGAAAAATTCTCTTAAAAAATTAGAAAAAAACCGGGGGAAAAGGACCTCCGTCCGAGAAACACTGGCTGTACATGGAAGGGGGGGGAAACTTTGAAGCCTAACAGGGGGGAGAATTGTCTGGGAGGAAAAAAAATCAAACCCGGAAAAGATGGAAATTTTTATTTGGGATAGACTGGGCTTTGAAAGGAAAAAGGAAGGCATGGGGTTTGGGAAAGGTGCGAGGAAGGGGAAAAAGTTGGTGGTCCTATCTAAGGGGTATAGGTTTTCGGGGGGGAGGTCAGGGGAGAGAGAAGAAGACTTAAGGGAAGAAAAGGGGAGAGGGGATGGAGGGGGGGGTTGGCGGGAAAAAAAAAAATTTCATGGGCTTCGGGCTTTCACTGGGGGAGGGGGACAGAAGGTGGGAGAAAAAAGGTGGGGACAAATTTGGGGCGTCTTTCGAACGATAGTGGGGATGCCAGGGACTCGGAATCGGTCGGCAAGATGGGGGGGGAGTCCGAAGTACGGGGCGTTAAATTGGGGGTTCAAAAAAAATTGAGCCAAACGGAGACCGGACAGAGAGAAAGAAGGGCACCAGCAAAAACCACGTCAAAGTCCACGAGGAATAGTGCACCAGAAGAAAAAGGGGGATTGTTTAAAGGGCTCAGGTACAAAGAAGCCTTGAAAGTACTGCTGTAGAATGGGGTTGAAGTGGGGGCCCGAGGGGGAAATCTAAATATGAGGTAATCTAAGGAAAAAGATATAGGAAGTAAGGGGACATGAAGGCTCAGGTAAGAGATATGGGGGGTTTTGTGCAAAGGAGATTTGAAAAAAGGAAGAAAACTAAAAGGACGTGGGTAGGGAAACTAGCTCGGGGTACGGGGAAAAAGATTCTGAGTACGGGGATCCAGACTGTTGAAACGGAGGTTGTAATCCGGGTGAAAAAGGGAAGTAAAAAGAAGGATTGGGGGGAATCTAAAAAAATGACAAGGATAGGAGCCGGGAAAAAGGAGCACTACACCTGCTGGTCCATGAAGGGGAAGGAAGGAGCAGCTGGGGAAAAACACTTAAGAAAAAACTGTAATGTTGAAGTGGTACTAGGTCCAAAGGGAAGTTCTTCATTTAAAAGAAGATGAAAACGATTGGAAGGGCGGGAGGGGCAGACTGAAAGCGTAAAACATCTTGAAGTGAATCCACACTTCTTCGCTGGGCATAGAGAATCGTACTTGAGGGAAAGGGTCAGGAATTTCTTAACCCCTCCCAAGAGCCCCTGTATGAGGGTTAGATCCCGGGAGGGAAAAAAGGGGGGGGGGGACTCAGAGAGGGGTTCTAAAAAAAGGACTTGAAGGGGAATTCCAGAGGAAAGTAAGAACCAGCTCTTGAAAGGGGCGGGTCGTCAAAGAGGGGTGAATTGACGGGGGAATGAAAAAAAGGGGGTTTACTGGGAAAGAAAAAAGGGTCTGAGATCAGGAAGGGGTGAAAAAAACTAAACGTCAAACGGGGTAGGAGAAAGAGGGGATCGGAGAAGAGGAAGAAGAAATCGGATGATAGAATCTTCCGAGTTCGAGGAGAGAAAACTGGGTAAAGCGGGTGTCCTCGCGGGGGGCGACCCCTACGAAAGAAGCGGAAGACTGAAGATAAAGAGAAACGGATGAAAAAGAGGAAAAAACTCAAAAAACGGAGGATGAGAAGTCCAGAAAAAACTAAAGGGAAACTTGACTAGGGGAAATCCCAAGAAGAGACACCTAGATAGGGGGAAAAAGTTAGAGAAGGGGGATTGGGAAGAAAGCTTAATACTGAAAAGAGGGGTCGGGCGACGGGGGGGAAACTTCCACGCTTAGGAAAAAGAATTCTCCCAAGAAAAGGACTCGGAAGAAAAAAGGAAAAAAAATCGGGGGAAGGAAGGGGGGAAGGTGCAAAAAGGCGCCAGCAGGAAAAGGGTCTTCTCCTTGGACGACGTTAAAGCCGGCCAAGTTGAAGGATCTTGAAGTCAGGAAGGGGAAACACTAACTCAAATCTTTTCTACCGGTAAGGGTCGAAATGAAAAAGTTGCGGAATGTTTGGGGGAAACTACGTCCTAATAAGGTTCAGGAACGAGCATTAAGAAAAGCAGGCTACGGGGGAAGCCTTACATTCAGGAAAAAAACCTTGATTTATAAAACTCACTGTGAAGTGGAAAGCATAGATACTTAAAAAGGGGAACTGAAAGAAGGAAAAAGGGAACATATCCTGAAAGAAATACCCTCTCGTAAAAGGGGTGAACCTCTTGGAGAAGGGGATACAAGAAAGGCCTAAAAGAACATACCTGGAGAGAAAGAGTTCAGCCTCTCAGGAAAGGGACCGGGGGTACAAGGCGCCAAGGACGAAGCGAGAAAACTTCTCTCAAGAAATAAAACTCTCCTTAGGATTCTTCCCTGGAAAGAAGGGGGACTGGCAAGAATTCCAAGGGGGGTCAACCAAAAGGGGGAAACCCGTGAGGAAAGAGCTCTGGTAAAGACACACAGGATACTTACATAAAAAGAAGTAAGGAAATGAACGCTCTGGAAAATGAAAGAAATACAGAGGTCTCGAAGGGGGAAAGGAAAAAAACCTTGAAACTGCAGGGAAGGAGCGGCGGAAAAAAACTGCAAAGGAAGGCTTCATCGAGGCACATCACGCAAAGAGTCAGGAGGAACGTGACTGAAAAAAATAAGGCTCCTGAGGGGGACAGAAGGGGAATTGAGGGGGAAAGGGCGAAGGAAAATGCTCAAAGTGCTTGGAAAAAACCGCTGAAAAAAAAAGGAAATGAGACAGCACCAGTACGGTTCTCAAGATCACGCAGCGAGGGATAAAAGGATTCTCCTCAAAAAAGAACAGGGTAGACAAAAGAGGCGCCTGACTCCTAAAAAAAACATCTGGAAAGGTGGGGGTCAAATAAGGACATTGGAAAAACCCCTAACTATGGGCAGAATCCGGGGAGGAGGTTTAAGAAAAAAAAAAACCGAAGAAAAAAACCTTAAAGAGAATCTACATAACACGAGAAAACCCCACTCTAAAGACGAGAAAATCAGGGGAAACCTAAGAAACGGTTCGTCCTAGAAAGCCTTAAGAGCTTTAAAAGGGGGTCTTCTGGAGGGAAAGGTAATCATGGGTTCTAGCAGGCGGGAATAAAATCGTCGAGGGGGGGGTTTGGAGAGGGAAAAAGAAATCACGCCTGGTCCTGGAGAAAAATCACTTGGAGAGAAAGGGACTTAAGGGGGCCGGGAGAGAATGAATGGCTAAAAATAAGGGGGAAAAAGGGGTCCTTAGGCTCGGAAAAGAAAAGTCAAAAAAGGAAATCGAGGGAAAAGATGGTCTGGGAAGTTCAAGGGAAAGCTTGAATTTGAGGAAAAAAGATGAGAGCAGGATCATCAGGAAAAGAAATGGAAACTCCTAACAGGGATTTCAAAGAAAGGAAAAATTTAAAAGAATCTAACCTGAGGGGGAGGGAAACGAGACCACAGATTCACAAAAAAAAGACCAAAAGGAAAAAAGCCCAGAAAAAGAACGAAGATTTCTTGGTACCTCATTTGGAGAAAACCTCTCATAAAAAGAAGAAGAAACCAACTGGGAGGGATATAAATGGGGGTTGGGGGGGTCTTCGGGGAAAAAATTGTGCCAGAAAAAGGAGAGGATTTGCGAAAAACATGGTTGGAAGGTTTCGCTAGAGTGGGGGGGGATGTGGGGTGGTAAGAAAAGAAAGAAAAGAAAATTGTCGGAGGGGGGGAAAGAAGGTTTCTAGGGGGGGGGGGGAAGGCGGCTCCATTTTGCTTAAAAAGGAGAGAAAAAAAGAGAGTTACGGCGCGAAAGAAAGGGGGCATGAGGAAACCGGAAGTACCCTCAAGGAATGGAGGGACGTCCGAAAGTCTTTTCAAAGGTTACAAGGGAAATTCTAAGAAAGCCGGAACCCAGAAAAAACGGAAGGAAAATTGTATATCAAAACTAAAGGAAAGAACTTCAAAAAAAGAAGGAAAACTAATCGGGTGTGAAGAATTTCGGGAGGGGGGAAAAAAAACGTAGTCCAGTAAAGGTTCGAATAAGGGACCTCAGGTAACCTCCGAGAGGAATAACTTGGAGGCTGTTAAGAGCGTGAAGGAGGGGCGGAAAAGAGTCGGAAAGACTCGGGGGGGGGAATTGTATGAGTCAAGAGGGAGGCTCCGAAAACTTGTAGTATTTAGAAAAGCCTTTTTCTGAGAGGGCGGGGTGGGAGGGTTATGGGAAGAAGATCACCCAGTTCAGGACCGCAAGGGGGGTGGGGGGATGCATGAGAAGAAAGGGAAGGAAATTTAGACAAGAAGAAAGAGAGTTCGTGGGGGTCCAGAATTGTACCAGTGGGGGATAGGGATCAAGATGAAGAAATTGGGGAGGGAAGAACTCGATTGGGGGGGGGAGGGAAATCCTGACAGGGGCGGAAAAGAAGCTTTCTGGGAGGAAGAATCTGGGTTGTGAACTCAGAAGAAGCGCTGGAACCGGAAATCTAAAGAAAGCACGATCTCCATTCCACGAGAGAAGGAAACGCATTAGTGAAAATATTGGGGGTAGCAAAATCAAGAAAGAAAGTTGTGGGAAGCTAAGAATTCGAGGTCCGCGGCGGAGGTACTTGCGTAGAAAGGGATGGCGACTTAAAGGGTGGGGACTCTAACACCGTACGAACTGGACCAGAGGGGGCTAGAGAGCATGAAAGTGTGGAGGGATTGGAGAACCGCTCGGGTTGGGGTGGGGAAAGATCGGGGGAAGACGAGACAAAAGGGGGGGAGGGCGCTTAAGGCTTAGAGGAGTACATAATCTCGTAGACTTGAGAGGGCACTTGCCAGGGAAGTTCAGGGGAGGAATTGGTAGCAATATTTATGGGTTACAAGGTTGATTAGAACCTCATTCTATTCAGGTCCAAACTTAAAAGGGGGGGGCGAGGCAATAGTGATGGAAATGTCATTGGTTCAACGAAATAAAAAAGGCGTGGAAACAAAGAGGTTCACAGATAAGACATGTGGTGTCACGTCCCCAATCCAGGACATTGAAGAACCGGTGTGGGCCGACGGATCTTTTGCACCGGGGGTCCTTAAACTTGGAGGGATACTTAAGGGGGGGGGAAAAAGAAGTTTACTTAGGAGTAAACTATGACCGCCAAGGTCGGAAAAGATTGACAGTTTCCTAAAGGGAAAGGAACTTCTCCGGATTCCGAGAAAGTTAAGGGGGTATTGTTTGGAACAGAAGGCTCAGATCCCGAATATAGGGGGTGACTAGAAAAAATAGGTCACAAAAGGGGGACCAGAACACGCCATAAGTCTAACAGATTGGGGGACAAGCCTCGAAATGGATCATACTGACCGAAGGGGTTTAAAAATTCAAAAAAGGGAATGGGGAAAGGGAAAAAACCTGCTAGAGGCTTTCAGAAAAATCCTGGGAGGGGTTCAAAGGAACCCAGGGGCGGGGAGGGGAACAGGTGCTCGAATAAAGAGGGGGGGAGGAAAGAGGCTCGAGAATGTCGTAAAAAAGAGTACGATGCCAGAGGAACTCTGCAGGGGAAGCCCACAGACCCCTAAAAGCTGGAGGTCCGTGGGGGCCGCCTCTAAAAAAAATCCCGACAAAAACAAAAGGATGATGAAGTGTTGGAGAAGACGTCTTCAGGAGGGGAAAAACAAAGAAGCGAGATCCAGGGAGGGGAGGTAAGACCCAAAGGGCTCAAGAAGGTCATACATACGTGACGACTCCAAAAAAGAACAAAAAAGGAACAGGAAAAGCGGAAAAAGAGTGACGAAAAAACTTCAAAGGAAGAAAGTTCGCAAAAAAGAGCCATGTGGGAGGAAAAAAATTCGCCAAAGTGGAAAATAGGCCCGTACCGAGGGCAGGGCAGTGCGACTCTAAGACTTTGGGAAAAAAAAACTTTGAAGGAGGGATTAACACCTCAAAGAAAAAGAGGGGGGGGGGTTCGAACTTCCGGAAACGGGGGGTCCTTCCGGTATAAGACGCGATACAGAAAGAACAGAGGGGGTTGCTGAAAGAAAAACCGTTTAAAAGGAAGAAAGAGTCAGGAAAACCCGGACATAAAGGAATCTCCAAGGTCAAAAGGAGGGGAGAAGAACTGCTTTCCTCGTCCGGGGGATAAGGAAATACGGGGGGTGAAGGAACAGAAGACCGATCAGAAAGGCCTTGGCGAAAACCCCTAGGGGGAGTCCGAAAAAGTGCTGAGGAAAAAAGGTGAAAAGAAGTCTATCCCGGAAGAAGGATCTGTCCTCTAGGGGTTCGGGGGGGGAAAGAGGACTAGGAAGTACCGGGGAGGTAAGGAATGGGAAAGGGAAGGGAGCGGAAAGACCGGGGGGGGGCCGAATAAAGACGCAGGGAGCGGACCGGAAAAAAAACGGAAGTAACCTTACTCGAGGAAAAAAACAAAACCCAAAAAGAAAAGAAGGTCTGGGGATCGGGATCGGAAGAACCTACGAAAAAAACGGGAAAGATCGGAGAAGGAGACAGAGGGAAAAAAGTCGAGAAAAAAAGTTGAAAAAAAAAGCCAGAGGAAATAGAGGGCTGGCTCGAGGAAAACTGTCCTGGGGGAAGGGGAACTCGAGAAGACGGGGAAAAAACCCTAAGAAAAACTTGGAAACAGCTGAAATATCCAGAAACCAACACGATAAGTGGGAGGGGATGAGGGTAAGAGCCCTTTCCCAGGGGAGAGGGAGGTCACTGGGGAAGGAAAGGAATTAGCCAAACCTGAAAAAGAAAAGGAAATCAAGGCAGCCCCAAGACATGAAGTGATTCAGAAACGGAGAGACCACAGAAAATCTAAGGGAACCCGAGAAGGGAAAAAGGAATCTAAAAAAAAAGTCAAAACCTGAGAGGAAGACCCTAAGATTAATCCTGAAAAGCCCGACCAAACTAAGGGTTCGGAAGGAGCTCGAAAAAGAAAAGCTAACTTTGGGAGGATAAGGAAACGGAAAGGAGAAGGAGGAGGGCCGGCAGACCAAAAACACTCAGAACGGGGGAAAACTTGGGAGAAATAGATAAAGGGAAATTTGGATACGTGCGTAAAAACTGAAAAAGTGAGAAGACGGAAGACTCAAAGGGAAAAACTTCGGCGCAAAAAGTTGAGCGAACCTTGAAGGGGGAGGAAAGAATCAGGTGAAAGTGGAGGGGGGAGGGCCTCACAACGGGGGGGGTCCAGAAAAAACTCTCAGGCGTGTAGAAAAAAAAGGGGCACGCGAAGAACCCTAAAAAGAAAAAGGGAAGCGTCTGGTGCGCAGGGTAGAAGAGGACTGAGCGTCCCTTGTGGAGGAGGCCTAAAAAAGAATGTCAAAAAAAAGGGAAGAAGACTCGCAAAAACCTTAGAAACGTTTTCGGCAGGGGGAAAAAGAATATTAGGGGTCAAGGGAGAATGGCGTCTCCGGATGCGAAGCGGGAAAAAAAGGAACTCGAAAAAGAAAAAGGTGCACAGGGGAGTCTCCCATAAAAAAACAAAGAGAACCATAGTACCATAAAACCCAGGGGGGGAACAGGGGAACATCAAGGGAAAAAACCAACGCCCCGCTCGCGCCAAAAAAGAAACCTGAGATTCCCAGTGAGAAAAAGCCTCAAGGGGTTCTACCAAAGGGGATCACACAGGCCAGATCTCGAAAAAAAAGGGGGGGATAAAGGGATAGGGAAGGGGGTTTGGAAGGGGAGGGCTACTTGGAGGAAAAAAGGATCAAAAGAGAAGCATGAAAAATGTGGGAAAAAATTTGGGCTGGGGGCGTGGGAGGGGAAAAGGGGCGCAAAAGAGGGGGGATTGGGGGGGAGGGGAGGTTTCCGCTGGATCTGTAAAATAAAACGGTCTATTGAAAAAAAAGTTCTGTCGACGAAAGGAGCAATGAACCAAGGAGAGGCCCATCAATGAGGGGGAGCCAAAAAAAAACTCTTGAGGGCCCTTTTTAAGCGAAATAGCCCGCAAAAGGAGGGAAGGAGACTGTATAATCCCAAGCGAGCAAAAAAAAATGTCAAAAGAACCTGTAAAGTAGGAGGTCGGCTTAACGGGGGAAAAATCGCCAAAAAGATCTGGAAGAAAACGATGAGAAAGTCCCAAAGCTTACTAAAGGCTGGAGAATGCTCCCTGAAGGCTAATACTCGGTTAAAAATGGGTACGAGAAAGGAAGGAAAAAAAAGTTCGGGGGGGGAGCACATTAAGGGATTTAGAAGGGTCAAGTGGGTTTAAAGAAAATAAATCCGTGACGATTTCAGGGGGTGGGGTGGGATAAGTTGGGGGAGAGGGTCTTGTGATTTTCGGGGTCGCCGAAGGGAAAAGATGATCAGGCCCCCAGAGAATGGGGGAGGGAAGACGTAGGGAGCAACTGCAGAAGAAACAAAAAGAGGGTCGATGTGGGAAAGAAAGGGCTGCAAAAAAGGGTAAAATATCGCAGGGGAGGGGTCTTCTAAAAAAAGGGGAGTCGCTAGGGAAAAGGGGGGGAAGGACTTGAAACTTTGAGCGTGAGAAGTAAGTTGGAGGGGGAGAAGAGTCCTTGGGGGGAGAAAAAATTGTGAAGATTGCGCAAAAATCCAGAAAGCGGACCAAAGGAAAAGGAGGATTAAACACGTGCTTAAGAGGGGGGGATTGTCAACAAAGCCAAAGGGTATGTGGGGGGGAGGGGATCTTGAGAGGGAGTGTGCCGAAACGTCTTGGAAAAAGTCTCCTTAGGGGGGGGGGGGAACTTTGTGGGGGCCAAAGAAAAAAAGAGAAAAATCTTGAGGGGGTTGAAAAAAAAAAGCTAGCAAGAAAGTGAAAAAGAAGATCCTCAGACAAGGCGGGTGGTGACAGAGAGGGATGTGAAAAACCGGGACAAAGGATGGAGGATTGGGTGGGGGGGGGGTTGGGTGTGGGGGGGGGTGGGGTGGGGGGGGAGGGGGGGGGGGGGGGGGGGGGTGGGGGGGGTGGGGTGGGGGGGGTGGGGGTTTGGGTGGGGGGGGGGTTGTGGGGGGGGGGGGGGTTGGGGGGGGTGGGGGTTGACCCGGAGAACCGCTTCGAAGAAAAGTCGCCTTTCCGAAACAAAGAAAGCTCTGGAAGGGGGGTTCCCTGTTAGAGAAAAAACCTCCTTCATAAGTTAAAAGCCTGACCGGACGCTCACATATTAATAAAGAAGACAGCAGAAAGAGGGGTCATGCCCGGAATTCGGGGGGGAGCAGCATAGGGGGAAACTAAAGCACCTTCCGGGGAGCAGGGGGGAAGGAAGGAAGGGGAAATAAGTTTGGCTTGAAAAAAAGAAATCTAAAAGATCATGCAGTGATCCCTCACGAAAAGAATTTCCAATCTTTAAATCGGGGATCAGGGAGGAAGATTAGTTACTGAGCTCTTCGACGACGGTAAGAAAAATTTTGTGGGAAAAAACTTAGACCAAAAATTTAAGGGGGGGGAAGAACAATACCTCAAAGGGGAAAAGGGGGTAACCGGAAAAAAGAGGGGAATCCTTATCAGGAGGAAAGAAAATATCAGAACCAACAGCATCTTTACCAGATAGTCTAAGACTGAGGGGTGGCGGGGGGGGATTTCTAAAAGGAGGGGGACCGTGAGGGAGACCCAGAGGGGTGTTTACGAAAAGAGACTTAAAACTCTTCTGGGGAAACGACTACGAGAAAAAAAGGTGCAGAGAGGAAACGTCCCAGAAAAGTTCGGGGGGGAAGTTCGAAAAATCTCGGCCCTCCAGAAAAAGCGGGAGTACTGGGGAGGGGACGACGCGAAAAGAGAGCCAAAACTTTAGGAAGAAAAACAACGGAAGTATTCTTAAAGGGATACAGTGGTTCGAGGAGAACGGAGAAGGCCCCATGAAGCCATGTAGGGGGGAGGGGGAAAGTCAGAGAAAGGCACACCATCTCCCAAGAAAAAAGAACGCAGACTGTTAAAAAAAAAAAAAAACAGAAGGGCCACTCGGGGAGATAGTTCCAGAAAGCTCAAATAGAGTAGCAAGGGACGTCGCGGGGTTCCAGAAAAAATTATGGTTGTAAAGGAAGGTTCGGAGGGAAAAGTAAACCTAAAATTTAAACTCAGGAGGGACAGAAACTTGGTAATGAGGAGAAAAAGTGTAAGAAACACAAGAAGTTCAAAGCAGGAGACCTTTTGCGGGGGTATCTGGAAACAGGGTAGTGTGCTCTGAAAGAGGGGGGGGAATTGTGCTAAAAGGATAGGATCTACAGAGGGGGAAATACTGCCAATTAAGGTGGAGGTAAAAGTGGAGGTATTCACAAAAGAAAACGCCTGCATTCCCTCTTGAGGAAAGTGAGGAAGGGAAGGACTTATCAAGGGGAAAACATACCAGGGGGGATCTTTTCCAGGTGGGAAAAGTCCTTAGAAGGAAAGGAAGACTGGGTTAGAGGAGATTCAGGAAAAAGCAAAGTCGGCGCGACAGTCCGGTCGAGGGACGAAGAATGGAAAGGACATGGGATTTTAAAAGATCGTCGAAAAAAAGATAAAAAACCTCCAAAAGAGAAATTTAAAAGGGGAACGAAAAAAGAGGTCTTAAGGCAAAAAAAGTCGCCAGGTAAACCAACAAAAGGTCTGAAGGGCCTTGACGACAGAAAAAAACTCAAACACCACAAAAAAAAGAGAGCCATAGGGATCATGAGAAGAGGAAAAACCCTTGGAAAACTCGAGGGAGGAGAAAACCGTGACCACAAAAAACGTCGGCATCGAACCAAAAAAAAGAAAACACCGGGGGGAAAGATTCTATCAAAAACCGGGAAAGTTCTGGGGGAAACTTTAACGCAAAAGAAGGAGAGTTAAGCTAAAGAAAACTGGGAGAGAATGAAAAGGGGCAAAAGCTTCAGAGGACTCCCCAGAGGGAGTACAGGAAAAAAAAAGTCTGATGAAAGGGTCTCCAGGGCAGAAACCCCAGCAAAATATAGGAAGGAGGGGCTCAAAAAAGAAAAACTGAATAAAAAAAAAAAAAAGAAAAAAAAAAAAGAAAAAAAAAAAAACAAAAAAAAAAAAAAAAAAGAAACAACAAAAAAAGGTCGTCAAATGGTCCACAAAAGAAAAGACTCCCCCGGGAAAAAACGATCAGGGTGGAGACAGTGAAGAGGAGAACCCAAAAAGTGTAACTCACTTTTTGGGGTGAATAACATCTTCAAATAAAATCAGAACCTGACAACTAAAAGAAAATACGAAAAAAAACCGGAAGAAAAACCCCAAAACTGGGAGGAGAAAGTCCAACAAAAGAGGGGAACCGTAAGGGGGACACAAAGGGGAGTCCCTGAGATAAAAAGGACCCCAGCGAGAAAAAGGTCGGGACCACCTGTCGCAAGGAGGTCTCAAACTCACTGCGGAGAGGGTGGATCCGCGAAAAACCCCCAAAAAATCGAAAAAAAGGGTACGGGGACTTTGGGGGCACCCGAAGGACCGGAAATTGGGGGGGAAGGGTCCTCGGGGAAGGGTCTAGGAAGAGAAGGGGCCGGAGAAAAAAACGTAGTGGAAGCAAGCCAATAAAAGAGGGCTGTTCTGAGGGAGCAGACCATCATTCAATTGGAAAGAGGTCGAGGAAGTACTAACTGCGACGAAAAGGGGGAAAAACGCAGAAAGAGAGCCGCAGGAATAAAGCTTATAGGAAAAACCAAAAACATAGGTAATAGTTATTATGGCAAAGAAAGGCCAAAAAAAAAGAACCAAACCGAGACGCGCCAACCATTCTGAAAAAACAAAGGAGAACGTAAAGGGGGGAAAGAAAAATGTTGCGGAAATTTTTTTTGGGGGAAAAACCCTCTCGACCTCACAAAAAAGAAGGGAGGGATCTACTGGTTTTGAAAACTTCAAAAAAAAAGGGGGAAAAAGAGCACAAAATCGTTCGCGGGGACTCAGGGGGGAGAGAATTGCAGTGAGGGTCCGGGGTGCGCCGAAAATTTGGAATGGGTGGAGGGCTCTTGAGTGTGCGAAATGGGGCGGCTTTGGAAGAGAAGAAAAAGAAATGTTTGCAAAGACCCTTTCAAGGAAGAAATTCGGGCAGGAAAAAGTCTCCGGACCATCAAATGAAGGAGGGGGGACGAAGAAAAGCCATAAAGAGTGTTCCTGAAAGGGTAGGGATACGGAGGGGGGAGGGGATACCGGGGCAAGAAAGTCCGGAGAGGGTGAACACTTTAAAAAAAATAAGGCAAGAACCGGGAAGAGTTTGGGGGTTCCTTGTTAGGGGCCAAACGAACCGGGAGGAAAAAGGGAAGTGCGAGAGAAACCAGAATAAAGCCTGGTAAAACGCAGAACATAGAGGGAACAAATGTGAAAGAGGATCAGAAGACGATAGGAAACAAAAAATCCGGGGGGGGAGGGATCGGTGAGGATTGAAAGGAGGGAGCGGTAGAAGGGTAGGGCCTGGGAGGAAGGACTATGGTGAAGACGTTCAACCAAGGAGAAGAGGGGGGGGGGTCGGAGGGTGTAGGTCCAGGAAAAGAGGAATATCGAAGAGGAAACACGATAGAATTAAAAGTTGGAGGGGAAAAGTGGGAGGAGATCAAAGAAATCTCGGGGGAAAGTTTCGGGCGGAGGCCTTAGTGGACTAAAAAGGGGTTGCCGGGGAGGTCGGCGAGGAGGGGCTTTGGGGAATTGATAGAGAAGGGGTTGTATCAAAAGATTTCGGGGGTCTAAGGGGGGGAGGGGGTACCATAAAAGAAAGGGCGTCACAAGGAAAATCACCAGAAGATCCAACTATGAGGGGAAAGTGGGTAAAAAGACATGGCCTTCGAAGGGGGGGGGGGGGGAACGTATAGGAGGCCCGGCTGAAGGGGTGAAAAAAACGTCAAACAGTTGGGGTGACTGAGGGTGGTGTCTTCGTCGGATACTGGCGAAAAAACCAAGGTGTAAGATTACTGGGAATGGAAGTCTGGCAAGAGTTCCCGGAATAAAAAAAACGGTAAAAAAGATGGATTGGGGAAAAACGAGGGCTTCGAAAATCGCCTGGAAAAAAAGGGATCTCCAAGAAATCTTCGTGGGAGAATCGAGAAGGTTACAAATCAAAGGAGTTAAAAAGGTGCTCAATAAGGAAGAGATTACCGTCTCGAAATGCACTGCGGAATAAGGCCTCTGAGGAGAGAGACCCGGTGGTGCGATTACATCACTGCATAAAAAAGGAATCAGAGGGGGCAAAAAGTACGCCAAAGGGCCCGTATATGGTGGAAGAGAACAAATAAAACTCGAAGGGGACTTAAAAAGAGATGACGAGGGGAATCAGGAGGTAAGCAGACTCGCTTGCCTGAATGGTGAAAAGGATCCAAATGACGTCAAATTTAACTAGCAGAGGACAGGGACAGGTCGGACTAGGGGAAAAAGAACCCCAGCCTGGAAAAAAGGAATCTGAGTTTCCGACAAATTCTCAAAAAAGTTTTTGGAAAGGAAGGAAAAAGAATCGAGGGACCGTGGAAGACCAAGCCTGAAGATTCAAAAAAACGCTGGGGGTCGATTGAAATAAGGAATTCAGAATGGGGGGTTGGGCTCTGACATGAAAGAAAGGGGCTAAAAGTCCTGAAAAAAGTGGAGAACGTCCAGAGAGGATTTCACAGGAAAAGGGTGTAGGCTTAGAAAGGCGGGAGAAGGGGTGGACATACCAAGGTTAAAAGTTCGTATTTTAGCTAAAAGGACCAACTTGTAGAGATAACAAAAGGGGGTGATTGAAAAGAAATTAAGATGGAGAAAAAGCTTTAGGGAGAGGGGAATCCCAAGATCGTGAAAGTGTGGGTTCAAAATTGCTCAAAGAAGTAACCTTTCATAAATAGAACTAGAAGACAAGAAGGACGAATGGAAGAGGAAAAATCTTAGGGAGGCCGAGCAATACCGTCTCAGGGGGGAGACTCTAAGGGGAACTTGGGAGGAAAAAAAAGAGACAATCGCCGTAAAGTAAAAGGAGGACTCCTGAAAGATGAAACCGGGATGATCAAAGACACTGGGTAGTTGGGGGGTCACACAATAAGGTTCTACAGTGAAAAGTGGAGTAGAAGGTGTCTTAAGGGAAAGTACGGGGCTCAATCTCAAGGCGTTCTAACCCAGAGAAAAAAGGCCCGACGATAACTAAACAGTCAGGAAAAAAAATCACTTCAAAGTGAGAGGGGAATGAGCGCTTTCCGGGGAGAAGGTCAAAGGCAGGAGAACGCCAGGCAGTAAAGAAAAAGTGAGAGAATGTACGAAAAAAGTCACCAAAAAATTGAGTTGCGGAGCTTCGGGGGGGAAGGAGGCGGGGAAAACTTGGAGGATCAGGCTGCCAATGAAAATAAAAAAAGTGGCGAAGTGGGGTGTCCCGGGAAAAAAAGGCCACAAGGGGGAGGAAAAGGCGGCCAAAACAGGGCAGAATGAATGCCTGGAAAAACAAAGATCAAGGACCGGAGGAAAGGAGACGAGGGGGGGGGAAAAAGGCATGAAAAAAACTGGTAACCCCGAGATTACTTCGCCAGGAACACCGACTCAAAAAAAAAATATGCCCGAAAAAAAAGAAAAAAGGAGACGCACTTCGGGGGGGAAAAAAAACCGGGGGAGAAAGGATAGGAGAAGGAGGCACTACCTGGAGGGGGAAAGAGACGCCGAAAAAAAGTTCTCAAAGGGGGACCTTATAGGGGGGGGATCCTTCCCACAAACAACTGGCGGTGAGGGGGGATGTGAAAAGAAAAAAAATCCCGCATGACTTGGAGGAATGTTAAAGGGAGAGGAGTGTACCTCAAGGGGGATTGGTAGAAACTACTACCACAAAGTAATAGGATAAAGAGGAAGTCAAAACAGGTGAAAAAACGGGGATAAAAATCTCTCAAAGAAAGAGCGCCGAACGCCTCAACAAGGATAACTAGAAAACCCGGCCAGGAAGTTTGAGGGGGGGAGAAAGACTTACTCAAAAAGCAAAACAGGTGGGGGCTGACGAAAAAAGAAAAAAGAAAGATGCCAGAAAAAATGGGGTCTAAGGGTGAAAAAAAACCCCCGACCTGGGATCGGAGAGACCCATTAAAGATTAAGACTCACAGGAAGATACAAACCCCGATGATTCCAAGCTTCTGGCTCAAGGAAAAATCCTGGCGCTCCAAAAAAAAAAACTGGCATCCAGGGTAGTGACAGGAGGAGGGCCTCACCAAAAACATCGTGTCAAACTCTAATCCTTGTAGGGGGAGGACCCAACCTGAAAAAATATTAACCGAAGTGGGGGGAAGAAACTAGGAATGTCCAAAAGGGGGGTCTTTAGGGGAAGGCATAAGGAGCTCGGGACGCAGTAACGGAGGAAGACTGGGAAAAGGTTCCGGGTTCGGGAAAAGAACCCATAAAGGGAAGAAAAAACTTTGAAAAGAAGAAGCCTACAGAAACTACTACGAGGGCTCCGAAGAGGGAAACTCCATAGTGAGAAAAGAGACGAGGAAAAAGACCAACAGAACCGGGGGATATGACAAAAAAGTACCTTCACGGCATTTTTCAGGACGAAGGTACAAGGAAAGGGACGTAACCAAATTCCCGAGTAGAAAAAAAAAACAAAGGAGAAAAATAGCCAGGGGGGGAGATTGGGTAAAAGGAAGGTAACACCAAGGGGAAAGAAACTTTCGGAAGGGGCTCAAAAGGGGGGGGCGGACAGTATGGTTGGGATATTTCCAGGATGTCCCATGAATAATAAAAATTATTGGGTGGGGATTTTGAGAGAAAAAAAATCGGCCGCCAAAAAAAGTTTTCTATGAGGGTGCTGAAGTAAAGGGGGAGAAGGGAGAAGATCTCCAGCAAGAAGGGCATGGTCTGCCGCCGCACGAAAAACTTGTAGAAGTCTTAGGGACTTCACCGGGGAAAGCCTTCAGGGGGGGGGAAGGCCATAAAGAACCAGGCGAATAACTTAGAGTAAACGGGAAGGGGAAGATGTAAAAGGGGGCAAATTCGGATCTTTAGCTCTCGATAAAAATGACTCCGGGGAAGGTGAAAAAAATTAGAAGAGGGGAAGCTCCGGGGAGAAAAGGACTCTGGAGAAAAGTTGGGGAGAAACCGTTAGACAAAAGGGGATTTATGGAAAATGGACAATCCGAGGGGGACAAAGGTAAAAAATTGCCTATGGCGGCGGTGGATTCAAGAAGGGGGGGGTGGAAGGGGAGGGGGGGGGGTTGGAAGGGAAAAGCTAAAAAAAACCAGCTGGAAAAAAAAAGCCCACAAGGTTTTAAGGGAAGCACTTCATTAGAACACGAGGTTAGGTAGCGGGGGGGACGGAAGGATCAGGAAAGCCTTAGAGAAGTTAAGCTGGACTTCTGATAGAGGTCCCCTGGAATATACTCCGGACTTCAAGGGTTTTGGGAAGAGGGGGGGAGGCCTGTGGCAAAGGTGAGGGATCACCGAAGCCCGGAGAAACGTCAAAACACGCTGAGGGGTTTTCGTCAAAAGAACTAAGTCAGGGGGGGAAAGGATAAAAGAATTAGAGAGTAGACTTACAAGGGAGGTCGGAAAATGTAAAAGGGGGGGGAAAGCTCGAAAGAAGTTAAAAGAGCTTGGAGGGGTCCTGGAAAAAGGGGAAGATGTCGCAAAAAAGGGTTCGTGGGGGGCTATTTAGTAAAGAGTTCTTGAAGGTAAAATGTCGGGGGAGTCCGAAAAGAAAAAGGGAAAGGCCTCTTCAAAAAAGTTGAAAGAACTTTAGGAAGGAGGCTACGAAGGAAAATCTACCCGGGTTGGAACATGTAGAAGTAGACGGAAAAAGGTAATCTCTCAGGAAATAACAGAACAGAGAAGTCCGGTCCGCGGTCTGAGAAAAAGGAGAAGTCCCTGCGGGAAAGACCTTCGGGGGGGCCCAAAAATTGTGGCGTAAACTAACGGATATTTTTGGGAGGGGAAAGGGGAAAAAGTCAAGGAGGAGAAAAATCAAGCTTACTCCCGCCAACTTTATAAAAATAGTGATCTTTAAAATGTCGGGGATGACGGAAAACTTGAACCGAAGTGGAATCGTAGGCCGGACCGGCACATAAACACGCCAAAAAACTTAGCGGGAGAGAGATCACCGGGGAAAGGAACTTGAACAACTAATGATAGAGTGGAGGGGGGGGCCGGGAAGGGGAATAGGAAAAGGGGAACAGTAAGAAAAAGGGGGGAAAAGCCTTCAAGGAGTTACCGGTGGGTTAGCGGCAAGGGGGGGCCGAGGGAAAGAAAGAAAAAATGGTCTAGAAAATGTTCAGGGGGAAGTTAATATACTCATGGTGGCCCATTTGAACAGGAATCGGTCTTCGAAAAAAAAGAAACTTAGGTTCTTAACGGGGGGTGCTATCGGGCGGGGCCGACCTGAAGAACTGATACTGGTTTCTAAAAGAAAGACTTTATAGTATGGGGGGAGAAAATTAAAAGACTCTTGCTCTTATCGGCTGACCCAAGGATCCCAAAGTCCAGGTCCGGGGCGGAATTGGCAAACGCCACAAGGGAGAACTCAAGAAGGGAGAATCCTATCACAAAACGGTAACGTCAGTAGATAAGGAGAGATGAAGAAACAACTCGACCGGGGAGGAGTCTGGGGGGACCTCCATGCAAAAAAGGTTGTTAGGAAAAATCTGCAAAGCAGTGAGACCTAGCAAAGTACACTTAAAGAAAAGCAGAGGAAGGGGGATCCAAAAGGGGATTGGGGGGGGGAAGGGTAACAGGGAGTGGAAGTCCACAAAGGACTAAAAAAACTCATATTATCAAGGCTGACAGGGGAGGGGTCCACATGCAAGGACTCAGGGGAATCAAGGGTCGGATATTAACAGGAGCACCTCCTAGATAAAAAGATTCTACGAATCCATGGGGGCGAAAAATCAAGGGAATATAGAAAGAAGAGGGAACTCCCGAAGAATCCTCAAATGATAATCCAAACTTATAAAAAGAATTCATTAACAAGAAGGGAAGGGCTGTAAGGCTTCAAAGGGTTCAAAAAGAGGGAGGAATTGCAGAAAGAGACGGAGTTTTCTGATACACAATTGAAAGAAGAACTCTTGCCAGACAGCTGGTCGCTGAGTGGCCCAGGGGGGTTACCAGAAACAGTTGAAAAAGGTAGGAAGTTCGGGGACCTGAATGACCGCGATAGGTAGGAAAAGAGACCAAAAAAGAGGGAAACTGTCAGACGGGAAACAACTACGGAAACGCAAGGGAAGGTCTCTGAAAATGGTACCGACGACACAAAGCCGAGGATAATTAGCAAGGGGGCAAAAAGGAAAAACAAGGCTGGGAATCGGGGAAAGCTCGGGAGTAAGATTGTACCAGGAACAAGACAGGGAGGAAAAGACAAAGGAGTCTCTGAAAAACCACTGTTCGCCCGGCGTCTAAGAAGCGTAGAAAGGACGCAAAAAGGGAGAAAAGGGGGGAGGCTTCTTGGAACCTTTCCCGCAGCTTGCTGGAAAGATTCGGTGGAAGAGAAGGGCTAGGAACACAGGTGGGCAACAAGCAGTATCTGCCAAGAAGAAAGACCACAGGAAATGAAGAAAAAAATCTCCAGGGATCTCGCCAAGAAGAGAAAGAGCACGAAGAAACAAGGGGGAAACTTCTCTAACCCATTAGCCGGGAAAAAAACCTTAACGACCCGAAGCTTGTAAAAAATTCTCTGAAAAAGAAACTAAAGGGATTCCGGGAAGGGCTAAGAAAGGAAACCCGCCACATATCAGCCCCACCTGGATAGAACAGCGACCATCGTTCAAAAGTCTTCGGAAGAAAAGAATTTGCCGAAAAAGGAGTTCTCCAAAATGGGCTTCCCACCTACTGACCCAGGGGGCCAGGCGAACGAGGAGAACACTTTAGGGGAAAGGTGGGAGGTCAAAAAAAGCCTAAAAGAGGGGGAAATGGGAGCTCAGGGAAATCCAAGGAAAAAAGGGAACACTCATTCCGTTGACCGGGTTGCCGGGGGGGGGGGAGGAATGGAAGAAAAAGGTTGGAAGAACCTGGGTTCGGGGGGCGGGGATCTGCGAGAGCACTCATACAAATGAATTTTCGGGTAGGGCCGGCCGAAAATCATAAGGGATGTAAAACTGGGGAAATAGAAGGGAGGACTAGAGCTCTCTCGAAAAAAAAAGGCAACATGAGAAAGGGACCAGCTGCAGCCCCACCAATACCCGACCTTATGGCCAGAAAGAATGAAAAAAAAGGACCACCAGGAGACAAAAACGAGGTTACAAAAGGACCGTAGGGGAAAAAACCCCATCGA
>Ga0179593_1782007_pt1 | contig 33603 bp, 39 predicted proteins | sample CZODoug2_1_08_16_FD_185931 | JGI IMG/M metagenome (GOLD analysis project Ga0179593, IMG submission 185931) | Vadose zone soil fungal communities from Angelo Coast Range Reserve, California, USA - CZODoug2_1_08_16fungal (PacBio error correction) | ecosystem: Environmental > Terrestrial > Soil >...
CCATGTAGCGGCGGGAGTACCAGGACGAGACCCTCGCGCGTGAAGCGGTCCCCGTCTCCTACAGGAAGAGACTCGACGAGCTGGGTGACCAGTCTACGAGAAGAACCTTCGGGGGGGGAGGAAATTTGTGAGAAGTCGCTTTCAAGAGCCCCGCGTTCGTGGGACGCCGCATCAGGAGCAAGCAAGGCTTCGCATAAGACCTCGCGAGAGGCCAGTCAGAGTCGGAGGGAAAAGAGCATCTCCATCATCGAGCAAAAAAGCAGTCGCCATGATTACACAAAGAGGGGTGGGCCTTTGGCAAAAAGAGTCTCTGCTCGACTGGCGGAGAGACTCTTCGGTCTGCAGCAACGTCTCGGTCCGCGTCGCCAAAAGTGGTGAGCGCCTCGCCAAAAAGGGGGAACAAACACATCCCCCCATTCCAAGAAAAGACGTGATGCGGAAAAAATTGTTCGGAGAGAAAATAGCAGTAATCGCTGCGGACTCGAAAACCACAACGGCGTCTGCGCGGCAAGGGAAAAGAAAAAAAAAGATCCGGATAGCGCAAAAAAAAACGAGAGAAATACAGAGGGGGGGCGTAGGGGAAGCCGGAGGGAGAAGGAAGGTCTCCGATGGAAACGACGAGAAAGTGCTCCCCTGTTCGAGCCGTCAACAACTGCGTGGGCTGGAAGAGGACGCAGTCGGAAAAAGAGGGGGGGGGTGTGTTCGCGGCCGATGTGCAGAGCGACCTCTTGCAAAGCGGACCTGCGTTATCTTGCAGACCTACTAGGCAGGGAGGGCCCCATGATGCGCTCCTCGAAGAAAAAAGTAAAGTGGGGGTGGAAATAAGGGAGGTCCGGGGAGCTTGATGGGGAGGAAGCTGCCAGGAGTGCAATCTAGCTCTATTGGGAGAGGCTCTCAAGACTGGGACGTGGCCCGAGAGAAAAGCTTGGAGCACGGAAGTCTTTCAATCCCCCGTCCATAAGGCATCTCTATTGAACCAGACGGCCTCTTTACTAAAACCTCGTCAAGAGCGTGGGGGAAAAAATCTAGATCGCGTAGAAAAAACCCGCTCGAGACGGAAATGTAGACTCTCTATTTTGAAAGTCCTCTTTACGGCAGAAGATCATCCGGGGAAAGAGGGAAGCTACGGTCGAAAATTCTCACGCGTTAGCTCTACTAATACGAAAAGAGGAAAATGAGTGAAGGGACCAGTCGAGAAAGGAAAACCTATCGGCTCGGAGATCTACCCTGACCGGCTCCTCTAAGAAAAAAAAAAAACCCCATAGATAGGGAAGAAAAGGAAAAAAGAGACAAGCTAAAAAGAACGCGAACGGCATCGGAGCTTGCGACTCGCTGTTGCCACGCCATCTGCTAAGCTAAAAAAGCGAAGAATTGAGGCGCACACCTCTCGGAGTCAGAGACGAATAAAAAAGAAAAACGCATAGGACTAGTGACTTAGCGGGGATACGTTCTCTTCAAAAAAGGCGCCCGTGAAAGGGAAGACGAAGATTTCGGAAGGGGCGTCTTGGGTTTGTCGTGGGGGGGGGGTCTATTGCGCCTGATTGCTTTCCACCCAAAGTAAAAAGGGTGGGCTTCAGGAAAAAAATATAAAAAGACGGATTTCTAACGGGCCGGCTGAAAAATCCGACGAAAGGGGGGGACTCCCGAAAAAATCCTCGAAAAAGAAAATCGGCGTCGGCCAAGTGACAAGGGCGACCGGCCCCTTTCTGTCGGAAAGAGACTCAAAGGAAAAAGAAGGGAGAGATCGAAACCCGGAAGGAAACTCGACTGTCAATTTGGAGAATACCGGTTCGTCGTCGGATGCTTCAACAGGGGGGAAGGGGGGAGTGGACTAAGAGGGGACGAAGCCGAGGGAGGCTGCCGCAAGGAAGGGCCTACTATTACGCTGCGGGCTAACAACTGCCAAAGGGATAGTTAAGGGATCAAAGAAAGGGAAAAAACTAGTCATCGACGAAGGAATCGTCTCTTCAGCCGGGTCGGGGGGGTAGAGAGGAAAACGAAAAAAAGGTTGCGTTTTGGAAATAGACAATACTTCTCAGGGTGCGCTTGTCGGGGGCACCGCGTCGATAACATAGAGAAAATGTGAAAGAGGGGAGAGCCCGCGAGGTCCTCCTATCGGTCGAAACCTGAAGAGTCTATGAGGGGGATGTCGACTGACTAAAAGTGCTCCGGCGCTCTCTCCAAATCTTAAGAAAAAAGGGCTAAAAATTCGCCGTGGAAGTCCTCACGGGCGGCTGATTTAAGAGGGCTCTGGGAAGGGAGATATCTCTCACGGGGGATCAAACTAGAGATTTCAAAAAGCCTAGAACCTATCAAGGCGGTCTACCAGGGAGGGAGCGCGGGGGTGCGATAAGGGGGGGAGGCCAACAAAGCGCGATTCCAATGAGAAAAGTGTCGCCCGGGGAGGAATCGGGCTTGAAGAGGAGGGGGAACTCAAAAAAAGAGAAAAAAGAGAGAGCACCCAGCGAGAAGGAAACACAGTGGGAAGAAAAGATAGATCTGGGGGGGCTTAATAGCATTCCCCTTCTCTCCCCGCGCAAGCCGGTATAGGGGTGAAACTGACGTTGAGGGAGCCAAAGGGAAGGACTCCGAGAAAAAAGTCCAGAGTAAAAAAAACCGTTCGTAAAGTCAATCCCTGGAGGGGCTTCTATTATTTTTGGCCTGTCTAGGCGAAGGGCACTGCGAAGGGCGAAAAAGTGAAGAACAAAAGATCTCGCGCTCGAAGAAAGTCCTAAAAGAGGAAACCGAAAAAAAAAACGGGCCAGAAAAGCACGGCAGAAAAAAGAGTTTTCATGGACACCAACCTCAAAAAGGAGTCGTAGTTTAGGGACACCGATGTAGAGGGACGAAGCTATGAGGAACAGTTGGAATGCCTTGGACTCTTTGGTCGAACCCTCCGGAACTTCTAGAACACGGGCCGTCAAAAGTCCAAAGAGGGACAAAAGAGGAAAGTTAAGACGAGGAAAGAAACTTGAGGACCTTCTCCGCACCAGAAACAGGAGGAACCACGAAAAGGACAAAATTAAGGGCGGAAGAGAAATCCGGAAAGGGGAGTAGCATCGTGTCAAGGTCGACCCGGGCGTCCGTGGAAGCGCAGGGGTCGGAAGGCCGGACCAACCGGTCGGGACGAAGGAAAAACAATGAGAGAGGTGCTGTGCCGTCCTGCGTCGGAAGGCGAAGGGAAAAAAGGAACAAAACCGCGGGGGGTTGAGGATCCGGCTCGGAGATGTTCGGGAAGCCACCCCCGGTAAACCGGTGGACTAAAAGAGAAAACCCCCAACTCAAGGGAAAAAAGTCTACCCCCGCCGCGGCGAAAGGCTCCGCGACGCAACCCGCTAAGCTCCCGCTCCAAAAAAAGAAGGAAGTAACCTGAAGGACTGGGGAAAAAAGGGGGAGAGTGATTGGGAAAACTACGGAGAAGTCCCTTCCCAGCCTAGTCTCTGTCTTGCTCACACGCTTGAAGAGACTATGAGGTCGGGGGACGCTTATTGACATGGGATAAAAAAAAGATCCAGAAGAAAGGCTCGAATGACCGAGTACCTTTTCTATATTTCTGGGGGCACTTCCGATAAGGGACTCAAGTTAGGGGCTGGAAAGAAAACAAGTTCCCGACGGGATAAGATGTCGGAAAAAAATCACCGGAGCCCCTTCAGGCAGCCTTATCCATTTAGCTCTGGGCGTACCCACGAGTGAAGAGGACAGAAAAAGGAGATGACCAGGCGGGAAACTGAGGAAAGGAGGATCAAGACCGTCGTCTGAGCTTGGGAAAAAGAAACGATCTTTGCGTAACAAAGAAGAAACAATCGCGGAAGGAAGACTGTTGGACTGTTTACTTAGAGGCACGATCCCAGGCAGAGGCGCACCATCGAAGGGGGGAGGGAAGGAAAAAGATGGCCAGAGAAGCCTTTCGAGGGGAAAAGAAACTCTCTAGGAGGAAAAGCGTCCGCCACGGATCAATTCTAGAAGTAACGAGCACATCGGACGAAGCGAGAGGGTAGAACCCCTGGGGCCAGAAAAATAGCAGATAGGAAAGGGTCCTCGTCAGGTCAGAGAAGATCTGTCCGCGTAGACGCAAAGTATCTTTGCTCGACATCGTCCCCAATACGGTGGGACGGGCGACCCACACAAAGAAAAAGGGGGCAAAAGCCTGGCGGAAGAAAAACAAGAGGTGTGAAAAGTTGATCGCTGCGGGGTTCACCGGCGTCTGCGCCTAAGGAGCAGTCCTCGTACGCCCCGGGATAGGGGAATTATCACAACAACAACTATGAGGAGAAAAAGACCCACGGGGGCTTAAAAGAAGTGCTAAAAGGGGACAGAAAAAGGAAAGGGAAGGGACCGCCGCGGGGAAAGGAAAGAGATAGCCGCAAAGAAAAAGACGGGCAGGATTCCGCATCCAAGGGCGTCTCGCCACCGGGTGGGGGGAGGTGTGGGTGAAAAAAAAAAAGTCAATGGGTCGGAGAAGAGGGATAAAAAGAGGGAGAAAGCGACCGGGGAAGACGCTTTAACGAAGGAGAAGCCTCTCGGCGATGCGGGAAAATGAAACATCGTCACGGTGTTCTGACCTCGAGGAGGCCTACTTAACGGAAAGATGAGAAACGGAGGGGGAGAGACAAATGGAGGGATCCGGGACCGGAGAAAAGGGAAAGTATTTGCCCCATCCTCTTCTCTTCGGGACACAACAGATCACGTACAAGAAAAAACAAGCGGAAAACAGAAGCTTCCACTCTAGTGGAAACATCCTCTTTAGAAATGTCTACTTCTGGAAGAAAGCGAGAGAGGGAGAGAGTCTAAAGAAAAAAGAAGGAGCTTAAAAGTCTCGGGGGTCGAGAATCGCTACATGGCGAAAAGTTATCTCATCCGTTGTGGAGATCGACGTTCAGAGAACTAGGGGAAAGGGGGATTAGCAAAATCAGGGGGGCCTTTGAGAAAAAACCAGAGGAGGAGCTTCACTAGCGGAAGTGACTCGTAGCTATCAAGAGAGAACCCGGACCGGCTCATAAAAATGGGGCCAGGTATATCTGAAAGAGAGAAAATCACAAGAAGAATCTGGCAAAAAGGGTTATGAGCTTTCGACGTGGGTCAGCTTGGGATATTAGAGAAAGCGAGGGGGAGTGAAACCTCGCAGGAGGCTGTCAGGTGAAGAAAGTCCAGCATAGTTTTACGGGAGGGAGCTTGCGGAGCTGGGGAGGGAGCCGGGAAAAAAGAGGGTGTAGAGAGGGCTCGTTCGGGGAGTGTTTGGGTGGTGGAGGGGGGGGGGGCTACTTTCGCTCGGAGGAAACACGGTAGGTACGGGTAGGGGAGGGGAAGGGGAAAAGGGGAGACGAAAAAAAACTGGTCCGAGAAGAAGGGGGAAAAAGACCGACTCCGAAAAGAAAGGGGAAAGCCGCGGATTCTTGCCAAGGCGTCGGCCGCCCGGTGCAGCGAAAGATGTAGGTGAAGCAACGGAAATCTCAAACTACGCAAAGAACTTGAACAGATTCGGAGGGGGGAGGGGCCCCGATTGCGCCTGGCACGGATCAGCTCCTTCAAGGGAACAGACGAAGTGTGAAGGGCTGGAGGTAGGGAAGGAGAGTGGGAGAGAGACTCACTGAAGAAGGATCTAAAGCTCTTCGCGAGGCAAGGGGCCTACGATTGACTCGGAAATAACTAGACCTGCAAGGTAAGGAGGGAATATAAAGGAGGAAAGGAAACTAAAAGAGGGGGAAAACTAGGAAAATCGAAAGAAAGGCCATCGGAGGGAAGGCTATCAAGAAGCTTGGGGGAACTGGGGGAAGACAAGATTCCGAGGAAGTTCTCGTGAGACCTCTTCTCTCGAGATCCTCGGGACAGAAGGGCTGTCTCAAGAGCGAAGCGCATACGTTACCGTCGTGAATCGAGTGAAACTTTGGAAGGGGTAGGGGCCGGACTACAAGGGGGGGCGAGAGGGAGCTAGGAAACTTTTCAAAAGGGAAAAAGGGCTCCATGCTAAGGGGACCTGTCCGCACGTGGAAAGATGGTCCAGCATGTGATCAAAAGAAAAAGACCCTGGAGAAAACCGAGGGAGAGATATCCCTGCTGCGGAAACCTTTCTCTAAAGAAGTCCGGGGTACGCCCTCCATTCCGAATTCACACAGGAGAGGACACCACATCCCGGGGAGGGGCCTTAGAGACTTTTAATCGATAAAGAAAAAAAAAACTTAGGAAAAGTATGAAAGAGAAATCCCCTCTGAAGAAGGCAAAACGAGGGCGCAGTAAATGAACAGGGGAATAGGGAGGGGAAAGGAAAAGATGAGAATCAAAGGGGGTCGCGCAAGGTTGTCTCGATTTAACCAGTTACTGCTTCCTAAAAGGGGAGAAAAGAGGCAAAAAGAACAGAGTTCACTAAAAAGTTCAGGGGGGGGAATCCTTTTCTGATATCGGGTTACCAGTAGGCGGAGCGCCACTTATAGAGAACAGTCTAAGTTCGGAGGACAGAAAAAAGAAAAAGTTAGAGGAACTCTCGCTCGAAATTAGAAGATAACCATATTAGAGATGCGCTACTCTGAAGAGGGGAAAAAGCGCACGAGACGAAGGGGGGGTCAATTAAAAAGGGGGGAAACACTTCTTCTTATAGGCGATATCCTCCTCAAGAGGGGGACCGATTCGCCAAAGAAAGAGCAAGGCCGTTGGAGAAAAAGAAGGTTGGCCTTCAGGTACGGAAGGAGTGAAAAGGCATTCTCGTGGCTCTTAGAGGAAGAGAGACACGGCCCTCAAAAGAGCTTCGCGCGTCGTAGGGGAGAAGTGAGCCCTGAAAAAGGACAAAAAAGAGAAGAAGGTAGCTAAAAAGATCCGGGCGACATAAGGGGAAGAAATCTTTTAGTCGCTTGAAAGACAGGCTTTTCGATCTCCTTTACAGACAATGCTTTCGCTAAGAACAGGGGGGAAGAAAACTAATGGCAAGGGAGTCTGAAAAAGGAGTGGTCGGAGGAATTCAGGAGGAAAAAAGGGGGGGAGGAATTGTGCGGAGAAGACCGAAGGACGCTTTCTCCTCTCCACCCCTAAGTAAACTTGGGGGACAAAAAGAGGGAAAGGAGAAAAACAAAAAAACTAAAAAAAACAAGAAAAAAAAAAAAGCCATCTCGGCAGGGAAATTCTTCCGAGAGGGGGAGAAACATCTAATCCTCCCGAGCAGAAAGCTTCTTACTCCTGAATCCTGCCAGCCACCGGCTCTGGAAAAGAAGAATAGAGGTCCTGTCCCTTCGCAAAGAGGGGCAAGAGGAAAATCCTTCCGAAGAAGTTACCTGCTGGAGTAGAAAATCCCCATCCATATCCGGGCAGATCTCCGTTAAAAGGTCAGGATATGTCAAAAGTAAAGCTATAAAGGAAAGAAGGAGGAGAAAGGAAATTTTACAGGAGAAGGGGGGGCAACCGCCGCTGAGAAGATGGACAAAAAGCCCGTCGATATCACCGGAAAAAGGAAGGAGACCCGGAGCCAGTAGAAGGAAAGGAAGAAAAGAACAATCTCTCAAACTGAAGAGAGAGAGCTCGACGCAGTTCTATGCAGAAGAAAAGAGGAGAAGGACACTCGTCCGTCGGGGTCAAGACGATGAATATGTTGGACGGGGGGAAGTCTCGGTGCACAAGACGAGGAAAACCATCGAGATGTCAAAAAAACGGCTTCCAGCGCCGGGCGAACTCGCTCTCGAAGAATGCAGAGTACTCGAATACCACCACAAAGAGTGTCCACTCCTGGGAGGAAAAGGTACGAGGGAGGGGGTCCAGAACGGAAGGAAAAAACTTGCTTATCGACTCGTAGGAAAAGGACATCTCACTCTCTCTTTGGGGGGGGGTGGGGGGGTTGGGGGGGGGGGGGTGGTGGGGGGGGGGGGGTTGGGGGGGGGGGGGGGGAAGAGTCGCCTCGTCTCCTTACGAGACGCGGAAATCGCCCCCCTCTCCTCGTAACCCACACGACCCAGTACAATGAGGGGGGGGACGAAGTGCACAAAAAAAAAAGAATTTGGGAGGAAAAGAATCGAGGAGGGATCGTCCATGATCGGACTTCTCGGCGCATGCAAGGGAGCCCCCGGGATCTCTCTCTCGAAAAAAAAAAGGGAGGGTAGAGATCGGAAGGACGTAAAAAAAAGAAAGGGCGCAAGAGGGCCTCCTCGAGGAAAAAAAAGCGATCCTCACAACTGCGGGAGGGAGAGGATCCCCTGCAATCTCGTCCACCGGGGGGGGGGGGGGGGGGGGCACGCCAACAAACGAAAAAAGGAAACGGGGGGGGAAATCAAGATACTTCGAAGCTAGCTGGATGAAAAAAAAAGAGAGGGCCTCCAGGATGCGAGAGAGCATGCTGTCCCACCGTAAAAATACGAAAGGTTGTTCGAAAAGGGGGGAAGCGTACGATTTTCTAGAAGGAAAAAAAAAAAGGGAGGAGAAGCTTGTCACAAGGGGCCGAGAAGGAAGGAAGCCTTGGCCATCGTTTCAAACCATTCGTCTCGCTTCGCAGCGCACGACCGCGGGAAGAACTCGGAATGTCAACCTGAGTTAACCAGAGAAAAAGGGACCGAGTCTCGTCGTACTTCGGCAGGCCACTCGCGAATCAAGAGCGGAAGAAGGACGCCCCCTCTGGAGAAAAAAAGAAGAGACAGAGGATGTCGCTCAGAGGAACTAGTTGGGCTCTACATGGGAGAGAAAGATCATCAGGGGATCAAGAGGGAAGGGAGAGCGAAACACTTGAGAAGGATTAGGAAAAAAACAGAAAGGGGATCGCCTTTCGCCGCGACCATCGGAAAGGCAGGAACTAGAAATAGAGGGAGAACTTAGGAAATGAAAGAAAAGCTAGGGGCTGAGATCGGGCTCTCTAAAAGCGGCCATACATCGGGGAACGAGAACCGCGAAGGGGATACAAAAGGAAGGGGACCGCCAGATCTATGCGAAGAAGGAATCCCGCGCCCGGTCCGGAGGGAAGGATTACTCCAGTTCCGCAGAGTGGGGGAGCCGCGTGGGGGGGGGGGGGGAGAGGGCGCAGAGGGCGGACTGATGGCCTCAGCCAGCGTCTTGGTGTGGGTGGAGGGTCTACTTAAAGAAGGAATTGGGCGCAAAAACAAAAAAAGGGGGTGCGGCGGCGCCATTCGAGCCGAAGCCCCTTGTCCGAAGCGGGCCTCGAGCTCCGACTCCGACAAAGGACAAGGAAAGAAGCGCGAGGGGTAAGCATTCGTCTTAAAAAGAAAAGAGAAGGGCTGTCCTTCTGTCCGTGAAGGGAGAAAAATCGAAACCAGACTCCCGTGTGAAGGGGGGAGGCAAGAGAGGCGAAGGACTAAGGTCAAGGGAGGGAGTTTTCTCCTGCGGCGTGAAAGGATGCCGGCGTGTGACTCAGGGAAACCTCGACGCCGCGCGAAAAGAGGAAACGGGGACCGGCTAGAAAGAGGTCTAAAGTGGATAGAATAAAGGGAAGAAGAGAATTACAACTGAGAAAAGGATAAGATCGGAAATTCATAGATTCTCTCTTCCATCGGGGATATATCTAACGTACAGGGTGAGGTGTTGGTCTATAGAGGCCTTGAGGAGAAATTCCCGAGGAAAAGGGGAAGATGTTAGGGACTGGAGATCTGCTTGCCGCCCGGGAAGGAGAAGAGCGGTAACCGTCTTGACGTAGGAAGAGAAAAAGCTTTTCTTGGCAGAAAGGATCTCGATCCTGGGGGAAACCACTCGATATCCTAGACCCAGGCGCCGTTCCTTTCCTCACGGGAAATGGAAGAGGGTGGAGTTAAAAGGGAAAAAACGGCGACCTGGAGACAAGGTCGGGAAAAGAATCCCGGGAAATTTCCTCGACGGCGACTTGCGATTTGGATACCCAGCAGTAGAAGAAGGAGAGTAAGGTCAGAAAAGAATTAGCGTCGGGGGAAGCTCTCACCAACAAAGGAATGGGAGAATTACAATATTAGAGGAAGAAGAAAAGAACTAGGACCGGAGGGAGGGAACAGAAGAATCTGAGGGAAAAAAAATCGAACGTCATTCAGTCTCGCCCTTTTAGAAAAAGGATAGTGTTCTCGGGGGCCGAGTCAATCGTGGAATCCAAAGGAGGGATAGGGAACAAAAAAAGACTGCCAGAGGAAAAAATTCACTGGGGGGGGAGGGGAAAGGGAAAGTCTTCTATCGATGGTGACAAAGCGCACATCTGTTAGTCACTTAGCAACCGTCGAACGTCACCGTAAGGAGAACTAGGCGAATAGGCAGAGGGAAAGAAAGGAACAAAGAGGGGTCTGAAGGAGAAAAACGCTCCAAGACCCACCAAAAAGCATCTTCCTACCTGGGTAATACTTTTCCAAGCTGGTCTTAGTGGGGAGAAAGGACCTCCCTTGGAGAGATCTATTCACTTCTCAGTGATGGAGATATCTCCCGGGACGTGTAATTCAAAGAAAACCTGACGGCAAGCTCTCGGAGGGAAGGGAAAATCGGTCTCTAAGAGAGGGAGGGGAGGGATATTTCCTTCTTCACCAGGGGGTCCCACTCCTTAGGGAAAGCATGCAGTAAGAACCCGACGAAGAGAAATGGAGCTAGGCATTCAAAAACTCGGAGCCGGGGGGGGTGGTTTCAAAATTTCTACAGTCTTTAAGGTGTGCTTCACGGACATGAAGAGCAGGAGACTCTGCACCGGAGAAAAAGCTGAAGTCAATACTTCGGCAAGAGACATGGGGAGTAGAGGAGTCTTCAGACGAGTTCCTAGGGAAACTTCCGTCTAAGCCTCGAACTCCTCCCACCCCGGAGGGGAACGTTGTGCAACGAGACTAAAGCAATTAACTACAAGAAAAAAGCGACTATCCATCGAGGAGAAGAATCTGGCGCACTGACGACGACTCTCTGCCAAGCAGAGAAAGAACCCAATCTGCAGGAAACATCAAGAAGGACTGGAAATCTCTTGCAAGGAAGAGGAAGATGGCGGCTCAAAGCGCCTTAAAAATAAGATGCGGTCGCTTACTCTCAGGGGACGCTTGGAGAGGCAAAAGGAAAGAATGAACGTGGGGGCGATGAAAGGGGAAGTGGGAGGCCGGGCACGAGGGACTCGGAAGAGGGAGGGCGAAAGGCGAGAAACCGGGTGAGGGATCAGTCGATCACTACCTCCTAAAAGATTCTTCTCGCCAGAAACAGGAGACACCGTGCACAGAGGGGGAAAAAGAAGGGAGGAGGAAACTGAAAAAGACCCTCTATCCGTGAAGGAAATAGAAGGATCCTATTCGGTCTGAGTCTCAGGGACTCTATCTCAGAGGCCTAAGTCTACGAGAAGAAAAAAAGGGCAGGTTCAAAATGGGGGGAAAAAGAAAGAAAAAAGGTCTTTGGAGAAAAAACTATTACCGTGTACACGATGCAAGTCGGGCGCGCCGTTCTCGTCCTCTAAATCAGATCAATCCTGCAGAGAGAAAGGAAGGAAGACCATAACGACACAAGAGAGAAAGGAAAAGTTCGGGTACGATGGTGGAAGGGGGCCACATGCGACGAGAGGAGGAAGCCTTTCTATCTAAAGTCAGGTCGGAAGATCACGCTCTCGGGAAAGAAAAAAGGAGTAATCTTGAGCGCGATCGCCCCGAATAGGGTTCGGAAAAGACCCCGGTGGGAGGATGCCCTCCACAAGAAACTTTATCCGGATCGCAGGAATCTCTCATTATCCCACTGCGTCTGAACGGGAGCCGCCAGTCCTCGTACTCCCAAATAAGGAGAGATAAACAAAACAAGGATGAGGAAAAGGAAAATATAGGGGAGAAGGGGAATTGCGAGACGGATATAATGCTCAAGGAGGAGATAAACCGTTCGAGCCTCTAACAACTGCGTGGACAAGATCCGCATTCCGCAGTCTAAGAAATCCGAAGGGGGGGGAGGGTGTGAGCAAAAAAAGGGGAGACGGGGACAGAAAGGATAATGTTCTACAGGGGAGGGTATCTGCATACCGGGACTAGCGCGAAGGAAAGGCTGCGCGCCTCGCGGGGAAAAACGAAACATCTTCAAAAGAGAAGGGAGGGTGAGGGATAAGAAAAGGAGGAAGACGCTGCAGGGTTGCATCAGAGCGAAGGGTGCCTCTCAGGCTTCTCAGAAAAAGAATTGAAGGGAAAAGATAGGAAGGCAGGGAAGAGAAAATTCACAAGAGGATCCCAAAAAAGTCCAACATCTTCCTCGGGGAATGGAACCCTACGGCCGCTTTAACGAGATCAAGTTGGAAGAGAAAAAACTCGGGGAAAAGGAGGGGGGACGAGGCCGGAAAGGAAAAAAATATCGCCGTCCAAGAAAAGGGAAAAAAAAAAGATTGTCGCTCCAGTACTCCTCTAAAGCAACTGCTCCGAGAGAAGAAGGGGGGAGTATCGACGCGAGGAAAAGCTGGGGGAGGTGCAAAGTTTTCTCGAGGTTCGCCGCGAAAAGCGAGTCCCGCTTTCCACTAGGAAGTGATCAGGGGAGCGACATATCGTCCGAAGAACAGAGCCCGTAGGGATGGATAAAAAAAAACTCGACCGAAAGAAATAAAGAGGAAACACGCGCCAGAGGAGTAGGCGACTTCTCTTTGCTCAAAAGCGAGGTCGGAGGAAGCAAGGTAGAATCTTGGGGGAATGCTCAAAAGCTCAACGGTCCAAGAAGGAAATCCCATGATTAAAGAATATTTTTTATCTGCCGCGTTCGCTTAAGAGAACGACCGGGAGGAGGCGGGGGTGGAAGGGGTCAAAGGGCTTCTTGGTGGGGGTGTCGGGGGTTGTGGGTCGAGAGCTCTTATTGTCGGGCACCAAAAAGGCAGGGGGGTCCGTAAAAGAGGCTATCAAAGAAAAGTTGACTAAGAAAAAAGGTCCGACTGAGAAGGATCCCGACCGTACATTCTTTCCTACCATAAGTTCCGCGAAAATCGGTCTCAAGGAGGAAAAACTAAAGGAGAAAAGGTACCTGAGCTATCGCAAACGAAAAGTTCTAAGGCTACCTTGAAAGAGGAAATTTGCTTCCCGTATGAAGGCGCCGGCCGCTCGGATCCAAGGATATGGGGTTAAAAAAGAACGCCGTGGAATACTCTACGCAGAGGAAGAGTTTTAAGGAAGGGAGGGGCCGACTATTAACTCCCTGAAAAGAAGCTGCTCTCGAGAAGTTAAAAAACCAAGACAAAGGGATAAAGGAAGGCGACGGTGAAACGAGGAGGGGCCATCTTTTCGGAGAGAAGCGAGAACGAAGCAGTGGTACGGTTTGGAAAGACCAGGAGGAAAAAGTGCCGTGCCAGTGAGAGCTCTGAGAAGAAATGGTTCCTAGGAATCCTGAGCAAGAAGCTCGGGCCGAGCGGGCAGAAATTGTTGAGAGGGGGAAGGGGGCAAGGGAAATCACGCTGGCGAGCAAAAATCCGGGTCACCACTCAAAGACCGCCACGTCTCATTCGTCCGGAATTCCGCACGAAAGAGATGGGGTCATGGGAAAAGACGTGAAAAAGCTGTTAAAAAAAGGCGGGCGGAACAAGAGGACTTAGACTGAAATTTGAAAAGCGGATTCCCAAGAGGTAGGCCTGACAGTTCAAGGAAGTAAGCGGAGACTCAACAACAACAAAGAAGGGGGAGGGGAAATATCCCCGCCGAGAGGAGCGGACTACTCTAGTTAATACGCTCCTGTGGGGGAAAGAGGGGGGGAAGAAATAAAAGTTAATAGGACGCAGGAACGGGTCAAAAGATTGAACATGGAGAGGAAGGCTACGCGATGGAGACCCGGGCCCCCTCTTCCATCGTCCAAAAAATGAGGAAGGCACGCAAGGGAGGGGGGAGGGGATAGAGAGGGTCAAAAGGATCGAGGAAATCGGGGAAAGAGAAAAAAAAATCCCTTCAAGCAAAAAAGGAGAAAAAGAATCTCTTCGCGCGCGCGCGCGATGAATCTACAGCCTCCGGAAGCAAAGGGACGAGCTGCGCGCGCGGGCGGAAGGAACGCTTAACTAAAAAAAAAGAGCCTCCCGATGGGGGAAGGAGAAGGGGGAAGAGTGCGATAGCGCACGGGAGGATAACGTCTTGCGCTAAAAAGGAAGGTCCTCGAGCTCAGGGGGAGAGTCCTATTCAATAAGAAGACTCGGGGAGGGGAGAACGTAGGGGGGAAATGAACAAGAAGAACCCTCAGCAGTAATAAAAAGAGAACTACTTTATCTACCCGGTGAGAGCCATGCTCCTCTCGGAATAACGTTAAGCCATAGGTTTCGGGATCTGGAGTAGTTCTAGGAGAATACATCATGAAAGAAGAGAGAACGTTCTTTACTACGCAGGAGAAAAGAGCTTGTCTTCGGTGAAAGGGAGAAGTTTCCAGGAGGAAAAAAGAAGGGGAAGATCTTCCCAAGGAGTTCTCGCGGGAAAAGGGGTCTTTCGCGCCCAGAAACCCCGGTCTTTAAAGTGCCCGCAATCCGAGCGCAAGGGAAAAACAAACAACCGAAAGTCAAAACCATTCGGAATAACAAAGGGGAAAGGACTCTTCCCCGCTAAAGAAAGAGTCCTTACCCACTCTTTGAGGGGGGAGGACATCCTGCCGAAAAAAAGGAACGTTGAGACCACATAAAGAAAGGGGCAAAAAAGGGAGGAATTAGGAGGGTCACAGGAGGGGGGAAGGCCAGCTCCTATGGGAGGGAGACCTCTTATGTGAAATGGATATAGCCACGAGGAAAGATATCGGGTATCGAAAAAAAATGTCAAGAGGGGAGATCGAGGAAATATTGAAGGAGATAGGCTTCGCTGCTAAAGGCAAAACGGTGTCGTCTCCTATAGCAAGACCGCCGCTGGGGAGAAAAGGCGCCAGTCGAGATCACAAAAAAACTTATGAGAGGGACGCGGCGACCGGGACGTCTCTAGATGCAAGAAGAGAAAACGTCCTCGCCTCCAGGACGCGGGAAGAGGGGAGAGAGACAGACGTCTACGATCTTCGGCCACAGGGACGTCGGGGTAATCGCGAGGAGGGGGGACGGGCAACGATAAGGGAGAAATTGAGAAGATCTTTTCAAAAAAGAAGGCTTCGCGCAGGGCGCGTCCCCTCTGGGAAGGGAGGCATCCTGCAGCGTCTAGAAGAAAAAACTCAGAAACAACTAAGTGAGGAAGGGGAGGACAACAGGGAAAAACTGTTGACAAGAGGGGGAGGGAATTCGCGCCTCCTTGGGGAGAGATCTTCTTTTCTGATAACGTCTCGGTCCGCGTCTCCGAAAAAGGTCGTGGAAAAGCTCCGAGGTTGGCAGGGAAAAAAGGAAATGAACCCGTTGAGAAAAAAGATTCCCTCCACGAGGGGGGGGAGAAGAAAACTAACCGGGGAAAAGGAAGAGGAGACATCCTTCTCATTTATCCAAAAAGGGAGGGAGAGCCGGCGCGAGAAAAAAGCCTCGGGGAAGGAAAAAGAGAAGAAAAAAAAACAGATGAAAAGAAAGAAAAGAAAGAAACGGAAAAAGGGAAGGCGCCGGCCTATTTCCGAAAGGGAGGAAGGGGAGACCCGTTTCCGGATCCGAAAAGCTGTCGATTCCTCATCCTCAGTAGAAAACGGGGAATGGGGGGAAACTAAAGAGTCGAGGGAAGGTCAGAAGAGAGAAAGGACCGAGAAGAGAAAAATATCCGCGGGAAGAAAAGTCTGCCTCTCGGCGATGAAAAACCACCTTAACATCTTCGGTTTCAAAAAGATTCAAACGAAAAAAAGGGGGAGGGACTGTTTCCGAGAAAAAGGGGAAGTGGGAGCAAAAATGTCTAAGCCTGCCCTCGGGTTCCCCGAAACTCGCGCCTTGCTCACGCGCAAAAAAGTGCAGCTGACGGAAGCCGGGAGGAGAAGGGGGGACCCAGAAAAAAAATAATCTCTTCTACTTACAGAAAAAAGCTAAGGGGCGATCTATACTCATCAGATAGGAGCGCGGCAAGCTTGAAAACTCTAGGGAGGGAAAGGGTTACTACAGGGACCTAGATAAAAGAAATCAGCCGGGGGGGAAAGAGGCTCCGAAGAGAAAAGGGGGGACGTTCTCTTACTATACCTCAGCTTGCTCTTAAAAAGTTCGCCTCGACAGCAGAGGAAAACGATCGGGGTAGGTCTACTAATACATATAAAGGGAGAGCATCTATCCCCGGCGGGTCTTTATAAAGGCTGGATCTCTCCAAAGGGCCATACGACTAAAATCACCGGAAGGAAAAAGGTCTCCGACTTCTAAAGGAGGGGGGGAAGATTCTATCTTGGGGAGAAACTAAGAAGGAGTAGTCATGATTACCCGAAATTGGTACGGGGCTTTTCAAGAGGAGAGGAGTTCCGGGCTTAAGCGGGTTTTGTAGTCACAGAGGTCTAGGGCTGGAGGGGGGGGGTTTTTTCTGTGGGGGGTATAGGTCTCTCTTATTTCTTAAAAACCACGGAAAGGGGGATCCCTGCTAGAAGGACTTAAAAAAAGGAAAGGGTCTTTCCAGAGGGAAAAAAATACTCCGAAATAAGAAGGCATTCCTACATACTCCGAATCTCCTCCTTCGTGAAAAAAAGAGGCGCTGTTCGGGGTTAGAGAAAGGGAAAAGACGAGAATCGACCGGGAAAGGGGGGAAGAAAGGGGCTGCCCGATTCTCAATTGCCTCTCGAATGCAAGGTTCGCGAGAAGGGGAGGAGTTGGGGTTCTAGAGGCGCCAATACTACCATAGGGAGGAAGGGCTCGAAAGCTCTCCTCTAGGAAAGGGGATACTAGTACGCTACTCTCAAGAAGGGACCTGAAGCTCGAGAAGTGAGGGTCAGAAAAGAAAGACAGGGGGAGAAAGTTTCAAAAGAAAAGGTGAAAACATCTTTCGAGGAAAAGAGATACGACGCCCGGGGGATTTTGTCAACTAGGAAAAAGGAAAAAAGGGGAAGGGGCGAGTTGGAAAAGGCCCGGGAGAGGAAGGGGGGGGGCCTCTGGAAAGGAAAGAAGAAAGGTCTTTACGCTTCGGGGGAGTAGATGGACCTTTCCTTTCTACGGGGGGCTCTCATTTCTCAGGGGAGAAGGAGTCAAACCTCTAGAAAAGAGCTCCCTTCTCCGTGAACGTCCTCACTTTCGTGGGAAAAGACTTGCCTTTTTGAGTTCGGGGAAAGAAAATGAAACCTCAGAAACGCCTTCGTCTGAAAAGGAGAGGGAGTACTTGCTGATTCTAGTTTCTTCCCCCGCATCTCAGGAAGAAAAAGGGGAAGGAAATCTGCGTAGGCTGGGAGATCTGGGAGGGGCAACAACCACAAGGGGGGAAAGAATATCAAAAGCAGTAGGAAGAATGCAGTAATATGAGCATAAGAACCAGGAGAGCTTGGGGAAAGCTCCGAGAAAAGCCCCTCGCGGGATAGAGAGATTTAACCTCTTCTCTAGAAAGAGGTGAGTACGGAGATGGAGGACCAGAAAGACGCATCGGAAAAAATTTAAAGGGAACGAAAGGTTTTCGGGGAGGGGGTCCCTGGAGGCTCCATCTTATCACTGAGCGGAAAAACCATCTACCGTTCCCCCCACGAGAGGGGACTCATACACGACGGTACCGGAGAAAAGAAGAGGCTAGGAGAAAACCTCGGAAAAAAGAAGGATCGGAGGCGCTCAAAGGGAGAGCCCGCTCAAGAATAAGGAAGGATTTTGAAGAGGGGTTCACTAAAAAAAATCGTATTTCGAGGAAAGATAAAACGATGGCCGATCGCCTCAGGAAAGAGGCGATAGCGCACGTTCAGCTAACAGGGATCTCGAGAGAGAGTAAAGAAGGAAGAGACTGTCCAAAGGGAAAGAAGGTTTCGCGCGGAAAAGATGGGGGCGTCTTCACCTGCAAAGACACGGAGCCGCACGGAGGAAAACGGAAAGAGAAAAACTAGCTAGGGAAGGGAAACGCGCAGACGGCGTTTCAAAGAGAGGGAGGGTCTTTGCGATCTCAAGGAGGCACGACATAGCCGCGCAGAAGGGGAAAGAAAAACTGGAGTGGGAAGGAGGAGGAAAGGAAGGGTTTTCGGCAAAAGGAGGTCTTCAGCTCGTTCCAAAGAATGGTCGTCTCCGGGGAAGACCCGGGGCCTAACCACAGTAGTCTCAGGAAAAAGAATACTATCTAAGAAAAACGACACCCAAAAAGGAAAAGGGAAAAAGACTATCATCTACTTCGAAGAAGCGGTTCTCACTGCTCCTGAGAGATATGACCCGCTAAGCTCACAGAGAGGAGAGAAGCCGTACTTCATAAAGGGAAAGAAGAAAGGAAGGGGCGACCTCAAGAGAATGTTCATGAGGAACGTCCGCATCGCCGTCTCCAGCACTATTCTTTCCGCGTGACTCTAGGGAAAGGAAGATTTGAGAGAGAAAAAAACTAAAAAAATAGGCTAGAGGAGCGAAATAATTCGCGATTAAAGAAGGTAAAAAAAGGGAAGCCGAAATGCTAGACACAAGGGAGTCTCTGTTATATTCACGACCGGGGGAAGCTTAGAAATGTTCGGAAGGGAACAGGGTAAAAAAAGTCTGACGCTCAAAGTGGAGATAGAAGGGAGAGGAACCTCTAGCGGGGGGGGGATCCTAAGCGGGAAGAGGGGAGAAAAGAGACGCTATCGCGAGCTTGGGAGAAGAAGTCGACTAGCTTCGTCTTCCAAAAAGGCAAGGGGGGTCGAATCGCGAGGGGACCATCTTGAAAGGGCTTAAGGGAGGAAGAGGGGCTCAGGGAAGAACTTGGCCACAGAGGGAAAAGAAGGATCTCGCCTGGCGCGGAAAAGAGCGAGATGCAATCCTCATTCTTCCAAGAGGGGAACCGGGCAGCTCCATAAAAAAACGTTCTGCAGCGTCGAGGAGGTGGGGGCCAGAAAGAAGCCTACAGGGAGGGGGAGCTTCGTTCTTCAGCTCACTAGATCTCCTCTTCTCCTCTTTCGGAAAATCTGGGACGCGACCTCGGGAAAAAGAAGAGAGGAAACCACCGAAAGAAAACCCAGAAGGAGGATCTGAAGAAAGGGCGGCTCTCCCGGGAAAAGAGGCTTACAAAGAAGTATCCCACTTCTTCTTCGCCAGGAGACGGAAAGTTCCTCGGACGACCAAAGAGAAACAAAACACTGAGTGGGGGTAGAGAAGCGTCCTATTACTTGGAGGAGAAAAAAGGGGAAAAACGTTGTGATAACTTCTCAGAGAAAAGGATTCGCCCCCTGTTCCTAGAGGGCAAAACTGCGTGGAAAGGAGGGCCTCCGCCAAAAAGAGTGTGGTTCGCCAGAAACTATGTCAAAAAGAAGATCGCGCGGCGACGCGGAACGGAGTGATCTTCATGAAGAGCGCTGCCGCCAGAGGCGGGGAAAGAAAGGGAGGGGGACCCGGAACAACTAAGAGGGTGTTGAAACTACGGAAAGAGGGGGGAAATCCTTTTCTAGACGAAAGGGGGAAGAGATGTTCCGAATTCTCGGAATTCCTGGGGGGCCAGCGTGGCCCTCGATCCTCAGGAGAACGACAAAAAAGAGGGAGAAGAGAAGAAAACAAAAGGAAGAGTCCTTTCAACTCGCGTGACCGACTGAAGAGTGAAGCCGAAAGAGGAAGAGAGAGACACCCGGATAAAAAAAAATCGAAAAAAGCATCCAAAACTTCCGCTCCGGGGAGGAGAAAGAGGCGTCCTCGGTCGAAAAAAAAGCAGGACATTTCTCCTTATCAAGAAGGGGGGCTCCGGGATAAGAAAAATCTCCACGTAGAAGGAGACGCTCACCAGGGAACCTCTCCCAGCGGCGTCCGCGTCAAAACGTCCTTGCTCTAGAGATCAGACCCTGTACCGGAAAAGGGAGCCCACGGAGAGTGGGGGGGAAGGAAGAAAGAGGCTCTGAGGGCTAAGAGGAAAAGAAAAAAAGCATCGTAAGGCTCACGGCTCTGTGCGCCGAAGAGAATGCATCGGGGAGGGATCGGGTAATCCAGAAATTTCATTAGAAGGGAAAAATCCGCCGAGTGGGGGTCGTCTCTTTAGGAGAGGTAAGATGCGCGCGGCAAAGGGCGCAGGGAAGAAATAGAAGGGAGGGTGGGGCTTCGGGGTTTTTAGAAGGGAAGGAAAAGTTATTGCGTGCAACCCACTGAACCTTGTTGGCGGCTGGGCCCTAGGAGGAATCCGTACAAAATTTCTGAAATTCCAGGGACAGGGTCCGACGAACCTACTCCGCCAAAGGACGGAGGGGGGTAGGATTTAAGGGGGGGGACGAAGGTGCCAAGGAGGAACACCTCCCTTTGCATCGAGCGTCTTCCTTAGGAGTGGAAATCCCAATGCGGCAACGGAACAATGGAGAAACTAAAGGGAGAAAACGTCGGCCCGGAACTTCTCGATCCGGCAGGGGTCAGTAAACTCGTCGTCGTGGGTCTCCTGCCTGAAAAGAAAGGGGCGTTAAAAAAAGGGAAGAAAGAGAAGCCGAGGGGGCAAAGGGGAAAAAGACGAGGACGAATCCATCTACTGACTAGGAGAGAGAAGTGAAGGAGGAGGCGATTCACTAAGTACGCTATTCGAGATCTAGGGCGAGAGGAAATCGGTCTTAGTCTCTAAGGCTAACTACCTAAAGCCGGGGGTGTTTCTTACAAACATTAGGAAGGAAAGAGGTTTCTCTTTGGGCTACGGCAGTCGTCTCGCAAGGGGGGGAAAACGCTGGGAACGAGCTTGAATCAGGGAAAGAAAAGGTACCGGGAATAGTACTTACGGTGGGAGCATTAAAAAGCTCACTGAAAGGCCTTTTTGTTCAAAACTCGGAAAAAGAAAGGATCCTGACTTGAGGGGACCGCAAGTTTCTCTAAGAAAAAAGGGGTCGAGACCATCTCCGTCTCCTGAACGAGAACTCTGTTCAAATCAGAAGAAAAAGTTTGTGGACCCTAAAAGGAAGGGGGGGGAGTGGCAGGTGGGAGGTTGAGGCCCAAAAGAGGGGGGTCCCACAAGGCGAAGCAGCCCCTCGGCGTCGGGGGAATGTATACGGAGGGGGGGGTCGAGAAGACAAACTTATTATGGGGGGGAAAAAAAAGATATCCCTAAGAGAATTCCTCAACGGGGAGGGGAGAAAAAGAAATAATGGGGGGAATATTCGTCTTAAATCGTCTCCCGAGCGCCGGCATAGGGGTAGTAGAAGAGGGTCTAGGGGAGTACTTAAAGGGGGACCTCGCCCCCTCGAAAAGAAATTCACGCGCCGGAGGAAAGTCACTAGTAAGAAGTTGGATGGGGAACCCAGGGGGATCTCCATCGGAAAGAAAGGGGGGGGGAAAAAAAGACCTCCCCTTCTGCCTCACTGTAGAAAATCTCACGACTTGTAAGCTCTTCGCTCTAGAGGGGGGGGTCTACTACGAACAAAAAGAAATGAGAAACTCCACCGAGAAAAAGAGGCCTACGTAAGTCCATCTTTTCAAAGCACAACGGCGTCAAGGAAGAAGAACTATGCCTCAGACACGGGGGAGATGCTATGAGGAGCGCCTTGGAGGCGACCCTCCGGAGGAAAGAGGAAGTCTCTTAAGCTGTCTGAATAAATACTACGGCCAAGGCTCGAGAAAGGGAGGGGAGAGGAAATAGATACAACACCCCGGAAAGGGGGAAGACTCAAAATACTACTGGGAAAAACAATGGAGATCTAGCAGTCCTCCTCTAAAAGGGCCGCACTTTTATACATCGGTCACTTCGAAGGAAACCTTCACTGTACACACAGAGAGGACTTGGGGAGGAACCCTACAGAGGGAAAAAGGGGGGACGACCTGGAGGGAATCTCTCTTCTTTCAGAATGGGTCGAGGAGAGGTAGGAAAGACAGAGAACCGAGGAAAATGGGCGGCCACGTCCGTCTTTCCCGGGGAGAAGCCGCCACCAAAGGGAAAGGGGGGGCCCAGACAATCGAAGGAGGGGAAAAAAACGAAAAAACAATAAAAAAAAAAAATTCGTGACAAAAAAGGCTGCACCGGCGCCGAAACCTCTGGCAGGGGAACGAGAAAAGGGGAGCCTGCCCCAACGAGGAAGGAAAGGAAATCGAAAGGATCCCTCAATAGAGAAGAGATTTCCCTTCCGCTGTCGGCTCCATCGCGGAAAGATCCGATGCGGTCGAGGGGAGGAGGAAACTAGTGGTATGATAAAAAGCCGGATCAGGAGAAGGAGAGGGAAAGGCCCCTTTTCGAGGGTCCCTTCCGCTAAGGGAAGAATACGCGATGGGGAAAACGCGTCTAAATTCTGGAAAGAAAAAAGAGGGAAAAGACAGCAGGACTCAAGGGAGGGGGGGTCTCTCGGGAGTCCCCGGAAAGGAAAAGAGAAGGAATTTATCGCGGCGTACAGGACTCTACCCTCGAGCGCTCGAGAGAGAGGCTCGACTCGAAAGAGAGAAAGAGGGAGGATCCGGGGGAAGAGGAGAACACTCTTCACTGAGGAAGGAGGGTAATATTTTGGACTGAACGTCCGCTTTTCAAGTCCCTGTCGGCAGAAAAGGGTCCAGATCCAGGGGTCCGGAGGGGAAGGATCCCGGAAGATCTCGATGGGAAGATGAATGGGAAGAGGAGCTCCACTTAGTCAGCTCAAAAGGAAGGAGGCACCATCCGTAGTCTGCCTAAAGGGGGAGGAAAACCAGTTGTCGAGTTTCCGGGACAATAAGAAGAAAGAAAGGCGCGCCAGTACTGTCCTGAAGAGGGAAAGAGTACTCTTCTCCCGGAGCATATCTTATCTGAGAAGAGGACACTTCGAAAGTCCGTGCGGCTGAACAGGTCCCCCCATTCAAAGGGGAGATACTCTGCTGATTCTGAGGTGGCACGACCACTCATTTTTTCTTAGAGAAACACGGGAGCCGGAATAAAGAACAGCATTGAAAAGATTCTTAACGGAGCAGAGCACTGTAGACTCCCACGGGGGGATCTCAGAGAAGAAAAAAAAAACAACGGAGGGGAGAAAAAGAGAAGAGAGCTGAGCCCGTTTTAGTCAGGGAAGTGCGATTCGCGGCAGGGAAAGGGGGGGGGGGTGGCTCAACGGTTCAATAGGAAAAAGGGACTTACACAAGAAACTTATCCTGCAGAAGAGCTTAGCGAAAAGTTTAATTTTTTGAAAGGGGGGGTGGTCGCCCTCAAAAAGGGAGGGGCCGACACTATCTGCGCTGAAAGGGAGATCTGGGAAGCTTTCCTCAAGGAGAGAACGTCGATTCTGTCCCACCGGAACATAAGGGTCGGGACCTCATCGATGAGGAAAAGGGAGGGCTCGGGAGGAGCTGGAGAAAAGAGATTATGCAGGCAATCTGCAAGCACAGGACCTTGTCCAAGGGGGAAAACCTCGGCTCTCTTTCGACAACGCGCACTACCGCTTGAGAGGCAACCAGCTACGGACCTCCAGGTACATTCGATTGGAGGAGGTTACGACTACTTCGGAATCGGAAAAAGAGGGAGGGTCGCGTCGAGCGAAGAACAGCAAACGCCCGTAGCGCCGTCAGAGAAAAGGCTAGAGGGTCCAGCAGAAAAGGAGGAGGAAGGGAAATTGCGCAGGATTCTCAAAACGGGGTGAAGGCCTACGGCGAGCCTAGGCTAGCGGCGGATCTACGATTAGGATACCGAGATCCGGTACCATCGGGGACGGATCTCACTGCTTCCTTTGCGAGCGTGACATAGGGGGGACCCAAAGGAAGATAAGTACCCTGCTCAAAGGCCAACAGTCTGTAAATAAAAGGTCTGGCTCAGACAAGCGTCCATACGAGACAGGCATCAGGGAGAGGGGGACGGCCGCTGTCCAAGCCATCGGCGAGCGGAAGTGAGGGCGAGCTTGATGAAAGACCCGAAAAGCTGGGTCAAGAGAGGGGACTCCCAGAAGGGCATAGTTTTTACTGGGGAGCTTGAGAGGGGCAGAAAAAAAAGGACAAACGGCGGGGGAGGGGCGAACTTCTCTGTCTTCTTTGGCTGGGGGGGGACCCATTTTGGTTTTGTCCGAAGTCTGGCAACAAAAGGGACCTTTTTTTCTGGCGAGACTCCTCTTTATCAAGGGAGGAGTAGACAAGGTGAAAAAAAAGAAATGCCGAGACCAGTACTAAAAAAAGGACACGTCCTACCTAACCGAGAAGAAAACTCATGCTGTCGTCCCGAAAGGGTGATCTACTCTTAAGGAGGATCAAAGAAGGAGGGGAAAAGGGCGCCATTTCTAGAATTGAGGACGGAGCCGCAGAAAGAGAAGGTCACGCAGATAAGTCAAGGGGTCGCTCCGAGTCGTGTGTTCTAGGAGGGGAGGCGACGGCGTAAGAGAAAGGAAACTCGAACCGAGAAAGCTTCTTAAGGGTGGCCGACGGGAAGAAGAACGAAAAGGAGGGTTCTTAGTGTCTACGCCAGAATTACAGGCGAACTTGCGCTCTCGATCGCGACAGAGTAAGGCTCTGGGAACATCGGGGGGGAAGACTCTAAGAGTGTTGGCAGGTGGGGGAAAAAAGATTACAAGACGTACGGCAATGATGCGCGTTTGGGGGACGGGACGGCCCGGGGAGGAGAGCTCGATATAAGAAGACCTAACTTCCTGGAAAAGGCGATCTCGGCCTGAGAGTCGGGATTTAGTTCAAGAAGGCTTCTAAAAACTATGGGAAAGAATCCGTGTCCCCAATGAAGGCCATGCTTCCTGAGGCCTTGCACCGCACGGGAAGGGGTGTTTCTAGGGGGGATAGGAAAAGAGGAAAGGGTATCAAGGAAAATCTATCAAGAAAGAAGAAGGGGAATCCCCGGCGCGACTGTGCGTACTTGCGGGAAAGTAAGATTGAGGCCCCAGCTCGATTAAAAAAAAGTTAGAGGGCCGAGAGGGAAGAGATCAACAAAAAAAGCTCCCCTAAGGGGGTGAGACTCCGACGCAGAGGAAAAGACTTTTTTAATCTATAGGGGGGGCCGAATCGGAATCATAGAACGGATCCCCGAAAAACTGGGGAGTGGGGGGTAACAAAAGGCTCACTGAGAGGAAGATCCCCTCGGCCCAGCGTGGAGCCCTTTCTTAAAAAGGGCGCCGGGGGAGAAGAGAGGGGGTGTAGAAGAACCACTAGGGACCTGAAAAGGGGAAAGGGGTAGCGCAGAAAAACTTCAGAGAAAAGAGAAAAAGAGGTACGAGCGCTCGGAGAATCGCAAAGGACGGAAGTCTCGCTGAAGAAGAAGGGAAGAAAAAAAAAACGCGCAGGAATCGGCCCGAAAAGGTCTTGTCATTTCCCAACGAAAGAGGGGAGGACGAGATCCCGGGCGGGGACGTCGGCGAAAGGGGGACTCCTTGGAGGAGGGGGAGGACCCTCGGAACTTGAGAGGAAAGAGGAGATCGTTATCGCTTCGCTTCCTCGGGGGGAAAGGAATCTCTGAAGAGAGGGTGCGAGAGGAGGTTCAGTACCAGGGAATCCCGGGGAAGGAAAAGAGAAGGGGGAAAGAACCACGAGAGAAAAGAGAAAAACCGTAGCGAGAAGAAAGCATCTGGCCTCACTAGCATCGTGGTGAAAGTCGCTTAGAACAAGAGCGTTGAGATCGCCTTGGGAAAGCCTCGATCGGAAGGCTTGAGAGAGGAAAGGAAGAGGAAGGCGGAATTTAGGAGGAAGGGGGCTTCCGGAGTGAAAAATCCTGACGGAGAAATGGGAGAATCGCTCTGGCCGAAGCCAAGGAAGAGTCCCGGGGGAGCAATTATACCCAAAGAAAAAAAAAAAAAACGTCCCCGCGACGAATATCGTCTGACACCCGCCGGAGGACCGGGAGGGGAAATCTACAAAGACATCGAGGGGGAAAAACACTCTGGGAAGACCTTGGAGGAGAAGAGACCGTCTGACGGCTCAAGCTCGCTCGTGTTAAAAATGAGCCGTGGCGGCGCACAGCGCCGAAGGAAAGGGAAGGGAGGGTCGCTGTGACGCAGGGAAGGCTGGGAAAAAGCAAAGTGATCTCAAAAATTCTCGAGGAGAGAAGGAATATTTCGCTCGATCACGGGACGAAGCACTTACTCTCTTTTTCGGGGGAGAAAAGCGAGACCCCGGAGAAAGGACCCCTCTGAGTAAAAAGGGATTAGAGGGAAAAAGGGATCCCGGAAAATTTATCTCGGGAGGGGAAAAAATAGCTACCCTCGAGCGTAAGAGAAGCTGAGAGCTCCCTATTCTTCTGCTCAGAGATAAAAGATGAAATCGCGAGCTTGGCGGGGGAGGAGATCGGAGGTCCAGGAAGGGTTTTGAAAGAAGGGGGGTAGGGGGAAAAATCCAGAGGGAGGGAGATTCCCATCGCTCCGATGGAGGGGCCACTATGTCCACGGGGAAGCGAGCCGGGCGCGCCACGAAACAATCAGACAATAGACAAGGAAGCAGATAAGAAAAGGAACCATCGTAGAGGAGTTCGAAAAAAAATGTGACCGGTGGGCAAAAAGCCCGAGAGTCTCTCTCCTGCGAGGGGGCAGGTCATGCAGCTCACAGACGAAGTCTTCAGAGGAGAGTATCTTGAGAACGTCGACAAGAGGGAGGGAAACACTCCCCCAGTAAAAAACGACTCGGATGCGGAAATCGGCCCGCAAAAATTGTGCGGCTCGGAGAAGGAATCAGGCGGCGACAGAGGGAGGAGAGAGACTTAAAATCGGAGTGAAGAGAAAAACGAAGAGGGGTGGGGAAAAGGAACGGTAGGATGAAGAAGGAGGGGTCCGAGGACTTGCGATGCGCCGAAAACCTGGGATCATTCTCCGATGTAAAAAATTACGATCCACCGGTTTCGAGAAAAAAAGGGAGGGGGAAATTCCAGAATCCGGAGAAACTGTTTGATGGGTGGGGGGGTAGAAAAGAAAAAGGACGACGGGTGCCGATTTCGCGAGAAGAAAGCCCGCGGAAGGGAAAAAGAGAGGCGTGTAGCGGCAGAAAAGACACAGAGGACAGAGGACGGAAATGAGGGAGAAGAAAATTTGTTCGATCCGACGGAAAAGAGGGGGAAGGACGGCTGCTTCGTGGCGGACGGTCTTCAGTATTTTTCCGGAAGCGGGAGGCCGCACCTTCGACAGAAAGCATTGGGTGTCCAGGGACCAGAGGAGAGATTGCTCACTCGCACGAGCTGTATCTTAACGCGACTGTTACAGCTAAAAGTGAAACCGAAGAAGGGAAGAGCTCGTCGAACTCTCTAAAAAACGATCGCGTCGAGCGAGAAAGACCCGCTCGGATCGCAGCGAGACGCTCGAGGTCGAGACGGAAGAAGAAAACTACAGGGGGAGACGGAGTCGAACCGTTATATCGAAAGGGAAAAAGGACCTCTTCTCAGAGGCTTGGGCTCTACATACGCTCACAGGGACTAGAAGTTCGCCGCGACAAGGGGAAGAGGCAATAGGAGTCCTGGTAAAATGAAAAGAGAAACTTCGATAAAGAAAAGCTATGGACTGGAATTCCTTCTTATCTCCAAGCGGGAAGGAGGGGACGAGAAAGAAGATCTGGAGAGGGGGGAAAACTCCATCGGCGAAGCTGAAGACCCATCTATTCTAGCGAAAAGGAGAACTCCCCAGAAGTGTAGGGGTTGCGGGACAAAAGTTTTAAAGTCTTTGCAAGAGGGAGGGCTCACCGCTGGTTCCGTACTATATTTGAAGGAGTCGTCTGGGGGGGGGGGAAGGTGGGGCTACTTGGGCTTGCAACAGTTTTCTGCCGGAAGGAAGAAGGAGAAAAATAGACTCCCAATTGAGGCGCGTCCTCCTTCCTAACGGGGGAAAGCGAAGGAGAAGAAGGGGAGGGACATCAAGCGAATGAGGAAAGGACGTCCCTCAAGGGAGGCCTTCTGTCGGAAAAAAAATCTCAACAACGGGTTCTATCTACCCTTTACGAAGGAAAAGGGGGGACGCCCCGGTCTCTGAGGGAAAGGTGACGGATAGAGGACTTAAGGAAAAATGATGATTCAGAAAAAGAAGGTGACGGAAAAAGGGCAGACCCGTCGCGAAAGCTCTTCCAGGGAGGGGTGGCCGACTAGGTACGCGAAAGAAAGAAAAAATGAAAGAAAGGAGAGGGAGGGGGTATACCTACAACAGATGACAGAAAGGAGAGGAGCATCTGCGAGGTAGCATCGTTCGGGAAAAGAGAAGAAAAGACGCCCCGTGGGAGGGTAAACGTATGACAATACGTCTTCCTAAGCGGGAGACGGCCCGCGTACAGGAAAGAACTACGGGTGAAGGAGGCCTGGGAGGAGAAGATACTCGAAATTAGTGAAGAGGGAAGGGTCTACGGGCTCGCTCATAGATGTTTCTCGGGAGAATAAGGAGATAACGCAACGGAGAAAAGAACGTCACATGTACAGAAATTGCGTTGACTCATGGGGCCGAGGGGAGGGATAAATACCTAGAAAGGGGGAGAAAACTCGTCAAGGCAGGGAAAAAGGAGACTCTACTTGCGAGAAAGTTTCTTCCCCCAGAGATGTCCCACGAGAGGGGGTTAGAAATAAATAGGCTTCAAAGATCATCCGAAAAAGAGGAGGAGAAAAAAAGGCTCCGTTGGTTCTGAAGAGAAGAACCGGGGAAGGGGGAACTTTGGAAGAAAATAGGGATCTGAAAGTAGGGTATCTCCCTTTGGAAAGGGCCTTGTGTGGAGGGACAGATGAGGGCGAGGGAGGACCCAGAACATCTTCACTCCATCGTAAATTCACTGAAGGGAAGTTTGCTGCTATAGGGAAAAAAGGATCTAGGAATCGGGGAGCGCCTCCCCCGGAAAGAGGACTCTCACTACGGAAAAGTCTTCTCTCTCAGTCGTTCCGGATCTACATCCTAGGAAGGATAATAGAGCTGCTCGAATAGCAAAAGAGCATCATCTGGGGAAAGGGGCAGGGGGAACACCGCAAAGGACTCTAGATCACAGAAGGAAAAGGGAAACCTCTATTCCACTTCTACGAAGGTAGCTCACTTTCTCCTTTCCTTAGGGAGTAGACCCTCCGGAAACTTGAGGTACATAGCTGGGTAGGAACTGAAAAAAGAAAGTCTAGTCGGAGGGGGGCTCCGGGAAAAAGGAAGGAAACACTACTACTACGGAACCCTTTCCTATCTATCATTAGGAGCATCCTTTCCGAAGAAAAAGAAAAAAAGGAGTATAGGTAGTACTGTGGGCTCCTTGGGAGAGCTCGCTTAAAGGGGAGAGGACGACCATGAGGCAAATAGAAGATCTTTCTTCCTCCTTGCAGGGAGGAAGAGTCGAGTCGAGGGGAAGGGGAGGAGAATTTCCTTGAATTCTCGGGGAGGGCTCAAAGAGAAGACAAGGATCTCAAAAGGTAGAAAAAAGAAACCCCCACCAGAACGCCCTCTACATCTTTCTACACCCGCCGCTGAAGAAGGCGGGACTCGACGCCAGAAAAAAAACCGCCCGAAAAAGCGGAAAAGAAGGCCTTCCGAAAAGGGGAACTCAATTCTCACCTCGGGGAAAGCTTCGCCCGATGGGGATGCTCCCTTCTCCAGCGAAGAAAAAAGGCGAGTGACGCTAGGTGAAAGGGAAACCGCAGATATACCAGAGAAAAGAAAAAGGGACTGTGGTCACGGGGGAAAGAAGTGCTACTCGCCGGGAAAGAAAAGGCTATACGACTGTGTATCGGAAGGCACACCGCCTGCTGAGAGAGAGGACCTCGATACCTGGAAGGGTCGCAGAAAGGGGAGGGGGGAAATTACCGGATGAAAAAGAATATCTTCCGCGAGAAGGGAGGAAGTAAACTCGCTCGACTAGATCGGAAATTGCTATCTAATTCTGAGGAAAAAAGGAGAAACGACGTCCAGTAGAAGGGGATAGGGGGGGCGATTGGAGGGGGAGTCCACAAAAATCGTTGAGAGGGAGAAGAGAAGGATCGGGGCCACGAGAAAACAGTGCTTCGCTCTCGGTCGCGCCATAGCGCTCGATGCAAGAGAAAGGAAGAAAACAAAGAAAGAGCACCAAAGGAGGAGTCGAAACTTTGGCCAGCAGAGAAGAAAGGAAACGCGCACATCCTGGCGGAAGAGAGAAAAGTCGGTCTGCATCTCACTCTCTAGGGCCGCGTCGCCGGGGGGGAATCGAAAGAAAGCCAAGTCGCCAGACGGGACGATCAAAAAGAAGCGGTTGCAGAGAAGGAACTTCCCGCCACGAAGGGGGGGAGGAGAAAAACGATCGCGGCGGACATTCTGCGCATTATCCTCAAAAAGAGAGAAGGAGGCCTCGCAATCCTCGGACGCAAAGAAAGAAAAAAAAAACGAGGAGAAGGATAGAGAAGAGCCCCGGGGTGAAAGAGGGAAGACGGCGCAGAAGTGGATAATATCGCAGGAAAAGGGGGAAAAGGGGGAGCTTCCACAATCTTGGGAAGATTACCGCATGAAAACAATTTAATGGGAAAGTATCTACGGGGGAAAAGGAGGAGAGTTTTAATATCACGCGAACTAATGACCTATATCTTGATCTTGCAGGGACTAATAGGAGGTAAACCTCATGAATGCAAAAAGGGGAGGGGAGGGGGAAACCTTAAAAGTAAAGTTTGGAGAAGACGAGGAGGCCGAAGGGGCTGTGATGGGAGAAAGCTAGACGTCTTCTGATTTAGAGACGGAGGGTCCTCTTCCCGGAGACGGAAGGCCGTGCCAGAGGAAGAAGACGAGATGCTCAAGAAATAAATCGGAGGGAAAAGAGGAAACGTCACGAAACGATTGAAAAAGGAGGCCGAGGGTGACTTCGAACGGGGGAAAGAGTCTCTCGAGCGAAGAACGAAGAAAAAACAACATCGTATCTACTTCATCTCAGGGGAAAGAAAGGCGCTTCCTCGGAACAGAGTCGGGAAAGATATCCGGATTATTCTAACGGGGAAGAAAAAGGGGGAAGCAATCGGCTTCTTAGATAAAAAAACCGTTTGGTAATCGGGAAAAGGGAAAAAAGAGGAACTGCGTCCGGAGGGGAAAGACCCGTACCGGCGCATCGCCCCGCTATGGCTTGGTCCGGCAGGAGAAAAGCCATCCGAGGAAAGCCCGAAAGCGGACGGAATGCGCCAAGGGAGAGAGGCCCATCGAGGACTTTAGGCGCAAAGATCCCAAAGGACGGGGAGGGGGGGTGACTCAAAAGGGTAAGAGGGGTTACGTCTTGGGGAAAAGAGGAGAGAGCCTTTTCCCCCCAAAGGGTGGTCTAATGAGAGGGGCTCTTCTCTTGGGGGGTTATATAATGAGAGATTATTCGGTCAAAACACTTTAAATACCTTTTGGAGCTGGGAAAGAAATCTGAAAAAGAAAATTGGAAAAGAATAGGAAGGCCTACACCTAAAGGAGAAAGGGACATAATCTCTAGGAGGCCTCATTCGCTCTACCCTCCCTGGAACATCTCTTCATGAGGGAAAAAAAAAAAAGAGATCCAGGCCGGGAAGTGAAAAATTCTAACTGAAACTTCTCCTGAAGAAAAAGGGTCTCTCCGTCGTCGTCAGGTTTCTCCTTCTCTTGCGTCGAGGGAGGGGGAATCAAGGGGACGAAGAAGAGGGACTAAAAGAAGAAGACTCTTACGAGGGGAAGGCTATTACGAGATGTGCTCTCTGGGAAAAGGAGGAAAGTAGGGTCCCGACGCAAAATTAACACTTAAGGGCGAGAAGACGGGGGGAAGAAGAGAGATTGAAAGGAAGGAAAAGGGCTACGAAGGAAGGTGCGTTGGGGAAAAATTCCAACGTCGAGGGTGGCGAAAAGACATCAAGAAGAGTCCTCTTGGGTAGAAGGGGGGAGGGGACTGTGCTTACCCACGGGAGAAGCGGGGAAAGGGGGTCAGAAGGAGACTGGGCAGAGGAAGGGTGTCTCACGTGGAAGTCGATCCTGGTCAAAGAGAGAGCTCGAAAGACCACTGCGTGAAGAACGTGAGGGGGGAAGTATGGGGGGACCATCTCCTTCAGAAAGCCGCGAACGCGGTTCATCGAGCCCTACAAGGACGGGCGACGTGCGGGAGGAAAGGCTGGAGAAATTGTGAGAGCTGCAGAAAGAGTCGATGCCCACAGGAGCTTAGGGCCCTCGGGAAGGCGGCCTGAAAAAAGGGGGAGCGCACAAAAAAAAAAAAAACGGGAGAAAACCAGAAAAGGCCAGGAGAAAAGGGCTACATACGGCTCCATGGGGAAATTCTATCTTTTTTAAAGAGAGCGGGAAGGAGGAGGAAGATCAAAGGGGGGTGAGCAGGGTTGGGCAAAAAAGGGCGACTGAGTGGAGACCAGACCCCTCGTCCATCGTCAACCGTGCGGAAAGGGGCACGAAGAAAAGGGGGGGGACTGGGGGGGTCGGGGGGAAAGCTTATCAAGGGGGGAAAAGGAGGGAACCTTCGACCGGCACTCAAAGACGCTCACTCCGTTACCGAAGTTCTCCTCGGGCAGAAGGGCTTAACCAAAAAAGGAATCGAGAAGAGCTACCCTGCAGATACACGAAGGGATAGGGCAAAGGATCTTGGCCCTGTAGGGAGGAGGGGGGAGAGCCTCCGCCCGGAGGAACGAAAACCTCATTGCACGGGGGGGGATGCTATAGCGCAGGGTTTCATTCCTACCCGAGAGAGTGTCAGAGAGGAAGGCTCGTAAGGTAGATAGATTGAGAGAGGTGCTATTGTCGTCGTCCCCTTTAGTTTAACGCCTTCTCCTCACGCGGACACAAAACTACACGTTAGCGAAAAAAATCTGGAGCAGGAGTCAAGGAAAGGCAAAGGAGGGGGAAGGCTCTTAGGGGGGGTCTATCGAAGGAGGAAAAAAGAAAAAAAAGCTCGCTGCAACCGCGGGACAACGACGTCAGATCTGCTTCTTCTGGCCAGCCAACGGTCGTAGTTCGTCTTCGGAAGGGACACGTCTAAAGATCAGGGGAAAAGGAAGCCTCCGGAATCACGGGGGGGGGGGGGAGAATCCTAGCTCAAGGAACCAACTACACACACATACGCCCGCGACGAGATCGGAAAACAACATCCGATGTCGAAGCTACGAGGAAACTAATCTCCGAAACACTCTGCGGGAGATGCGTCATCCTGCCATCCGACCTAGGGTATTGCGCCTAAAAGGGAAAGGAGGGGCTTCCGCTTCGGGAAAAGAAAAGGAGACGTCTACAGCTCAAGGGGGAGTGAAAGGAAGAGAACGTAGGGAGAGCGAAAGAAGTCTCCAGCCATATAGACAAGATTCTCCGTCCGGGGAGAGGTTCGCTCGAGCACGGGAAGGAGAGGAAGGCTAAAATGTCGAAAAAAGCTATAAAGGGGAAAGAAAGGAAGGAGATCAAAAAGATTTCGGAAGGGAAAAGAGAGAAAAACCCGTATGCGCCCGGACCATGTAGAGGCTTACCTTATACTCTAAACCTCAGAGCCGTCTCGAGCACGGCTGCTGATGCAACGAGGATCAGGGGAGGGGAAGGAGAAGGACGAGCAGGATCGTGGGGACAGAGGGAGGGGAAAAAGATTTTGGTAGGGTAAGGTGGCACTATCCCTGGAGAGCGTGCCCATCAGAAGGGGGGATGCCCTAGAGCGACCGGGGCAAAAGGGAAAAATAGGAGAATATCAGCAGAAAAAAAAAGTTCCGTCGGCCCCCCGCAAGATTAGTCCGCACACCTTGATGGTGCCTGTGGGCCAGAAGGAAAAGAGGCCTTGGGCGACACAGAGAGTCAGGTCTGAATCCGGGAAGGGGGAAAAAAGCTCCGAGGGGCCCCTTTCTGAAGCGGGGGAGAAACCCACACCTCCCCCTTCCCCCGGGGGGAGACTCCTCTTATTCAGACGGCCCCGCCTACGCGTGTGGAGTGGGGAGAAGGGAGAAGGAGCTTGCTGACAAGAAGTAAAAGCCCACGGGGAAAAGAAGGGGGCAAGTCCTCGGAGAG
>Ga0179593_1444931_pt1 | contig 33570 bp, 26 predicted proteins | sample CZODoug2_1_08_16_FD_185931 | JGI IMG/M metagenome (GOLD analysis project Ga0179593, IMG submission 185931) | Vadose zone soil fungal communities from Angelo Coast Range Reserve, California, USA - CZODoug2_1_08_16fungal (PacBio error correction) | ecosystem: Environmental > Terrestrial > Soil >...
ATGGAAAACCAAACCGGACATCCTTGCCGAGAACTTTTTATGGGGATTTGGAAGAGAGAATTGTATTAAGAAGGTTCACCGTGACAAAAAATGCGCGTTTTGGGGGACACCAGTCCCGCACCCAGGAAGAAGACTCTCAGGGCTTCAATCGCGATAAGAGGAAAGAAAGGGCCAAAAAAGGAAGGTCACAAGATCCTGTTACCGTCCTGGGGCAGAAGACAAGAAAAGAACGGCCGGGGGAGGAAGGGTGGGATTCGAAAAAAATTTGAGGCCAAGGACTGTTTACCACGCAAGCCAAAGTTGTTAAAGACTCCCTTCGTGAGGCCACCGGTGTGCAGCTGAAAAACCTGCCCGTCCAAGAGAGGAAAAAAAAGTCGGGCGTCTAAATTGAAAGAAGACGCGAAGGAAAAAAAGCAGAAGTGCTACCCACAGCCACCGGGCGCAAGGAAAAGACTAGTATGACGGAAAGGTAAGGTCGCAAGGAAAAATCTGAATTGCGCGAAAGAATGGCGAGCCTAAGTGTCGCCCTCATAACGGGCCAGCAAGAAAGGAGCGATGGTTGCGTAGTGGGGGACGAACCAGTCGGGCATAGCAATGCCCTGCAAAGAAAAGGTGGGTCGGCGATGGGGAGGGGTGTTAAGAAAAGCGTTTTGCCGCCAAAGGGCTTCCCACCGGGAGAGAAGGGAGCAGCAGAGAGGTCTCATAACTAGCCAGCCGGAGCGGAGAACTATGCAATCGCCTGAAACCGGAAAGAACTCCGGTTACAACCAACTGCAGGGGCGGAAGGCAAAAACTGCCCTTTCTCGGTGGCAGCGGCTCAGCTCTACTACTGAGCATCCGGGGGGCGGGTGGCAGAGCAAATCAAAAGAGCAAAAAAAAAAACAAAAGAGACTTGGCCGGAAGATGGGGAATTGAAGGAGAGAGTCGGGCGGCCCGAAGCAGGGACGAAGAGCAGGAACAGGGATAGCGCGAAGACCTATATGCCATCACCGGCGTTACGAACAGAAGAGGATTCTACTTGACAGAACCAACTCAACGCAGGGGGGTAAGGCAGCCAAGCTTCTCGCATCGAAAGTAGCGAACAAGGCGGATGGCGAGTATTGGGCGCGCATCCAAGGACAAAAGTAGTCTACTCGGCGGTCCGCAGATGGAGAAAATGAAAAGGGGAGGATACTCAAAGACTTCGAGATAAAGGTAGGGCAGACGGCACCTCACCTATAAATAGCCTGTGCCTATTATCGGAACAAGCCTCAGCCAATCAGGCCAAGTAGAGTTCCTTTCGAGGAAGGACCATGAAAGATTACCCAACGCCCGGGACTCATCTAATCGGGCATGATTCTGTTTTGCGGGCTGACACGCCGCTGACGCGTGAAAGAACACAAGGCGTTGAAGAAAACCTCTTGCGATGAAACCTCGCGCTGAAAGTAAAATGAATGGAAGAAATAGGACAAGGTCGATCTGAATCTCGCAGCCGTGGAGGCGCAATTGTCGGAGGGAGAGGAAAAGACTGAGGGACGCCGGGGAGCGGGGAGCAACAGAAAAAAGGCCCCTTGGAAAAGCTGGACGTATTCATTTGAGGGGAGACATCCGCAAAGATGCGGCAATTGGGCTGCTGCCAATAGAAAAGGAATCTACAGTGGAGATCGCGGGGGTGGCGGGACCTTTGTCCGAACCGGGGAGATGAAAAAGGTGTCTGACTCCCCCCACCCAAGGGCGAGGCGCATCGCGCAGAACGAAAAAAAAATCGAAAAGATTGGTAAGCCGAGGGCTATCGCCGTACTAACGTATGAAAGGCGAAGGAGGACACTGGCAATAACTAGCGCATCTAAAAAAAGAAGGGGGGGGCAAAATCAAGCCAGCGGAGCCCCTCGGCGAGTTCTTTCACTCTTCAAAAACTCAAGTCGAAGGAAACGGCGCGAAACAATATTCGGTGGGAGCAGGGGATTTAGGCAGAAGTATCGTGGCAAGAAAATTCGAGTAAGCGCTCGTCGCCGCGAGAAAAAGTCGGAAACCTGCTCGCAGCTCCGATGGTGGAGCGGGATGGAAGGGAGGAACGACGGGAAGGAACGCCATCAGCACCTTTCATTGGGACAGACCGTACACTCACCGGAAACTAGCTCTCACAAGCGGAACAAACGGTCAGCTGGGAAAAAAGGGCCGGGGGGCCGCGCATGCACACAGAAGATCATACCGACCTCGGAAAGACTGCACCGTCTATTTGTAAAACCTGCTCGGGGCGCGCCTGGGACGAGAAAGACTTAAGACGCGGCCGGCTCGCACCCTTATCGGGGGGCATGGGAGCCCTTTGGATCGAAGGAAAACAGGAAAGGACTCATATCAGCCGGCAGGTCTTTTCAGTTGGGGGGAGCAAGAAAATCAAGGACAGGTGAGATGGGTAAAACGGACACCCTTGCATCACACCAAAAAAGAGGCTAGTAAGACAGGGAGGGTGATGGCCAAGAAGCGGGGACGCGCGGAGAGGTCCTATCTCACGAAACAACTTATTATTAAGGAAGAGAGATAGGAAAAGATCTAGGAGGCGACCGGGCTTTTGGCTATCCATGACTAAAAGAGTTCCCAGAAAGGGTGGAGGCTACTGGGGGGGAAGTTAGAGAGAACTAACGATCAAGGAGACGATTTCATTAAGGCCGCGACCAAATTAAAAGACCGGCAGTGCAAAGGGAAATTGGAACCTCTCGTCATATAGGTCGATCCATATCAGCGTGAAAAGAGAGGGGAACCTTCCGCGCAACGAGAAGAAAGCCCACGACGCCCGAAGTGGTTTGACCAATATGGGTGAAGGCGAAAAAAGGCGGAGGGGGAGAGTGGTGCATTCTGCCGTACAAAAGGAAGATCGGGGTGCTCAAATGGAACAGCCGCAAAATCGTCGGTCGTGCACAAAAGGTCGAGCGAGAGTGCAAAAGGCGAAAAAGGCACCGCACTCAACATCTATCTAGCAGGTCTGACCCCCCATCGGGGGAGAAGAAGGGAGAAGAGAGAGAATCGTACTCTAAGAAACCACCAAAACCAAATCCTACCACAAAGACGTTGTTTCTACTGCCGTTGCCTTCTAAGAGACAGGACAGCAAGACACCAGGCTGGCTCGGGAGGGGGAGCAAGGACCCACTGCGTTGGCAGAGGGAGGCTCAAAGAAAAGCAGTCGAAAGGACTGAGCGCAGAGCGGCGGACGAACTCGCATAAAATTCTGGACTTCTGAGCGGAGGAAGTGCCGGGTTCGGATCAACAATTTTCATTGTGCCAGATCCCCTTTCGACAAGAATTCAAAAAGCCGGGAGAGGTAACTTGATCGCAAGGGCCGGGAATTGAGCAGCACGACCGCAGCCTGTCTGGAGAGAAAGCCAACTGCAACTGAAAAAAAGAAGAGACATAAACAAGGTCGAGCTTTGAAGGGACCTGCAAAGCGGCGCACAGCAGCTGGACCCTCGATAATAGAAAGACGGAAGGACGATTGTCCAGAGAGAGAGTGACGGTGTCCTCCTCGACACGCAGAAAAAAGGGGCAGAGGACAGAGGGAAAAAAAAGCCGTGCGGGAAGATTCTGAGACGTAGGGCACGGCGTGTCAAAAATCAACAGCTTCATCCGATGGGACAAAGGATTTGTATCGAATTGGAAGAAACCTCGCCACATCGACTTTGCGGCGTCATGAGTCAAAAAGAATTAGCGCACGGCTAAACTCGGTGCGGCTACGTCAGCTGGCCGACAGGGCAAGATCCAAGGAGCCTCTTCCTGAACAAAATCCGACGCGCCAAGGCGGAAGAGCGGACCTCAGTAGCGACGGGTCTTAATGATGCGAGGCAGAAGACCAAGAGCAGTCGAGCCTTTCGCTACTCGAGCGCGAATTCGGGGAGGGGCCGAGCAATGCGAGGTGGAAGCGCAAAAATGAGACAATAGGCGGCGTGAACGAGTGCAGCCATCAGAGGCGGGGCAAAGAACGACAGGAGCCTTAGTAGACAGGCCTTCATTGCGTTTCCTTCTAAGAAGAAAGGCATTGGGGAAAAAAAGGGGAGTTGCTGGGGAACGTAGTTGCGCAGGCAAACAACCGTGCTCAAGGTACGAAAAAACGAAGGCAAAGGGGGAGAACGGACCTGCGCCGATCGCAAGCATAATTTAACCCGTATTGAGGAGGAGAGGCTAAGGCGATGAACCAAACCATCGGCGACGAGCGAGAAGAGATCCACGATGACGCCGGGCGAGAAAGAAAAACGGATCTTTAGAAAAACCCGAAAAAAGAAAAATCCAGAAATTGCTTGAGCTCAGGGCCATTGCTTGCAGAAGAAGAGGGGAAGTGTTACAAAAAACGCCCAATGTGAAAGTGGACGAAGAGAGCTGGAAAGGGCAGGTAGGGGGAAAAGGGACGGAGCCGCAATAAAAGCCGGGGGGTAATGCTTAAATCAAGATCATAGACTTGCTTGATGCGGGGATGGGCCGGAGGAGCCGGACGGGAATAAGGAACTCGCTGCGTGAGGGTAGGGAGAGGGGCACGGATAGTTTGGGCAGGGTAATTCAGAGGATCAAAGTGCGTCTCAACAGCAGGACGCAGAAACAAATTTGGCTGCGTTGCCTCACAAGCCTGACCCATCCATCACTTTCAAGCAGAGAGACCACCAACGGGCTCAGAATCCGCGATCCTGACAGAAAGGGAGAAAAGGGGCCATCTCGGTAGAAGGAAGTGGAAATGCAAATTTCCTGAACAAAGATGCGATGCAGGGTCATTACAACCCGCCTATGTCACACTAGGGCAAGGAGTGACCAAAAATAATCCAAACGCACATCACCAAACGAAAAGGAAAAAGCCGCAGATTCTGGAATATTTGGGATAAATCTAAGCTTCTCAACAACAAAACGGGAAAGAGAATATTCAGATTTAAAACGACCCCATAATAGCCCATGGAAGAAGGGGGAAAGCTGGGAGTACTGGGAGGGATTGGGGGGAGCGTTGCGTTTGAATATTCTATGTTGTTCCCTGAACTCCTAAGCCGTTTGTGACAGTTTGCAACCGTCCCTCACCCGTCAAATCGCAGCGCGAGAAGGAAATCGAGGACCTGCCCGGCAGAACCAGGAAGAGTTCAACCGACGATCCTAGAGAAAGGACAGGGGGGGGGAAATCTGCTGGGCGGGACTCTTTGTGGGTGTCGAGGATGTGAACATTGCAGGATTGTCCACTGCTTGTGAGGAAGCAGCCAAACGTGGCGATCACCCTCGGGACAGATGGATAACGAAAAAGTGGTAGAAAAATCAAAAACCGGCCCCAAACTTAAAATATCTATCTGTCGTGAGCCTCAAAAAAATTACCGCCGCGCGTGTCTCCCGCTCTCATCGGGGGGCAGGCGCCCGCGGCAAACGCACTCTAAATGTCTCGCTCGCTCTAAATTTTAAAGAGCATGAAAATATAAGCTCGGCTCTAAAAGTGCGCGCAAGGGACAAAAACACATCGACACTTGCAAAGTGTAACCAACAACTGCTTCTAAAAAAAGAGGCGCGGTGCGGGGGGGGAAACTACGATCGTCACTACCAGGGGCAGTCGTGGAAGCAAAAGGGCGGGATACTGGTTTTCCGAAAAAGGAACTTTTCAGGAAGCCGCGGCGCCGCCGTGGAAGGGGAAGGGTAGAGTCCGATCGTTCGTCATTCAGCCTCCTTCGGCGGAACTCTGGGGAAATAGAAGAAGAACCGAAGAATAAATTACAAAACCCGTGCTATCGGCCAGCTTCCTGGGAGGAGGTGGCGTCGCGAAAAAACCGGGAGCAGAAGAGGGGGTATAGCACAAATCAAGCCCACTGACACCGGGGGAAGCAGGAAATGGGGAATGGGACTTAGGAGGATGAATCCCATCCTTGTCGATCGCCAGGAAACCGACGTGTCTGCGCTCAAATAAGTGGCTAGTCACCTCGTGAAGCCACCTGCTCAAGTTGTCGACGACCCGCAACGAATTATCGGAAACAAAAAAGGAGCATACGGGTCTCAAAAATGGGCGATTGACTCTTCTATGTCTAGAGCCGAAGAGCGAAGCTCGGCTTCGGGACCTAGTCGCATGGCGAAGAAGGAAGGTCGGTCGGCGGGCGAAACTAAAGAAATGCGTCGGCACCGGGAAATCCCAGAAAGGACACGAAACTCCAGCAAAAGCGGTCCGATGCGCAAAGCTTCACTAAAACCCACCAAAAACCAAACACAAAAAAAAACCAGCGAAGGGAAAAATCGCGCCAATTCTCGTTTCCATAAAGGTAAAAAATGGCCAAAAACAAACACACCACACCAACTACCCCAAACATAAAATAAAAAACCCCATCAATGAAAGAGACAAACGGTTGACCTGGAGGACACGGCCGCTCAAAAAAACAAACGAAAAAGACCGAAGTCCAAGTAACACCTCTGCAGGGAACTGCTAATGGGAAAAACTTCTGGACTATGAGATCGGCGATCGATCTGGAAAAAACTTCGCGAAGTCTTTGTCCATTGATCAGTTAACGAGAAGGGGCGAACGTAAACCGAGAAATCTGCAGCGAGTGGAGAAGAAAAAAAACCGAAACCAGTGGTCCGAGACACTCCCTCAATCTGCAGGGGACGCAGACAATCAGCCGGCAAGGCGGATTCAGAAACTCTACCGCGTTTGAGAGGGGGAAAGGGACGTCTGAAAAATCAGTTTTTCTGGGCGACACCTGCATCGGCAGAGAGAAGCGATCAGTAGCTGTTTCAGTGGGGCGGAAAAGCCGAAAACGTTTGCGCGAATCTACGGGCACTGCCTTGGAAGTGGAATTCCGACGAATCGTCAAACGCTGGGGGCCGGAAGAAAAAGCAGATAGCAAAAAGGGGTCGGCCGAGTTGGGGGGTAGTGGACGCTCCTTCAACGTCACGGGGACGAACCGTTTGCCATTTGGGGCAGGGCAATGAGGAGGGAAAAAGGGGCAGCAGCGGTTATATTCAATCGCTAGGGCAAGAAGGTTGCAAAAAAAAGCGGTCAGAAATACCTTCGCATGGACGAGAGAAAGGGCCTTGCTCCCTCCCTAATGCCACCAAGCAGTGCTCGAACACGTGAGGGGCAACGAGAGCGAGGACACTTAATTTAGGGGACAGCGCAAACGCACAACCATAGTCCGGAACGGACGCCCGTAAAGCATTACTGACAACCCCGAAACTAAAGAAGAAGCGATTGCCGCATAACACTAGTCAAACCACTCGCGCGGAGCGCGGCACGGAGAAACTGCGAAGAGGGCTCGACGATTGTTCAAAGGGATCTGTGGCGGAAAGCGATTAACGACGACTAGGCAATAAAGCGGCCGGCAAGCGGCTGTAAAACAATTGTCGCGGAGAAGTAAAGCAATTCTCTCGTGAGGAGGGAGACTTTGAGGCGCAGACACACCACTTCCTTGAAAAACCAAGGGCGAGAACCAAATGGGAACAACCGCCTCCCACATAGGGGCCATATTCCTCAAAAAAACTTGAGTATTAAAAAGAAGAATAGCAAAGAAAAGCGGCGGCGCCCGACTTCGGGGTCATAGCCATGACGACAGCGGAAGAAGTGTTTGAACAAATGCCCGTCAGGCCAAAGCGAAAGAGCACCATTGATTTCCTGTTATCCTCTACCAAAATAAAACGCGTGCACGGGGGAAAGGGACGTCGAGTGGATGGAGATCATACCAGGCCTGAAGATCGGGGATAAAAACCGACGGCGCCGGGTCGAGGAGAAACAACCATCACGCAGGCATGGGTTGACAAAATAGCAAGGTGACTTGAGAGGCTGATCTTCTTCTTAGGGGTTGTACTAAGACCGCCCGACGAGTACCAGGTGTGGTTTCCGGTGCGACTCAAAAATAATGAAAGTGACCTCGGAGAAGTGATTCCCAATAACTCAAAGGTCAGTATGAGTGAAAGGGGAAATTGTCTTCGGAAACGACGTAAACCAACAGCTGCAAGATTCTGCCGCCATCTTTCACGGCCAAAGGGGGAAAAACGAACTCTGAGGCGCCAAAAAAGGAGCGATTTCCAAAAAAACAAAAAGCTCCAAAGGCTGACGCTGCCGTAGGTCGTGGGGGACTTTAGAAGAGGGTGAAAGAACAACACCCCCTCAAATGTCAGACAGGCATCGAAATTAGTGGCCCAAAATGTAAGTTTACTATGTCTAGATGACTCAAAAAAAATGCCCCAGAGTTCCGATGTCTCGGCCCTACGGAGAATCGAAAAAATGACAAATCTGAGGCGAGGGAAAAAAAACGATGCCGGGGGGAAAGACCAATAAAACAAAAGGGGAAATACCCGGGTCGGAATCACGCAAAACCCGCCGGTCAGGCAAACTTAAAAAATGAAGCGAAAGGGAAAAAATGCGAGAATCCTACCACTTATAAATCCGCAGTCAAGAGGATGATTTAGGCCGCCTGCGAACCAAAGAAGGCGCAAAAAAAGGAAGATCAAGAAAAAGCAAGGCAAGGGACGAGGAACAGATAGAGAGGGCAAAATTCTATCGTTTATAAGCAACAGAAGCTCAAGAAAAAGGGCGAAAGGGAAACAGGATTAAGCAGTGGCGTAGGTATAGAGAAGTCAGCGCTGTAACAGACAGCAAAAAAAAAAATACGAGGGAAGGCCAGGTACAGGTCATGGGAGTGCCTCTCAAAGCGAAGTGGGGGCGAGGGGCGTGAAGGAAAAAAAACGGCAGCCCCACCACAAAACAGCACAGTCGACTGGCATGACGTCGAACGACCCCTAAATCTCCGTAGCGAACTCCATCCAGAAAAAAAGTGCCCGCGCGCAATGAAACGCTTACCGATCCGAGACGCCTTGTCTGGTCAGGGGGGGAGAAGTCATCGGACTAAATCGCACGCCTTGTTTCGAGACGGAGAACGGGCGGAAGAAAGGCTGCTATCAATGACGTTGATCGCATACATCGCAGGAGGCGATACGAAGTGGAGTCAAAAAAAAACTCTTCGCGCAAACTAGAGGGACGCCTTGGAGAGGTCGCACACGTGGTACAGAATCAAGGTACAAGGAAAGGTGCGGTCTGGCCCAAGTGTTGCAAAAAAGTTGGGGCACGGCCGAGTGGGCAAAACTATTGTGCCCAGAAGCAAACACAACCGACTCAATGTAGCTAGGCAACACACAAAAAGAAAACGGAAAGCGAATCGGCTGAGGGGGGGGGATTCTTCGGATCGTCCAAGGAAGGGAAAAAAACCGGACGGCAGGATAAGCAGAGAAAGGCGTTACGTAAGGTGGATGAGAAAAGAGATGTGGCTTATCAACCATCGCCGACTCAAAGGAAAAGGCAGTCTCACTGCTCTCACGATCGTAGGGGAAAACGCCACATGGTGCTTGATGACATCGCGGCGACACAAAGTGCTGTTGGAAGGCCGGGAAATAAGCAAGCCGGGTTAATGGGCCACGAATCGAAACGGCTTAGAGTTAAGATTTGGAGGCGCCGAAAAAGGCTTCGAGAGGAGGTATTTTTCGGGTATCGCACTAATTCCTCTATTGGCAGAGAGGAAAGATGTACAAAAGAACTAAACATGAAGCTACAACGTTTGAGGACGGGAAGAAAATGGAGCCAAAACAAAACATCGACCAAGTCAGCTGTAGACGCGCCTATCCAGCGACCCTTAATCGCAAAAATCGACTTGACACTCAAGAAAAAAGGGATTGAAGGAACGCGAGCTCGATTTTCTGCTAGGCGTGCCGGGACGGGAACGTTGCCAACGACTCGGGTAAAACAAGAAGGGAACCCGAGCAAAAAGCACATAAAAACACGCAACAGGAAAACCAGGATTCATTGTCCAGGGTTGGTAAGAATCTCTCTCAAAACAAAAAAGGAGAGAAGGAATTTACCCTCCACAACCAATCCCTTCAGAAAGGCAAACGTACTGGGGAGATTGTGGTGGGTCAAGAAGGATGAGGGGTCAACCTTCGGCCCCGAACGGTTTTACCAAGGGCAACCGTCAGACAGAAACCCTAAAAAAGCCATCGATACAATCGATAGAAGGACCCAGGGAAAGAAAAGAGGAAAAGGGGTTCAACAACGCGATCGGCAAACCGGTCCGGTCGCGCGGATAGCGGAAAACGAATGAGATGGGGGGGGAAATTTATGCGACAGGCTAAGCCAGAGGGAAACAACGCGGCCAAACGTTTGTGAGGGATCCGCGCGTACATAGGGGGAGCGATGAAAAGAAATTCGCAAACCGTAAAGCCACTATCGATAATGAGTGACGGGGCAAACTGAAAAAGAAAATGCAGAGGACGAAGAAGGACCGCTACGGCATAGCTTCACGCGCTCATAAACCCAGGAAAGAAAGGACGCGGAGCCTACACTAGGTGTAACGTCGAAGGCAGAATGGGCTTGGTAGCGCGGATCTAACAGGGATCTGCCGAAATTGGACAAGGGGGAGAGAAGGCAGAGGTCATCAAGCCACATAAGAGCTGGGCAGTGAAACTCGGGTCAACAATGGCACGCAGAAGCAATTTCTTGTAGTCGGGGGAAGGACGGTTGCTAGCAAGATCGTTCGGAAAGGAGATCGGCAATCATCAAATCTCCGGATGAAGCCCGTCAGTTCCGGAAATCTCAAAAAGCCGCCTTCGCGGCTCCAGGGTTAAATAGCCTTAAGCGGTATCCTAATAACGGCAACAGACATGACCAGCGATCGCAGAAAAAAAGAGTTCGCGGTTGAATGCAGGGAGGGAGCAAGAAAAGGCAATCGGGGAGTTTTCTGCAAGGAAGGGAACAGAAAATTGTCAACAATTGTTAATTGAATTGGGAACGCGACCGAAGAAATTCGAAAAAAAGGCGCCTGAGACAGGATGGGCGCGACCATCTGCACAACTGTTACAGAAACCCTACGCGCAATGGAAGCGACCCCCACACGAAGATCGCAAAAAGAGCGCTAAGACGTGCTCTAAGCCGCTTGCGATGAGGCCTGGCACCAAGAAAGACCGTATCTACTAAGAGGAGAGGCGCGAAGGAATGGTCGGTCTTAGAGGGGGCGGCGCTCATCGAGGAGCAAAACGAGCAGAATAGCAAAGGAGGACGAACTGATTTCCTATAGAAGTGAACCTCGCCGAACAAGAATAATAAAGGTTCCTGGCAAGGGGCAAGGCCATGATACCAAGGAAGAGGTCAATACTGTGGTTCTCTGGACACCCTAGGGACAAACGAGCAGATCCCAAAGGGCGGGCCCGATCGCCGTCGAGAAGCTCTTTCTTTTCAAGATCGAAGGAGATCGAATAGGAAAAATCTCGGGAATCGTGAGGATAGCCGAGCGCTGGCACGTAATGCTCAAAAAAGAGAGCAGGACTATCGAACGAGCGTCGGCCGTATTGAATGGGAAGACACTCCGCAATTCATGGGCAAGTTCGGATCAGCTCTACGCCTACGTCAATTTTAAACCCCGACAGGGCGGGGGCGCTGAATAAAACCTAGGAAGCCAATCATGGGGGGACGGGGGGGGGAGCGCAACAAAACTCAAGCCCAAGCTCGAAAGATGAAGAGTTCTCGAGGCCGAAGAGGGGTGCGCGAACTAGGTCTACTGTTAACTTTTCTATGAATTTCGAAGCAAAAGTCAACGCATGTGTCCGATAAACAGGAGACAAGGTCCTCAAAGTTAGGTGGTCAAGATCCAACTGTCGTGAATAAAACGGGAGGGGGGGGAAAAAAGTCTGTTAAAAAAGATTTGTAGGGGGCAAAGGAGCCTCTGGAGTGCGCACAATAAAAGAGCAGGCACCATCGCTTCAAAAAAGCAAGGCGGATTCAACGCAGGGGGGGTACGGTTACAGCTGCGAGGGTTCGTCGCTCTTCTTGGCGAAAAACGTTCAAAAAAAAAAAAGCTAGAAAGGGAAGGGGGAAAGAACCAGAGAGAAAGTCACTGGACGCAAGGGAAAACGCAGACACACTCGCAACCGATCATCATGCAATCGGGTGAAATTTGAGCAAAAAAAATCCTCACGCCAGCCCTAAGCAAAAGGAAAAAGGCAAATTATGTGGAAAACACTGCGTCAGCGCGTCGAACCGTAGGAAAAGCGCGATTGGGCCGACAATCCTTGGCAGCTTCAAAGGGATCGAAGCGCCCTATCATCGAGAAGGTCAAGAGCAAGAGAGGTCAAAACAATGAAAAGCACGAAATCAAAGTTATGAGGAGAGTTTGAAGAGCACAGGGCCCAACAATGTCCAGAACAAACAAGGGCGAGCAAAGGGAGGCAAGGGCTGGGGACAAATCCTAGTTTCGCACCCCCCCTACGATCTGTCGACTCGACTCACAAAAAGGAGTTATTATAAGAGATAGGACCAGATGTATGAACCAAAGGGGACCGAGAAAAAAGTCAAATGCGGCAATTTGGGGGGGGAGGGGACGAACAGGGTGAAATCTAAAAAAGCGAAGCATCAAGAGCAGCAGGGGGAGTCATTGTACTTCCGGACACAACTAAACAACGCGGCCGGCGTGACAAGAGGATCGAAAAGGCGAACTCAAGGATCTAGCTGTGACGACCGGCGCCCGAGAAAGAAAGCAAGAGACGCGCGCGTGGGTTGACCAAATAGCCTTTTAAGGAGAGAAGGGCGGAAGGGGGTTGTACTTCATTGAGGCCGAAAGACAGTCCGGTGGTGTAGTGGGTTATAGCGCCGCCTCAACAGTGGGAAGGAGTCTGTCTGGAAAGAACGGTCGAGCATATCAGTTGAAGAAAGTTACGGTCAAAGAAAAGAAAACACAAGGAAGCGGGAGAAAAAATCTGAAGCCAGCGGTGGCAAGCAACGGTAAGCGATGCACTCGTGAAAAAAAACGCCCAAAAAAAGAAGATTAAACACAAGCCGGCGAAAAAAAAATGGGGTCAAAGGGCCGTGAACGAAGTTAGGTGAGCTTGAACCGAAAAGCAAGAAAGGTCGAACCGTCAGCGCTCGCTCTATCGGGGAAACTAAAATTAGTTTGACGAGTCAAAGGGGAATGAAACATAAGGGACCGCCATAGCGTATCCCACAAAAAATGGCCGAACAAAAAAGAAAAAATGCCGCTCGTCTTCTTTCTATGAAACCGAAACGGTTAACACATAAAAATGATTTCATGACAGGAAAAGAAAAATTGAACGGCAAGCAAGCAACAACAAGCTCGGGGACGGGGAAATCGATTGTCCTGTTTAAAGGGGCCGAATGGGCTAATGAACTTGCATCGGCAGCCCGTAATCTACAATATTCGTGGTTTCGAAAGGAGACTGCGGACAGAGGCGCCGCAAGCTGTCCTCCGATCACTGCTCCACGCAAGGGAGATGAAAAGACGATCGTTCCGGGTCAAAAAATTGAAGATCCATACATCGAACGCGAGCAGGGCATGCAAAAGGTTTCAAACATTGGCGTATTCTAGAGGCAGTCAGCGGAGTGTAAGCAAGCAAACCGCCTCATGCCTATGAGACAATTGAGGTGGGGACGGCGAGAGGCAAGATCCAAGAAAGCGAAAAGGGGGCGAGCTGGGGGCGGGAGATCAGCGAGGTCCACCAAGAAGAACAGCGCACGTTTCGAAAGTGCTTTACTTCGGGTCCAGTTCAGAGCAGAAGGGAGCGCCCGCGTCCTAAAGACAGTCCGGAACGCCAATGAGCGCGAGAAAAGGAGAAAAAGCTAAATGGTTCTGTCATGGCAAAAAACCCATGGACTCAATGTCATGGCAGACTGTTCGAGAACGTCCGAACTGCGACACGGGGGGGGGTCGAACGCAAGCGGACAGAGGAGGAGGGTGGAAATGATGTCCTGCCATACCAGGCAGAAATGTACCATGTCGAAAGGCGTCTCTTTCCCCGAGCCTGCAGGTCAAAAAAATGATACGGTCTGTCCAAGTTAGGGTGCTGGGAAGGGTTGCGAGAGGTGCTCAGAAAAATGAGCTCAAGGTATCGAGAGGAGAAAGCACCCCAGCAAAAGAACGAGAACAAAAAGAGCAAAAGCAGGAGGGTACAGGAGTAGGAGGAGCGGCGTGCGAAATATTAGCCGCCGGGAAAAGAGGAAGGGAAAAAGATGCTAAAATCCACGGAGAGAAAATGGCAGGGAGGGTCAATAAACCAAACCACACCGAGCAAGAAAAGTGGGAAAACAAGCCAGAATAATTCTAAAGTAATCAGGCAATCCAGAACCCAAGGCGCCTCATGTTCTTAGGAAGAAGTGCGTGGGGACACTTGCAAGTGGATTTAGGCCAAAGGGTGGGAACGACGCGCAATAAAACTGAAAGTGGATGAGACGTGAAGGAAAAAAAGCGCCGCGCTTCGGGGGGGGCGGCAGGCCTCGACCCAGAATCAAGACGAAGAGACGGCGTGGAGGAGATGGCACGTCCGAGCTTTTTCCTTGCCGTTGGGGAAAGGAATACCGGTGGCGTCTACGATCAAAGCGATATCGCTACAAACCGGGATGAAATTGGCTCACAACATTGGGACATTTCGTACAAAAGGGACCACCACAAGTCGCAAAGAAGCGGAGCTATCCGCGAGATACCTTTACGCCCCGAGGAGGTGAAACTCAAGGAAATGGCTGGAAAGGACAGCGAAGTAAAGGGGGAGCACGCACAGAGCGGGTGCGGACGTTGAAAAAAAACGTCACAACGGCGGCAAAGGTCGTAGGGGCAACTAGAATCTAAAAACTCAACCAGCAAACTAGCACCGAGGAATGGGCCTAGGTTGGTTGGAGTGTAACTATAATCTAAAAAACAACACAACGAGGGGAAACGAGAGATTGAAAAAAGCCACCCAAATTATAGGAAAGGCAACCGTGGACTAGGGAAGTTGAGGGGGGGGAAAGATCAAGGGGGGGGAAAGGACGCGTGCCAGTTTGCACCTCGCTTTGGAACCGTCCCGCAACCAACCGGAAAGACGTCAGGGGGTGCTTCAAGGGAAATCGCGGACCTCTGGCAGACCAAACAAAAAAAAAAAGCACAGACATCACTGGGGCGGGGGGGGAAAGTCCGCAGAGAGGAGGGGATAAAAAGACCTCCGGAAAATAGATTAGGGCAGTGCAAACACTGCTTGGAGGCCCGCAAAAAGTTGTAGCGATCGCCTCGCGACAGACCCCGGTATAAAGCTGACGAAAAAAAGGCCCGGCCAACTCTCTGTGTTGAAGGAGAAACTTCAAAGCCGTCTACAAAAGACTCATCTCGTCGCACTCCCCACCACCCCGGAACCAAGGGAAGGAAGAAGATCTTTATTTCGAATTAACCCTGGAGGGGAAGGAAAGGGCCGAAGTGCGCCCGACAGGCAAGTGTCAGCCTTCTCGAAAGCCCGAAGGGAGGGGGAGGGGAGTTGGGAAAAGATCGTGAGAAACAATAGCGCTGCAAGGCAATTTCGGGAAGTTTGAAAAAAATCATACTGGCATTTCTCGCTTAGGAATAAGGAGCCCTTTAGCTAACTCAATCGCTCAGGATACCCCCAGGAATGAAAGGAGCCTAGGGTAAGACCCGGACTGACAAAGATCGAATCAATCCTGGGTAACAAAATCAGAAGTTGAGGACGGCGGAAACTTGGGAAGAAATGCTGCGTCGCAAAAGCTAAGGAGCAGTCGGTTGAGGGTGGCGCTAAAGAAGGGGAGAAAAAGAAACAAAAGCAAAAGACAATTTTACACACGCAGGGTGTAAAGAGAAGAAGGGAACCGAAAAAAGGTGGGGGGGTTCCGAAGTCGCAATGCGACATCGTTAATTTCCGGAAAAGATGCTGCATCACCTTCAGGGGCGAAGAAATACTGAAATGGGCGAAGGTACAACCTCCACGCATTTATCTTCACCCTGAACGCTCGAAGGGAGAACAGGGGAACTCGTTGATTGAGTTACGATGGCACGCAACCAAAAAAGTAACCGGACAAAAAGGGCGCTACTAATCCGGCGAGGGTCCGCAGGGCTCAGCCTTTCGAAATCTGGGAGGAAAAGACAGCGCATGAAGAGATGCAAGGTGTCGGACGCGACTAACCAGCACAGGAACTCGAAAATGCTGTCCGGGCGCGGGAACATGGGAGCAACGGCCATCTCGCGTGCATGGGCGATGCTCAAAACTTGAAACCCTCAGTAATCAGAGGGAAAGGAGATTCGCTTGGACACGTCTGAAACCGAAAAACTAAGCACCAAGGCGGTAAAAAGCTGGCGATGCCCTCAGGAGCGGTCGAAAGTAGCAGTCGACTATCATAAGTCACCGAAAAAGCTGGAAGAGCAAATGCGAAAGTGTGTCGCCATAGGATAAATACCTGCGGGAGACCGCGGGCGAAGCGCAAAGCGACGAAAAAGGGAATCCTATGTCTAAGCAGGGGGGAGCCGATGCAGTTGAACGGGAATGAGTCGGCACAAAGAAGGAAAAAATCAATTTTACCCGAAGAAAAGGGAGGGGGCAAAAAATTGGTCGACAGTGTATAGGTCTCAATGACATCATTGCAAGGGGCGAAAATCAACTCAGCTCAGCGATTTTTAAAGTGGACCGAGCAGGCAAGAACGAAGCTGCTAATGCGGCACAGGGGAGGGGCTTGAGCATTTGCAGAAAAAATCAAAAAAAACACCAAGCACGTCTCGAGAAAAAGCCTGAAGAGCAAACACGGGGTCATAAAATCTCGCAAACGGAGAGCAACGGGGAATATAAAAAAATAAATTTTTGAGGTGAGGAAGAGAGCATAAGGGGGGCCCTCAGAGTCGCTTCCTCTCTCGTCGCCCGAGGCGGAAAAAGCACAAACTCGGGGGGCGGGAAAAAAAAAAACTCAATGGGTGCAACGTCAAACGAGGCATTGAGTCTTCCCTAATTTGCCTGAACGCGATCCTGAGAGACCTTTTAAACATGGAAACTGAGATCGAGGGCAAAAGGCCGAGGCGCGTCCACCCACCCGGAAGGGAACTCCTGACACGGCAGAAGGAACAAAACCAAACAACAACCCTCCTCCGCCTCCGACCCCTCTCCGCCTTACAAAAAATAGTTCACAAAAATGCGAGGGCACGGAGGCTCCATAACGGCTGAACGACGGGGGTACTCGTCCCCCTTCATGACGAGCATGGGGAGAAAAATCATAAAGAGATCGACGGCCCTAGCCTGAGGTTGGGGAAAGCGTACAATAAACGCTGATGTGGAAAAATGGGCACACCAATCGCCAGAAACACAAAAGGGGGGAAAGAAAACTCGGGAGTAGGGCTATCGAAAAAAAGCAGTCGCCGCCTCGGGCAAAGAATCTCCTTCAACAAACGGGAGTAAAGGAAAAATGAGATCGTAACTGCTAAGGAGGCCCGGCTGGTGGGCGATAGACATACCCAGGGCTTCTCGAAATTGTGGTGATGACGACATGTGGGTCAACGATCAAATCGACGCATCAAGCCTGATGAAGGGAGAAGAACAATGGAAAGCCCGCGTAAATGCGGCTATTTTATCACGCCGGAATGGACCTTCAACAATTCTGCGCCCCAGCTAGGGTGCAAACCGACAAAGAGGAAACGCCAAGGACGAGAGCGCCAGGGGGGTGAACCAAAGAGGCCGGGGAAGAGGGAAAGAGGCGGAGGCGGAGATTTTGTGAATTCAAACTAAAAGGCGAATAAGGTGTGTCTAGGGAGGGCGCGAAACAAAAGGGACATGGGATCGAAGACTCGGTACGTGCCCAAGGCTCTGCGCTAGCGGGACCAGGAAAGGGGGCAGCTCAAGCGCACTTGGAACCATCGGAAGATGAGCAGGCTGAAAAAACCACCAAATCGTGGGGAGCCCGGGAAAAAAAAAGCGACTTCCTCGATCTCTATGGAGAAAAGAATGATGAACCCTCTCCGCGCCACAAGAAGTGGTCAACTGCCGTTTGAGAAGTGCGTGACCCATCAAGGTCAAAGGAGTCCAAGCGGGGCTAACGATCGTATGAGCCCACCAAGTTACGAATGGCTCGAACCTAAGCAAAAGTCCAGTGAAGCCCGCAGCTGCGTTAGTCAGGGAACGCAAAAGAAACGAAAAAAGGCGAGAGAGGGCTTAAAACTGTAAGATTCCTGGACAGGGCGGAGGGAACAGCTGAGTTCATGGTTCCGAGACCGGTCGCCATAGAGCAAAAACCGTGGAGTCAAACTTTATCGCATTGAAGAGCAGTGAAGCAGCCGGCGGATAACCCTTAAGCAAGGAAGCCTGAGACATATTGCTTCTAGTATTTGCAAAACCTGAAGTCATCCAAGAGACTCAGACAGAGACAAGAAGGGAGAAGGGACGATTGGTCCAGATCGATCTTTCGGATTCTCTTGAGAACTAGAAGAAAACGAAGCAGGGGCTCCAAAAGTTTTCAAAGCCTTGGAGGAAAGGGATCGATCGGGCTCAGAAAGGGCTTAACCCGCTTCCGGGGAGGGCAACAAGGGAAGGGGGGGGGGACACTGAAATTGGGCCCGACAGGAAAGAGAAAATGCGAGGGGCGAGCGGGGGAAAGAGCACACGGCAAACACCGCAAGGGGCGGAGCGGACTGGTCGTTTGAAGGAGAAATGGTAAAACGCCAGAAGCGCCCGCTCCAAAGAAAAGTCCTTCGCTCTGGGAGCCATTCAGGACCGAGAAGATAGAGCGTAGGGGGAAGGAGTAAAGGGAAAAGGGACAGGAACTCGCAATCTGTCCTGGTGAAGAAAGACGAGCGCGAAGACTGCCGATCATGCGTTGACGGAAAACTCACGCCCGAAATATGGTTAACTGAAAGTTACATAAAAGAAAGTCAGGCAGAAAGATCGGGGACAGGGAATGAGAAAGGGATAATTGCGCCCCCCAAAAATGTTTTGTTACATGCCGCTCATTAATTACCCAATTGCGGCGGCTGGTTGTGGGTCGAGGGGCAGTCGGTTCGCATAAAACATAAAAGCTCAGGTACGAGCAACAACTAAACGGGAGGAAAGGAAAATCGAACAGGGAGCGGGAAAGCATGAGCGTTGTAAAATTCTTCGTATCGCTTCCAAGATGAAAAGAACCGAGAGAGAAAGGACGAACGAGCGGATTCCAAAACACGGAGCGCGTATAAGGGAGCAAACGTAATCTTGGGAAAGTAAACCAAACCCATAATCCAAGCACGAATGGCCAGTGCAGCTTGCTATCGCACGAAAAAGAGTGGGGGCAAAAAACGGGACTATGTTATGACGAAGATCGGGAACCCTTCAATGGGTGGAGCGCACAATTACAAGCGGCAGAAAAGCGGGGAGGAAACAGGAAAAGAAAACCAGGCGCCGCGGCTTAGGGGGCGGGCTGGACGAGAGGAGACGAAGCGGCGGATTCTCCGACGTGAAAGTTTTCGAGAGCAAAGAAGATAGTGTCCAAAACCGGTTTGAATATCGCGGCATCCAGACAGGACAAAAAGAGAGAAAAACAGGGGCGCCCTCACAATCGGGGGATCCGCAAGTACCTATCGAAAAAAAAAATGCACTAGAATCTGAACGACGGTCGCAAGGGAAATCGCAGAAAAAACGATCCTGTAGGCTCCGCGAGCCGAGAGGGAAGAGGGGAAAGGCGAGGAAGGGGGGAGGGAAGGGACAAAACCGCCGGAAAAAAAAAGGGGGGAAACCTAAAAATCTTCAAACTCACGACCACTCAACTTAAAGAAGGGGCATGGGCCGGTGAGTGGGAGGACTAACAACAAGGGAGGGAAAAAATAGAATTAGGGAGGGACAAGAAAAAACCATATTCCTCCTTGCCTGCTGGGGAGTGTGTTGTGAGGCGTTTGAAGTCTAGGTTCGGTTGTTCAAAAAATTACTCCAGCCCCGGGTAGTGGTGTGGCACCCGGAAAGCAACCCTGCAATCAAAAAGCGCTAGTCTTCATCGAAACGAGGAACCTAAAAAAGACACGGGGGGAAAAAACGATTCAACGTGCTAACCGTAGAAAGGCGCGAAAAACATCTTAACAGGGGGTGTGCGAAGTGGAAGAAAAGGAGGGGACCAACAAAAAGGTGGGGGGTAGCGAAAAAGTCACGCGCTTCCTTCAAGCAAAACGGTGAAGTACAAGGGAAAAAAACGCCGCCGAGAAGATCTTCGTTATGGGGAAAGAACTTTCACCAAGAAGAAACCGCTCTCAGCTTCCGCCCGGGAGGCCAGCCAAAAGCACCTCGAAGTCACGATGCATAATCGGGAAATAAAACTGAACAGAAAAAGGAGGGAAAAAATTGCAAAAGAAAGAACTTCCTCAAAAACGTTGCAAGTGTCACAGCAGCTTTCGCACATCAGGAGCGTGCGGTGTGGAAACAGGGGATGACAAAAGTGTCATACATTTCGGTGCGATGGGTGGTCCAGACAAGAAATTTTCGCCAGGGAGAGGCTGAAAGTGGGAAAGGGGAAGGCATCAAGCTCGTTCTGACATCTGAAGGAGCCATTGAGCGTCCTATGGTAAGCACCGGAAGCCGATAGAGATCAAGGACCTCATACTTGTGCGGGCAGCCACTTCGCCTGGGAATGGAGTGCGACAACGCAGAAGAAAAGAATTATCAATAATGGGGGCGTTCTGAGCAAAAGAACGGGAGAGATTCCCAAAAAGGAAACATAAAAAAGCGATTGGAATGTGAGATAAGATTAAGGCTCCCTAATCAGTCGAATCGAAATGAGTGCGCGCTCCCAATGGAAAGCACCTTCGTTTACTCCTACTGCCACTAGGACCCCTCAATATTCAGACCGGTCGCGTTCAAAAAGGGAGCGGGGAGGGGGAGGGGTCCAAGAGGGCAAGAGTCCACCTACCAATCAATTTCAGCAAAAAAAGCGTTCCTCGAGAGACTGGTTCGGTCGATCTGCTCAGAATTCGGGATAAAGTAGACCGCGACTGCACCGTACCGAACGAAAAATCTTGGAGTACTCTCCGACGCCGCAAAGAACAAGGACGGTTCATTTCTGACACAAGGACGTAAACCCCTAAGGGGGGGGGGAAAAAAAAAAATCTCATATCGCTGCTCTGCTGGGGACACGCCGGGAAAGCCCGCAGACGACCGCCAGCAGGGTGAAAACCTGAGGCACCCTTCGCGCTTTGGGATATGATCTGAAGTTGTGGGGGAAATCGTAGCCGGAAGATCGATAGGGCACGAAAATTCGGCTCCTTGGCGCATGAGACGGATTAAACCGCTGGCGCAACGTGACTTCAACGAGAAGAGAAGAAAAGAAGGATGCAGGATTATGTATAGCCCGCCAGGCTGGCAGAAAAGTGCTGAATCAAATCGCGCTTCGGCGATCAAGTTCAACAGCGAGGGGGAGGATTTTGTATCCGTTGGAGACTGTCCATTAAAAATGGGAGGGGGAGAAAAACCGGCATGAAGATGCGCCCGAAAATAACGAGCTTTTTTAAAAGCAGTTTGCGGAAAGGATATGGAGTCTAGATGGAACTGTAGGGAGGAAGTTCCGAAGTCATCTCAAACGAGGGGGGGGGGGGGCCGGCATCCGGCCTTAAAACACCTGGAAGAGGGGGCCTAAGAAATTGGAGGGGCTGCACTCTGAATAAGTCGCAGAACGTAAAGGCTGGGTGTGGCCCGACGGATTCTAAAAAAGTATCATGACAAGGGGGGGTCTTAAAGGTAGGAATAGCCCTGGCTCCCTGCTTCTGAAAAAAAAACAAATGGGCGTCAGAACGACTTCCGATTTTAAAAGATACTCTCCTGAAAAGACGGGCCTGGGGAACGCTCAACTCGACCTTTCAGGGAAAGAACTGGATCTGTGACACTGACTAGCTGCTCCACATCCCGTGGAGAAAGGTCATGGGAAGAGGAGGAGGCATGAAAGGAAAAACGATAACGAAAACCCTCACAGAACTTTCACAGGTGGGGCAAAAAAAGAGAGGCTGAGGTCGGAGCCGTCTGACGGAAAGTTGGGCTAAAAGCAAAAAAGAGGGGGGCAGAGTAAGAAGGGGAAGCGCCCGCTCATGCCGAGACTCGGTCAAGCTCAACATGACATTGTTCGGGGAACAAAGAAATCAGGCGAGAGGGAAAGGCGGGGGAGGAGGTTGAACAAACTGGGCCACCCACGCGAATCACCACCAATGGGAAAAAAGGGTCAAATGTGCTATAAAAAAAAGGCCGCGGGCTCCAGGACTACGATCTGGTAACTAGATCTCAAAAAAAAAAAAGGAAAGAAGGAAGAGACCAGACGAAGAGGCCAAGCGGGGTTGAGAGCCATTACTCAGGAGAAGAAGAAAGGTGGTGGACGAACGTGGTGGCCAAAAGGGCCTCAAAAGCGAACCGAAAAGAGCAAGATTAAGTGTCTTCGACCAAACTGGAAGCCCGAGGGGAAAGGAGGCGGATGAGGGAGCGGAGTATCCAAGCGACAAGATCAGGGAAAACCGGCAAACGTCGTCAACAAACGGAACCAGAAAAAAGCGGCGCCGCGCCGTGTTGGAAAGGTGAAGGCGGAAAGGCGAGGGGGGAAAGGATGGTGACTTAAGAACGGGAAAAGAGAGGGGAGCGTGGGTTTCTCTCATCGAAATACAGTCTAAAGGTCACGTGCACAAATAAAGATCAGGGCGTGCAAGAATTGCGGGAACAAGGCCACTGGCCAAAGCAACTCTGCTGAGAGGACCAGGTTTGCCTCCGTTCACGAGGACAAGACGCGAAGGCGAAAACAAGCATGAGAGTTAAAAAACCAGGCCAGTCCGGCGGCCACAAAAGAAGGGGGGCATAATCAAAGGGGATCATACAGGAAAAATATTCCAACGGGGGATCTCGAGCGTGTCTTAAAAAAAGTTGACGAATACGCTAGGAAATGCTCAAGCAAAAGGCCTTCAGCCATAGCTTCAATACGGGACGGCAAGGAAAAAAGTGAGGGAGAAGGGGGGGAATGCTCGATGCGATGAATCGCGCACCATAACTAGTGTCATTACAATACCCGAGACCATCAGCTAAAGAGGAGAGGAGGGTAAACGGGAGCGGCAAATTTGGGTCCCGTGCGAGACAGAACTTGACCGAGAAGAAGAGAGAAGAAAGGGGACAAAAATAGTCGACATATCTGAAAAGAAGCGGCTTTGCCCACCTCCGCGCTAGGAAGCAACACAGCGAGAAGGGGACATGTAACTATGGTAATTCAGGATTTCGATAGGGAGGGCCAGAAGCTGAAAGCAGCGCGAGCAGGGAAGCAGAGTGTTACAGAGGGGCGTAGGAATTAGGGAGAGGGCTCAATCAGGGCGGGGAAAGCAGCAAACCCTCATGCCATTGATATGTCCATTGTTACGAATTAATGGGGGGTGGCAGGAAACAAACCTCGAATTGGCGCATATTGGCGTCGGGAGCGAGGCGCTCGTAAAGGGGGAAAAAGGCGGGAGCGGGATCGGGGGTAAAGCGGCCGAAATGGGCATCTCGAGCATCCCGGCAGGAAAAAAACAACCGGAGCGGCCATTATCAGGAGAAAACGATCCGAGTAGATTCTGGTAAGGGACTAATCTGAATACATAGCATCTGAAAATTGTTCGAGATCCGAGCGAAGCGGCTGCCGCATGAGCGGGGGAGCCAAAGGGAATGAGTAGTTAACGAAAGTGGGGGCAGACTCTCGTCTCAACGATAAGAAAGGAAAGGAAACAGAAGAAGGGCGCGGGCCTAAGAATCCGGCATTCCCAATTGCTGGCGGCGTTTCGTTTGGGATTTAAGTTTGCGAAGTCCGTGGAGGGGAAGAACGCAACCGGAATGCAAGGGAAAGCAGAGAAGAAAGAAAAAACAGCTAACGGACAGCTTGCGCGAGGCATTGAGGGGGGGGAACAGGGATCTTCGAGCGCTTGACTGCGAAAAATAGAGCCGCCAATGCGGCGTATATTACGAAAGGGAATGCTAGTCTCCACAGAGTGACTCGAATCGAAAAAGGCTTGATAGGAAAAAAAAACGCAAAAGGAAGACCAAGGCCATTGCTTCAGGACTGCGGACCCCGATACAGGGGCTCACTACCGCACATCCTAAGGGTGTGAGCGAGAGGAGGCTTACAAGCGTGGAGGGAAAAGGTTAAGAAGGGGCGCAGAAAACCGGGGAAGTCTCCTGGAAAGAAAAAAAAAGAAGAATGTTCGGAGGTGAGGGGGACAAGAGGCGCTACGATAAGGCTGCTCACTCAATTTATAAGAAAGGGAAATCATATAGGGGAGGGAAGGGGCCCGTGGATAGATGAATCAATGCTCAAAAGGAAAGCGGAGACAGCGACAAAAAACCAGTGTGGGGGGGCTACTTTTAAAAAAAGCCTCGCACTTTCGACATAGAGCGAACACCAAACGACGCTCCTCGAGAATCAGGGAAAAGGACGTCGCAGCGCAGGATAGTGAAAGAAAGGGACTGGAGAAAAAGGGCAAGGGGGGAGGCGAAGGTGACGCAAAGAGGAAGAGGGCTCAAATTTGTAGGGGAAGTTGACCAAAACCTAAGAGGGGTCACAACGCGGCAATACAACCGGAAACGAGATTTCTCTCACAAAAGGGAAGGGGGGCCTATGGGGGGAGGTAATGAACCTCAAAACCAACAAAAGGAAAGGAAAAAAGATAGAGTGAAGGAAACCACCCCCGAACAAAGGTCATCAAGGCTTAACTGTTGATTGATTTTATCGTTTGAAGGATCTTTTTCCCTTCCTGAAGGTTTTGAAGGAAGGGGGGGGGGCCGTCCCAAGGGAGTGCCAGAAATGCTTCAAATAGCCGAGGAAAGAACTGGCAAGCTAAACGAAAAAAGACGACTGAAAAGGACAGGGGGGAAATCGGCGTATCTAAAAAACCTGTACTTTGTGAGGGTCTATTGTAGACAATGGGAAAAGGGCTTGTGGAAGGCCAAAGACAAACGTTGGGGAAGCGGATTACCCAAGAAATGTTAGAAACCGGTGAAGGAAAAATCTTCCTCAACCCTGCCCCAACTATCAAGGTCGGGAAGATACATCCTAGAGGAAAGAAGGACGCTAGAAGACGGCGCCCGCGGCCCAAGGGGAACCTCAAAAAAGGGTCGTCAAACTGATTCTGGATGGACAAAAACTGAGGTGATGGAGCAATCACTAAAAAGGTGGGGGGTACCATGTCGCACAAATTAGGGGGAAAGAAAAATGAGGAGCAAAAGGTGCTCTGTGGCCGAACCCGTCTCAAGGGCGAAAGGAAAAAGCAATGGAGGGAGGCGGCGAGGGGCGGTAGAAATCAAGATAAGTTTTCGGGAAGCCACATTTCTCCTGCTTCAAACGGAAAAGGCACTCTCTCGATCTTTCTCAAGTCGGCTTTGCAAGATGGGTTCAGAGAAAAAAACGATCACGAATAAAAAAAAGAAGTGGACAACCACTCATAAGGGCGATAAAAAAAGCTCCATGGGAGCTGGCGTGCGTCGAGCGACGCTACCTGGATTCAGGTTGAGGGAGGAGAAAAAAACGGGCGAAAAAGAACCATCACATACGAACTTGGGCGACAACAGGGGAAAGGTGAGAGGTCGGATAACGCGCACCCACCTGTTTTCGCTCGCAAGCGAACTATCGTGCTTCGCGACTCAAGAGGGGGCGTTGAACACCACTAGGAACGCCTACAGGCACGGGGGGGGGGATAAAACGAACACAGGACGCTTGCTCTAAAAAGAATCGCGCATCAGACTCTCGAACAGGCGGGCAGATGCAAGTGAGAGCAAAAATAAAACCAAAGAAGAAGCGTTCAATGGATCACGGAGGGGAAACGAATTGGGAGGGGTCGTGTCAGGACAGTGCGCATCCCTTCAAGAAAATGCAAGTGTAGAAGAAACAGAAAGGGAAAAGAATGCGCTGGGCGCTCTTACCTCTCAAACGCGGCGCACAATCAGGAACTGGGCGGATGCATCCCTCAAAAAACAAACGGGCAGAAAAAAGCGGTTCAGAAATCCGATTAAGACCTATCAACGGACCACGCCAAAGGGCGGTGAAAACAAACTTGTATGACCGGCGCCAAATTCGTGACAGGAAAAAGATTCCAGAAGAGGGAAGAAGGGAAAAGAAGAGAGAGAAATCGAAAGTCTCTGCTTGCGCTCGGATGAAGAAAAAAAATATGGAAAGCGGGAGCAGGCGGCAAAGAGAGGCAGCAAATGTGCTAGAAGGAAGGAGGAAAGTGAGGGAAGAAGACCGAAACTGCTGCGGATTCTCAAGGAAGCCGCAGAGAAGTTAAAACAGACCCGGAGGTGAAAAAACTGATTGTCGAACCTTTAAAACCAATGAAATCAGTTTCGGGGGTGGGGGAGAGGGATCAAAAGAAAAAAAGGAGCATTTTTCCGGACTGAGCGAGCAGGCACACGAAAGGAGGGCTTAAAGAATGGCGGAAAGGACCTTGAGGAATTTTCCTTGACGCAAACAAACGCATGGGACCGAAGGGCGAAAAGAATACGAGAGACATCCTGGAATGTAAAACTCGACAAGGGAGGGGGCGGACATTGAAAGCCAAATCGCAGTCGCCTAAACAAAAGTCTGTGTAAAGTGGCAAAGAAATGGGTCGAGAAAGTAGAGAAAAGAAGATACAGGCAACTTGAAGGCACGAAATGGGGGGGGGCGGGTCAACAGGAGAAGGAAGAATTTTTCCGTCGTCGAAGTGGGCGTCTCAGGAAGCACAAGAAAAGGTCATGGGGGAACGCCGGGGACGTCTCACTTGTCCTAGGCGGTCGCCTAAACACGAAAAAATCTTCATGTGAAGGCGAAGGGAAAGGACAACACACTCAGAAGCCATACGCCTCTTAGCCTTCACAATGGTCAAAAGGAGAGGAGGGAAGAGCCCCGGACTGACGATCTCAAGGTGGACTCGCCCGATCTTTTCACGATAAGGGAGAAGACAAAAAGAAGGCCGAAAAAGGTTTGCCTTCAACGAGGGGAGGAAGAAAAAGGAAAGCAATGCGGCAGAGTGTATGGTCGCTTTTGAGCAAAAGGGGGGGCCAAAAACGAAGAAGCACCACCAATGGTCTAAGAAAAAGGGGATCCTAAGCGGCCAAAAAGCGAGAGACTACGATCTGTAATCTCTCAAGAGGAGGAGGGGAAAAGAAGGAGAAAAGAGAACCGAGCGAGGAGCTCCCAAACTTTGAATAGCCCTGACTTTCGGAATTGTGGTTATTCCGTTGGGGCAAGGGAAAAAAAGAGGAAGAAAGCGCATTGACAAAGGGGAGGAAGAACCAAAATAAAGAAAGAGGACCGGAAGATGACCGGAGTCTCGGCATTACGGCGTTGAAAAGGCTCGGCTGCAAAAGATAGAAGCAACCCAAAAAAAAAATATACAACTTTCCTCTACAGAAAAGTTTGAAGCCGTGAGGAGAAGAGGGCGGAGAGGAAGTAAGGAAGGCCGCGCCAAAAGGAAAAAAGAAGGGTGGAGAGTGTTCTCTAGAAGCCTCGGAATTGACTCGATCTAGGTCTTAAAAAGAAGTCGAGCAGGAAGAGGATGGTTCAGACACAATAACTCGAAAAAGAGGAGGAATCTGCGAGAGAAGAAAAAGCGGGGAAAGACTTGCTAGCAGTCCACTATAAGAGTCGCCACAAGCATTCGATGGAGAGAAAAGAAAGCACGGGAGCCACAAAAAAGTTGTCGCTGCCGCCTTCTAATGAGGAATCTTAAAACAAGAAAAGTCCAGCACGATAAAAGGCGGAGAGAGAGCTTGGGGAAGCCCCCCCTTCATGGGAAAAGCTGCAACTCGAAAAGGAGAGCCATTAACATGCAAATACTTCGCGCAATACGGAACGGCCTCTTCTCACTGCAAAAGAAAATCGCGTATGCAGGCGATGAGCCATGCTGTAAAAAAAAAACGGGGGAAGTGGAAAGATACCAGTCTACAACACGACACCCCGCAGGTCGAGTAAGGAAAATTGCAAGATGAGTGACAGCACGTTAAGACCGGATGAGTCTCCGACACATCTGCCAAAAAATCAAATGCTGATTTCAGAACCTGCCGCATGAGAAAAAAGAAGAGAGTAAGGAGAAACGGAATGCGCATCTAATGACGATTTACCGAGGAGGTGCAGCAGCGGAGTTTGACATGACCAGACGCCTAGCCACGAAAGTGACATCGAAAGGGGAGGGGGCGTAGGGAAGAGAGGGAGGAAAGAGGCATTGGGAAAAAACTCGAAAAAGACAGAAGGAGAGGTTATAATGGCATGGGGACGCCATTCAAAACTTGCGCGTTGTGGAATGCGCGGACAGCAAGAGAAAGCCCCCCACCCAACACACCCACCCCCAACCCACGGACCCCCACACCAACGCAAGTTCGGTCAAGGTTGGAGGGAGGGGACTCGGAAAAAAAGGAATCGCATAAGAGATCCCGAGTCCCGCCTACAAGGAAGCGACCAGAGGGAGGGAACGAGCCGAGGGAACTTGCATTTGAGAGGGGAATCGAGCAAGAGAGGTTCGAACGTCAAGAGCAGAGAAAAGAGGATCAATGACGTGGAGCTCGCCATTGCGCTGTAGAGGATTAACAATTGAAGAAATCGGAGCTCAATCAGTCAAAACGGAAAGGCGAGAAAGAGAGGGCGTTCAAGAAGGAAGTCCTTAAGAAGGCAGAGCTGCCAAAGGGGGAGGTTCAAAAAAGGGCGAAGTGTGGGGAGCGTCGGTCAAAAACCACGCACCGTATCTCAGGGAAACGGCACAAAAAAAACACAGCGAACGATGTTTCATGAGGTGGGTTTTCTTCAAGAAGAAGCGAGGAACAAAAGGGAAAGCCTAATTCGTCTGAGGAACGAACAGGATAATCAGGCACCAAAAAGCGAGGGGGCGAAAAAACGAGATTTTAGAAAACTCGCAGAACGATGCCCTTGAGCGATGTGCGAAAAAGAGGGAGGGTCAAAACCAATCAACGGCGCCTCTGTGAATTGAGACAAAAAAGCAGGAAACACTTGCAAAAAGGCTGGAGCCAGATTTTCCGCCCGCGCAAGGCGGTTTAATGCGACGTTAAAAAATCAAAAGCCTCGTAAGGGTGGCGTGGGAGGGGGAAAGGAAAGGAGATGGAGAGTGCTGATGAGCGGAGTAATGATACGAAACGATCCAGGTGAAGAAAATTTTGTCAAGCCTAGAACGTTGACATCTCGGGAAAAAGAGGCTGCGGGGGGGGAAGAAAAAGAGGGGGCCTCCGCCGGGGTGCTAATCATCTACACCAAACGTCAAGAGTAGAAGATCTGCACAAAGGCGCAACGCAGGAAGCGTCAAAATAACTACAGTAAGCTGTGCTTGACCAAGGTCCAAAAGATCTCGAGAGAGCCGGATGGGGAATGCGACTGTTTAAAAAAAAAAAGGGGTCAAAGAGAAAGTAAGGGAACAACTAAATCTTCAACTCATACCACAACTCAACTTAAGACGAATGCATTGAAAGATGGGGGGGGATTGGGGAGAGCTTGCTCTCAAACCCAAAGGAGGAGAGGGATGAGAGGTTAAACACTCCACAAAGAGCCACAAGGCAGACTTGCAAAGAAGGAGGAAGGGGGTGCAGGTGACAGTGGGAAGATCTATGGGTTCCCAGCTCGCCGCCGGGTGACCGATAGGGGTGCAACCGGACCGCAACCCCAACGCAGAAACATCCGGATGGAAGTCAATCGAGAAGCTAAGAAAGGAAGGGCAAAAGGAAAGGAGTTGCACCGAAGATAAATTCGACCGCAGTCGCGGATAAGGAAAAATGCTGGGTGTGGCAGAGATGTGAGGACATTCTGGCAAAACTACTGCGAGCCAACGCAGCACGGTTGGTTTAGCAGGATCCGACGGGCAAGAGAACCAAAAAAAAAAACGCACCAGTCCAACAGAGGAGAGTACAGATCAGCGAAGGCTCGAAGAAGAAAGAGAATCGATTCTCGAAAAAAGCCACCAATCACAAAGCCGGCGGAGCGAGGAGGGATGTTGACCAGTAGCCATTAAACCTGCTTGTCGCGAAAAAATTTGCGGGATCGGCATAAAAGGGGGACAAGTGGCAAAAAGAGGGACGCATCTTCTCATCACCACTGAGGCTGTATTGAAACAGTATGCAAGCAACTGAGAGGGCTGAAAAGGAAGGGGAGTGGAGGAAAATGAAGGGAGGGTTTCCGAAACGTGGGAAGGAATGTTCTCCGGACGTCATCCTGTAGCAGTGAGCAGCCGCTCTTCGGCAAATCTAGCAAAAAGGGTCAGCAGGGAGACGAGAGGGAGAGAACGGAAGGAAGAAAGAAGAACGAAGTACAAAACAATTTGCGAAATCGAAAAACGTCAACGGTGCTAACGTGGGCACGTCGGTCTCCAGGGAAAAAAAGCAATTTGACTACCAAGCTTGAGAAAAGAAAAGGAAAAGGGACCGGGAAATTGGGAGGGGAATAGGATGCTGATTGGAACCGAGAAAAAGCAAAAACGGAGCAAGAGACCTCAGTTCTTTCTGCGCACGCCGAGAGGTCATCAACCTTGCGTAACAAATGCGCATTGAAAAAAACTCAACGGGATGGGGGGAGAACGGGGGCATCCGACGCCGACGTTTATCGAAAAGAAGGAGGCGTGGTGTCCGACAGAAAAAAATAACAGATCGATGGATAGGAAGGAGAGAAAAAGATGGCGGTAGAGAGGGGGGTCATTCGAGATGAAAAGGGGGGGCGGCCTGACATCCACCGACCGTCCCGGAGAACGTGACGCTGGCCCGGAAGGGGGGGAAGAGAGCCAAAGCACAAGAGGAGGGTGTAAATGGCCTAACATGAAATGTCACCACCCGAGAGGCGGCATGACTGGGGGGGCGAGGGCCAAAAGGAGACCCGAGCAGCACCGAACCGGCGGGAAAAAAACTGAACGGCCTCGCGCTTGTGACGGAGGAGCTTCTGACAAATCGAAAGAGAATTGACACTTCCCTTACGCTGGTGGAGGGAATCGAGATGAGGAGCGCTGCCGACGGGAGCAGGCTGCCAGCGAAATTAACAGCCGATGGAAATAAGGAGTCGGAAGTAGAGTCAAAGAAGAAGTGCTGGATCGAACTCCAATATCAAATTTAAAGAGAAGTGATGGGGTGCAGCGACGAACCGGGTATCTGCAACCAATTAAATAATGCTGGACACGTGGGAAAACATCGGTGTCCCGAAAGCCGAGATGATTGAAGGTAAAGAGGCCGACGACGAGTCGCAGAATCTAGTGGACTTCAATTGGGTAGATTAAGAAAAAGGAGTAAACGTTGGGGGACCTAAGAATCTCAAGGGAAGAAAGACAAGGGAATCGGCTCGACAGGTGAGGTGTCTTTTCCAAGTACGGTAGGGAAAATCACGGGGAGAAGGTAACACCAAATTCTTTGTGAATTGTGGGGGAGCAAATCGGAGAAAGGCTGTGTTTCAAACAATCGTGATTCATATGCCCTGCAGGAAAAACCAAAAACAAAGGTTGGGCGGTCAGAAAGGTTCGTCATCTTCCGGGTGTTGCCGATAGGATGGGCCTGGCAGGCCCAAACGGTCCTTTCAAGAGACCTCCGGGGAAGGTCGATTTGGAACAGACCTAAAAAGCACTGGCCAGAAAAGGCCTCGCACAACCAAACAGGATCGGCCTTCAGTCTCTGCATGAAGGAAAAAGAAGAACTAAAAAACCTCCGAAAAAACCAAACTCAAATTCAAATCAAAAAAAAGGAAGGGGAGGAGAGATGCAAAGCGGGGGTGACGAAGGAAGGGTTCTGCGCACCGATCTGAGCCGTGGAAAAAAGAAACGACATGAAGAGCGGTCACAAGCTAAAGGGAAGAACACGCTTCTTCAATTTTGGTCGAGAAGACGTACGAACCTAGAGCCTTGGAAAGCATACGGGGAACATGGGGGGGGGATGAAGAATGGGGGAGGAAGAAAGTGTATTGAAAAAAGGGGAGATTCATAACAGAGGCGAAAATACACGGCCTATACTACACGGATTAGGAAAATAGAGATAAAAAAAGCGTAGGCGCCACTCGCTTTGGCCATAGAGAAGAAAAGGAGACAAAAGTTTTGGTGATGAAGGACGGGAAAAAAAGGACTGCTCAAAAATCTACAAAAGAAAGCGCTTGATTTCATTCACCTTCCGCAACAGAAAGCCGCGGGGGGGGAGGAGCTGAAGGAGGGAAATCGGAGCGGCGGTCCAAAGGCCAAGATCGGTTGAGCCGGACGCGGAAGGAAAACGCCAGCTACAAAGCCAGGGGTTGGCCAAAGAAAGGCGGAAGGCGGAGATGCGGTTGTACTGCATGGGGCGGACAGACTAAAAAAGAAGGGTAGGCGTGGCGGCTCTGATCGGACGGTCGAGGGGTAGTGCCAAAGGTAATAATAAAAAATCACAGAACTTGCCAGCGCTGGGTCGGAGGAAAAACATCGGGATGCCGAGTCAAGCCGCCCCAGCGTTGCACGTGAGACGGCGAGACATCTTACGAGGAAAAACCACCATCATTGCCAACAAAGGCGAAGGGGTTGAGAGTAGGTTGCATTCGAAGGGTAAAGGGAAAAAAGACAATCAAAATGCAGTAGCCTATTACAGTGCTAGAGGATTATCCCCCGATCAAAGACATGAAGCTTCAAGCCACAGGCCTCCATAAGTCTCAAATCGGGCGGGCCACCTCGACAGCAGGAAAGAGAGAGAGGGCGTCAGGTCTCTATGATGACCCACAGAAACCTGATTTCTTTGCAAAGATACCCTGTCGACAAGTCATCAAACAAAGGACTGCCATAGGAGCGGAAAGGGGGGACGAAAAAACGGGGCTGATTCTCAGACCAAGGCAGCGGCAAGGAGAGCCTAAAAACATGGCTAAATATTTGAGCGTGAACGAAAACCAGCGGCGAAAGAACTACGGAAGAGCCGAGGATAAAGGAAAGGCGCGAATGACCTATTAGATTAGTATGAAAAAGCGGTGGATTGGGGAATAAGAATCTTCGAAACAGCGCAAAAATGAAGCGGAGGGTTGACCTACGGGGGGGGGAGGGGTTGGGAGAGGCGAGGGGCGTGCACTTGGGTGACCCCAAAAACTCTGGGGGAGGTGGGTGGAAATGTCACACGGAAGGCAAAACCACAAGCGACTGGCGCGAGTTGGGATGGGTCGGCTAGTCACGACAAAAAAACACGAGAACTGGTTGAATGGGAGGACGTCTCGCCTACACCTTCCGAGGAAACGCGAAGAAAGGAAAAAAAATCCTTGAGGAACCAATGCTATCCATCAGAAAGCCGAGTAGAGAGGTCGTCAGGGGGAATGCAGAAAATCACTCAAGAAAAAATCGTCACTTTTTCCGAGACGACGCGAAGCGCTGACGATCAAAATGCGTTAACGGTCCACAGAGGAAAAAGGGGGAAAGGCAGAAGAGGCCGAGCATAAAGTAGAATCGAAGCGATGAGAAAAAAGAGACGGCGCCTGGGAACTCCGCGCACTGAATGGAGGTAAACGGTCCAGGGTCTTTTGGAACTGGGAAGATTTTGCGCATGCTTTGTCAACGGATGCAGAGGGGGGCGAGCGCGAAGACGCCAGTAAGGAAAGAAAGGAGCCGAGACTGATTTGTAAGGATTCGGACGGACTTACGAAGGGGGGAAACGAAGCCGAAGAGAAGGAGAAGATGAACGACGATCGAAAAATGCGATCCACTATGACGCGGAGAACTGGCGCAACTAAGGCCCCCCCAGAAAGACTCCAAGAAACCAAGCAACGGACAAGGCCAGGACTCCCATCTGGTTGGAAAAGCCCAAGATAACTCACCATGTGCTTGGCCGAGGCCGGCGGCGGATGCATCTGGAAAAGCGGAAAGGCCGAACACAATAAATCAGGGAGAAGGGGGTAAAGGAGAGTCATCGCGC
>Ga0179593_1531010_pt1 | contig 33554 bp, 46 predicted proteins | sample CZODoug2_1_08_16_FD_185931 | JGI IMG/M metagenome (GOLD analysis project Ga0179593, IMG submission 185931) | Vadose zone soil fungal communities from Angelo Coast Range Reserve, California, USA - CZODoug2_1_08_16fungal (PacBio error correction) | ecosystem: Environmental > Terrestrial > Soil >...
TCTCCCACATAACCCGAACCTCTGCCCTGCAAAAAGAGAGCTGGGGGAAAAAAGACAACATATGGGTATGTTAAGGTTGACTTCTCTTCTAACTGTTTTTCGGGGGGGTACAGGTTGCGGGTCGTGAACGGCAAAGAAAGGGAGAATAACAGCCCACCGTTCATGCCCTCAACGAGCTATTTAATCTGGGCTGAATAAGATAAGATGACTTTTAAAACCTCAAAGCGGAAGGCAGAGAGAGTCAGAAACGCAAAGCGATTAGGCAATTACCTACTTGAGACATCCGCGCGAGATGGATGACTCCATAAGTGGGGGGGGATCACGCAGTGGACATTGAAATCTTCTGGACTAGCAAAAAAAGGCAAGAACCCAAAACTTAGTGGGGGAAGGCGGTATCCATGTCGCTATCATATGCGCAGCTGCCGCCAGCGAGGATATTTGCCGAGCACCAATAAGGCAACTGAAAAAACCGGCGAGTTGGCGAGAAAAAAGTCGGCGATCGCGTTTCATACGCATAAACGACATGGGGTGGGGGGGGGTTTGGGGGCGGGCGGGGTGGGAGGGGAGTGGGGAAAATCAAGAGAGAAAAACGCGTAGGGGGTAAACCGAAATATGGCCGACGTCAGCTTACTGGAAGAGAGGTCAGCCAGGGAAATAAAAATGAAAAAAAAAAATGGAGGAAACGTTCCACATGGAGGAAATAAAAAGAAATCGCAGACCTGAAAAGAGACGTTCTCTGGTCGCGTGAACAAATGTCTCGGAAACCTTGGGAAAAGGCCCGAGTAAAGGAACAAATGGGAGGAAGAGAGAGGTTTTTTCAGAGAGCATTCTTTGGATATCCTTTGGTGGGGGAAGCCAAAAAAAGCCCTCATGAAAAAAAAGGCTTATTAAAGGGGAGATAAGGGGGGGGGGGGGGGGGGGGGGGCTTGGGGGGAGGCTTCTTTCTTTGGGGGGAGGCCTCTCACAACCAGGGGCCACTGAGGCCCTGAGGTAAAAGGAGGTACAGGGGGGGGAGGCCTGAATTGGGGGGGGAGGATCAACCCTCTGGCCCCAATTAAGCAAATGCGCACGGTGAGGGAAATTTGGGGGGGGTGATCAGAGGCCAAAAAAAAAAAAAAAAAAAAAAAAAAAAAGAACAGAACCAATAAAGACGAAGAGAAAAATGGAAAACTGTTGGGCGTCTTTGTTGGGGAGGGAAAACGGGTCATTTGGACTCAACACAAGTTGGCGCGGGGTCCGCCTCTCGCTCTCGGCCTCCCCCGTCACCCATCGGTCTCTTCTCCTCTCTGCTCTCCGCGCCTCTCTTCTCCTCCACAGAACAACCACCACGGGTAGGGGGGGCAGGGGGGGGGGTGGGGGGGAGGGGGGAAGAGGCGAGGTGAGGAAAGGGGGGGGGGGATGGGGGGGGTGAGCCAATGGAGGTGAAAACAGAAGGGGTGGGGGGCGAGAGAAAGAGATAGTAGAGAGGGAGGGAGGGGGGAGAGTGCAAGCCAATCTTAAGAGAGCCACGCTGCAGGCGAACGATTGTGACAGTCTTGTTCTTTGGGGGGGGTGTCATATGTTAAATCAAAAGGCTTGCGCCTCAGGGGACCCTGGCGGGAAGTTACGAAAAAAAAAAAAAAAGGACTCTAAAGGGGGACCGCAGATGCGTTCTGGCGTGAAGGACAATTGTGGATCGAAAATGTTGCTTGGGTTTAAAGGGAAGGACACTTTTTTTCGCTAGACGCAAAACGGAAGATCAGCCGTACGCCAATCGAGCCGCAGAGATTTTTACCTGACATCGCGGTCATAACGTTCCTTTGAATATCGTGCTCTGAGGTCGGCGCTGGGAGAAAAAAAAATGAGGAAAAAGGACGAAGAGCCATCGAGTTCACGGAGAGCACAATTGAAGGAAGGCTCATTGTCATGGTCCATTTTCTCATCTTAAGGCGCGGACCTCCCGCCGGGGAAAACGCGTAGACAACTGGGGGAGCATTCACCTCGGTGGAATCTGCGCTGGGGGGGTCCAAAGCCGGAACACAGGTCGGTCAGAGTTGGGGGAAGCAGAGAGAAAAAGGATTAGGGAATCAGGCCTAAGATATCAGTTCACTCTTTCTCTACTCAAGGGCACCTGCAGAAAAAAAGAGGGAAAAGAAATATTGAGCGCCGGAAAAAGCATCTTCCTCGGAGAATATTCATAGCATTTTTCATGGTCAAAGTTTTGGGGGGGTGGGGGGGGGGGGCCGTCTCAGAAAGTAGGGACTAGACCGCCGTTGGGGGGCTTTTGGTTTTTTCGAATCAGTGGGAAAACTTAGTATAAGGGAAAGCGTTCATTAAGCCACCTGCAAAAGGATTCGCGGGGAGAAATCGAAAGTTTGCCAGAGGGAAGAGAAGAAGAAGGAGATCGAATTATTGGTTGTAAAACGTCCACAATCGGGGGGGCAATTATGATGTGAAAGATGACTGCAGTTAAGGGTCGATGGAGACCATGATCATTGAGGGGATCTGAGAGCAGATGCCCAACGCCGGGAAGCTGTATCCGCTTAAAAAAGTCTGGACTTTGGCTAATAGGATCCGAGATTCCTGAAACCGGGGGGGGGGCGGAGGAGGGTGAGTAAGAGTGGGACGCAAAGTCGAGGTTTCACTCCTTAACGTCTGGGGATTGAATAATCTGCGTAGCGAAATATCACCCCACAACAAAAAAACCAAAACCAAACAAAAAACAAAAACCCAACCGAAAAAAAAGGAAACCGAAGCCCTGCCTCAGACTGCCGCTGCCAATTCCAGAGGAACCTCCAAGAAAGAGGAAAAAAAAAACTTTAGGGAAAATTCGAGGGATCTGAAAGAGACTCTCACAACACAAAGGAGAGTAGGAAAAGAATCACAAAGCGCAAGCATCGATAAATTCGGGAGGGAGAATTGGAGGAAGTAAGGGGAAAAGAAGGCGAAAGGAAGTGAAGCTCAGGATGCAGGCTTCATGCGGTATGGGGTCTGCCGCGGTAAAGAAGCAGTCGGAACCGCCCGTTGCGTCCATCTTCCGTAAACCACGTAAGAGGAGAGGCAAGGGGGACAGGAGCTCGGATTTGGCGATCTTCTCCAGACACATATCTTTTTCCGCCGGTATCTTGGGGAAGGGGGGAACAAAAGGGCCTGCCCTGGACTATCACCTATCTTTTCCGGGACATTACAAGCAAGAGAGGAATGGGGGACATCTTGAGGCTCCCACCCTCCTCAGATAAATTTCTATACCTTTAGCGCGAGCCAACAGTTGGGAGTGAGTGTTCAAACCCTCCTAACATGCAGTTTGGGGACCCATCCGGGAGAAGCCAATCTCAAGGTTTGTATCTATAGTATTGTTAGAAAGGGAACGACAATCGCGGGTGAAAGGGCGGGGGGAAACATAAGAAAAGTCAAATCCAGGAAAAATTGAAACTGTGAGAACATCTCAAGCTTCAGTGGGGTCTCGATCAAAGACCTGAAGGAAAAGCTAAGGGGGAGCGCGTAGAAATTGACCCTCATCTCGTAATGCTGTGAAATCCGCGGCGTAAGGGCCAACACAGGGGTGGGAGGGGGCCGGAGGTGGAATGCCGATCCCCACAGTTTTACTGTCTTCGTTTGCAAATCTTGGGGGGAACGTCTTCTGGTCGTTCCTCCTCCGTAAAAGAAATTATAACTCCTAGTGTGCAGGCTCTAAAAGTATTCGCCTTGAATCATAGGGGGATGGGGGGGCAGGGTGCCAGAATGGGAGAAGGGAAGGGGGGGGGGTTTTTAATGGGGGGGGTAAAGTTGTGTGGGGGGGGGGGGGGGGTGGGGGGGGGGGTGGGTCTTGTGTGGGGGGGCTGCGTGTGTGTGGGTGGGGGGGGGGGCGGGGGGGGGGGGGGGGGAGGGGGGGTGGGGGGTTTTATTGCGGTTTGGCTCGGGGGGGAGGAAAGAAAGGGGGTCAAAAAAAGCAGAAAGCATTGGAATTTGCGATATATACTTCTCCTCGGTCTCTTGTCGAGGTCGCTAAGAGGAAAAAAAAAAAACCCCTCCCGTAGATCTTGCTACGACTCTCACCATGAAGATGAAATAAGAATCTAAGAAGGGATGGACGAGAGACCGAAACTCAATTGCAGCATTCTCGACTCACAGTCCGAAAAAACGAGGAGATGGGGGGGAAAGCTCCTCCTAAAAAGATTGGAGTTCTCTCCTTCAGAGTTGACCGCTGTAGGGAGAGTAGAAGGAGGAAGAAGAAGAACAAACCTTGCGTGGAATTTAAAGGTGGGGTGTGTCAAAAGAATGGACAATAATAAGAACAGGACCAAGGAGCGAGAAAGAAAGCTCATGGAATTTTCCTCAAGATTGTGGGAACCCTCAACCAAGACATAGCCGTTAAGAGTTGTAGAAAATGGGGAAAAACAAAGGAGAAGAAAGAATGGAGTGAGACACGCTATATGGGGATTGTTCTATCTTTGAAACATGTGGAAACAGGTATAGAGATGGTGCAGTTAAAAAAAAAGAAAGAAATGGGGAGGGGAATCCTCCCGGCAATGTACTTGGGGAAACTCTTAGTCAATCCGGGAGGGGGGGTCCAAGGGATAAAAAAAATAAAGGTAAGGTCCAGAGCAGATATTCTTTAAAAGGTGCGCTAGAAGCCGCGGGGGGAGGACGAGAAACCGTCTATTAGCAAAGAATTTCTCAAAAACCCGACACTGGACCGTGCGAAGGGCAAAGGGGAGAAGATCCAGAGCCTTTCGTCTAGCTTCCAAGAGCCGATATCCATCGCAGGAGGGATCAGAGGAAAAACAGAAAAGAGCATGGGGAGATAGGGTCCCAGAAAATTGACAATGCCACCGCGACCTTTGGTTCAGACGAGGGAGGACCAGAAAGGTCCGTTCCATACGGGGGCATGACAGAGTTACGGGCAAGTGGCGTAATTTAAAGGGGATGAAAATTGCAGGGAAAGGGCAAAAGAAAAGGCTCTTAGCCTAAACATCGGAAGAGAGCGTTATTATTAAAGACCGTACTGTTAGGAGAGGAGCCCATTGAAGGTAAGAAATGAAAGAACCAATGTGGGCCCTACCACTGAAGATGCGAAAGGGGGGGCCCAAGGCCAGGCAATGTAACTTAAAACCAGCGGAGAGGGTTAAGGGGTTAATGAGGCGAGGTTTACGTGGGTTGACGGGAAAGGAGAGACCCATCTATGACGGGCCGCACTATTAAGTAAAAGCAAGAGAATGCAGACCAAGCTTCCAGCCTCATTGCCAGCATACCAAAAGCACAGGATGGGAAAAGGAGTACTTGAGGATTGAGGGGGGGGGAAGGAGGGAGCAGGGGAGGTGTTCCTTTCGAACTCTCCATTATTGGGTCACGTTCTATTAGCATAAGTTCTGGTAGTTGAGGGAAGGAGGAGGGAATCTCAACGCAAAAGCCACTTTACCAAATAATCCGCGTCACATGGATCTTATGGGGAAACGGGAATAAGAAGGTAAAGGTGGCAGGGGGGGGGCACTACCACACGATTTAAAATAATGTACTAAAAAAAAGGGGGGCCTGGGGAGGGCCAATAAAAAAAGCCACGAGTGGTGAGATCAGCAATCCGGGGAAGAGGGAATGACTATAGAGAGATCTGGCGTTGGTGCTAATCGGCTTAGCCGAAAGAGATAAGGTGGGGGGGGGATTGGCAGGAAGAAGGGCACATGAAAACATTGGAATCATAAAATTTTGGGGGAAACAAGGGAGGGAAAGAAGAAAGTAGGGTATCCAGCCTAAGCGGTCTAGAAAAATGACAGTGGGTTTCTTCCCGTACCTTGCCGGGGTAATACAGTGCAAACGATCGCCAAAGGGTTACTCCAACGAGCGGCCCAGCACCGGTGGGCAGTTAGGGGGGGGGGGGGGGAGGCTGAAAAGGCCAGAAAGAGGTTGGAAAGCAATATCTTAAAAGGATTGCGTTCCCGCTGGGGGGGGCATGGGTATATACAAGGTTTCAAGTGTCTCCCGGCGAATGAGCCTCTTGCTGGGGCAGGGGACTCAATCGGGATGCGAGTTGGGGGGACGCCTTTTCCCCCTAGCGCGTTTGCGCTGCGGGCGACCATACTAAAAAGGGTTGGATCTGGGGCCGGGAAGGAGTCGGAAAAGGGGCAGATGATCATTGGGAAAGAGTCAACATCTCTAATCCGTCATCAATATACATCTGTAAGATCCTATCCACTCCTTTCCAAACCTAATAAGGCTCAAAAGGGGAAAGGCCGCGGGATACAAACTGCTTTTCATATGTTGGTACCTTGACAATCAAGTGGGCCATCTTGAGAAAAAGCAAGGAACTGCCTGGGACGTCCGCGCTCTTTTTGAGTGCTCTTAGATACGGACACGACGCTCCAATATCCATCAAAATAAGCTAATGCGTAATGCAGAAATAAGAAAACAACTGGTGTGGGAACAAAACGAGTCTGGCGTCGCCCATTTAAGAAAAAAAACTAGTCCAGACCGGGGGGGTGAAGTCTAACCAACAACAGTTTTCCGTTGATAAGCGGGAGGTGACCAGTAACGGTAAAACGTCCCGAAAAAACTCTGAAGGGGAAGGAACCGAAGGGGCGTCGGGAGTTTTGGCCAAAAGTGCTAAGAAAGATCTTAAAAAAGAAGGCCGGCGGCGCTGGGGGAGGGGTCAGCGATCATCAAAAAAAGAAGTGCTCGCGGTCCACCCGCCGAGCAAGGGCCAAGAGGGACCGAAAGGGGTAGAAGAAGCTTTTGACGCGCTTGGACGGCCGTAGGACCCGGGAAAGATAGCGAAGGGGTGTTGGTATGCTAAAAAAGGGGATGAAAGGGAAAAAACGCCCCAATTCGTCCGCGGTGAGTGGAGCAAATGCCTAAAGACTGAATCAACGAAAACGAAAATTTGGGCTCCGCGTGGGGAATGTCCCTCGAGGAGATAAAGGGGACGAGTGTGAGGGACGTCTTTTAAAATAGTTGGAGGGGAAAAAAATAAGTGTGCCGTCACCGAACCATAAATTGAGGTGGGCTCAACGCGAAAAGCAGAGGAAGCGAAAGAAAGTGGGGGGGGATGCCCGTGTAACCTACGGGAAGTCCCAAAAATACGCGAACCAGCACGAATCCCTCATCTGCAAGAGAAGGGGGTGGCCAGTTCAGGGAGCAGGTGTCCAGCAGCCAAAATCCTCGAAGTAAGCGGTAAAAAAAAGATAATTCCAGGATTCAAGAGAAGTTAGGGGTCCGCCAATGGATCCTTCACAAACTAAGTATCGAAGAAAATGTCGACGCCGACGCTGAGGAAAAAAGAGGCCGTAACGTCAAAGGGACAGTACACCACAATGATCTCAACACACAGGAGGAGGAAAGATATAAGGAGTGTGGTGGTCGAACCCGGCACTTTACTAGTTTGGAGGTCATCTCGAAGGTTGAGGAATGGAGGAAGTGCGGTAAAGGAGACGACAGAGGAGGGGGTAGAAAAGGATAGGGGGATAGTGTAATAGCGGGGGAGAGGAGAAAGAGGGAGAAACAGGAAGGAGAGGGAAGAGTGAGGTAGGAGGGGAAAACGGAGGGGGAGATGTTGGGTGAGGTGTGGAGGGGGGGTCGAGGAATGGGGGGGGGGTAGAGTTGGGGGGGGGAGGACGGCGGCAGTAAGAAAAGAAGAGATAAAGAAATGGAGGATGACGTAGAAGGGCGGGGAAGGTAGGGGAATAGGGGGGGAAAGCGGTTAAGATAGGGGATGGGAGAGGGGGGGGTGGGAGGGAGGGGCGAAAAGATAGAATTTAGAGTAAGAGGAGGAGAGGGTGGGGGGGAAGGACGAGAAGAAAAATAGTTCGTAGAGGAGTAAGGGGGAAAGGGGGAGGAGGAAGGGAGGGATGGAGATGGTGGGGAAGAGCAAAAAAAAAAGGCTTTGAGAGGAGGGGGGACAGAGAGAACGGTGGGGGCGGAGGGAGTGGGATGGCTGGGAAGACAAGAAAGACGTGGAGAAAAAAGATGGAGGGGGGGTAGAGCTTCTCTATAAGATTCAGCTGGTAGGTAGAAGAAATATGGAGAACTCTTAAACAACTGTGAGGAGGATTTCTCTCGCACAAAAAGTGGGGCTTGTCTGGAAAAACAATATAATAGCTCTGGGGAAAAACGCACTGCGGTACTTTGTCCGTTATTCTTGCGGAGGTTAGTCTCTGATGAAAGATGTGTGTATCGAGGAAGGCAGCATTGACTTTTCTGGTAAAAAAAAGGTAGGGGCAGAGTTAAGGTTCCGATGATTTGGCAAGGCGGATGAAAACATCAGGGAAGGGCAAAGGTATGGGGAGGAGGAGCGCGCAAAAATTTCTATGCAAGGAGGGGCATCGCTCCTTCTTTCCTAGCCCCGACTTAAAGAAATTTGGTGGCGGGGAGAAAAAGAGGACTTTTAGCGAAAGGGAAGGTCCATCACGGCGCGGACACCCATTAGTCGGCGTGAAAAACGATCGGCCCGGTCGGAACGGGGCGAAGCCAAATGGCTAACGATTGGCGGAGACCGCCTTATAAGGAGTGGGCGAATCATTTGCAGAAAGGAGCATTAAGGAGAGGCATGACAGAAATTAAATCCATAACCTAAGGACGGAAAAAGATATGAGTACTCTTTCTGTCGATGGTGGAAAAAACTCCAAAAGGGAAGTTCAACGAAAAAAGCACTGGCAGGAATGCTGGGACAGCTCATTTGAACCGACCGTTGTGGAGATAAGCATCGGAAAAGATACCTGTGGAAGTACGGGAAATGTGAGGAAACTTCATGCTGGACGTGTACAGAAGGTTTCAACTGGGCCGCAATGCGCTTTGGGGGGGGGGAAGAAGCTGGGGGGAGAAGATGATTGGTCAACTACTTAAAAGGTTTATTGGGGTTTGGAGAGGGAGTTCCGTCCGAGGAAAGAAGAACGGTAAAAGAGGGAAAAAGGGAGACCTATGCAGTTCTGGATATTTAAAGGGAGGCAAGGAATGTTTGCTTTCCTGGTAGCGGGGACAGTTGAAAGAATGGGGCAGGGGGGTTGGGCAGGGATCTGCATTAGTTTTGGGGGATGCCTCGACAGGCGGTGGACATTTTCACGCTCTGTGGGGGAGAGGAGAAAAGACTAGAGAAGCGGCAAAAGTTGAAAAGGGGTTAAGAGGGGTGGGCCGAAGCAACCGTCGAGAGGGGGAAAAGGTTAAAATATAATTAAATTAGCGGGCGATTTAACACCGGAAAAAAAGGTCTATAGCAAAAAGGTTCGTTAAATGAAAACGCGTTAGGGGAAGAAAGGAGGGAGGGCCAAGGTCGGGGGGGAAGGGAGATTCCATCAACAATCTGGAATCAACGTGCGTGGAAGAGAGTCGAGGGAAAGGATATCTTGTCAGTAGGAAAATTGTAACCACGGTCGGTTGGGGACGCGGTTGAGAGAAAAAAAATATTTGGTTGGGGTTTGAGAAAACGGAGAGCTCCTCAACTTGGGGGGAAGGGGATTGAAGTGAGAAAGAAACTCAGTAAAACCCTGTGAAAGAATATGGGTGGGTCGTTCACTGCGTTCAACGCGAAGCCGGCTAAAAGAACCCGCCCAGATTCCCAGATGCCTCGGAAGAGCCCCGGGATAGAGAAGCAAATCGGGAATGCACCACGCGGCGGGGGGGGGTGGTAATTCTTTCGAAGGCCAATGCTGTGGAAGACAGATGATATTAAAACTCTTTAGGATTGCTTTTGGGGGGAAAACGATCGAATAGTAACTATGAAAAACTTGAAGGGGGGATGCGAATGAATTTCGCCGCGGAAAAGATGGGGCGTCCTTTTGTCCAAGACAGCATCACATGTAGCACGTAACGTGCTAGAGGGGGCGATTGGAAAGGCTGAGCTTTCCCAAAGAAACAAAAAAAAACTCACCTTCGTTTTGCGAGAACTGAGGGTGGTGATAGGAAACAGGAGTATCGTTGCAGGGAGAGGGCATCTTTCTTTCGGAGAAAGGAAAATTTCACCAATCGCTAAGCGGGGGAAAAAAAGACGGATGCCTGTACCTCTCAATCGCTGAAAGAAGGGCCCTCAGGAAGGAAAATTGTAAAAAACCACTCTAAAAGGGGGGGTTCCTGAATCGGCGCTTGGGGAGCTGTAAGGGCCCCAACTTATGCCGGAGAAGGGCGAAGGAAGTCCCTTCCGTGGAAAACCACTCATACCCTAGTGTAAGCTGTTTCGGATAATATACTGTATATGTCCCCTAAAGGAAAAGGAAGGGAAAGAATCTCTTCCAAAAACGCGATCGTTGGCATTCCGCGGCAAAGGGGGGGTTTTCCGCGCCCGCATTGGTCAGCCCTTAGAGGACATGCATCAAAGGATATCGAGGGAATTCGATCCAGACAATGGGAGAATTTGGTATTACGGAGGAAGTATCCCCCATATTTCGCTCGAGGGAAAGAAAGCTGCAACGAGAGGGAAAACAACTTCGGAAACGGCCTGTTCTGTTGTCCGTGCCTTGGAGAAGAATCGGAGGGGGGGGCAGAGAAGGGAATCGGTGCCTGTAAGAAAACTCAAGAAGATCGTGAATTTGGAAATTGAAATATTGATGGGGAAAAAGAGGGGTTTAATCGTCGGCGCCAGAATGGGGGAAAGGTGCCAACAGAGTCTGACTCGCACCGTGGTCTTATAGGGGAGCTGGACGGAAAGGGATCGGAGGAAAAAAGGGGGCAAAGAATTCAATGAAGCGAGTTTTTCCAGAGGGGCTTTTTAGAGAAAAGGGGTCAGGCCACCGGTGGCATGGGGGGGGGGAGTAGCGAGGGGGAAAACAGAGAGAGAGACGGGGGAAAATGGGAAGCCTACGGCAGGACGAGGGAAAGGCAGGAGAGGGGAGGAGAAAGGGAAAGGAGGAGAGAGGGGGCGGGAGAACAAGCGGGGGGAGAAACAGATGAGGAAGTAGTGGTGAGAGGAAAAAGCGGGGGAGAGAGGGAGGAGGGGGTGGGCAGGATGAGGTAGGGAAGGTGAGGGAGGGGGGGGGGTGAGGGGGGGGGGAGGGTAAAAGAGTCAGTAGGGAATAGATTGGGATCGGAGAGAGAGTGGGATAGGAGGGTTTTAGTGTAGTGGGAGGGAGTAAGAGGATAAAGGGGGAGGAAGAGGGAGAGTAAGAAGGAAGGAGAGGAAGACGGGGGGGAGGGGGGGGGCGTGGGGGGGAAAAACACTAGTCTGGGAGGATTCGAAGTTAATTTCTTGGCCTATAAGAGTGAGTTGAGATACACGGTAGCCTGGCCACAGGGTCTTCTTTTAGGCAATTTCATCTTCACCCCAAAAAAAATTGACTGTGGACTGGAAAATAACGACGTGCCGATTTGTGAGATATCCTCAATCTGTGGGGGGAGGAAGAACTCCCCTAGGAGATATTTGAAACTTCCTGCGGTTGGGCGACTGGGAAAAGAGCTGTAAGGAGGGTAAATTTTGCCCTTGCGCATTTTAAGAAGGGGAGGCCCCAAAAAAGGACTCAGAAGGGGGAAATCTTGCGGCGGGGATTGTTGTCGACTACTGCTTTGGGGTTCTCAAGGAACGGGGTTTCCGCAAGGTCCAGGGCCGGAGAGAGGGAAAATCCCGGGAAATCTCTACAGTTGAAAGGTATCATCGCGAGAAAAAAAAAGGAACTTCAGTGTCGATGGTTTCGAAAGGTTCCACGGGAGAAGAAAGTTTCTACTGCAGGGAAAGAGAACAAGGTAGACAGCTAAAGTTCAAGAAATGACCCAAGGGTAAAGAAATCAGCAGCCACGCAGCATTCCACGAGGTTGGGGGGAAAAGGGCTCTTCGGAATTAAGAAGAGGCCCTAGGGCGAAAAAAGCGGATCACGGAAAGACTTCGAGGAACTATGGAAGGCAAAATTCTGCAAAAACACAGCGCGACACGACGCAGCAGGACCTGAAAAAAAAAAGCGGACCAATCATCTTAAGTTGGAGAAGGGGGAGGAAGATCAGTGGGAAGGTCAAGGGGGGGGTACGTCTGTTCCCTCGCGACCAGGCAGGTGACCGATACGCCCTTGGGTGAGTAAGGGAGACACGAAAAGATCAAGGCTAAGGCGCCCCCAGACCCCCCCCAAAACCCACCCCCCCCCCACACCAAAAACACAAAAGACCGTGAAGGAGGCTAAACGCTCTTCTGAGGCGGACACTCGCCGCACGAAGGGGGCCTATCTCTTGAAAAAGAAAACTATCGGAATTCTAGCTCTCTTGAAGGTTTTAGGAAAACTCATGTCCCGAGGGCCGTAAAGATTTGTCAGGACCGTCAAGTAGTCTTCGTTAGGGAAAAAACTTATCTTCTTATTCTGAGTCTCTCCCAAATCCGAGGGAGGCCGCGCAAGGGGGGGAAAAGAAGGAAAAAATAGGGGGGGATAAGAAAAGACGGGCAGGAAAGGGAAAGAAGTGTGCGAAAAATCAGTAGGGTTGACCCGATAAGAATGAGAAATTCTAGGGGGGGAAAAAAGTCCGGGGAGAAGCTTCTTAAGGGAGCAACCTCGGAGAAGGATAATTACTTCGCATTGAACTTAGTGAAATCGTCCTTTACAACTGAAAAGGGAAGGGAAGACTGGGGGAAAAGAGGAAACACAAAGACTTGGCGGCTGGAAAGAAAACATACAAAAGGGATAAAAAAAGCGCAAGAGAATTTCTGGGAACGTCCCCATCACTCCTTTCGGGGAGGGACTTTAACTAGGCGCAAAGATCATCTATTGAAAAGGGAGTCCGGGAGAGTTTAACTTGGATATACCCCGCCGCGCTCAGGCTTGAAAGCAAATCCTTTCTACCATCTTAGATAAACAGAATTATATACTCACACGGGCGCAAGACAAAAAAAATTACTGAAGGAGAAAAAAAGCCATAGCTTTTCCGCCGGATAATAGCTAAGGGGGGGGCGCTATCTATTTGTGTACGCCCAAGAAACGTCTCTCAGGGGGGAAATCAAGGCAAGGGGGGGGGGAAAGATCCTGAAGAACTGGTAGAACATGGGGACATATGTATGGAGAAAAAAAAATAATCTATAAAAATCCTTCCGTCTGGAAGCCGCGAAAATCCCTTCTCGAACTAACAACGAAATAAGGGAGAAAGAAAGGCCAGGATTTGGATAAAGAAGGGAAGGGGTTGGGAGGTGATAGCGGGGGATGGAAAGGGGGAAACAAACAATCACACCAAAAAATGGAAAAAATGAATTCGATGAGAAAGACACGAGGAAGGATGGCGAGATTAGTTAGGGAAGTCCCGGAGCGTCCGAGAAAAGGCATCTAATATATTTCCTGAGCATAGAGGAAATGGGTAAGAGACGTTGGAAGCAGAAGGGAGCTTATGAAATCTGCAAGGTCAGTGGTGGGAAAGAAGGCGTGAATCCTTCTTGGCATGCGGAAAAAAAAAGGGGCTTTACCTTCTGCTTCGGGGGGATTGGGATAGAGCATCTCCTACTTGTGTTTCTTGAAAGAAAAAAAAGGGGTTCTAGGTGTAGGTGGGGGAGGGAGTAGGGGTACAGAGCCAAGAGGGGAGGGGGGAGAGGGAGAGGGTTGGGAGGGGAAGCGGCGCATTTCGGAGGCTAAAGGGGGAGAGGGAAGTTAGGTATAGTGCGAGCGGGGGGCGCAGAAGATGTAAGGAGATTGAGAGTAGGGGAAGAGGAGTAGAAAGGGGGGAACGGGTCGTGAATGTGGCGAGCAGTAGGGGTTGTGTGGGGGGGGTGGAGGGGGGTGGAGAGTGTAGGGGCGACACGAGAGGCACGATTCGGGGTAAAGCATACATCAGGACTCACGGGCAAAATCGAAACGGAGGACACGAGGGGGGGAACGCGTGGGGTGACACCCTGAAGATAAGAAGGAGCGGGCGCACCCCGAATTAAAGGAATAGAGGGAGAAGGCGCAAGGAGGCTCAGGTGGGGAGGGGGGGAGGGGTGCTGCGTCTCTGCTGTACATCATCCTCCGTACCACTGGCGAGAAGCTGGGGGAGATCTACTGAGGAGTCTGGGGAAATATTTAGGAAATATCGGAGAGGCGTAAACCTCCAGTCTTAAAAAAGGCGACCATCGAAGGAAAAAGAAAAATGTCCGAGGAGGCCGATCGCCGACAGAGGGTAAAAACTCAAAGGTTGAGAGGGGGACCAAAAAAATGTTGGCAAATCGTTGCGCCGCGAAAGCGTATTGCCGCCAGTCAAAGGCTGTACAAAGAGGAAAAGAACAGGAAAAAAGGAAAAAACCGGAGGGGGGCAGGGAAAGGAAGAGAAGCAAGGAGAAAAGGGGGCCAGGTACACATGGGGGGAAGAGGGAAGAAGGAATTGGTGGGAGGTATAAGAAAGGGGAAAAAAGCCATACTCAAGTTGTAGGCCAACCAAAGAGAAAAGAGTTAAAGAAGGATGAAAAAAACAGAAAACGAGCAGGAAGGTAATCAGGGGAAAATTTGCCAAATGTCTCTGAGAACCTTTGCCGGGGGGAAAAAAAACGAAAAGGTCTGAGGGGGGAGAAGGAACCAGGCCGTATACATCGTGGGAGAAGCAAGACGGGCCGAGGAAAAGGAAAAAAAACTTCCTTCGAAGGGGTTCCTGGAAAAAGTCGAAGGAGGGGAGAGAAGAGAAGCAGGCGTCAAGGGAACCTAGGGGTCTCTATGGAGAGGGAAAAAAGATTATCTGCAAGACAAGAGGAAGGTTTCTGAATGATGGGGAGAGGGGAAACTCTAAAACCTGGGGGGGGCGGATTGGCTCATCTGCTAGAGAAGCCTAGGTCGGAAACGCAGAAAAGAGAAGTGTCTAATCATTGGAGAGGCTGGAAAAGGAAGGGGGCAGGGCACTGAACTTGCATTACAAATGTCCTATTCGGTCGGCACAAGACCATCTTCTGGAGAAAGGAAAGGGTCTAACAAAAAAAATTGCAATAACGTAATAGAAGGATCAAAGGAGGGGGAGGGAAAAGTACGGATCGGTCCGAAAGTAAATATCGAAGGGGGTATTATTTCATTAACCGGAAAAGGGGAAGACGGATTAGAATGGCCCGGGAATTCCCAGGAAACAAATTCCGCACGAAAAGGGAGCGAATCTACTTAAAAGGGGGGAGGGATGGACGGGGCCAAAAATGAAAAAGAGGAAGAGGGGGAAAGGGGGGTCTTCTGGAAATTACGCGGAAAAGGCAACCGATCGACAGGAGAAAATTACAACTCTGAAGAACGGGTCAAGTCGGGGAAAGAGATCTCCCGCCAAACGCCTGCAAAACCAGGCAAGGATCAGATCACCACCATTACGAGTTAAGTCCGCAAAAGAAGGGGATTGGTGTGAGAAAGTAGCGGGAAACATCGAGGGGAGAAGTCTAAAAAACGAGACAAGAGAGGGAAGGTTTATTAGAGACGTTGAGGTCTTTGCAGGGAGAAGGTCATCGGGCAAATAAAAGAAATCGAGGGGAGAAAAGAATGAAAGCTACCTAAAGAAAATGATCAGGAAAGGGAGTTCGAAGATGAAAGAGTAAAGATGGGGTCCGCAAGAAAAATGGGAAGAGATTGAGGGAGAGAAGAAAGGGGACTTACACGCTCTTGTAGGATCAAAACAACAAAAAAAAATTGGTGAAAGGAAACCGGGGGAAAAGGAATTCACAGGAGAAAAACGGGATTGCACCAAAATCAGGAGGGGGGTTATATGAAAAGAAAGGAAAAGGATCTTGAGGGGGGCGAAGACGAGGAGGAGAAACGGAAAATTGAAAGAAAAAAAAAAAAAAGGGGTTATTGTTAGACGGAAAAAGGGGGGGGGCCTTTGAAGAACGAATGTTCAAAGGGGGGGTATAACGGGGGGGGGCAAAAGGAGAGTATCACAAAAATATCTTCTCGCTAACAATCCAAAAGAGGCAAATCAAAAAACGGGGTGGGGTGGGGAAAAAAACGTGGGAAGGGAGGAGGGACAGAAGGCAAGGGAAAATTTTCAAAGGAACGCCAAGGGCCGTTGACCCGGGCCAAAAATGGGGGGGAGGGGGGTTTGAGGCAAAAAGGGAAAAGGTAAAAAAACCACCAGAACGACGGGGAAACTTTGGCAATCAATTCGAAAACCAAATTAGAAAAAAAGTGATTTCAGGAAAAGTTGAGAGCGGCAAAGAAGTATCTTGGTGCGAAAGGGAGTGAGGCCTCCGTGTGGGCCAATGGGGGAGTCGCGGAGAAAAGGGATAAAATTTCAGAAAGGTTCCATTCCTAGAAGGAGGACGCTGAGCGAACCCCTCCCGGTTGGGAAAAAAGAGAAGCTTTGATTCAACTCCTTGGGACGAAAAAGGAAAGGGGGAGTTTTCAGCGAAGATAAGCAAGAAAAAAAGCGGCGGGTTCCAAAAAAAGGTATACAGAGACGGGTACGAAATAAAGAAAAGATTTGAAAAAAAGGGGACATTAAAAAAACACTGGAACAGGGGGAAGGGGAAGAAAAACAAAAGAGGAAGGGAATCGGTGAATCAGCAACTGGGGAACAAGATCTCGTCCCCGAACGTCCACGATCAGGAGGGACCTCTTTCGAGGGGAGAAAAAACACTTCCAAAGAGAAAGGAATCAGGGTGAGAATTGAGGAAACAAGGAAAGCCCTAATGTCGAGGGGGAAAAGAAAGCTCTAGGGGAGGGAGCAAGGGGCGTAAAATCATAAGGGGGAAAGGGGGAGGGTTGAAGCCGCAAGTTGAAGGCCCATAGTGGGAGGAGAAAACGTAATGTTCAAAGCTTCAAAAACTGGTAAGGAAGGACGTCAAAAGGAAAGTTTCCGGTGTTTTAAAAAAATGCTATTGAAGGGGTGGAAACTTACATAAATATCTGCATGGCCTAGAAGGGGGGGAGGAATTTGCTAGGAATTGGGATCCTCCATCCGAACGCAAAAAAAAAATGAAAAAAATGTCATAAAAACACGGATAAGAGTACCGCTCAAACCGAGGAAAGATCTGAGGGAGAAGTTCTTCAGGGAGGAGGAAAAAAAAAGGGAAAAAGATGATCGGGGAAAAGGGCGAGAGTGGGGGGTACTGAGGGAAGTGGACACAGTAAACTCCCAAGGGGGGGGCTGACCAGAGGGATTGGCGTGGTCCCCAGCCGAAAGTTGAAAAAAAAAGAAAGGGGAAGGTCGGGGAAAGGAAGGTCTCTAGTCGCGGGGGGGTAGAAAAGTTGGTGAGAGATGTGTCACAATCATTAGGTGTGAAAAAAGAAACAAAAGGAGGGTTGAAGAAAAGCGACAAAAAGCCAGGTAATTTCCGGGAGAAGACTCCTTGCATCGAAACGCCCGAGGTGATGAAGAATAACGAGAAAACAGAACCGCGGCCAAAGAGGGAAAGCAATGTGCTTGGTCCAAGCGGGATCTTCTCAAAAAAAGAGGTGCGCCAAGGGGTGAAAAGGAAGCCCTCCTCGGAGGGGACCAGCGAAAACAAGAATAAGGGTTGTCAGGGGGAAGCAAGCCGGGGAAGGACTCCGTTACAACAAAGAATATAAGAAAGAACATTCGAGGACGCTGGACCCTAGGGAAAGGGGGGGGAAAAAAAAGGAGTTGAAAAAAGGCACTCCATGATCAAAGGGGGATCCAAAGGACTGCGAGAAAAAGGTACAAAGAAAAAGGGCATGGGAGGATAACGGGAAGAGGGTCGAAAGGGACAGAAAGCATGCAATCGGTCTATTGAAAAAATTTCGTGAGAAAAGTATTTAGGAAAAGGGGGGGACCTGATACATAATCGGACAAGAAGAGAAAAAAGGAGGGGGGGGGGAGGAAAAAAGAGGGGAACCTGGGAAAAAGGGCTGGACAAGCGGCCAAATTTGGGGGGGGAAATAAGAGCGAGCGGTCCAAGCACCTAATAAAAGGCGCTGATAAAAAAAGGGGGATCGAAGGAAAAGGGGCGACAGGGAAAAAAAAATGAGGTGACACCTTGAGAAAAAATTTCCCTGGAGGATGGGCGGGAGGGCTTATGAAAGGAGTTCACTGAAAGGTACGAAAAAAGTTGCAATAAAAGAAGCAAACGGTAAAAGAAGATTCGGATGATCGGACTTCAGACGGAGCCCTAAAAAAATTGGGTGGCAAGGGAACTGGGAAGGGGGAGAAAAAAAAAAAAGGAGAGAAGGGGAGCCTGTGTTCCCGGGGCATGAAACCCATCTCTCGCGGGCAAACCGAAGAAAGGAGAGCTTCTTAAAAAAGAAGGAAGAAAAAAGGGAGAGGAATACTTCTGGAAAAAGGAGGGAGGGGGAGCAGGTCGCACGGCGGTTAAAAACTGAGGCGAGAAGCTACATTCTGAGAGGCAAGTATTCGAGAAAAAGGGAAAACTCCATCGCGGAAAAAAAACTATTGGGAAAGAGACGAGTGAAAAAGACGAAAAAGAGATTGAAGCGTAACTCCTATTGGGGGGGGGGAAATATGCTTCAGAGGGTTGGAAGAAGAAAAGTACTTTTTATGAAAACAAAGAAGGAAAACGAAAGGAGGAAGACAATCGAGGAACAAAATGGAATCTTCGGTGGACGAAACGTGTTCAAGGGGGGGGGGGGCGCAAGAGCGACTCGGGGGGAAGCTGACCAGCTTGGGGGGAGCCTGAGGGGTCGAAGCTTTGCGCTGTAATGGTGGGAGGAGGAGGGTCCGGCATGACAAGGGCGTCAAGGGAAGAAATTAAACTTACTGTAAAAAAAAGGAAAAAATGGGAGGGAGGGGTGAAAAAAACGTTGAGGGAAAAAAAAGATGTTCCCCTTTTTTTTGGTTTGGGGGAAAGGGGTAATTCGTAGTCGTTGGGGGACAAGTCTGGGAGAAGATAGGAAAGTATCTGTAGGCCCTCCGACCTTTGGACTAAAAAGAAGGGTAATCGGGAGGAGGGAAAAAAAGGAAACTGGGAAAACGGGTGACTTGAAAGACCCCATTGTTGTAATAGACAAAAAGGGGGGATGGGGTAGAAAGACTCCTGAACCGGGGGGAAGAAAAGGAAATGGAACAGGGAGCAAGGCGGGTTAAGGACTAGGAGGGAAGAGACACGGATTTTGATAAAGAAAGAAAAAAAATTCATCACGAGGAGCGATAAGTTCATAGGGGAGAAAATTCGGAAGGGAGGGGGTTTAAAAGGAGAATTCCATCACAACACCTTGTGGTGCAGAGATTTTAAAGGAGGTAAGGGAAAACTCGTGAAAAGATTTCAGCTTGATAGGGAGGCACCGCAGTTTCGGGGGAACTGAAAAGGGGATTTGAAGAAAGGTGTGTTATACCTTATAGCTTAACGAACTTGGTATGAAAAATTATATTGTGGGGAAAAAAAAAAAATGGGAAAGGACGGACCTGGGGTAGCCTCACAGGTGACGGGAGAAAAATATTGTGGGGGGGTCCTGGGAAGTTCGGTCAAGAAAAAGAAGAATTCGGAAAGCCAGAGACAAGGAATCCGGACGATTGGTAGAGGTCTAGAAGCAATGAATCTTAACCAAGCTTAGGAAAAGAACTGCTGTGGTAGAGGAACAAAGGTTGAGGGATGAAATCTTGGAAATGACTTTTGGAGGGGGGACGGCCAAATCGAAAGAAAGAAAGCACAGTCCACGAAGCCCTGGCGGTTTTCATCGGGAGTTAAAAGAGAAATAGAAAGATGGGGGTCGATCCTGGCCCATCACAATAAGATTTAGAAGAATAACTTCGGAAACGGAAGGGGGGGGGAGGGGGGAGAAAAAAAGAGGACTTGAGTCACGCAGAGGAGTCACCAAAAGAACCTAGGTTTTAGGAAAGACTCTCTAAAAAGGGGGATATTTCAGGAGGGAAGATTTGAAGTTAAGAAGGGGGGGGCGGAGAGAACACTACTTTCCATCTTCGGGGGAAAGTTTTTTACTAGAATTTCGAGGTCGACGGGAGGGCCGTTTCCAAGAACAAAAGTAGAAGAAAAAAATAAAAGAGGAAGTCTGAGGGAGGTCAACCACTCTCCTAACGTTGGAGTAGACTAGGAACCTTTGGAGAGTATCAGGGGGTCAAAAAAAGGATGGAACGAGAGTCATGGACTAAGAAGGGGAATTCAAGGCCAACTACAAGAAAACCCGTAAGAGGGGGGGAATCTGTTTGAGAGAGAAAGACTGGGATCCCGAAAAAAGGATCTGTGCCGAAATAAGCAAGCCGTAAATTAGAGAACCGACGAGTGTTAGGACATAAGGAGGGGGCCAGCCTCTTTATGGGGAAGCAACGTCATGGGTGGGAAAAAAACAGAAAGAAGGTGGGGGGGGGGAGGGGGAACGCGGACCAGAGACGAATGTATTGCGGGGTTGATTACGAGCTAAAGAAAGGGAGACTCTAAAAGGGAAAAAAAAGAAAGAAGAAGCTGGTCACAGGGAAGAGGAATCAGAGGGGTTGGGGATCCGGAGGGGGATCATGCGGAGGTTACTAGCAGAGGAACGCGGTGTAAAGGGGGGTCTATTAGGGAAAAAAAAGGAGGTAAGTTGAAGGGAAGAGGGGGGAAGACTTCATCTGGTACTTGGAACTCTGAGAAAGTAACTTGAAGTAACTAAAAAATGAAATTGTAAGGGAGGGGAGGTAATAGAAGATGCGAATTGGAGCATGGAAAGATTCAAACTCTTATTACCGAAAGGTTGCAAAGGGGCCCCTAAGGAAAAAATTGCGAGAGAGTATTTTTCAGATACAGTTGGCCGTGTTGGAGAGGAAGGGTTCTTCATCCACAAAAACTGCAAGCCTACAACCAAATAGGGAAAGGAGGAGGCTTAGGAGGTGCAGGTAAGAACCAAGGTAGGAAGTGAAAAGGCAGGGAAGGACCCTGGCCCGTACGTGCTTGAGGAGAGGGTCCTCTGCTCCCAGTAAGCCAGATAAGGGAGAACTTGTCCAAGGCCGTGGAAAATCTGGAAGGGAAAAAACGCCACGGGGAAGGAAGGTTGAAAAAAGTCGTGTGCAGGTTTTTCATGGGGGGGGATCATATGTGAGGAGAACTGCTGGGGAAAATCTGGGAAGAGGCTTTAAAAAAAGGACCTGAAAGGAAGCTTGGGCTGGGGAGGGAGGGATCAATGGGGGGGGTCGACGGCGTTTTGGCGTAAGGGGACTTTTTTCGATAAGCAAGCAAGAGCTTCACGAAAAAGAACGAAGAAAAACCCGGTCTGGAAAGGTTAAAAAGGCATAAGAGGGGGGGGGCATAACGGGGAAAGTTTAAAGTTCTGAGGAGCGGGGGGAAGTCATCCAGAAGACAGGTTCCGGCTTCACGTCCTCACAGATGATCATGACAGGGGGATGATAGGGAGAAACCGCAAGAAGACGTCAAAAGAGAGCACCAAGAAAAGGAACTCGGGTTGGGGGGAATAGCTATGCCTCCTGGAAAATTCGTATTGGCGACATCTGGGCGCAGAGGAACTGAGCGGAGGATCAGGAAGAGGGAGCAACCGGGTAAGAGTCAAGAGGAAGGGGGACTCTCGGCGAAAAGAAGATAAAGTGGGAAAAAATCCTCTTAAAGAGGGTCAGGAAGAGGGGGGAACATTGTGGAAAAAGGTGGTTAGGGGGCAGGGGTCAAAAAGAAGGAAATTCATTTTCACTATCAACGATGGGGGGGGGCTTCTTTATCAAAATAGGCTAAAAAGGGGGGGCGTCAGAAAACAAGAATTCGCTAACCTTCTCTTTCAGGGCGTTTGGACAAGAAAACTCACTAGAAGGATGGGGGGATCTAGGAGAGGGATACAAAGAAAATCTAAAAGGGGGTTTCGCAAGAGGGAAGACATGGAAAGGAGGAAAAAGGGAGATTTATTGGAGAGGGAAGAATTAAACGGATCAGAGGGGAAGAACTGCTTCAAGCAAAAATAGCATTCACAAAAGAGAAATTCTCCGGAAAAGGATGTTTTAAAATAGCGGGCGGCGGGGGGGACTACAAGAAAAGTGCCGTCTCAACGATAAGCGGGGTTTATCCAGAGAAGAACCACAAGGCAGGAGGGGGGAACGATTAAGGGAGGGATTAAAAAGATAAAAAAAAAAACTCAATGCGAGGCACTTCTGGGACTAAAAAGCCCGTACACTGAAAAACAAGGAATTGAGGGGGAAAAGGAACACACTTTATCTGCCATGAGAGGGAGGGTCTGAGAGAGCGAAAAAAAAAACCTGAATGGGGGGGGGAGATCAGCAGAAAAAAACAGTTGTTAAGGGCATAGGGGGCGGGGAAGTAAAAGGGAAAGAAGTGCGCGAAGTCATTGGGAGCAGGAGAAGGATTTCTTCTGCTGCAGAAGATGGATTAGAGCGAAGAGTGCACAGGTGAAAAGAGGAGAGGGGGATAAAAAAGAGGAGAGACGCACAACTGGGAGCCTTCTGAAAGGAACGAAGGAAGAGGCTCTCTAGGAAGAAAAGCATAGGGGGAAGTATATATGGGGGCTAGTGGCGGAGAGGGGGGGGGGGGGTTAAAAAAAATCCCATTTTATCAAGAGCCCGATTTTCCCTGTCATGAAATCGACCTTTCAAGGAAAAAAAGTTCAGAGATTGGAAAGGAAATATAAAGTCGATTAGTTATCCCGAGATCAGTTACCAAGAGAACCTTCTCGTAGGCTATGTACCGACCAGCCTACGGAGGGGGCGGGGAAGGATTTAGAAAAGCAAGGGACGGCAATTTGGGAATAGATCACTGAAGGGGAGAAAAAAAAGTACCACTCGAAGGAAGGGAAAATTAATTGGTAGAAGGGGGCCTTAAAAGGGGGGAAGGTCCATAAAATGAATCCAGCTCAATCTACATAGGGAGGGTCTCATAAAATGAATCGCATAGAGAGGTACTTTCAGAGCGCCAGGGGTGGAAAGAAGAAGAAAAAGGGAAAAATGAGCATAGGGGAAGGGGGGGGGAAGGGGGTCTTTATCCACCTAGTATTTATGGAACAAAAGAAACAAAAGTTGGGTAACGGAAATCCCGCAAAGGGTTCCAAATAATGGAATGCGCTTTGGTCTGCTGACTAGGGGGGGAAGTTCGTGAAGAGACTTAAAGGAAAAGGGTAAGAAAATGAAAAAAGAATCTCCAAGGAGACCTTATCCGTTCGCATCTTAGAAGGAATCATCTTTCCATTGAGACAAATTCTCAAAGGGACATCCAAAGAATTCCGAGGGGCCCTAGCATTATAAGGAACAACTTCCTCGCGAGGGGGGGGAGTTTGGGAGGAGGAGCTCAAACTGGAGGGGGGGGGGTGGATTTCGACTACAGGTGGGGCAGCAACCCCTACCCCCGCAATCCTTAGAGGTCAAAAGATGCATCAACTCAGAAATTCAGCGGAACTATCTATATAGGGTTTGCTCCCTGGAAGGACTCAATGGGCAAAAAACTCCAACTAGGAGCCATGAAAAAAAGAACACGAGGGTTTGGCAACAGCGTGACTCCAAAAAAGTCTCTCCTTCAATATTGAAACTTATCACATAGGAAAAGATCACGTGAAAAAAACAGGGAGGTTAGGGGAGGTCTCAGCAAGGAAGAAGACCCGCCAGAAAGTGCATAAAAAGAAGGGCTAATTTTACTCCTTCCCTTGTTGGAGGGGGAAAGCCTCAAGCAAAAACCTGAAGGGTAAAGGGGTGGAGTTAAAGAAACAAAGGATCTATGAGTATGAAAATCACGAATCAATTTGGGGGATTTTGTCTTATCGGTAAACCGTGGGGAGGGGAGAGGACGTCTAAAGGGCAAAAAACAGGGAGAAAAGGCAGAAGATAAGAGTGGCCCTGGAGGGAAGGTCGCTCGAAAATTGACTTTCCAGAATTTCCACGTACTAGAGGACGAAAGATTTCGGGGGAATCTCAAAGGGGGAGGTAAGCCAGAGACAGCGGAGCGTGCGGATTAAAAAATCTATGATCTCAGGGGGGAGAAAACGCAACCACCGAAGGTGGACTAAAGAAAAGACTTGTGTGGAAAACAGATCAGCAGAGAGATTGCGCACTGCGCGAGAGGGAATCTTGCTGATAAGCCTCGTTCCCCCTCAAGAAGGGACTGCCGGAGAATTGGATAGGGAATCTCGGGTTGAAAAGTCAAGGAGAGGGTGGGATCTTGAGGAATACGAGGAGACGCACATAGGTTAATAGAAAGAAAATCATTTCAGGATAATTTATTCCTGGAGGGGGGGAATATTTAGGGGAGGGAAAGACTTGCAAGGGTTAAAAGTAAAGAGGAGGGAGTCCTAAACAGCCATTGTACGAGGGGGTTAACCTTACTGGAAAAGGCGGGTCGGCAAATGTTTGAGACAGGGGGAAAATAATTAGGAAAGGTACCGAAAAGGAAAAAACGTTAAAAGGAAAAAAACCGAGTAGCGTTCTGATCCATGATACGCTCTCATCTTTGAATTTTTTATGGTCGAGTTTACAGGAGGGGGGGGTGAGGGGGCACCGGCATCCCAAGGGAAATTCCGGGACCCCATCGCTATCAGTTTCAAGGAGGCAAAGTCGAGACAGGGCGGGGTGGGGAAGAGAAAAGGCGGTCCAATCCGAAGTCAAATCACACCACCCAGGACTTATAGGTACTTCCAACTCAAGAAGAGAGGGAGGGGGGATCAAGGGAAAGTTGAAAAAATCGGAAACTGAAAGACCAACAATCTTTGGTCAAGGGAGATTTCGCGACAGGGTCTGTATGTTGCGGCCCCTGAGCCAGAACAAGGGAAATCAAAAGAAAAGCACAAGGGCCGAAAGGACATCTTCTTACGAATGGCTTCTCTGACTTCTTCGAGATGTTCCGACTAACAAAAAAATGTCTTGAAAGAAGGGGGAGTCAGAAAGGGGAGGAGGCCTGAAGGGAACCACAAGAGGTGTGAAGGTATGAGCAAGAGGGGGGGATTCTTCATGATTCTCACAATTCCAAAAGGTATATTCATGGAGGAGACGGTTGGAAAAGGAGAAGGCTTCGAGGGGGAAAAAAAGGTTAAAAGGAAGTTTAGACAGAAGGGCTTGTTCATAGAACAGGTTCCGGGGTTCACACATTTGGGGGATCCCTCTACTGGTTTGACTTAAGAAAAAAGGGAGGAATGAGGATAGAGGAAAAACAAAGCGAATCCAAAAGCCTGTGGAGGACGACCGAGTTGTCACAAGTACTTCCATCCGGGGAAGAAGGTCCCTATCATCCGCATGAAAGGTACCGGGGGAAGGAAAAGGCCAGTGTCATATAATGACACGAAATTGGCCAGCGCAAAATGGGGGCTTTTGCAAACAAGAGGAAAAAAAAAGAAGGGAATGATGGGAGGGGGCTGGAAGGAGCAAAAAAAAACCCAGGCATTGGGAAAACCGGCTTAGGGGAAAAAAAAAGAAACTTTTTCCCCGGGGGAACCTAGGGGAGAGGAGAGCATTGAAAAAGGGGGTCCCTTGGGGGGGCGCGAAAATTATGAAAGCCGACCCCAGGAAGGCTCGGCACCCCATGAAAAAGGATTCAGCTGCCCCTCCGTGGGCCGCTTCTGCATCGGAATCGGGGCCGATAGGGTCCTTGCAAGAGAAAAAAGGGGGGAATAAAGGGGCAAGAAAAGCAAAAAAAAACAGGAAAGAAAGGTAAGGAGGTCAACGGGGACTTGCAAACTACGCAGGGACGGAAAAAAAACCACACTTGAACATTCTCCCATATCACCACTGACGGGTCCGCATCTGGAAAGAAGAGGAAAAGGAGGGCTAAGAGGAAAAAAGTTAAAAAGGGGGGAGAATGGAGCAAAGGACTTAACAAAAGAAAACTCTCCAAACCTGCCAGAAACTCTCTAGAGGGTAATCAAGAGAATTGCCGGGGAAATGAAATATAAGGCAATGGGGAAAAAAATTTGCAAACTTAGTCCACCGACGTAAAAAAATTGTCGTTTTTTTGAGGAAGCGGGCGTACAAGGGATCACAAAGGTATAAGGGAAAGCACACGGCGATGGTGCGGAAAGGGAGCTTTCCGTTCAAGGCTGAGGGGGAGGAGGTTTGAACCCTTCAAAAAAAAAAGGTCCAGAAGGGGGGAAAAAAAAAAGGGGGCTGGGGGAAAAGAGGGGGGTACATGGGTTCCGATCAGACTAGGTCAAACCTCCTAGAGGGAACTACCTCCGCCTGATCAGAGGGAAAAAGGGGAGGCCTCGGGAAAGTTTCAGGAGAATGGGAGGCTATGGGGAAAAAAAGAGCTCTATTGTTTTTGGATTCCTGCCGGAGGGTACACAAAAAATCCCCAAGGGACCTAGGAGAAAAAAACGGAAAGAAAAGTAAATGGGCTAAAAAAAAAAAGTGTCGCAGGGAAGCCTGAGCGAGACAACGAAAGGGATCACTGAGGGATTTTTGACAAAGGACCCTCTGGGGGCAAAGGGTGGCCGTCCACCGGAAATGAGGTGCAAGAACGGAAAAAAAAAAAAACCTTTAATTTCGGACCTCGAAATCAACGAACTCAAAGGGGGGGAAGTAAAAGAAGGGGGCACAGAAGAAGAAATACAAAAAAGGAAACGCCAAGAAAAAGTAAGAGGTTCTGTTCTCAGATCTCCAGGGAAAGGGGAGAACACTCTTTTGGCTCCAAAACCAGAAGCACCCGACTCCTCTGACCGGGAAAGAATGAATTCCTAAAAAAAAAAAAAAGTGCGACGTGGAGGGGAAAGCTCGAGGTATGCCTGAGAGAAAACCACTTCTGAACCATCTCTAACACTAAAAGGAGGGAAAGGGTCTTCAAAAAAAAAGATCCACATCTATCAAGCCACAGGAGAAGAAAAAACAACAACTTCGGATTTTAAAAGAGATCATTGTGGGGGGTCTTTACTAGGGGGGGGTATGAGGAAGGGGGCACTCTGGGGGAAAGGGTTGCCAAGAAGGTCTAATTCAGGTCAGAGTAAGTAGATGGACCGAGAGGATAATAAATCGACTCTCGCTGGACAACTGGCAAGGTAGTCTCTTGGAAAGGGGGGTACTATGGGAGGAGGGGGAAAAGCAATGGGGGAAAAGGTGGTAAAGAGTAAAAGTGGGAGGATTGAGTGGAGTGCGGTACTCGATGATTTGAGATGATTACCATGGTCTCGTGGACTTCTCATCAAAAAAAAGTGCTTTGTAAGGAGCTAGGACCCTGGGGAGGGGGGGAGGAACTTATAAGTTCACAACGGGGACAAATTTTTTGTGAAAAGTACTAAAGGGACGCGTCACACCATCGTGAAGTTCAGAAAAAAGGAGTAGAGCAAAGAGGGGGGAGAAAACTGCGGGAAAAAAAAAGAATAAAATTAGAAAAGGGGTTACACGGAGGAGAAAAGAAATAGGTATGGAAAAACTTGGGAGGGGTCCTGTTTCCATCCCTGGAATTAAACCAACAGGCTCTTCGGGGAGGGGGAGAAAGGCTCAGGGGGAATCGAAGAAGAGGAATCGGAAAGAATGGGCTAGAACGAGACGGCTTTCTGAAATCTTGGAGGCGTGGAAAAGTCTTATAAAAAGGAGGGGCGCAAATGGGGAGGAATTCGAAAAGAAAGATCCCAAAAAAAAAAAAAAAAACCCACCACAAAGGGGACACACCCCAAAAAAAAAAAAAACAGGGGAATACTCTTTCTGAGAGTTCTCAACAATCGAAAAATCAGGTGGGAAAACGAAGCCCGAAAGCAAAGTTAGAACGAAAGGGTAAGGGGCTTAAGGGGCACCTACAAGATACTTTATCAAGAAGCGGGGAAGACAAAAAACTTCATGATTACGGTTTAACAGGGGGAAACCTGTTAGGGGGAAAGGATTTGGGAAAAGAGCGTGAGGGGGGGGGGGAACATTTCGGGGCTTGCAACGTCGCTTTAAAGAGGTTTTTCGCGGAGTTCCGGCCGTAGGGAAGATCCCGGACTGGAAGAAAGGGAAAAAGGGGGGCCAAAAATAAATATGGAGAAAAAAAAAAGCGTGGGGGGAGTGTCCGGCAAAGTATTGCAACATGGGGACTCCAGGGGGGGGACCGTTTAATTAGGATTCGGTTGTTGCAAGGCAGGGGGAGCTTCTCGTAAAAGAAGTTGGGAAAAAGCGCCGGGAAAGAGGTGGAAGCCAAGAGGCGGGCTGCGAGAAGGTGAGAGTTGAAGAACCAATGGAAGGAAAGAGTGAGTTTCGCGAAGAAAAAACCTGCTATAGGGAAGGGGGAAAACCCCAAAAAAAAGGGAAGAAAGAGCAAGGGAGAAGGGGTAACAAGGAAGCCTAAGAGGGCGTTGCAGGAAAAAAGAAAATGCAAACAAGAACTCATCCGGGAGTTTCAGATTGGGATTCAAAGGGGGAAAGGGGGGGGGGTAGGGGAAAAGTCTTTTGGAGGGGGAAAATCCACAAAGGGGAAAAGGCGGGCCGAAGGAAAGGCGTCATGGCGGAAAAGGCGGGTTTCAAGAAAGCACGGTCTTTCATTAAAAACGACGTAAAAACTTCAATTTCGGGAAACAACTGGTGCGGTTTCCAGAGGGGGGGATACGGAGGGGTCTGAGATACTTGGGGTATAAAGTTATGGGATTCCTCCAAAATGCCACTCTACCTGGCTTAGGCCAATTTCCCGTTGGAAACGAGAAAAAAAAATATGGGGGGGGGGAAGGAAAAAACGGGGAAAGAAAAGGTACAGGGGGTAGAGGAAAAAACATCAGGATATGGAATATATGTCCCATCGCGGTGGAACTTTTTAGAATCAATTGCGGCTTCAACCCGCGAAAGAATAGAAAACTAGGAGAGGGGGTGGGGGAAAAAAAGGAATCAGGAAAAAAGGAGGGGAAGAAGGTAGGACTTCCAACATAGTAAAAGGGAAAAATTTTTTCAGGGAGGGAGATCGAAGGAGAAGCTTCACGTAGAAAAAGGGGAAGGAAGGTCTTCGAAAAAGGGCATCGGGGGGAGTCGCCGCGAGGAAGATCCATGGAAACATAACTACTAAAAACGAAGGAAAATCAATCGGGGCTGGCGAGTTTTGCGCGGAGAAAAAGAGGTGAGCTTGGGAAAGAACCAAGAAAGAGAAAACCACCACAAAAGGAGGGGCTGAGTAAAGGGGTTTGGGAGGATAAGGGCAGTGCTCAATTTCATCGGCTTGGCGTCTGAAAGAAGGGGGAACGTTTGTGGGGGGGGGGGGGGTCCGAAAGGGTTTGGGGGTCGAGGAAGGTGACGCTCAAAAAAAGAGTAAACCTCGACCCTCAGACCCTTCCAAAGGATCAGAAGGGGGAAGACCAGCTAAAAAAGGGTCGAATCGCGAAACTTTAAAAAAAACTGAGGAAAAATAAATGGGAAGAAGCCTTTCCAAGGGGCATTCCCTCATACCTATCTAGGGAAGCTGTTAGGAGGGAAGACTGAGAAAGGTTCACAGGAAAAGGACGGGGCGTGGGATAAAGTTTCAGGAAAGGGAAAAATAAGGAAAAAAGAATAGGGACGGGAAAACTCGAGGAGAAAAGCTGTATTTTTCCTCCGCCCTCGCAGAAAAGTCACCAGGGGAAGGTTCAAAGGGAAGGGAAAAGGAAAAAAAAAAGCCTAAGAAAAAACTTTGAGTGAGGAACGGGGAGTAGGCATAGAACTCGAGCAGATGCGCAAGGCTGCCTCCATGCGAGAAAGAGGGGAGGTTTGGCCGATAAAGAAGGGGGAAACTTAGAAAAGCGGGTTGGGAGGAAAATCAAGGGGAATCGTCGGGGGGAGAAAGGAAGAATTTGGAACGGAAGAGGCTTATCGACGCTCCAGAAAAGAGGGCATGGGGGGGGAAAGGGGGAAAGGCCTAAGGGGAGGAAAAAGGACTGATTCGGCATATTTTCGTTCACGGGACCACAGGAGAGGACTCAGGGACCTGAGAAATGGCGGAAAAAAAGGAAAACATGTGAAAACGAGGGAACCAGTCTAAAGGTGGCAAGTGGGATAAACAAAGGAGTGCGGAGAGGGGGTCAGAAAGGACTGTGTGAGGAGGAGTGGGGTACAAACCGTGAAAAAAGAAAAAAACGGATTAAAAAAAAGTCTGGGAGAGGGGGGGGGGGGGGGAGGCTTCTCTCACACCATGTCCTCTCCCAACTGCTGTTACGAAGAACCGGGGAAGGCGGAGGAGGAAAACTCTAAAAGCCAGGAAAACGAATGAAGGCCGATTGGTGACTAGCAAATCTGGAAAGGGCGGGAAAAAAAAAACGCTTCTAGGAGGAGGGGGTCCAAAGAGGAAAAAGGTGTGGGGGAGGGGGATTTCTAAAAAAGGAGGGGGAAAAAAGAGTAATGGATAAGTTTCGAAAGAAACTTCACTCTCTAGAGAGGCAGGGGGAGGGAGAGGCGCATGTGGGGAGAATTCGAAAAAACCGTGGGAGAGAGGAAACAAGATAGGGCTTAAAACCCCGACGAGCAGTATATCGAAAAAGAAGAAAAGGATATGGGGGGGGGGGGGGGTTGGACAGGAACGTCTAAAACGGGAAGTGAAAGGGCTTAGTCTGGCTGAAGGGCGCATCAAATGATTTGGACACGTGCGCAGAAATTTAGTCTTCAATAGGGGAATTAGGGACATGTGAAAAGGTTCAAAAGGGAAGGCGCTACGCCGCCTCACGGTCAAGGCAGAAAAACGCCTCAAGAGTTTGGAAGGTAAAAGGCCTAAAAGAGGGGGGGAAGAGGAAAAGCTATAAAAAGGCACTAAAAAAAAAGAAGCACTCCTGAAACGAAAGAAGAGCGCCAGGGATAATACTAAGAAAAAACTATTCATCCGTGAAGCGCATCTTAAGAGGGGAAGAAAAGTGGGTCAAAGGGAATGCATGGGGGGGGGGGGACGGGGAAGGGGGAAGGAAGCAGAGGGGGCACGGAAAATTGTTGTGTCTTTCTCAAAAAAAAGTTGATCAGAGAAAAACGTAGAGGAAAGGGTTATATCAGGGAGGAAGGGCGAGAAAGCTCGCCAGAAAGGGGCCGCGCGCTGGCTCTACAAGATCTACGTTAGCAGATCAAGTATTGGGGGGGGGGAAAAGGGGACCTCAGAAGAAAGGAACATGTGAAAGAAAATTGAGGAAGGGGAGAAAGCACAAAAGGAGGGGCGCGGGTCAGGGGAGGAGAGAAAAAAACCAATCGTCTATGGAAAAAAAGGACACTCTTATCCGGCGGAAAAAGAAAATGTGAAGGGGGGGGAGAAGAGAGAAAAGAGAGGAAAAAAAAATGGAACGCGCAGGCTCTCTCTGAAGATTATCCCGATAGATGAGGAACACTGCGTAGGGAAAAAGGTAGAGACGGAGAATCGTCCTAAAAATACTGCTGCAGCCAGAGCTTGACACAGGGAGATACAGGAAGGAAACTCATTAGAATTCACATCTTTATCGAAATTCGCTGGCAGTCTGTATCTCTCAAACCCCTAGGGAGGAAAGGGGAGAGCAGCGGAGGGATTTGTGGAAGAGGGGAACCGATCAGGGGGAGGAGAAAGAATGTGCAAAAGTCAGGGAGGAAAAGGGCCTCTTTATTTTCAATGCCTCGGCGGAAGGAGGAGCCAAACGATCTCATGAATGAAAACCTAAAGGTAGTGGATAAAAGGGGACATGGAGCACAGAGCGTCTACACGTTCTGAAAGGGATCTGATAGAAGGGAGACAAACAGGGAGAGGTAAGTGGGGGGAGTGGGGAGAGGGGGGGGGGGGGGGTTCGGGCCGAGAGTGAGAGCTTCATAGTGGTTAGAGACGCCCATAAACGGGATCCTTGAATAGCCTGAGGTATCTGTGGGGAAAAGGAGAAGAAAGCCGTGGGAAAGGACATGGCAAAAGAAAGTGTGGAAAATAGCCGAAAGGGGTGAAAAACCGCGTCTCTTTCAATACCCTTCTAGGGGAGGGCTTCAGAGGGAAGGGAAAAATCCTAAGAGAAGGGGGGACGCAAAAAATGAAACCGGGGAGGGGCAGGCTGGAAAGTGCTAACAATCGCGGATCAAATTAATTTCGCTGAGGAAAAGACTTACCTGGGAAAGAAAAGGTACAAGGAAGAAAACGAAGGAAAGAGGAAACATATGCAAAGGGCACTGGTTGCCTTCTAAGGAGTCATATCTCCGGGGACGATGTAAGAAGGAAATGGGAATGGTCTAGGTTATCTTGAGACGATTTATCAAACATTCCAGATCTTCAAGAGGGGGGATATGGGGAGATTCACGTGAATGCGGGGCGACGCCGCGTGTGAACGTCAGGAGGGAGTCGAAAGAAAAAAGATAAAAAAAAAAAGAAATCATGACATAGCTTAACGTTGCGTCCGTTCCAAAAAAATGTCTTCTCCGTGGAAACATAAGCATTTCTTACAACCAGCGCCGGAACCTCATCCAGCGGGGAAAAGGGGTATTAGGTAAACTGCGAATAACTGGAAAAAAAGGCAAGGAAGTGGGGTGATAGAAAACAGGCTCAAAAGTTATCGAGAGTAGTACTATCGCGAAAAAGGTTCTTCGAAAAAAAAAAAAAATCAAAGGTAGGAAGAAATTTGCGAAAGGAAGCCCGACGCAGCTTGAGTACGAAGATAGAGAAAGGTGGTTTGGGAAGAAAGAATCCCCGGGGAAAAAGGGAAAAAGCATGACGAAAAGAAGGACATCAAAAAGGGCATAAAACAATTTGAAAATCGTTTCAGCGAAGCTTGGCCGTGGACTCTCCGGTAAAGGAGGGAAGAGTATCAAAAGGGAAGAGATCACGGGAAGAAAACGTAATAGACTTGGAATAGTACAATGAAGAAGACCCTCCGGAAAAAAATTTGGAAAGGAAAAGTAAAGCAAGGGATGACAGGGGGGGGAAAATCCGAAAAGAATACAGAAGGGGGGTTTTTTTCTGCGGTGGGTGTCTGGCAACCACGGGGCTCACCATACGGAAGGAGATGAAAAAGAAAGCATATGCAGGGGGAAAAGTGTGCAAAAACACATGAAGGGAGAAAAAAGGTGCCTTTCCTTCCACTCGCAAGAAAACTTTCTGGAGAGCCGCCATGGGCCGGGAAGGGAAAACTTCTGGACTCAAAGGTTATCTGTCCAACCCTCAGGGAAGGGGGAGGAAAAGATTTTCCTTTTTTCCAAAATCGCAACTTAGTCAGGGGTCGGAAGGCGGGAAAAAAAAATAGTGGAGGAAATTAAAGGGGGAACCTAGCCCTAAAATCACTTCCGGTTGCGAAACATGCAAGAGGGGGGCTGAAAAGAAATAGACTTCGAGAGGATCGGTATAAGGATGATAAGGAACAAAAACAGAAGTGAGGGAATGCATTGGGGAGGAGGAAGGCTCTTTCCCAGAAAAAAGGAGTTGAAATTCCCCCAGGAGGAAGGGGGAGGACAACTTAGAGGACCATCGGATGGAGGGGCTATTAAAGAGGGCTTTCAGAATTTACGGGCATTCTTAATTGAAGAAAGGGTATATTCCGACCGGAAAAAGACGAGTGCGGGGAAAATTCAAAAGTACATAGGAGGGGATTCGAAAACGGGGGGAGACAAATTGATTTGCCGCCTCCGTTCCCCGGGAAAGGGAGAACCAAGGTACAGCCAAGGAAAAGCCCAAAAAGGGGGGAAGTACAAATTTTTAATTGGGGTTGATGTTTACTGCCTGGGGGGTTTTGAGCGGGCCAACCGGGCATAAAGAGCCGAGAAGGGGCCCCATCTCTAGAAATATTGGGCAGGGGGAGAAGACTTCAGAAAAAAGAATCGAGGAAAAAATCCTCCCGGGGATAGGAACAAAAGGGGGGTAAGCTTACTTCCTCAAAAGAAGGTGATGTGGGGGGGAAGGGGTAGAGGGGGGGAAGCGAAGAAATTTAGACCTGCAAAAATATTATCAAGAAAGAAACGTCTAAGGGAATGTAGGGGGGTGGGCTTGAAAAAGTATCTCCCCCATCCAAGTCTCGAAAATAAAA
>Ga0179593_1285646_pt1 | contig 33539 bp, 54 predicted proteins | sample CZODoug2_1_08_16_FD_185931 | JGI IMG/M metagenome (GOLD analysis project Ga0179593, IMG submission 185931) | Vadose zone soil fungal communities from Angelo Coast Range Reserve, California, USA - CZODoug2_1_08_16fungal (PacBio error correction) | ecosystem: Environmental > Terrestrial > Soil >...
GAAATGGGGGGCCACGTTTGATAGAGACGTGGGGAAAAGGCATTCCCGGGGTAGAGGGGCCGGGAGGGCTAGGATTGACATTCCGTGCATTCACGAGGCTCAGTCTGGTGAATTGAAAGGCAAAAAAAAAAGCCTCGAAAGGAAAACGAAGAATTCAGAGTGAAGTGATGAAATGGAGGTGGAATCAATCTTTAGGAAAGTTAGCGGATCCAGACAAGGGCGACCGTGGGGAATGCATCCCATGGTCTAAATTGGCAGGTAGACACGACGAAGAAGAAGGGTAAATCAACATTTGGCGTATCGATCTGGGCGGAGCCCTAAAAAGTGACATGGGACGCGAAGTCGGGTGAACAGAAGGCGAACGATTCCCAAACCTGGCTAAAAGGCGAAAGGAGTAGGCACGAGATGACGCCCTTCCTTTGGAAAATGGGGGTGGGGCTTCGGAGACCTGTAGAACGGAAAATCCAGGACGATGATGAAGGGGGAAGGGGACTAAGGGCTACACAAGCGCCGTACCCCATGGGAAGGTCCTAGTATCGAATCGGATTCTGGTGGGCTTCTAGCAGTCTTTGTGGAGAGCAGCCCTTGATATTCATGACATGGCAAAAGAGGGGAAGGAAAATTGAAAGTCTGGAATCAATTATTGACACGGAGGCAGTAAAGGGAAAAACATCAAGCGACTGGGGACACGTTACGCGACGCCTCACAAAAGGCCTCCTGAAGGGGGGCTAAAAAGGCCCGTAGGGAGGAGCTGAGGCAACAATTCAGGGGGAACGTTCACGCCTCCTGGGAACGTTCTACAGTTGGGGAAACCTCAGGGCAAAATACTTAGAAGGAAATAGCAAAATAGTAATAAAAAGGGGAAGTGAACACATTAAAGTCTGGCGATCAACAAGACACCTACAGAAACACCGAAAATCAATCAAACAGCATCTTAATAGGGGGGTAAAAAAGTTAAAAGATGACCAGGTCTCCGGACCAACAGAATCACAGGAACAAGAAGCCAACGAATGGGAGCCAGAAGGTTTAGATGAGGTTGGAAGAAAACCCGGCGTGAACACGGTTGACCCGGAAGCTGACTTCACTAAAACGATCTTCTAAATTATCAAAAAAGAAAAAAAAAAAGAAAAAAGAAAAAAAAAAAAAAAAAAATACTGTTCAACAAAACTTCGAAAGGGGGGACGTAATGAACTGAAAGAGAAATTCTCGGATAGAGAAGAGCTTGATTACTCAGAAAACGAAAGCGAAAACATCCAAGTGCTTCAATGAAAAAATGGATAGCTAAAATTACGACATTTTGCCTAAAATTCAACACAAAGCCAGGTGATCTTAAAGACAGACCGAATGGAGATAAGCATTTCGAAGAAAAAACAAAAAGAGAGAGAAAAGAATTCTCAGGCCGCGGGTGTGGGGTTCTTTCGAGAGAAAATAGCAAGAAAAGAGTTGTAGAGGGAAGGGACAATCGACTAGAGCAGGAAGAGTCAGGAAAACACGCCTGCGATCTAGCATGAAAAAGAAAAAACAGAAGGCTGGAAATAACTCCTGGTCGAAACTGACGGAGCAAACCACCAAGGAGAGGACGTCGAATTGATTACGGCTTTAAGGGATATTGAGCTCCAAAGAAGTCGGTCCGTGGGGAGCAAAGTCGGAAGTCTGCCAAAAAAGGTTATCTGGAAGATTCCGTTAAATGAGGCCTAAGCACAAAAAAGAAGGCCGTGAGAGTGGAAAGGGACGTACTAAAATCAACAAATTGGGAGACTACAACGCCACATTTCTGTTCAATCAGTCCAGTGTGATTTATCTATCAGTCGATCAAATGTCAGAGATCGTGAGCGGAGAGGGTGCGTGCCCGCTCAGTCTATCGCAACACGATAAAAGTTTGACGTGACAAGGGGGAGACGAGAAACATCAAAAAAAAAAAAGGTCGGACATCTGGGTGGGGGGGAAAACTCGAGTAAGACAAGAAGGGGAAAAAGCGTGCAGCAAGGAAAAGGAGGGGCGCAAATAAAGACTTCAGGTGCTCAGGAAAGAGCGGAATTATCAAAAACAAGTCGGGGGCCAACACATCTCAAATAACCAAAAAGGGAAGGAAACTACGGGTGTCCGAATTGAGGAAAACAACTTCTGGGAAGAAAAGATTCCGCCCGGGCACAGGGAGGAAAAAACAGGCGAGTATACTCGCTAAGATCTGGTCGAGGGGGCGTTCGGATACCCGAGAAAACAAAAAACCAGGAGAGAAGTGAATGGCGAGGCCGTTACTAAAGGGGAACGTCTACTCAGGGAATGGGGAAAAGAAGGGCAAGAAAAAGGCTGGGGGGGGTTTAGAGAATGGGAAATTTGTGGGGGGGGAACCCACCAAAAAAGTCTAAAAAACTAGAAAAAGAAACGACCACCAACAAAATATAACCGCTACGAAAAAGAAATAAAACAGGGGGGACAGAAGGGAAACACCTTGAGGGTGGTATACTTTAATCGCGTTACATTTGGGGGGCTCGACAACAACAAAAATATTATAAATATATAGATAAAAGTGACGTGACAGATTAAAGGGGCATGAAAAAACAAGCAGGGGGGGAGGAAATGTAGGGAGAGTTGATAGGGGGGTCTGCCGAGGGCATTGGTTGGGGTGCGGGGTGTGAACTACGGTCGGGGAAACAAGGAAGTGGTGGTGGTTAAACATTTTCTCAACCAAGGCTCAGAAAATAGAAGAGAATCTTCGTGAGAGGGGGGAACCAAGGAAATCATGGATAACTCTCAGGTAACAGAAAGAAAAGGGGACAGTTCAGGAGTTCCGTTCGCGAAGTCCGGATCCAGAAGAAAAGAAAAGAATTCGGGGGCTCGAAAAGAACTCTTTTCGCCGTACGGGTGACAGTCGGGGAAAAAAGCGGAGAAATAAAGGTGGGTGAAAGCAAAATGGTGAGGAATTATTGTTCATACAAAGGGGGGTTTGGGCGGTGGTGGGAAGGGAGGTGAGAGAGGAATCAAAGTCTTCTTGCTGAGTTGGCACGGGAGAGCAGGTAAAAATAGCAAGGACTAGCCGACGAAAGTCAGATCTGCGTACTAGGTAGGGTTCCACTCACCAGAATGAACCTCTACCGCGAGAAAAAAAGTTCAAGCAACGACATCTAGTACAAAACTTACAGGTCTGGTTAGGAGCAGGACGTGAGGGAAACGCATCTAGGGAGAAGAGAAGATCGAAGCAGGGGGATGATATGTCGAGAAGAACTCTGTCCAAAGCTGATGATAAATGGGTGGAAGGGGTAGGGTGGGTCCAAAAACGTAGCCTGTGGTGGGATGGTGCGCGGCTAAGAAAGGCTGCAAGAGGAAAGGCGCATGGGGTGAAGCATAGGGGACCGGATAAAGATCTACATATAGGAAAGAGCGTGAAAACCTCACTACGAAAGAATGGATCACGAAACTCACTAATCAGAAAAATCTAAAGGAAGGAACTCAGCGTTTTGTTGGGAGGAACGGCAGGGCTACACATAGGTTCAGTAGGGGGAAGAAATGAAAAGTCACTTTGAACCAGATCCGCATGCGGGGGACGGTAAGGGAAAATTGAGCAAAAAAATATCTGCAATCGGCAGAACGACAAAGACATTTTCCATGGGCTTCTAGGAGAAAGGGAAGTACAAAAACGCGGAGGAGAATGAGCGAGGGAGAGGTTGGTTTTTGTGCTTAGAAGGCTGGGGGACAGAAGGCGCGGAATGGGTTTACGACATCACATGGAGTACGCCGCGCTTCAGCTCTCAAAGATTGTGGAGGGACTTGGGAACATCTACGGGACGAGCATGGGGAGGTGAAAAGAGCGCCGGGCGCGGGTTCGGGTCAAAGCAAAGAGGCTATTGAGATACGCTAAAATGACTAGAGGGGGAAGAACGTGAAGGGGAAAGGGCAGCAGTGTTCGATGACAGCTTCAGAATAGAAGGGCAAAGGAGCAGTCAGAGGCAGCTTTCATAAGCCCGGGGGAACCTGGGGTTACAAAACAGGAGTCGGGCGTGGGGCCACCTATAAAAGGGAGGGGGGGGGGGACCGCCATAGTGTCTGGTCGGTAATGGGTTAGTTGGTCGGCGGACTGTAGAAAAATGTGAGAGTAAAACGTCAAGACCCGAGCAATATATAGAATGGGGTCCGGAGAGGGGCAGGGGGAGAGGGAATATTCCTTGGAAAGGGGAACTTAAAAAGTATAGTTTATATGTTGGAGATGTCCCTTACTACAAAAGGGGGAAGATGTTCCTACAAGTTACTCTTGCTGCGTCGGTAGAAGGAATTCCTTACAGGGACTAACTCCGGCAAGAGCCTTCTCCAAAATGAAAGGAGGAAGCCTTTGGGGGAGAAGGTCGCAGAAAAAGCCCGGAAAGTAGGGCGCTTTGTTGCGTCCATTGTACTGAAGCAAACGGCAACTGCTTAACATACGGCAAGTTAAAACAAGCGGTGCAGTTAAGGGGGAAAATGATCAAGGGGGAAGGATCCCCGGAACACAAGAAGATCCAGCATTACCAGAAGAATATCTTCCTAGAGAGACCGAGCAGTCTTTGGGGGTTCAAAAATCTCTGTGAGAGTCCAGAGGGAAGACATCTTCAAAGGAGTTTTTAGTGACAAACAGGGAGAGAAAGCTCCGAAAAAAGAAACAAAAACCTTTCCTTAAAGAGGTGTGATCATCCATTCGTCGGAGAAGATTGGGGGGACAGGGGTCATAAAAGGCCTGCTTCTATTCCTAAAAAACACAGGTCAATAGAGAATACCTACTAGGGAATACTACGAACCTGTAGAGGGAAGTCGGTTCGGGGGCAGGGAAACCTTATACGAGAGTGAATCAGGGGATGGAGAGACACTTGGTCAAGGGGTCGGAAGTACCAGAAGTCAGCAACATTATGGAAAAATAAAAAAGTAATCACTTCATTACAGAGAGGGCAGTTGAAAGCCAAGTTAGAGTTCAAGATATGGATTTCAAGGTCACATAAAGAAAAAAGCTTTAATTTAAAAAAAGACGGTCGGGATATAAGTCCAGCGGGGAAGAGCTCTGATACAGGGACAAAAGCAAGGAGGAACGTAGGTGGTGAATACAGTCATCGTTCTGAAAAAAGCCATAAAGTGAAGAGAAATCAACAACAAAAAAGGAGGGTGGAGTAAAAAGAAAAGGAAAGATTCAAGGGGAAACGTGATCGGAGAAAAGATGAAGGTTTCAACCACCCCCATCAGGGGCCCTGGGGAAGAGCGCGGGGACAAAAGGAAAATAGGTTATTCCATCCGTTACATGCAAAGTAGAAAAGTAGGGTGCAATTGAAAGGCAAAAATAAGAGGCCTAGAGGAGGCGAGATCAAACGAATTCGGAAGGGAGAAATTGGACCAGAAAGGATGATTACACGGACGAACCTGGTATACATGGGAAAGGGGCACATCATGGTGACTCGGAGGATAGTGTAAGAGAAAAAACCAAGGGACAATGAAGTCGCACACTTGGCGTGCTATAGGAAGGGAGGCACTGCCCGCCCTGGAAAAGGGAGAAAAATACTTCTTATTGAAACAATTCCGGAGGAAAAAAAAGGCAAACCAAGGAGAGACGAAAAGAGTCCGATGTCCGTAACTGCAGTTAGAAGGGGAGGAAGGTTAGCAAAAGAAAAACCGATGAAGACAGTGAACTGTCTAACAAATCCTAATACATACAAGGAAGACTTAAGGAGAGGAGAGGGTAGATGACGGATTTACGGCGAGAGCTTGTTTAAGACATCCCGGGTAGTATTGAATATGCACCTAGGGGTAACTAAATGGAAAAACGAGGATTAATAAACAGGAGGAATTCCGGGGCTCTAAACAAAGAGCAGGAAAAGGTAGCACAGGAGGTAAAGCGCAATCCTAAAACAGGCTCCGCATTTTGAAAGGGAATGGTGCAGCGCGGAAGGAGAAAGTCACGAATCAAAACCAAGAGAATTGTGTATCCACGCGTCCCACGCTGGAGAATACCCAGACGGGAAATATAAAAGAAGAAAGGGGGGGGTCAAATTTCCCCTGCCAGAGGAGATGACTCAACAGAAAAACCAACGAAAAGCCAAAGGGGAATAAGAAGAGAGTGGATCGGGGGGTGAAGGGACTATAGGTACTGACACGTCCGCGGAAACAACACACATCAAAGAGGAGCAAGAGTCGGGGCCACCAGAGGTGCTAGGCGGTTAATCAAAGAAAGATGAACACCGGGGAAAAGAAGAACCGAGGAAAAAAAAACACGAGCACGCCAGAAAGAGAGCAATGGGATGAGCAAAAAGGGTTCATAAGGAAAAGAGCCAAGCTTTCAATCCGGAAGTGCCGTGAAGATAAAGGGATATGAGGAAAAAAAAACGCGCCGACGGAAAACAGCACAGGTTCGGCACGGAGATCGGATGGGCAAACAAGGACCCAAAGGGGAGACAAAACTTCTATAACCTGGGGGGAGAGAAACAAGGAGACAGGGGCGAACAAATGGAAAAAAAAAGAACAAACATACGCAAGCCTTCGATACAGGGGGGAGTAGGTTTCAGACGAGGAAAAAAGTAAACGAGGGAAGTGGAGCAGGCTAAATCTCTATCTGAACAAGAGGACATTAAGTACAACACGGACTGCGGGGAGGGGGAAGGGGAAGTTCCAATAGAGAAGGAGAAGATGAGAACGGAAAGACACCCCCAAAAAGAAAAGGAAGACTGCCGGGAAGCATAAAAAATCTCAGGGGAAGTGAGCCTGTCTTAAGGTAAAAAAGGATACGACCAACGAAGAAGATATTTGAGAAAATCTATGGAATAGGAAGGAAATTAGAAGAAAAAAGACTGCAGTAAAGTGCGTGCAATATTCTCGTCGAATTCTAGACCAACCAGATAAAAGGAGGAGAAGAAAAAAATTTAAATGATTTGGGGGGGGAAAGTTGAGACTCTTAGGATAACTTCGAAGAGGGGGGGGGAGCTTGCGAGGAGGAGGAAAAAGAAGGGTATTCGATCGACACGTTACACCGTGTCGTGAGTATCAGATGGGGAAAAAGGGGGACAGAAAATATCCTCGTCGGGAATTCAGGAGAATGTCAATATGGGGGGGGGGGGGGAAAAAGAAAAAAAGTACAATCGTCGGCCAGCACGAGAAGGGGGAGGCCGCCCGCCAGAGGTAAAGTTTAAAAACGAAAGCACTTAGATTGTGTCAAGAAAAAAAAGCTCAGTCATAAAAAGACGACAAAAAATGGAAGAACAAATAATGAAGGAAGGACTGAACGCACCCTTAGGGGTTGCCAAGGGAAAAGAACTTGTACAAAAGGAAAAAAGGAGAGTAGCACCCGCCTCCTAGCTGTACCATTTTTCGTTGAGGGATCAGGAGGAAGGAAGAGCAGCAAGAAGAAGCAAGGAAGGGGAGGGCCTTAACTGCGAATTCGCGCCCAGAATGGAAAGAACTAACTGGGATTTCTTCAACTGGAATGGAAGAAAAAAAAAAACGAAGAAAGGGGAAACTACTCCGGGAAAAGCCAAAAAACCAAAAAAGAAGAAACGACGAAAAAAAGAAAGACGAACAATCCGAAAAAAAAAAGGCAAAGGTGTTCATGAAAGAAAGACGTTCTATATTAGCTCTTGTGTGAATACGTACTAAAAAAAAAGAATTAAGGATTACACATATAGAAATAGAAAAAATTAAGGGCGCTTTAATGAAATGAAAAACCAATGTGGGATGAAGGGTCGCGGGGGGAGTTGGATCAAAAGCAGGGGGGGGGAGTGTGGTTGGTGTGGTGCGGGTATGAATAGCGGCGTCGACTTAAAGGGCGGCGGGGGACTTGAAAATCAGACGACATCTAAAAGCAGGTGGCATAGGGGTACCAAGGCAGGACGGAGAAGGAAGCCGCAGGAAGGAAAGTCTATTTCACTGGATATGACTTGGGGGGGGACTTTGCCGAGAAGAAGGGCCAGCCAAAAGGGGAAAAAGAACAAGGGCCTCTTATGACTATAGTGCCAAGGCGTGGAAAAGGGGGAGTGAGCTGTCAGCGCACCTAAGTGGGGGGGTAACAGGAGAATGTGGGGTGAAAGGGTGGTCTGAGGGGGGAACTACGATTTGGAGAAATCAGGCAAAGTATAGTGCGGCTGCGTTGAGAATTGAAGCTGGCGGGCGGACGCCATCCCAAGAAGGAGGCACTATAGAGACTTTATGTATCTGGGTGCAGGTACCCGAAAATCATTGAACCGGAGGGAGAAGGAAGGAGTTTGACAGCGATTAGAACGCTGGAAGAGGCTATCCGGGGGGAAACGACACGTTATCTTGGCGGGAAGAAAAATGTCAAACGAAGCGAAGCCTCAAAGAAAGAAGAAGAGGCAGTTATAGAAAGAAGTAATAAATCGAAGAAGAATGTGAAGCTCTGATGAAAGAAATTTTGACTGGATGGTGGGAAGCGCACTAGGGTTGAGGGAAAGTTGGACTCTTAAAAACGGTTCCGCTTCTCTGGGTAAATAGGGAAGAAGAAAGGAAATGTCCTCATCTACATATCGAGGGAGGAGGGCGCCGACGAGATGGGGACTACCGAACAAAAGGAAAAAGGGGGAAGAGACTAATCTTAAAATAATCAGGAATACATATCTTTGGGGGAGGAAATAGTGTGAAAAGAATGAATGAGAGAGGACTGGCTTTAAGAGTCAGAGACAAAGGGGACTTCAGAGGGGACTCATAAGGGAGAGGGCATCAAAAACTAAGTCTAAGGCAGTTCTCAGGGTCTAAAAACGGAAACCAAAGCAGGAGAGGAAACGCGGAGGAGGGGGGTGGGGTGGGAAGTCGCCAAAATGCCTCCAGAAGCACAGAGGGGGGGGACTAGAATTTCGCGGACTCCTCGCTTTGCAGGCAGGGATCAAACTGGGGGGACAGGGGGGGAAGGGGGCAGCCAGGAGAGAAGAAGAAAAAACTTGTCTGTTGCGCCGGCGGACGTAAGTGGAAAGGGAAAGCAAGAACCGATGGGTAGATCTACGAAAATTCGCTCTTTAAAAAATGGAGCCTGAAGGAAGGATGGAACGTATGGATCAAAAATAAAGCTAAGATGAGTGCGGAGCCGACAGAGAGGGGTCTAGAATTTAACTGGGGGGGACTAGTAAAAATGGTTCTTGCAAAATAATGGGACTCATGGTGGCAGCAAAGGGGGATGGCTGTCGGTGAGATGGTGTTCTCGAGAGAACGTCAAAATTGCATCTAAGAAAACCACGGATCAATAGCTGTGATTGGGGGGGGGGGGTCAGGGGGAGGGGTGGGGGAATTTGAAATAGGAGGGGAAAAAAAGGGAATTTGAGGGACCAAGGAAAGTTGTATAAGGTAATATTGCAGGAGGAATCAGTGGTCCTGAGTTTCTCAATTTGGCTGGAGGAGTCGTGTGGCATAGGAAAGGGGCCCGGGGGACTTGAGAAGAGAAACTCAACACGGAATTCCGAACAAAAAGGAGAAAGGTGGAGCGGAGTGGAAAAGACTCTACATGGCTTCATGTTATAGTGCATGGAAATGCCATCCTGGGAAGCAACGTATAACATACTTTCAAATGGAAGAAGAGGTGCATGTATGGAAGATAAAAGGGGGAGTCTAAACGAACAAACCGATACCTCCTAAAAAAAGGAGCCAAGAGGAAAAACTGAAGCTGAAAGGGTATGAAATTTGAGCTTGGGAGGACTTCGGAATCAGGGGGAAAGAAGAGGGAACCGGAAGGGGAGGACTAAAGTCTCGGGAAGTAATCGGGTCACCATGTCCAGGGTTCAGCGGCCATCTTTATCTCCTGAGAGGACTCCTTCCTGTGTGTGGAGGGAGACACGAAGGGGGAAGCTCCGATTCGCGGAATGGAAAGGTTGGCGGAAATGGCCGGCAGGAAAGACAAAAGACTCGGGGTGGCGAATTAAAATTGACGGGGGTGAGGGCTGGAACGGAGAAGAGGAATACGGGAAGTGTTCTGGAGTCCACGGACGCCGGAAAGGAAAAGAACTTGCATAAGATGAGGGGGACAATACTGAAGGAAGAAGGAAAACCTAATGAATGAGTTTGAAAGAAGTTGAGAGGGGGAAGAGATTTGGGCTTTCCGAAAGGAACAGACGGCGTAATTCAGTGAATGGAGCTTGCACAATCATCAGGCCGCGGTGACCTGGGTCTCATTTATACAAGGGCATGAGAAGGAGACGGGGTGGGGGTAAGTACAGTACAAGGGTCAAGGATCAAAATTTGCCCGCGTGGATAAAGAAGAAAAAAAACAAAGGAGGGAAATAGGTCCGGGGGACTTTGATGACTAAGTATGCACCACCTCCGTAATCCTTATTGGGAACCTGGAGAAGGAAAGAAGGAAAAGCGCGGAAAGAAAGATGAACGGTAAAATTCCGAGGCGCAAGTTGTGAAGGGAAAATACTCGAAGGAAGGACTCATCATTCAGGGGAATGAAGTTGATGCAAGGTTTGTTACAGCACTTGATTAGGTAGAGGCTCAAAAAACGACGGCGAAAGTGGAGGGAGAAGAGGGTACGAGGAAGACAGGTTACAGAAAAGGAGGGGGGAATGAATGGCTACCAGCTTTGGCGGGAGAAAAGGACTCAAAGACCTCAAAAAGGGAACAAGACGCGAATTGAAGAGACAAAAAGGAAGGGAGAGGGGCACCACAAGGAAGGAGAAGAAGAATAACACTATGGGACGGCCAGGCATGTGAGCAGCGCGAAAATGAGCACGAAATAACGGTTACACGATGAAGAAGAGGCGTATTCTCCCAGAGCCTTCAAAGAAACAAAGGAAAGAGGAGTCTGAGAGGGGAATGGCTTCCTGCTTATGCGGCGCATAGTGTCGAGCATGAAAAAAATGGAATATGGGCCATGAAAATTCAAACAAAGTAATGGAGTCAGGGTGGACAGGTAATGAAGCCTGATAAAAGGGGGCAGACATGCCCTGACGCAAACCAAAGGGAAGAAGGGTAGAGGATTTCAAGGAAAAAAGCTACAACAGTCTCCTATGGGGGTCGATCCTTAGGATCAAAATCAGAGATCACCGTAGGCACCGGGGGCATAGAAAGAAGGAAGAAGCGTGAAAAATGGAGGGAAAGAGATACGGAAGGGACATCGAACAATATAAGTGCAAAATTGGGGAATTTCCCATTAAAAAATGGCTGAGGGCGAAAGGAAACTCACAAAATACCAGAACCAAAGGAAGAAAAGATCAATAATCAGGAGAGGTGGGGGGGCAAGGAAATTGAAGGTAATGGAAAGGTCACGAACAAAAGCATCACCAGGGGGGGGGGGGGGGGGGGGTGGTGGTTGGGGGGGGGGGTTGGTGACTTGTTTTCTGGGGTTGTGGGGGGTGTGGGTTTTTTACGGTTTTGGGGTAAGGTGGTATGTGGTGTGGGGAATAGTTTTGTACTGTGGGTTGTGTTGTGGTGGGGGGGGGGGGGGGGGGGGGGGGGTGGTGGTTTTGGTGGGGGGTAACAGGGGTTGGGGTGGGGTGTGGGGGGTGGGGGTGTGGGTGGGGGGGGGTTGTTGGGGGGGGAAAGAAGCCACAGGACAAAAAAAAATGAGTGGATGGGATGCTTTTTGGAACAGCCAAAAGGTGGGAACAACGAGGATAAGCGAGAAACGAGATTCATCGAAAAGGGACTGTTCATAAACTGTTACATATACAACTTCTTGGTGAGGAAGAGGTGCCAGACAATGGAGATCATACAATGGCTAGTGATGACAAGGAAAGCCTGCCGGAGAAAACAAGAAAGCAGAGCGGTGGCCAGATATCTTCTTCAACGGAAATGAAAAGGGAGAGAGCGAGAGAGGCAGAATGGAGTATAAAAAGCGGCACGAGCGCCTTCATCATGGAAGAAAAAAAAAAAAAATCCTCGAAGCAAGAAACCTAGGTGCAGGTCGACGGATAGAGATCAGGGGGGGGGGGGGGGGGGGGGGGGGGGGGGGGGGGGGGGGGGGGGGGGGGGTTGGTAAAAAAGGGGAAAGGGGGGGGGGTTTGGGGGTTGGAAATGGGGGTGGTTGAAAAAAAGGGGGTGGGGGGGGGGGGGGGGGGGGGGAAGGGGGGGGGGGCGGGGGGGGGGTGGGGGGTTCCCAAACAGGGTTGGGTGGGGGACAATAGGAAAAGGCGTTTGTGGTGGGAACCTGTTTGTGGGGGGGGAAAAAAGGAGGTGTAGGGGAGGAGGATCAAGTATCGATCCAGCAAGATTCAGGAATGACAGACAAGAGAGGAAGGGTAAATCAATTCCATATCAGCAACAAAAAGGGGGGGGAATGAAAAAACTAAGGGTGCACTGAAGGGGGAGCAACCAAAAAGAGAAGGGTTCCTTCGATTTCTTCCGGCGGCAAGTTGAGCTTGCGCGTCAAACAGGTCAGGGTCGGGGAAAGGGATACCATGAATCCTATATGTAGATAGCTAATACGAAGGAATGATAAGGGAAGAAAAAAAAAGCCAGGCGTAAAGCCGGGGGACAGGCGTAGAAAAGATAAAAGAAACAACGCGATAAAAAAAAGCAATTCAAAAAAAAGTTGAAAGTGGAAGCATCTGTCTTTCTGTGGAAGGAAAAAACGACGCGGAGAAGAAAAAGGCGCTAGAGGTGAGCTTGAGCTATAATGGGAGGGGAAGATCAACCTTATTCAGGGAACACGATCCAGGGGTTCTTGCCAAGAGTGGCCAAACGAAAAATAAAGGGAAAAAGGCGGTCAGGTCGAAGGGGACCTCTGGGTAAGGGGAGACAGGGAGGCGAAGAGGGGAGAGGGGCACAGCATAAGGGAAAAGGGGACACATAACTCCGAAGGGAAGGGGGAAAATCACAAATAAGCAACTGTATGGAGGAGGAGACCAGCTAGCCACCAGCGAACAACCACAAGAGAAAAAAGACGGACTCACTGGGAGACCCAAAAACTTGAGGGGGAGGGGTAGTGTCAGAAACGGGTAAAAAAAAGGAGAACACTGCGATTAATCACGAGGCGGGCTGGAAGAAACTTTTCGGTCGGATCAAAGGAGGGCAGAAAAAACCAATCCTGAACGGCAGTAGAAGGGATGAGAGGATTCGAACCTTGCAGTTGGGGGGGCCTGGAAAGAACGTTCGGATTTCGGGAGAATGGGAAGGGGGGAGCAAAAACCCAAACGACTCCCGTGAAGTCAGAAAGAAGGAAAATTCATCCCAGACCCAAAAAATGCAAATGAAGAAAGATAAAACTAATGCACTAAAAGCAGTAAAAAAACCTTGGCTTTTTTTCATGAGGGAAAAGGGGAGGGGTTATCTGAAAACAAAAAAGGAAAGGGAAGGGAAGAGAGATCACAGTAACAGAGTCTAAGGAAGAACAAAAAGGGGGTGGTAAAGGTCAGGGAGAGTGTCTTGATTCAGATGGGACATGGGGGGGGTTAGGGGATTTAGTCGGTCGCGGAGTCACGCCGGGGTGTGGAGAAAACTAACAGGAAGAAGAGAACAATCAGGGGAAGCAGTGGAAAAGGGCGTAGGCCGCGCAGTAAATTAAGGCGTCTGGACAAAGGGAAACGGCCTGGCGTGCCTGCACGAGGAATACAAGACGCAAAAGGGGAAAAAGAAATCGGCTCGCGGATACTCGAATGGGGGAACGCAAGCGGCGTGGGGAAAAGGGACTTCATGAAAATCAACGGGGGGGGGGAATGAATTCTTCATTATTGTGATACATGGTGTTTTGATCTTTAAGGATGGTGGACGAATAGAAAAATACGGGAGGCGAGGGGCACAATTGAAGCTGTAGTCGGGGAGAAGAAAGAAAAAGAGACACTAAAAATATCTGCTACAGAGGGGTTCAGTGGTTAAGCAAACCAGGAAATTCGGCAAGGAGAGATGGAGGGGGACCAGGGGGTCTAACGAGGCTCGCTACGGCCTGGGAAAAGGGTATCTGGTTCGTGGGAAAATCGAAAAAAGACAAGGAAGGGCAAAGCAAGAGACGAGAAAGATCACTAGACGCGCAGGGGTCGCGGGGTCGAACTTAAAAAAAGAGGTCCACGGAAAATAACTTGGAATGACTCAGAAAATTGGTGTGAACTGGACATGGTGGGCGGGAGAAGGGTTATGCAGGGCGGGGGCGAGACGACTGCAGGCGGGAAGCGCGTGGTGAGAGGGAGAATTGGAGTAACGATTCAGCGATCTACCTGGAGGAGTCAGGTGCGAGTTACTGTGTGGGGGAGAAAGCGGGGAAAATGATTGTAAGAAGCGAAGAAAAAGAAGAAAATCGGGGAAGAAGGCGGTGGGGGTGAGGGGGACCAGGCAGTTGCGACAAAAGAGTTTCATTAGGGAGGGAACTGGCAGTGAAGAAAGAGGGGGAGTGTTGTCCTGGGCAGAGGGAGGAAGGGGGAGATCGTGCAAAAAATCAGGGGAAGCTCAAACATCAGGTTCCAACGGGGAGAATAGCACGGAGGAAAGAGAACAACCGCGGAGAGCTTAGGCGGCGCTAGGGTTGGGTTGGGAAGGACCATGCAGAAACGATAGGAGTTAGGGAAAAAGATGGATAGAAGAGAGGAGGGACTAAATAACAGACTGTAGGTGAATGTACTGGGCAGAAACTATCTAAAACTACAGAAGACGGGTCGTTGAAAATGGCTAGGGAGGGGAGTCTTTTCAAAGAAAGAACGATTGTCCTAGAGAGAATTTCAAACTTCCGTCATCAGGACAGGGTCTGGGATAAAATTATTGATACAGAATTGGGATCATAATCGGCGTGTGATGAGAGGCGTGATATACGGCTGAAACGGGGGGGGGGGGTCACACTGAGGTGGGAGGAAAACCTCTTCGAATAAGGGTGGTAAGAAAAATAGTGGGGGGATGTCCTGGGGGTTATTATGGTGTCGAGGAACTTTTCAGTAACCGTGGGGACTTAAAACCAAATAAGACAAGGGGGATGGCATTGATGGTAAGTGGGAACGGGGCAGGGGGAAAGCTCAGATAACAGTGGGTACTGGGGCAAGGAACAAGCTATTTTATCTTGGCGAGGGGACCGTCTCAGAAAGTGACGGGGGAGAAAGTGAGATTTCGGCTGCGGTGCGGGGGAAAGGCAGGACGGGAAAGCAAAGCCGAAAGGAAAAGGGAAGGGACCAACCATGAGAAACGGGTTTATTAGAGGGGAGGGAACCAGCTACAGGTCGGAAGATGGTTGAGGAGGTAAGATCAAATCAAGGGGACAGAATTCAGGAAGAGAAATTGGTATCGAGAACATCTTGGCATTTGAACAGGGAATATCGGGGGGGGAAGAACAAATCAAGGATCGCCGAAGAAAGAGGAAGAAGGGAACGATAAGAGAACGGAAAGGGAGTCATGTTGGTAATTCCAGGAGCAATGGTCGCAGGAGGAGAGGATTCCATCGATCTTAGAAAACAATTTATGTGTTTTCAGGCTCCAAAGAGTCTATGGGCACGCCGAGGGAAAAGAATATCACGGCCCATAGGGGAATCAAACTGTAGTCTGACCACGGGAAAGGTGAGTTGCCAGGCATTGATACTAAAATTAGCGGCCAATGGTAACGGGGGGGGGGATGGGTAACAGAAGACAATTATATCTACTGTCAGATGGGCCAGAAAGAAAATTGGCATGGGAGGTGGGCGGGGGAATGAGAATAGGGAAAGTATGGGAATCTGAACAATTGAAAAGTCTTCGGAGGGATCAGTATAAGACTGAAGACAACTTAGGGAAAAAGGAATACAAAAATGAAGAAGGGGAATCCTGAGGGAAGACAGGGTGAGGGGAAAGGAAGAGGGTGGATGGCATGAAACCATAAGTGACGACTGAGAATGGTAAAAGGAATGTACCTCATCAGGTAGCAGCTTGTTCCGCAGAGGAAAAATTTAATAAGAAGAGGGAAGGAGGTGGTACATTGTTCCTAAGTCATCGTCGCGATAAAAAGGTGGGGACATATGAATCTGCTCGTAAAAAAACAAAGGAAGGGGAAATTAAAAGGATAGGAAAGGGTCCACTTTGAATCTTGGGAGGGTGAAGGACAGGGGAGGTAACCACCGCAGGGGAATACAGGGGGATGCCCTTTGTAGCATAAACTCGGGGAAATATGAACGACGAGAAAAAGCCTTTAGATTCACATAGAACACTCTGGGTCAAGTGGGAACCATCCGACGGAAGAAATGAGCGGGGAGACTCAGAAAGGGACGAGGGGTGGGAAGTAGGGTTACCTACACGTTAGGATAAGGACGCCGGACGGCGAACGTGGGAGTCAGCCTAGGGTCCTGGGAGGAGACAAGGGTCAAGAACAAAAAATTTCAAGGAAAAGTCAACCCAGCGTGGCGGTAGCTATAAGCTGAGGCTCTCGCCAGGCCACCGAAGAAGGTCCATAGAATTCGTGATTAGAAATCAAACATTCCGTAGGAAATCAAAAACCAAAAGTGCCCGAGAAGAAGAAGAAAGGAGAAGGCCCTATTGCCGACCAGGGAATGGTATCTGAGGCGAGATACCGTTTCGACGAACCGTGTCCTTATTACAAGGAAGATGCAGAAAAGTCACAACATAAGGAACGGGAGGCCCAATAAAAGGGGAGGGCTATTATCGTTCTTAATGAGGGGGAAGAAGGTCTTCTGAGATCTTCGTGGGGGACGAGCATGCAAAGTGGCATATTCATAAAAGAAACAAGATTTCTCGAAAAGTTACAGGACTGTATACCGGGGTGGCTCAAGTGGGACTCATGACCCTGAACACAATCGCAAGGGAAGGTAGCGATCAACCATCATAGAAATCATCCTGATTTTGGAGGAAAAAAAAAAAGGGGCCTTAGGGCAAGGTGCTCGAGATCACCGGCTGAAAGGGTAATAATACAAACGAACTGCAAGCTGTAAAAGTTGGGGGGGAAAGCCCTAGAACGGAAGAGAGCTAAAGAATGAGAAATAGCCCGGGGGGAATTTCATTCCAATGGAAGGAGGGGTATCAAATACGAAAAACGAAAACAACAAAAACAAAAACCAAATGAAAATATGCCAGCATAAAGTTATCGTGGGGTCCTTTCTATGAAAGATTACAGGCGAAAGACCCATCAATCACATTAAAAGGGGTGACACGAGGGAGGCCAAAAGGAGTTCGAGGGGGAAGGGGACACCCTACAGGGGCGGTGAACCAAACGTGTCAAGAAGAAGGAGGGAGTAGATCCAGTAGAAATTATGAAAAAAAAACCAAGCTGGTTTCGAGAACCTGATGGAGGAAGAAGTGAGGGCCCTTAGTCGAGGGAAGCTCCAAGGGGGGGGGACTCTGTAAAGGGAGCAGGAATCGACAAAAGAGAAAAGGGAAAGCTGGAGGGGGGAAGAGCGTGCCAAAGTAGGGAGGGAAAAAAAACAGGGGGGCAGGCTAAAAGAGAGGGGCCAAGTGGATCTGGGTCAGAGCAGAAAAAGATGCGAGGTAGCAGGAGAAAACAAAAAACATCCTAGACGATCAAGGAATACCGCGGGTGTAGTAGGTAGGAAAATAATCGCCAGTAAGAAAATTCTGTTGAGAAGGCAAGAGCACGAATGAGCAGAGCGCAGAAAGCTGTCAAGGAATTACACCACGAAGGGGCGGAGAGGGAGTAAGGTGAAATCAAAGAGAAGAAATGATGTAGCAACTGCAATTTCTCACAAACCACCCCTTAGGGGGGGTAGTCCAAGGCTATTGACTCAAGGATAAGTGAAGAGGAGATAATAGGTCAAAGTTACCGGGTCGAGGGGAACAAAAGGAAGAAAAGAAAGAGCCGACAAGTAGGAAGAAATAGGGAAGCGTGAAGTTAAGGGAAATCAAGGAAGAAAAAAATAAAGGGGTCTTAAAGCAACGGGAAACTTCTAGCCTGAGCGTCGAAGTAAAAAACCAGCAAGGTCACAATTGCAGTACAACTACGAAAGATTGGGGGGGAGACTAGTAGATCAAAAAGCGCGATCTTGAGAGGGGAGGCGTATTCTGAAAGAGACGAGCTATCTCAACACTAGAAGACGGAGGGAAAGATACCGATGAACTGTCGGGAGAAATCGCCGTGAATAGAAGATGGGTATACCGATCCGGAAGGATCGAAGGTCATCTGGGGGTTGAAGGGTCCCTCCACAAGAGTCGAGACTCTATGGCTGGGTTTGGAAGGAAATCTCGGATTCGCCCGCAAACCTAAGAGGTCAGGTGAAGACCAGCAGCAACTTATTGGTCTATGAGGCACAAAAGCGTAGAAACCTATCGCAAACACACGGTGGTTAGCCTGACCTTTAAGGGCCTAAAAAAACACTGCTGCGCTGCACAGGTGAACGACCGTGTCCAGGGCCGGAGAAAATGAGGGAAGGGATACCTCCGAAGGATCTGGGGAGAAGTGGAGTTCGTAATAAGGAATGAGAATTATAGAAAATTACTTGCACGTAAGGCATGTACCTGCGGCTGACTTGACGAAGGGGGGGCATTGGGACACCAGGAACTAATCTGTTAGGGGCGGCGCCAGTGGTTGGAGGGGGTATCAAATACACACACGCCCGTGGATTCTAAGGGGGGAGGGAAGTCAAAACCTGCAAAAACAATGAAAGGAAGCAATAATCCACTCGCACGAAAGACGGAACCCACACGAGGAGGGGGGTCATTACAGAAAGAGATTAAGGTGGGGAGCTAGACAAAAAACACAACGAGGGGGAAAATAGATGAGACAAAATTAAGCTTCCAAGGGACATGAACAATCACTAAAGTGTGGGGGGGAACGGGATTGTGTCGGAGTTTTATCGGGGGGGGGTAGAAAGGTTTGTGGGAGGATTGGAAGATCGAAAAGAAGTGAAAAAGGGGGAGGCTTTGTTTTTAGAACCAACTTAAAACAGGGAGAGAAAAGGAAAAGATTATTCGTGACCAAGCCAGAGGCGAACGCGCCTTAAATCCTTAGAGGAACTGTGGATAGAACTGGTTCAGGGAAATGACAATAAGCCGAACTCCAAAAGACCAATCGGCGCAGGCGGGCTCAGGGGGTTCACGGATTGTACAAGTGAAGTGGAAGAAGGGGGAAGAAACCTAATTGGGGGGGCCCCGGGAGGAAAGATTGTGAAGAAGGGGGGGGTGGACCCTGGGGGGGGCACGCGGGGGGTGCTAAACGAAATACTAAACCGTTGCAGGAGGAACAAGGGAAAGTCTCGTTCTCAAACCGAGAGATGAGCACGTCCGAGGCACGTACTCGGGTTCTTTGCCAAAAAGGAACTGACGGACCGGACGGCCGATTTAGGTCCGATGCGAGAGGGGATCGGCAACTTCCGTGAAGGAAACGGTGATCGTGTTAGGAGCGAGAAGGGAAACGGGGAAAGCATCTCGGGCTAAAATAAAGATCGCAGGTTAGAAAAGGGAAGAGGCCTCAGAAAAAAAAGGACCCGTGATCTGATGACAAAGTGGGTGAAAGTGCGGTGGTCGTCAGGGGGGATGTTTCGCGGCGAGAAGCTGGAAAGGATTTTCCCGAGGCCAGGGGGAAGAATCATTGAACAGTATGAATAGATCCAATCAGGAGGGAACTGTCGAGAGACAATGTAAAGACGAACGTAAAGGAGGAGAAGCAAGAAGACAAGAAGAATAAGGAAAAATAGGGGAATGCCCTAAGGGGGGGGGGGGACCCTTCAAGGAAACAACCAGTATGAGGAGATTGATGGAAAACTGATTGACAAGAGAATCAATTCTTGGTTGTCCATGAAGGACTAGGAGGCCGCAATCGGAAAATCGGGTGAGACATCGGGGTAAAAGGATTGTGAGAAAGGAAACGATTCACCAGTATCTGACCGTAATACAAAAGCGAGAGCAGGGGGATCGTGAGTGGGGTGGGATGAGCATTCATGCTAAACTAAGCGGGGTGGATGGCATGGGTAAGATGAAGGAAAAGGACTAGCCTCGAGTAGACGATAACCGGTGGAAAATATGGGGGCAGCCTGATCTCCTTAGAAGAAAGTGGGTGATGGGTTCACGGGGAACGAGGTTTCGGGTTCAAGGCAATAGAAAAAAAAGTTGGATAAAACGACCAAGGCTCGCTGAAAGGACGGGTAAACCGGACGAAGAGGCTGAGAAAGTCTTGGAAAGTCGAATTGAGAAGAAAAAATAAGAGTTTGAAAAGCGTCTGGTCGACTCAAGAAAAGTTTGTTCACCCGGGAAAGGGATGCAAACAAGCATCGAAGAGTTGTGGCCGCCATCGGGTCTGAGGGAAGGGGGAGGGATGGTGGGGGCGGTGCGGGTACTTGACAGGTAAAATAGGCATCGAACGTCAAAAAAATAAAAGATGCTGTAAGGTCTGTGGCAGGTTGTATGGGGGGGGGAGGGGGGGCGATTGAGCGCAGTACGTGGGGGAGGTGAAATGAAAGGACTAGTTTCGTTGGGTGGAAGATGGACTTCTCAAGAGTGGCGAGGGCTCAATTTAACGGGGCACGTCTTCGGGGCTAGGACAAGGGAGGAGGGACTCAGAGAGAAGAAAGAAGGCAAGGCGACAAAAAATGAGGAATTCTGGGAGTACTAGGCCACTAACGTCGCGCTTGGGGTCAGGGAATCGCATGACCGTGTCCAAGCGGAGTAGAAGGAGAGGTCAATGGTAAGGAGACAATCGGGAGGGTGGAATGTAAGTAAGTCAAGATTGAGGGCCGAAAAAAAAAAAAAAAAAGGAAAGCAGACAGAAGACTTAACATAAATAAGGAGCTTTGAAGGGGGTGGACCGACTGGTAGAAGTGACGGAGGAAGAGCTCATCGGCAAGAAGGGAATTGGTATTGTCAATCACCGGGAAGAGAAAGGGGGGAGAAAAAAAGGACGGGAACGGTAAAAAAAACTCTGTTCGCTCTCGGAGGGATCGACGGAAGGGGTTCAATTTGCGAAAGGCAAGGGGAGTAACGGAGATACCTAGGAAACCCATTAAAGGGTTGAGGGACAGCGCAGAACGCGTAAAGGAGAAGGAAACACTATGTGCTGAAGTCATTGGCACTGGGGGAGCAAGGGTGGGGGATGGAAAAACATTATCAATAGGGAAAAGGGCGGGCAGGAAAAGGAGGCCGACGTAGGGGCAGGGGGCTAACTGGAAACAGCAAAAAGGGGTAAAACACTACGGAAGAAACTAAAGGCAACTATACAGGGAGGGGGAAACGCCGGTCTAGGAAGAGAGGGTGGGGAGGGCAAAGGGGAAAACAAAGACGTAGACTGTAGGGAATGGGACCGGCCCAGAAAAAAACTAAGCAGCGGTGACCAAAAAAGGGGGGTCTAAGAATAAAACAAAAAGGGGAAAGTCGGGAGGGGTGAAAGAAGTAATAGATAAAGAGAGAAGGGGCAATCTTTATCTCAAAAAACAAAAAAAAAACAAGGGAAGAGAAGAGAATGAACACGAGGGGGGTGGGGGGGGGGGGTGGGAATTTGATAGCGACACGTGGATTATTCAACAACTCCTACTCAATTGATGGGAAACGGTAAAGGGGCGCGGAAAATCTAGACGGAATACAGCTGGAAATTCACAAAGGTCTCCCGCTGGTTCAAGGCAAGTCAACACTAAGCGGACTAAAGGAAGGGGGAAAAAAGACCTCTAAGGTAGGAAAGTTGAAAGGCACGTGGGTGAAGGAGAGGGTGAAATTAGCTCGTAAAGAGAACGACCGGGAAGCAGGACATCCATGACTAGAGGAATCAGGTACCTCCCAAGAACAATTAATTAGCAAAATCTGGTGGGGCGTAGATAACGCCGGATTACTATGACAAAAGGGAAAACCCAGGGGCCGAGAAATTAGAAGGAGCAGGACGGCGAGGAAAAAAATTCAAGCGACTCTCTAATGAGATCACTGCCCGTTGTGGGATACGGCTAGACAGGTTATCCAGAAGATCAGCTGGGAAGATGAAAGGCCGACATTCAGAATGGCGAACAGACTGTAAACAGTCAGAGGCAGGAGAAGTTCAAGCGACAAGGGCTGGTAAGGCGGGGAGACTTTTTTCTGAGAAATCAAAATGAGAGGAGGGAAACTCAACAAAGGGGGATAAATTGAAAGACTTTAGAAGGGATGGCAAGATGCGCAATTCCCAACTCAACAAGCAACGAATGGGACGGCTTTACAAACGAAAAGAAGAAAATGAGACTTAATGGGGGCAAAGGTCAGTAGGGCAGGAGAGAGCAAAGTAATGTCCCGTCCTAACAGACGACGCAAGCTTGGGTGGGAAAGCGTCCACGAAGGAGGGCCAATCGCAAAAAGATAAAAGAAAATTGGGAGGTACAATTCGCAGGACGAAAAAAAAAAATAGAAAAGACAAAGAAAATGAAAGCGAATGCCGAAGAGTGATAGTGGGGGAAATTGAAATAGAATACTGCCGTCGACTAGACAAAAAGCATCCCATGTACCGAGAAAGATTGTCGACCAAAAAATTATTTAGAAAGGGTTGGTGGCCAAAAAGAACAGCGGGGGGGAACACAGTGTGGCCATCTCAAAGGTAGGATCAGCTCGCCAGGAAGCCGAACTGTGAAGTAAAGAAAAACTTCGTAAAAGGGGGAAGGGACTTACCCGCGCCAGGTCGATATATCAAGTGGGGCTCTGAAATGAAAAGAAAGAACCTAAGAGGAAGTCGAAGAAACAGATACCTCTGGACGAGATCTGGCTGACCAAGGACAGGGCACACATTGGGGGATCGGAATAGGGGGGAGCCCGTTGATCGAAAAAGCAGGAAGGGCGCGGCAGAATGGTCTAATACGAACCAACAGAAGAGCGAGCAAGTGAGATAAGAGGGGGGAGTACTTTCGAAAAGCGGACATTAAAATGTTTTAAAGGGAGTGCCTAGCACGAAGCTCTAGCGGAGGCAAGAGTCAGAGATGACCACCACGCCGAGGAGATGAAAAGAAGTTTAAAAGCTCATGAGAAAGCTGTTTCGCAAATCGGGGGGAGACCCACCGAAAAGAGATTTCATTCCCGTAGAGGGAAAAAAAAGTCTGAGGGAGATTGAGGGGGGGGATCCAAGAAGGTATGAAGCTTATGCAAAAAAGTAAGAGATCAGGAAAAGCCATCTAAACTAAATGTATAAGGATAAAAAGCATTATGATCCATCACCATCTACGCGGGACCTTTCAGTTCGCGAAAGAGAAAATCAACAAGTGAGGAAAGAAAAAAAAGAGGGAAAAAAATGTAAGTTATAAGCGGCAGGGAAAGTCTTTGTTGTTGCTAAGAAGGGACCTTAAGATCGTGAGCAGTGGAACTATGCGCCATCTCACTGATACGAGAGGAAAAAAGGGGAGAAACCGTGAGCAAGGATAGAGAGAAAGAGAAAAGGCAGAGTCAAAAGAGTCAGGAGTCATCTGGGTGATGGGAAAAGAACCCGAGGAACGCAGAGATTCTATGCAGGAAACTAAGAATGGCGGAGCCAGAAAGAAAGGAAGGGAAGTACAAAAAATGAAGCACCTTCTCAAAAACGCCCTAACAACCCGAAGGTATAACAAAAAGACAATGCAGGGAACAAACACTTGAAGGTGCACGGAGGTTCACTCAAGGTCACAATCAATAAACTGAAGGGGGAGCAGAGCAAAGGAAACTTGGAAAGAAAGCCTGTGGGAGGGCTTATCCGGAGGGAAGAAAAGGAAAATGATAGAAAGTGACAATGACAAGTCAATGGACCGGGCGAGGCTACTAAGAAAGGGACAACGTCAATAAGCAGGGTTTTTTCTAAGGGGGGTGAAGGTCCAAAAACACTCAAGAAAAGAGTACGAAGAAGAAGAATTAATCAAAAAACCAAAAATGCAAGCAGGACTCCAGAAAATAAGCCGGAACACTCATAACACACCTTTAGGGGGTTCAGAAGGGGTGGGGTCATTTACTTTGGTTTGGATCTACTAAAACAAAAAAAAGGAATATTACATAGAGAGGGGAAAAGGCTAGAAGAACAGTGTCATGAACCCAAAGGGGGGGGGGGGACGTAGTGTAGGAGGAGGAATATTAGGGCCGGGGAAAGTTGGTTGGTTTGGGGAAACGGGGGAGAATAAAGGGGACAGAAATGCTGCGTTTTGGGGGGTGGATAAACTTCACCAAAAGCCGCCGAACAATAGGGGGGAAAAGACGTATGACAGTATGGAAAATGCCTCGTCAAGAAAGGGGGGCAATCTAAGCATGCGTAGGGCGGAAGGGTATAATGCTTCTTTAGCCGCCGGGAGACGACCAAAAAAGTGGGAGACCAGAGACTTAAGGAGGAAATACGACGGGATTTTAGAAGTCTTGGAAAGGGGAATTTAAAAATTAAAGAACTCAGGGGTGGTGGGCCTAGGACGGCCAAGGAAAGTGGTTAAGCAAAGGGTGGTGGTTGCGAGGGGGAGGCTCTGGTGACAAACTACAGCTACTGAACGGCTGCGTTTAACACGTTTGTAATCTTGCCGGTGCAGGCAAAAAAGACTTCGACCGGGAGAAGTCCGTAGAGGCTACTGTGAGGGGGGTGACTCAAGACAGAGGGAAGCGACCATGACGTAGGGGGGGTAGTTGAGAGGGAAGGAGGTCATAGTGGCAGATCGGGAACTACACGGGGGACGGTGTAGCGCCTAATAGGGGCGAAAGAGAAAGCTCGGCGCCCAATATAGAAGAGAGGGGGCAGGTGAAATAGAAAGCTTCTATAATCAACGAGGTCCCTGTACTCAGTAGAGAAAGCCTGTAAATTTGGGGGGGAGACGTTGTTGAATTACTGAGAGGTAGAAGGATGCAAACGGAAGGGGAAAAAAGCGGAGATGGTGAATAGGAATAAAGTTCCGAAGGGGCTCTGGAGATATCTCTTAAAAAAAGCTGGAGATAACTGTGGACTACGAAAGGGAAGACTACCTGTTTAGAGAAGAGACGAAGACGGAAAAAATCTAACCTGCCCAATAGACGGTGTTGGTGTGCGCCCGCGTTTCACGACAATAGTCAAGTCGATGATTGGAAGGCAGGGTTCAGGTGACTCAGGAACGTTTTTTGGTACAGGAAGGATGGGGGGACAGGGGGACAGAGAGATCGGGAAGGCAAGCGACACCCAGTGGTGGGGGACAACTGAAAAGGATAGCCGGACTCCCCACCCCCGAGGCAAGCTGGAAGGAGAGAGGAGGTGGGGTGGGGGGGGGGTGCTTCGCGATGAAGGCGCAGAGGATGGTGGAGATCACAGGAAGAACTCGCTGAAGAGAGAAACTGTTTTCCGTAATTGGGGAAAAGAAGCTCAGTCAAAAGAAGGGTGAGTTAAAGGAGGGGGCTCGTGTCTTGTTCAACAAACTCAATTGGGATATCCCGACAAATGAAAACGGAGGGGAAGACTTTCCAGGGGACGAGAAGGGGTCATGTTAAAGCGGGAGGGAGAAAAACAGAACTCGGGAGAAGATCAGGATTGGAATACGAATCGCCGTTAGTGACGGGTGAAAAGGGGGGTTCAAACCCGCGGTAGGCTGGGCCAACCACGGAAAAAATCATGGGTGTCCGAAAGGGGCTTCGGGTGCTGGGAATGATGTTAGATTCGGAGGGAGTACCTCACTGAAAAGGCACACCCCGAAAAGAGAAAGGCGGGAAGGGGGGGACGGGGGGGAGGGTCGGGGACGGAAGTTTGATCTATATGTCAGTGGGGAGGTAAGTCAAAAAGGGTAATTTTCGGGGGATTTAAGGAGAAAAAGCGTGGGGTCCATTGGCCATGGAGGAGTTCTGGGGGAAGGGGGAAAGACTATAACGGGACTGAAATGGGGATATCGCAGCCCGAAAACGACTGCCTGACTCCAAAATTAGTAGACCGGGGGAGTGTCGTAAGACCGCTAGGAACGCGGGTGGGGCGGGAGGGAGGGAAGAGCATAGGAAGGACGGGTACAAATTGTTAGCTAAAAGATACGGGTGAGTCGAAAATTCTCTGAAAAACCAAGCCGAAGTAAAAGTAATGAAGGAAAAAAAGATCGGACAGGAATTGGGTAGTAGTCGATGTGGCCTTCGCAGCTGGGAGATAATCAAGTTCTGGTTACTGAAGAAACAGGGGAAGCCATGAAGGACAAAATGCCGGCGCATACGTGAGTCTGACCTCGGGGGAAGGGGAAGGGGGTGAATGTGAGTAAGGCCTGTGATATACGCAGAAATTAGAGGACATGGTCCCACGCGGTTGCGGGGTGGGAAGCGCCGACGCGTGCGAAAAGCGCTGGGCGAAGGCGGCTGGTTCGTGGGCGACGGAAGACTCGATTGCATAGGGATGACGGACCCACGGTAGGAAGAGGATGAGAGCTAAGTACATCAAGAGGAGGAGAACTGGAGACGAAGGAAAGGGGCATCAAACTGAAGTTCCTGGAAGAGGGAGGAGTGAAGACGAAGTCGAAGAAGAGGAAAGGGTGGGGGCTTTCAAAAGTGCAGCACAGAAGTCAAGGAAAGTGTAAGTTACATGCGGTCAAGAAGAGGAAAAAAAGGCAAGACGGTGAAAGGGCTAGAGGAAAAAGGTAAGAAAAAAGAAGGTAGCGTGGGAAGAATAAAGGTAAGATGGAACGAGGATCAAATGGAAAAAATCGGGAGCTCAAAACAACAACTGGTAAAGAGAAAGAGAAAGGGAACGAATGGACAAGGTGAGAGAGACAGGACGAGTTGACAAAACCCTACCGAGGAACTTGAAAAGGAGCCGTGGAGCAGATGAGGTAAAAGAAGGGGCGACGATGATGACCATCCGATGTCAAAAAAAGAAGCTTCACGGATGGTCACTTTGAAAGCCCCATCCAGCATGAGGAACTTCGTAGAACAAAAAAAATGAGGAAGGAGGGATGAAGGGGGGGTATGGGCCTACCTCTGGGGTAGAAGTATCGGAGACCAGAAAGGGCGAGAACAGGGGAAAGAAAACACAGAAGGTGGGCTAGGAGGATCATGTCACAAAGACAAAAATTAAAAAAATTCTGCCAAGAGTAAAAACGGAAATCGGTATAAGAGCAAACTCAAAGTGGAAGAATTGAAAATTTCCTTCGTAAAGGAAAAAAAAGGACGACTAAAGAAAGGAAGAGTCAAAGAGGGAAGTACGGAAGGTTGCAAAGGGGAGCATACCGGGGGATCACAAAAAAAGAATAAGACCCCACCACACCAAGAACCGAAAACTGGGAAAGACAAGATACCACTCTCCGGAATAACCAATTTAAATTCGGCTCTGATATAGCTTCATTCTTGAAGGCGGAAAATTTGATCATGAACCCCTTTATTATTGACGTCCCCCGATTAGCATAAGTGAAGTAAGTGGGAGAAGGATTGTCCCAAGATGGAAGACATTCACTGGACGCAAAAAGAAGAATGTAGGAGTCATGTCAGCAAAAAGAAGAAACGAAAGAAACTGAAGGATTTGGGTTCATCCGTGTCGGGAGAAAGAGCACCGTACCGGACAGTTCCTACCAGCCGTCGGGGCGAGCGTATTGAGACACGAGACAAGATGGCCATCAGTCAAAATTAAATAGAACTGGGTTGTAGAAAAAGACGAGGGAAAAAGTCAGAAAGTCAACCAGACAAATAACATTAACGTAATGCAGAGAGGAGACGGGGGGTTCCGGTTAAGAGGAGGGACTGACCGTCTACGAAAAAACTCATAAATCAGCGAAAAGAAATAAAGCAACCATTAGGGCGATGACAGGTGTGGGGGGACAAATCCCTACTAGGTGGAAAAGTCAAAAGGAGAAAGGATGTGATAAACGCGATGTAGGAAGATGAGCCAGAACCTGGGTCATAAGAAACGATTATGGGGAAGGCCCGGAAGGCGGAAACCAGAAATTCGCGTATAATAAGCAAATGAGCTATTAAAAACTAGCCAAAAACGAGAACGAAAAAATACTGGCCGTTGCGCTTAAAAAAGCTCAAACAAGGGGAGCTCTGGAAGAGAGGCGAGCCATTGATAAGAAAAACAGAAGAACGATGCGAGTACTCAATGCGAAGAAAAAACCACAAGATCGGAAAACTACCGGGGAGAGTCTTACGGACGAGGAAAAAAAGAAAAAGGAGTTGTCCGATTCAGACACTAAGCATAAAGGAACAAAGTATGAAGGAAGGAAAAACACACCTGCGGAAATATGAAGAAGTTCAAAGAAGAGTTACCTCTAGGTCTCAACTGCACGCAAGCAACAAAAAAACAACTTAAGGAAGGACGAGAGGCTTCAGTGAGCGAACGCTACATCAGTTCGAAAGAGAAAAACAAAAGTGTCTAAAAGAGAGAAGAAATATGGATCTAGTAATACGTGACGCAAGTGGAAGGCCTATCACCAGCTCCGCATAAAATTGCATCTTCTCAGCCGAACGAAAATCACATTAAAGGAACCATCAAGGGCAAAAAAGGTGGAGTCATACAAGTAGGGACGAGGGGGGAAATTACGGGACTAGTAGATAATGAGAAGAGAGTGGATCGTGCAGGGAAAGTCAGATGCAGAAGGGAAAAATAAACAAAAAAAGAGGGTTAAGAAGGAAGGTACAGCTGAAGAGAAAGAAAGTCTAAGGGTAGGTCGAAAAGGGATCAATGGGGTGATGGGTCAAGACACCGAGGACAGAAATAGGCGTGCAAGTCCGGGTGGATTATGGCGCCTACTCCACTTAAAGGCGAGAAGGAGGTGCGATGGATCAAACAGAAGAAAAAGCAAAAACAAAAACAAAAGGGGAGGGAAAAAGAATGGCAGCATGCGGAAAACAATTAGGGCTTCAAAGAGTTTGGCAAAAAGGTCCACAAGGAACACTTGGATTCCAGAGGAAAGCAAGATGGTCGCAACTTTGGGGCGTGTCGGAGAAGAGGCAAAAAAAAAAAACCCAGAACAAGATATCCCGGTGATAAAGGGACATGTACCTGCGCTGAGGTCGAAGCCCGGACATTGGGCAAACTATGCAGAATAGGGGAATTTGTAAGGGGGAAAGCAGTAAGGTGGGGGTCTCCACCACCACTGAAGGGACAGGAAAGAAAAGGAGAAGAAAGACCCTCCACCACAAAACAATGAAAGAACGACCACGAAACAGAAGGAAGGGAAAGACGGACCAAAAAAAGGATTGTGCAGGAAGGAACCAGTTGAAAACTTGAATCTACTAAAACAAAAAGGAGAAGAGATATCACCAAAGTAACACAGGGAAAAAGGGGAAAAAATGAACACCAAAAGGGGGGGGTAAAAATATTTCTGATAGGGGTTGGGAGGAGGAGCTAAGTTTGGGGGGGATTTGAATCTAGGAATAATGCAAAAAGGGAGGCGGGGGGGGGGTTGGATACCGGAAAACACCATCGAACACTCTTCGTGAATCGTGTGACCAAAGAACGTAAGCCGTCAAAGTAATTCCTGGAAAGGGGAAGGAATTCAGGGGCATTTCCAAGACAGAGGATAAAACACCAAATGCAAAAGTCGCAAGGGGGCTTATAAACGAAGTGTGACATTTCTGAACGTTCACAAGCGCACCGAATTTTTGGGGAAGCATGGCGGCAGGGGGGAGTCATGGGGGTGTGTGGAGATGGTGGGGGGAACTAATGGGGCGAGAAATCTAGTGAGAGTTAAGGGGTCAGAGAAAAAGGGTCTTCAAAGAGCTAGGAGAAACGGGAAGGAGACTGCAAACTAATCAAGGGGTCTTTGCCTCAAAACCAAGAAAGAAAGGAAAAAAAAATGTAAGAGGGAGGAGATTCTAGAGGGGATCGACTAATCCTGGAAAGACAAGGTGGGAGGGGCAGTGAGTAAAGAACGTAGGAGGAACATAAGAGCGCAAAAAAGAATATAGAGCAGGGTCGCAAGTCAGAGACAGAAAAGATGGAAAGCCAGGGGGATGAAGAAAATGGGGAACTGTTGCTGTGGTAGGCCGAATTGGGGTGATTTTCGGAAAAAAAATCCGGCTGTTTGAAGCGGCTCTGGTGATCAGCAGCAGGAAGGCACGGGGCCCTATGCGAACATACTCTGCGGAGGGAGGAAAAAAAGACGAACGTGGGAATCCCATCACGGAGAAATGAAGGAAGAAAAGCACGAAGAAAATAATAAATCACGGAACTGCCTGAAATAGAAAAGGGGGTTGCATCAAGGCATTTGAGGAAACAATGATGAAAAGTTCAGATGGAAACGAGTTCAGAGACTAAGGAGTGGTTGTTCCTTCAGCTTAGTCGATATGGAGAGCAAACGGGCAACGACAACATATTTTCCCGAGGGGAAAAAGGAAAAAGCTGCAAAACCTCTTCTGGGAAAGGAGGAGCGAAGGTTGGTGGGTGGGGATTTACGAAAAAGAAGGGAAACATTAGAAGGGACGAATCACGAAGAAACGAAAGGCGGCAGAACTCCCCTTTTGGTAAGGAAGGGGGCAGCCCTAACCCAGAAAAACCAGGGGTGCGGGGAAAAGCCGGTGAGGGGAGTGGAGGTAGAAATATCAGATGGAGATGCCGCGAAATCTTCTCGGGAAAAATTCAAAGCAAGGCCTCAAAAACATGTCTGATGAACAGATAACTCAGTCCTTGCGCAGATCTTCGTAGAGATGAAGTTCATAGAATGGAAAAAAAAAAGGTCAAAAAAGAAAAAAGCTGGAAAAGGAAGGGGAAAATGAGGGGAGATTGGGTCAGCCAGAATGAGGTGAGGGTACTAGTTATGATGTGTGGTCTCTTCGAATGTATACCGGAAAGAAATCGGAAACCCCACTGTCAAAAGAATGAGGCATTGATGTAATGTGCTGGCGGGGGTGATATTTGGCGGAACTTCCTTGGTGGGGGGGGGAAAGTAAAAAAAGAAGTGGGGGTTGCATGGGGCCGTAGAAAGAGGGGCCGAATGGGGACTCAAGGGAAGAGAGCGCTAGGACGGTAAGGACGGGTCACTCCGCAAGGACAGAAGAAGGAGACATAAAGGGGGGGGAGGAAATGTTGAAGCTGAGCGGAAAGCGTAATTCAATTGGTGTGGAGTCAGAAAAAATCCGGCAAATCCTGCAGAAAGTGGGAAAAGGGGGAGGGCGAAGAGGGGGAAGGTCTGAGAGCAAGGGTAAATGCTACCGAACCCAAGCAAAGATAAAAGCAACCTACCAGTGAGAACTTAACAAAAGAAAGAGAATTACCTTTTGGGGGGTAATGAAGGCGAAGGGGTAAATTAGAATCGGAGTCTCAAATAGGCCAGGGGGTTGGTCGTGGAAACAGGGGACTCGACACCGCAAAAAGGAAGGACGGAAAAAGAGGGTATCGACTCAGTGGAGGAGCAGTAGATGGGATTCCCGCACTGTTGGCTTAAAAAACATAAACATTACTGAGGACATTGTCAAAGGGGGAGGGAGGAGATACTCGTAGAAAGGAGAACGAAAGATGGGAGGGAAACTCCTACAGGTGAGTACGGGGGGGGAACGATCCGAATTATGAGGCGAAGGGGAGGACTAAGGAGCGATAATTAGAAGGATACTGTAACAATACTTGTCAACAGTTCATGGGACTGAAGTCGTGATTAACGCGAGTTCGAGAAGATGTGATTGACTTGCCCCATACGGTAAGAGCGGAAAATGTAAAATTTAGAGAAGAGTCGAAGCAGGGGGGAATAAAAGAGATATGATAAAAAAGGTCATCAATTAGTAGGATTGGTAAGACTGCCTCGGGGGGAAACGCGACAAAATGGTGAACAGAGGGGAATGCTAAATCAAAAAAAAAAATATAAGGAGGGAAAAGATCACATGCAACTGAAAGAGGGAGTACGATGAGGTATTCAAAAGCAGAAGAATTATAACCCTTAGAAATGTCACGCGGCGACGTATGATGACATCAAGGGGTAATTCACACGCCGATGGTAAAGGGAAATCCCAATCAATCAGAAAAGAAAAATCAGCGAGGAGGAAATAAGTGGCTGAGATGGGACCGCAGATTGGGTAGGAATTAAAAGCCTCCTGCAAAAGGGTAATAAGCCAGAGGTAAAAAAGATATAAGGGGAAAAATGCCACTAACCATGCATGAAAATAGCAAGAGGGGTGTAAGCTATAAGCGGGAAATGAAAGAAAAGGGAAACATTCCTGAGAGTCCAGAGTAGTGAGGGAACATTAGGCGAATGCAAAAGGAAAACTGACGAAAAAAGAAAGAGAAATACACGGGGATGGACAGAAAGGAGTGTTTCTGCGGCGGCAGAAAAGTTATAAAAGAAAAAAAAGAACCTTGAAGGTGGATTACCTACGAGAAGCTAAAAGCCACCGATACCCAAGAAAGAGGCAATATAATTAGAGGGAAAAGATTGAAGGATGGGGATCTGAGAATCTTAAAAGGGGTGGCAGTCAGCCCAGGGATATCATTACGGGACACACCTATGTCTAAAAAGTGGAAGAGGTAAGAAGGGGGAAAAGGATGCGAAGGCATGAACAACAATCTCAGAATCTGGAAGGTGAAAAAAATCCTGGTCACACAGGCTCAGGATGTTGTGTGGGACGAAAAGAGAGTTCTCTGACGCAAACGAGACGGGGAAGGACCCGTGAAAGAAAGCAGAACCAGGCTTATTGAAGGACGCGAAAGCGGGAGAGTCCATCGAAATGAGGTAGCGAGAGTGAAAGAATTAAAAATGACTACGGGGGGAATCGCAAGACCAAAACAGGGGAAGCAGGCCTCATCGCTTGGGGAAGTCGGTTAAGGGGGGTACTGACTCTTCTACGAACAACCAGAGAAAACAAGGGACCAGAAACGATGGCGAAACAGTAAATTTAGATTGCGGAATCCCTAAAGAAGGGGGAAAAGGGTGAGCAAAAAGAAACGTCTATGGGGAGATCAGAGGGTCCGAGCTTCGCAATTAGAAGTTAACAAAGTGTAGAATAAAATGATTGGAGGAGGAAGTGAGGAAAGAGGATCATGGAAGGAGAGAAGATGATGGGAAAAAGAATAAAAGAAAACAGCAGCCATCAAAAGTCGTCCGTCGGTCTGCCCATTGACTGCAGCAATGGCGCGAGCGAGAGCCGGTGAGGCTTAAACAGCAAAGATAGCAAGGAAAAAAACATGGGAGAAAAAAAACAAGACAGGAGCGAAGTTCGGCTAACGCAGGGGGGGGGATTACGATACGCAGTAATATGGGGGGGGGCGATTAGGGGCACTAGAACGAGAAAAAAAAAGCTGTCAGAGATAAACGAACCGGAGGGAAATAAGGTAACAGAAGAGAGCTTGTTCAAGACGGGAGCAAAAACCCAAAGGGGATATTGGCGGCCTCGATTAGAAGTCTTCGGGAGAGAGAGGAAAATCAGTCTTGACGAAACAATTCAAAGACACGAAGCCGATATGTAATCAAGGGGGGGGAAATGCCGCATGATACGATAAAAAGCAAGAGGGAAAATCCGGAAGCGTCTACGCCGAAGGGGGAAATTCAAACAAGGGAGTACGGAAACGCAAGGTAAACACATTTAAAAGAGAATCTTACTTGAAAGAGTAGACTGACAGAAAAGACCTTAAATCTGAATTGCGCAGGAAAGAGCCAAAGAAGCACAATCAACTGGTGCGGGGAACAAGGAGTATCCGATTAACGAGGAAGAGAAAAATGGCGTAGGGGTAAGAATGTCACGGGTGAGGAGGGAACCCGAGGAAAATCGGCGTTCAGCACCTGGGCTAGGTTGCACCCCAAAAAAGGGGGAAAAAGAAGCACGGATATTGCTATAACACCAAAAAAGTGAAAAAAAAGAACCACCCAAACTTGGGAACAAACTACTGGCCGACCTGAGACCAACCACTTAGGTTCGGAAGGCATTTTCACTAAGGTGAAAGAAATACG